>JABAOG010010705.1_pt1 | contig 10017 bp, 8 predicted proteins | sample 7062131 | NCBI WGS metagenome assembly JABAOG01 (sample SAMN14538629, study PRJNA623070) | marine sediment metagenome | biome: marine biome [ENVO:00000428]; feature: marine pelagic biome [ENVO:01000023]; material: deep marine sediment [ENVO:00002113] | place: India: Arabian Sea | collected... | reverse complement strand
GCCTTGCGGACCTCGGTCAGGTCGGCGCCCGCGGGGAGCACCAGCTTCCCGTAGACCAGGCGCTTGCCGGTCGCCGGCGGCTCCACGGGCACGATGGGCGAGAGGAAGACCTGCGCGCCCTCGATGCGATCGGCGAGCGCCCCACCCTCGCCGTCGTCCTTCAGCACGGCCACGAAGGGCACGGTCACCTCGTCCGCCGGCCGGAGCCGCTCGAGGACCGGGTGCACCGGCTCACCGCTCTCGGTGGTCGCGACTCGGGCCGGGTCGAAGAGGATCACGTCCCCGTAGTCGATGGGGGCATCGAGGAAGGTCGGCGAGGACACGACCCCGTGGCAGGGGCTGAGCAGCTCGACCCAGACCAGCTCGAAGCAGGGATCGGGCAGCTCCTGCACCCCGCGGCCGGTCGGTCGCGCCGGCGTCCGGATCCGGCGGCGCCCGAGCCCGTCGACCCGCGGCAGACCGCCGGCAGCGACCTGGGGGCGCGGGAGGCCGAGGGACTCGTAGGCGTCGGCCGCGACCTCGCCCCGGCCGAGCGCCGTCGCCGCCAGGGCCACGCCGAGGACCGGCACCCGCTCGCCCCCGAGTCGCTCGCGGGCGGCCTCCTCGGCCGCCAGGCACTCCTCCCAACGGCCGCGCCACTTGTGCAGCTCCGCCAGCGCGTGGTGCCACCAGCCGCGCTCCGGCTGCAGCGCCAGCGCGTCGCCGTAGGCCTCCTGCGCCTCGGCGTCGGCGTCGGGGCCGAGCCGGCGGAGGGCGTGGCCGAGGTTCAGCGCCAGGTAGGCCCGGGTCTCGCGGTCGAGATCGCTCCGGTCGAGCAGCGGCCGGATGAAAGACGCCGCGAGCGCCGCCGGTCCCTCGGGCTCCGCGGGCGCGTCCGGCGGCCGCCGTTCGGCGTCGGCCACCAGCGCCGTGGCGATGGCCAGGACTGCTCCGGGGTCGTCGCCATGGTCCGCGTGGAAGGCCCGGGCCTCCCGCATCAGATCGGGCCGGCGGCGGGCTCGGGCGTCGTTGGCCCAGGCGAGGACGGCGTCGCGCGGGTCGCTCATCGGCCCCCCATAGCAGGATGGAGCCCCGGCGACAGCCGCCGTTCGTCTGGGAGAACGCACCCGTCGTCTTTCCTGCCCACCACCGGGCGGCGTAGGGTAATCTCCCACACGGACTGGAATCCATGGATCGCCACGGAGCAGGATTGACGGACGTCGGGCAGCGCCGCGCTGTCAACGAGGACGCCTTTTTCTACGACGACTCGCTCGGGCTCTACGTCGTCGCCGACGGCATGGGCGGCCACGCGGCCGGTGAGATCGCCAGCCAGGAGGCGGTGGACACGGTCCACGGGATGGTCGCCAAGGAGGCCGACGTGCTGCGCGCCATCGCCGCCGGCGACACCGCCGACGAGACGATCCGCCGCGGGCTGCGCGCCATGGAGAGCGCCATCCAGGCGGCCACCTACATGGTCTTCGGCCTCTCCCAGCACGATCCGGAGCGCCAGGGCATGGGCACGACGGTGTCCGCGCTGGCCATCTGCGGCCGCTTCGGGATCACCGCGCAGGTCGGCGACAGCCGCATCTACCTCGTCCGTGACGGAGTCGCCTCTCAGCTCACCGAGGACCACACCCTCGTCGCCTGGCAGCTCAAGCAGGGCATCATCACCGAGGAGGAGGCGGCGGTCTCTCCGCATCGGAACGTGATCACCCGCGCGGTCGGCAGCCGCGACTACGTGCAGGTCGACACCCGCTTCTTCGACATCCACCCCGGCGACGCCTTCCTCCTCTGCTCCGACGGCCTCCACGGCTACCTCAAGGAAGGCGAGATCCCGGACATCGTCGCCCTCGGACCGCAGACGGCCGTCCAGCGCTTCATCGCCCTCGCCAACCAGCGCGGCGGCAAGGACAACATCACCGCGGTGATCGCCCAGACGGCCTGAGGCCGTCCCCTCCTGGCCGTGATCGCACCGCCTCGTGCCGCCGACGCCTTCGCATGGCGCGGCACCTTGGGTTTACACTCCGGGCGTGAGCGGGAAGGAGCCCAAGGTGTCGGCCGGAGGGCGGGTCACCGATGACGTGCGCTTTCATCTGCGACTGGGGTGGTGGTCCCTGCTGCTCTTCGCCTGCCTCGGGTTGACCCTCGAGGCGATGCACGGCTTCAAGGTCGACTGGTACCTGAACGTCACCAACGAGACGCGGCGGCTGATGCTCCGGCTGGCGCACGCTCACGGGACGCTCCTGGCCCTGCTCCACATCGCGTTCGCGGCGACCCTCGCCGCGGCGAAGCCCACCGGCAGGGCGTCACGGATCGCCTCCCGCGCGCTCATCGCCGCCGGCCTGCTGCTGCCCGCCGGCTTCCTCCTCGGCGGCTTCGGCGCCGTCGGCGGCGATCCGGGGATGGGCATCGGTCTGGTGCCCCTCGGCGCCGCCTGCCTCCTCACGGGGCTCTTCGCCGCCGGCTGGAGCTTGCGGGGCCGCGGATGAGCGCCCTGCTCTGGCTCGGCGTGGCGGCGGCGGTCGGTGGGGCCGTCGGTGTCCTCGCCGCCCGGGGCGGGGGCTGGCTCGCCCGGGGGGTCGCGCTCCTCGGTGGCAGCGCCGCGGCGTCGCTGAGCGTGGTCGCCTTCCTCCCGCCAGCGCCGGACACCGATCTCGAGAGCCGCACCCCACAGATGGGCCCGGGCGACGGCTTCGCGTCGTCGGACAGCTGCCGCGCCTGCCACCCGGGCCAGTACGAGACCTGGCACGACTCCTTCCACCGGACGATGACCCAGGTGGCCAGCCCCGAGACGGTGGTGGCCGACTTCGACGGACGGGTGCTCGAGGGCTTCGGCCTCGCCGCCCGCGTCTGGCAGGAGGACGACCGCTACCTGGTGGAGCTCGGCCCCAACGTGGACGGCGAGCCCGGCCCGAACGACGCGTCCTTGCCGGAAGGCCCCCGACGGATCGTCATGCTCACCGGCTCGCACAACATGCAGGCCTTCTGGATGACCGCCGCCGACGGGACCCTCGAGCAGCTGCCCTTCGTCTGGCTCATCGAGGAGGAGCGGTGGATCGCCAACGACGATTCCTTCCTGCAGCCGCCGGCCGACGAGCCCGCGGAGCCCGCCATCTGGGGCGACGGCTGCGTCTACTGTCACGCCACCGGCGGCCCCTGGGATCCGGAGCGCGAAGGAATCCACGGGGACACGGCGGTGACCGAGCTGGGCATCGCCTGCGAGCGCTGCCACGGGCCCGGCGAAGAGCACGCGCGGGCCAATCGCGACCCGGCCCGCCGCTACGCGCTCCACGTGGAGGGCGAAGGGGATCCCACCATCGTGAACCCGAAGCGGCTCGACGCGGAGCGCTCCGCCTCCGTCTGTGGCCACTGCCACACCGCTTGCGAGGAAGGCGTGCCGGGCGCCGAGGACTTCTTCGCGGGGAACGTGCTCAGCGACCACCTCGACTTCGAGGCGATGCACGCGATGGCTGCCGAATCGAGCGACGTGGTCGACCCGGACGATCTCAGCGACGACGCCCGCGACGTGGTCGAGGCCTTCTGGCGCGACGGTCGCCCGCGGGTCGCCGGCCGCGAGTACGACTCGATGACCCTCTCCGGCTGCTACCTGGACGGCGGGATGAGCTGCATCTCCTGCCACCGGGTCCACGGGGGCGATCCCAACGGCCAGGTGGCCCACGACGCGACGGACCGTTCGATGTGCTTCTCCTGCCACCAGGAGGTCTTCGACGACATCTCGGCGCACACCCACCACGAGCTGGGCAGCAGCGGCAGCGACTGCCTGAACTGCCACATGCCGCACACCAGCTACGGGCTGCTCTCGGCGACTCGCAGCCACCGGATGTCGAGCCCGGGGGCGACCGGTCTCGAGGGGCGCGACGTGCCCAACGCCTGCAACCTCTGCCACCTCGATCGCTCGGTCGCCTGGACCGCTCAGGCCCTTCACGACTGGTACGGCATCGAGAGCGAGCCGCTGCCGGAGGACCGCGCCGACCTACCGGCGGGCGTGGTGTGGATGCTCCGCGGCGATCCGGTCCAGCGAGCCATCGCCGGCTGGCACTACGGCTGGCGCCCCACCCGCGAGGCCTCCGAGCTGCGGCCGGTGCGACCGGCGTTCGGGGTCTTGCTCGCGGACCNNGTCCGGCAGATCGCGGGGCGCATCGCCAGCGAGCACGAGGGCCTGAAGATCGACATGGACGCGCTCTCGGCCGGCCCGCGGGACGACCTGATGCGCCAGCTGCGCGACCCGGACCCCTCGGTGCCCCGGGAGACCCTGCAGCGCATGCTCGACGAGCGCATCGCCGTGCCCGCCTCGATCCCGGAGTGATCTCGGCGCGTTTTCCCCCGATCGGGTACCCTCCCCCCGCGAACGAATGGGCCCCAATCTCCTCAACACCGTCAAGGACCTGGACCGGCTCCGGCAGATCGTCGGCGTCCTGGCGAAGCACGGCTTCGGTCAGCTGGTGGCGCGCTCCGGCCTGGGCGCGCTGGTCAGCAAGAAGCGCAAGGAAGAGGAGCAGCAGAAGACCGTCGGCGAACGGCTCCGACTGACGTTGCAGGAGCTCGGACCGAGCTTCGTGAAGCTCGGTCAGATCGTCTCGACGCGCCCGGACATCATCCCCGCCGACATCATCAAGGAGCTGAAGAAGCTCCAGGACGAGGTGCCCCCGGAGCCCTTCGAGAAGATCAAGCCGATGCTCGAAGGGGAGCTCGGCGCGACCATCGAGGACCTCTTCGTCGACTTCGAAGAGAAGCCGCTCGCCTCCGCCTCCATCGGGCAGGTGCACCGGGCGAAGCTGAAGACCGACGACGGGCTGGTCGACGTGGTGGTCAAGTGCCAACGGCCGGACGTGAAGCAGACCATGGAGCTGGACCTCGATCTGCTCTACTGGCTGGCGCACGCGGTGGAGCGTTCGATCCCGGAGGCGAAGCTCTGGCGACCGGTGCAGATGGTCCAGGAGTTCGACCGGGCGGTGACCGCCGAGCTCGACTTCGTGAACGAGGCGGACAACGCGGACCGCTTCGCCCACAACTTCACCCGCAAGCGCTACGTCTGCTTCCCGAAGGTCTACCGGAGCGCGAGCTCCCGCCGAGTGCTCACCATCGAGTACTTCGACGGCAAGAAGGTCTACGACGCCATCGAGGACGGTCACTCGGGCGCGACGATCGCCAAGACGGCGGTCGACATCATGATCCAGCAGATCTTCGAGGACGGCTTCTTCCACGCCGACCCTCACCCCGGGAACGTCTTCATCCTGGGCGACCCGGACCGGCCGCAGATCGCCATGATCGATCTCGGCCTCGTCGGACACCTCACCCCGAAGCTCCGCGACCGAACGATCGATCTCATGGTCGCCGCGGTCCGCGAGGACTTCCGGGGGGTCGCCGACGCGCTCTATCAGATCGGGCGGCCGACCAAGAAGATCGATCGGGAAGCCTACGAGGCCGAGGTCGCCGTGCTCGCGCAGAAGTATCTCGGCAAGTCGCTCGGCGACATCGAGCTGAGCGCCCTGCTCCGGGATCTCGTCGATGGCGCCCGCCGCTACGGCATCGAGATCCCAAGCGGTTTCCTGATGATGGGCAAGGCGCTGATGACCGTCGAGGGCGTGGGCAAGGAGATCTACCCGGATCTCGACGTCTTCGAAGAGGTGAAGCCCTACTTCCTGCGGCTCATCCAGCAGCGCTACTCGCCCGAGCGGATCACCCAGGACGTGATTCGCGGCGTGACTCGCCTGAGCCACGCCGCGACCGAAGCGCCGATGCAGATGCAGGAGATCCTCGAGGATCTCCGCAAGGGCGCCTTCAGCCTGCAAGTGCAGGAGACGACGCTCAAGGAGGCGACCGACCGACTCGGGCGCCGCATCTTCAGCGGGCTGGTCGTGTCGTCGTCGATCCTGAGCGGGGCGCTCCTGATGGCTGCCGACAAGATGTGGATCGGCGGAACCATCGCCGGGCTCGGCGCCGCCTACGGCATGGCGCATTGGATGTTGGTGTTCATCCTGAACCGCCGCCGCCCGCTCTGAGCCCGGGAACTTCGCCCCGCCGGACCTGTCGCATGGACCGTGCGCATGGTCCTCGGAGTGCTCGGCATCGCGACGGTGGTCTTCGCCACCCGCCAGCTCGCCTGCGCGCCGCTCGAGCCCGGACGGCCGCACGCCCCGCCCGCGGCCCTCGGCGACGGCGCCGATCCGGCGCGGCTCGAACGGGAGGTCCGCTTCCTCGCCGAGACCATCGGTCCGCGCGGAGAGCGCCATCCGCACTCGATGCGGCGCGCGGCCGACCACCTGGCGGTGACCTTCGCAGAAGCGGGCGCCACGGTGGAACGGCAACCGACCCCGGTGGGCACCCCACCCTTCGAGAACGTCGTCGCGCGCTTCGGCGAAGGCCCACCGGAGCGCGTCGTCGGCGCCCACTACGACTCGTGGCGGGACACCGCCGGCGCGGACGACAACGCCTCCGGCGTCGCTGGGCTGCTCGAGCTCGCGCGCCTGCTCGGCGCGATGGCCGATCCGCCGGCGGTGGAGCTGGTGGGCTACGCGAACGAAGAGCCGCCCCACTTCCGAACGCAGGAGATGGGCAGCGTCACCCACGCCCGCCGCGCGGAGGGTGACGCGCCGGTCGTCGTCCTCGAGATGATCGGCTTCTTCAGCGACGAGCCCGACTCGCAGGAGTACCCGAGCCACTCGCTCGCGAGCCGGATGCCGGACGTGGGTGACTTCATCGTGGCCATCGGCCGGTCGGAGGACGAGCCCCTCGTGCTCTCGCTCCGGGACGCCATGAGCGTGCACGGCGGGCTGCCGGTCTACGGCTACGCCGCGCCCGTGACCGTGCCCGGCGTCGACTTCTCCGACCACCGCAGCTACTGGGGCAAAGGGCGCTCGGCGGTGATGGTCACCGACACCGCGTTTCTGCGGAACCGCGCGTACCACACGGACCGGGACACCCCAGAGCGCCTCGACTACGAGCGGATGGCGATGGTCGTCGACGGCGTCTTCAGTTGGCTCGTGCAGCCGAGCGGCTCTCTCTGAGGGCGGCGACGCGTCTGTAAGGCCCCTTCGTGAGCTGGGTCACTGGCACACCCCCGATGGGCGACGGCGATCGGCAAGGGTGCCTCCATGCGCGCACTGCTCGTCCTCACCCTCGCCCTCTTCACCCTCCACTGCGACGACGGCGGTTCCTCGATGGGCGCGGACGCGGGACCCCTCGAGCCGGGCGACACCTTCACCTTCAGCGGCTCCTACGAGCTGGAGGGCGGTGAGGAGAAGTTCCTCTGCTACACGTGGACCTTCGCCGAAGCGGTGGCCTTCGACCGCTTCGAGGTCGACGCCACCCCGGGCGTGCACCACATGGTGGTCTCGCGCGCCATCGCCCCGGAGCCGGAGGGCTCCTTCGAGTGCGACGTCCTCTTCCGCAACACCTGGGTACCGCTCTTCGGCACCGGCAACGGCGCTTCGTCCCTCGAGACGCCGGAGGGAACGGCCTTCAGGCTCGCCGCGGGAGAGCAGGTGGTGATGCAGCTGCACCTCTTCAACACCGGCGCCGAGCGCATCGAAGAGACGGTCGACGTCCGCGCCCGGATCGCCGGAAGCGAGGAAGAGCGCGTGGGCATCTTCGCCTTCGGGACCAGCGAGATCGACCTCCCCGCCCGTGAGTCGACGACGATCACCAACGAATGCGAGGTGGAGCGCGATGTCGACGCCTTCGGCGTGCTCCCGCACATGCACTACTTGGGGCTGACCCTGGAGCTCGAGACGTCGACCGACGGCGGGACCACCTGGGAGTCGGTCTACACCCTCGACTCTTGGAACTTCGACCGACAGGAGATCGAGGAGCAGCCGATCTCCATCGCGGCCGGCAGCCTCACCCGGGTCCATTGCACCTACGAGAACCCGACCGATGGCGTGGTCACCTTCGGCGAGAGCTCGGAGAGCGAGATGTGCTTCCTGGTGCTCTACGAGGTGGGTGGCACCGGCGCCCTCGACGGCTGCGTGAACCTCGGCGATCCCGGGACCGGTGGACCGATGTGCGAGCCGACGGAGAACGAGCTCGGCATCGGCGCGGCCTGCACGCCGGGCGGCGGCGAGTGCAACGAGGGGCTCACGTGCACCTCCGACCAGCCCGGCGGCTCGGACGGCGACGGATTCTGCCTACAGGTCGGCGGCTGCACCACCAGCGACGAGTGCGGCAGTGGCGCGGTCTGCTGCGCGCCGGCCGCGGCGGGCGGGCTGCTCAACATCTGCATCCCCGAGGTCTGCCGGCCCGACGACTGCGCCGACCCGATGTGATCAGCGGGCGAGGGGCTTCCAGGCGTCGGGGAGCTCGCCGCCCAGGAGCCGGGCCGCGGCATCCTCGTCGAGGAGGGCGAACTTCAGCTGGCCCTCGTACACGATGGCGCCGTCCTGGTGCAGATGGACCTCGATGCCCACCNNCGCGGCCCTCGACCTCCTGGCCGACGCGGAGCGGTCGCTTGAGCTTGCACTGCATCTCGGCCGTGAAGCCGAAGCGCTTCAGCTGCAGCACCAGCACCCAGGCGGCGATCTCGTCGGCCAGGGTCGTCACCAGCCCCCCGTGCATGATGCCGGGGGGCCCCTGGTAGCGCTCGCCGGGCACGAAGCGGGTGACCACGTCGTCGCCGTCCTTCTCGAAGGTCAGCCGGAAGCCGATCGGGTGGTCGGTGGCGCAGCCGAAGCAGGGCTGGCCCTCGCCGAAGAGGGATCCGTCGTAGGTCTTCTCGCTCATCACACGCGCTCCAGGATCATCGTCATCGTCACGCCGGCGCCGCCGCACACGCTGCAGAGCGCCACCGTTCCGTCGGTGCGCTCGAGCTCGGCGAGCGCGTTCGTCAGCAGCACGCCGCCGGTCGCGCCGAGGGGGTGGCCGACGCTGATGGCGCCGCCGTTGGGGTTCAATCGCTCGGGGTCGAGGTCGAAGGCCCGCCGGAAGTGCACGGGCACCACCGCGAAGGACTCGTTGACCTCGAAGACGTCGACGTCGCTGGCCGTCATCCCGGCGACCTTCAGCGCGCGCCGCGCGCCCTCGACGTTCCCGGTCAGCATCTTCACCGGCTCCTCGGCGTAGCGGGCGAACGCGCGGATGCGCGCGCGAGGCCGCAGGCCGTGGGCCTCGCCGGCCGCTCGGCTCCCCACGACCGCCAGCGCCGCGCAGTCGGCCAGCCCCGGCGAGGTCGCCACCGTGTGCCGATGGTCGACCGCCTCGAGCTCCCGGTAGCGCTCGAGGCAACGGGCGTCCCCGCCCTCGGCGCCGAGGGCGGCGAAGGCGGGCCCGAGCTCGGCGAGCTTCTCCGCGCTCAATCCCTCGCGGGCGCCCTCGTCGTTCGCGAGCCCGGACACCGGCACCAGCGTCTCCGCGAAGCGCCCTTCGCTGGCCGCGCGCAGCGAGCGCTCGTGGGACGCCAGCGCGACCTGCTCGAGCTCGTCGCGCTCGATCCGCTCGAGCGTAGCGACCAAGTCCGCCGCGACACCCATGTGCACGAAGCGCGTCGCCTCCGAGACCGCGTCGTCCGCAAACCAGGCGCCGCCGTCGGCGAACATCGGCACCCGGCTCATCGACTCGACGCCCCCGGCGACCACCAGCGCCGGTCCCGGATCGGTCGCGGCCACTCGCAACGCCTCGAGCCCCGAGCAGCAGAAGCGACTGACGGTGGCGCCGGTCACGCCCGCCCAGCCCGCGTACACCGCGGCCACCTGCGCCAGGTTCGCTCCCTGCTCGCCGGTCTGCGTCGAGCAGCCGAGCACCAGATCGCCGACCCAGTGCGGGTCGAGGCCCCGCTCCACGAGCGCGTCCATCACCGCCCGCACCAGGTCGATGGGCTTCACCTGTGCCAGCGAGCCCTTCTTCGAGCCCCTTCCGCGCGGGGTCCTCGCGACGTCGTAAACGTAGGCGTCCATCAACGCTCCACGACGAAGCTCACCGTGGTGGTGCAGCTCCCGCCGAGGTTCAGCGTCTGCGCGCGACGCGCACCCTCGACCTGGGTCTCGCCGGCGAGCCCGCGCACCTGCCGGGCGCAGTCGTGGAGCA
>JABAOG010008903.1_pt1 | contig 10017 bp, 13 predicted proteins | sample 7062131 | NCBI WGS metagenome assembly JABAOG01 (sample SAMN14538629, study PRJNA623070) | marine sediment metagenome | biome: marine biome [ENVO:00000428]; feature: marine pelagic biome [ENVO:01000023]; material: deep marine sediment [ENVO:00002113] | place: India: Arabian Sea | collected... | reverse complement strand
TCGACGAGCCGACCAGCGCCCTCGATCCCGAATCGCGCGGGGCGGTCACGGCGCTGCTGGAGCGCGAGCGGGACGCGGGCACGGGCTTCGTGCTCGTCAGCCACGACGAGAGCCCGCTCGAGGCCTCGCCGATCGACCTGGAGCCCTTCCGTGCCTGAGGGAGCGCTCGGTCTCTCGCTGCTCGACTGTCGCCGGAGCGGCGGCGCTGGTGTTGGTCGCCGGGGTGGTCAGCCTCCTGCTCCGGCTGAAGCTCGAGGGCTCACTCGCGCTCGGCGTCCTGCGCTCCACCGTGCAGCTGCTGGCCGTCGGCTACGCGCTGACCTGGATCTTCGACCACCCGGCGCTCTGGCTCACTGCCCTGGCCATGGTCGTGATGACGCTGGCCGCCACCCGCGCGGCGCTCTCCCGGGCCGGCTGGGCGATCGAGGGAGGCTTCGCCGGGGCGTTCCTCACCTTGGTGCTCACCGCCGGTCTCACCGCCCTGGTCGGCTCGGCGGTCTTCGTCGGCGCCGACCCTTGGTACGCGCCCCGCTATGCGCTGCCGCTGCTCGGCATGCTCCTCGGCAACGGGCTGACGGGGCTCTCGCTCTGCCTCGACAGCTTGCTCGGCCAGCTCGCGGAGGACGCCGAGCTGATCGAGGTGGAGCTCGCCCTCGGCGCGAGCCGCAGCGAGGCCGCGCGGGAGCCCGTGCAACGGGCGGTGCGGCGGGGGATCATCCCCATCGTCAACGCGATGATGGTCGCCGGCATCGTCTCGCTTCCGGGGATGATGACCGGTCAGATCCTCGCGGGCGCGGAGCCGGTCGAGGCGGTGAAGTACCAGCTGCTCATCCTCTTCCTCATCGCCGCATCGACGAGCCTCGCCTGCCTCGGCGTCGCCGCGTTCGCCGTCGCCCGCGCGATCGACGCCGACGCCTGCGTGAGACCGAATCGTCTTCGGGCGCGGGATAGTTGATCCACGGCCAGATGGGCGGCTTGTCCCGGCAGCGCGGTCGGTCCTCCCCGGTGCAGTAGATGCGGATGTGGAAGTGGGAGTTGTGGGTGCCGTAGCTCCGCCGCCGGCGACCGCGGGTGTGCCGCGGGCCGACGGCCATCTCCACCCGGTCGAGCAGCCACTGCGGCGCTCCCTGCCGCCGACCCTCGGCCATGAGCCGGGCCTTCAACGGACGGACCGCCATGATGTACTGCACCGGGACGGCGTCTTGCCCCATGAGCGCGGCGACGAAAGCCCAGTTGCGGGTGTCGTCGAATTCATAGACCGCGTCGTCTCGGCGGGTGCGTCCCTTGCCGCTGCGGCCGAGGCGGACGAAGCGCGGCAGCGTCGCCGGCTGCCCCTCCGAGTCCTTCAGATAGAAGCCGATGTCGGCGTCGCGGCCGGCCCGATGCGATCGGTGGGGGCGGAGCCGACCGCCCCGTCGCCGTGAGATGTCGCCCACCAGCAGCGAGGCCCCCGGATGGTGTCGCTCGACCTCTCGGGCGCCCCACTCGATGAGCGCCACCATTTCCGCGGTGCCGTAGCTCGCGTTCGGGTTCTTGATCCGGACCAGCTCCGACGGCTCCAGCTCGACCGAGCGCAAGACCCGTCCCCGGTTGGTGTAGCCGATGCTCCGACTGCGCGTATCGTCCGCAATCGCAGGGCCGGCGGGCATGCGCTGGCCCTCCGCGGGGACGAGAATTCCCGCGATTGCCACCCCGGCCAGGGCCAGGGCCAAGGACGTCGGCCAGCGAAACAAGGGGGCAAGGGTAGGCCTTGCGGGCCCGTGCCGCCATTCGGTGACGAAAAGTCCGGGGGGCGCTGCCGCTGGTTTTTCGGCCGCTTGGCCGGTTGCGAAGGGCTTGCGCTCGCGCAACCCCTTCGTTGCCGTGATCGCCGTCTCGGGGTACACCCGGCGCCGTCGCGGCCCGAGCGAGGGGCCTGGGATGCCCCCCGCCGCACGAGATTGGAATAGGACGATGGAACGCACCAAGCTCATGGAAATGTTCAAGGCCAAGGCCTCCGAGGTCGCCGAGCGTGACTTCAGCGCCCTCGAAGAGGGCAGCGTCATCGCCGACATGGGCGTCGACTCGCTGGCCATGCTCGAGGTCGTCGGTGAGATGGAGCGCGAGCTGGACGTGCAGATCCCCGACGACAACCTCGTCGGCATCGAGACGGTGTCTCAGCTCCTCGACGTGGTCGAGAAGCGCGTCGCGAACGCCTGAGGCGAGCGATGGCCACCGACGAGTTCCACGTAAAGCTCTATCGGAAGTTCCAGACCTTCTTCCAGGACGCCGAGAAGAAGCGCCGCTGGAACCCGGTCGAGGACATCCCCTGGAACGAGCTCAATCCGGATGCACCGGAGAGCCTCGCGCTCTGCGCCGAGACCTTCCTGGGCGTCGAGAGCTACCTGCCCGACTACATCCGCGGCGGCCTCGAGGCCGTCCGCGCGAGCTCCGTCGCCCAGCGCTGGTTCACCGCGAACTGGGGCTACGAGGAGCTCAAGCACTCGATGGCGCTCACCGAGTACCTCGTCCGCTCGGGCAAGCGCACCGAGGAGCAGATGTTCGACTTCCAGGCGAAGCTGATGGAGGAGGAGTGGGAGCGCCCCTTCGACACCGGCCGGAAGATGACCATCTACGGGATGTTCCAGGAGATGGCGACGTTCGTCATCTACGTGCGCCACGAGAAGCTGGCCAAGGAGCACTCGGACAAGGCGCTGGCCGCCGTCTACCGCTTCAACGCCCGCGACGAGATCGCCCACGCCCGCTTCTACGAGGACGTGACCCGCGTCTACCTGGAAGAGGATCGGGACGGCACGGTCGCCGACCTGGCCCACGTGGCCAAGCGCTTCCGGATGCCCGGAGTGGGGCTGGTGCCCGACTACGACCAGCGCATCGAGGTGATGCGCGGTGAGGCCGAGATGGATCGGGACGTCTTCCTGAAGAAGGTCTACTTCCCGCTCCTCAAGCGCCTCGGCGTCAGCCGCCGCGAGCTCGTCGCCGCCGCCGCCGCCGAGCGCAAGGCGGCCAAGGACGGCGTCGAAGCCGCCGAGTAACGACCCTTGCGGCCGTCGGCCGCCAGGGCGCAGACTCGATCCGTGCAGTCTCGAGCGGTCAGCGGGAACATCAAGGGGGGCGCCCTGCGGGAAGGGCTGATCTGGCTCGAAGCACGGCTGCCCGCGTCGAAGATGGAGCGGCTCGTCGAGGTGGGTCGGTCGCATGGGCTGGAGTGCAACCGAGACCTGCCGGCGATCGGGATTCTCTCGAATCGCTGGTATCCGGCGCAGGCCATCCACGCCATCTGCGACGAGCTCACCGAGGGGCTGAGCCGTGGGGAGGCACGCGATCTGGCCTACGAGACGGCCGTTGGCTCCCTGGAGCATTCGATCAATCGCTTCCTGCGCTTCGTTCTTCGCCGGATGGGCTCGCCGCAGCTCCATCCGCGTTTCGGCCCGCGGATCTGGAGCTGGCATTTCGACACCGGGACGGTCGCGGTCGACCTCGTCCACCCGAACAAGTCGATCGTCCACTTCGTCGACTGGACGAGCCATCACCCCTTCCTCTGCGACATGAGCACCGCTTCGGACATCGTCATCTACGAGGCGCTCGGACTGAAGAACGTGCAGTGCAAGCAGCTCAGCTGCGTCAGCCAAGGCGGCTCCGACTGCAGTCACTCGGTCACCTGGGACTGAGCGCCCGGCGGGAATGCGGGGCTCGCTCGCGTCGTCTTCGAGACAGAAGGGGACGAAGCACCATGGACTCATCTCGCTGGCTCGCGTACTTCCGCGCCAACGCCCTCCGGCCCGTGTCTCGACAGCCGGCGCCGATCACTCTCGAGCCGGAGCTACGCGACGCGCTGGTGCACAGCCTTCAGCGCTTCCATCTCGGCGAGAACGGGGAAGGGCGAGTCGCCCGGGAGGCCGCGGAGGCCGGTGACCCGGTGCTCGACGAGGGGCTCGTGCGCTGCGTGGACCTCTACGTGAAGGAGGAGGGGCGCCACGCCCGGGAGCTGGTGGCCGCGCTGAGGGCGCTCGGGGCCCGCCCGCTCCGTCGCGCGCTGGCCGAGGACCTCTTCCGCTGGGGCCGGCGCACCCTCGGTCTCGGGCGCAAGAGCGTCGCTGGGCTTCGAGCGAAGATGCTGGTCATCGCCGCCGCCGAGGTGGTGGGGATCGTCTACTACCGGCTGCTGGCCGAGCGGGTGCCTGCGCGAGCGATCCAGGTGATGGCCCACGAGATCGCCGAGGACGAGGCGGCCCACCTGGACTTCCAGGCGGCGTATGTGCGGGCGTACCTCGCAGACGCCAGGGGGGGGCGGCGACCGTGGACCGCTGCGGTGGCGGGTGCGTTCTTCGGCGCTGCGCTGGCCAGCGCCATCGTGACGGTCGCCATCGATCAGCGGCGCCTCCTTCGCGCGTTGCGGATCGAGCGGCTCACCTTCGCGCGGCGCTGCCTGGCGGAGGTGCGCGCCCGATTCCCACTGTCGGATGCGCCGCCGGGGGTCGCCGTGCTGCGCCCCGCGCCGATCCCGATGGCCGCCTAGCTCTGCAGCAACCGGCGGAAGCGCGCCATCTCCGCGAAGAGCTCGAGCACCTCGGGGGTCTCCGTGTCGCCGGAGAAGTCCCGGTCGGTGAACACGACCCGGGCGTCCGCCAGGTGAACGATGGCGTCTCCCTCGGTGTGGGCTGGCCCGACCTCGATCACCTCGACCTCGCGGTCGCCCACCATGACCGTCGCGGCGCCTTCGAGGGTGCGGTTGGGCAGGACCGGCTCCATGCCGGCGAAGTCGAAGTCCTCGAAGAGCGGAAGGGCGAGGGACGTCGCGTCCACCAGCCAGCCGATCGCCGGCACCCCGATCGCGTCGCCAGCGCGTCCCAGCGCGCGGCCGAAAGGACCCAGCCGCTGCATGATCCTGCCCGCCCGTAGCAGCGCGTGGTTGCGACTCGCTGGCGCCGCCTCGAGGTCTTCGACGCAGCCACGGGTCGCGAGGATGTCCGCGTCGGCGACGAGCGAGTTGCCGTAGCAATGGTCGCCATTGCCGTGGGTGTTCACGACCGTGTCGGCTATCGGGTGCAGCAGATGATCGTCTCGACGGCGTCGCGGACGAAGCGGACGCTGCCGCCGGACTCGAAGGTGAGGACGCGCTCGGGGCCGATCATCATATCGCTGGTCACGACCACGCCTGGGGCACAGCGTGCGGTGTCCACTCCGCCCGTGTCGCGGATCTCGTCGTCGCCGAGCCCGTCGAGGAGGTAGCGGTCGTCGCCGTTCTCACCGTTGATCTGATCGTTCCCCGGACCGCCGACCAGCCGGTCGCTCTCATCGCCGCCGCGGAGGTCGTCGTCGCCCGAGCCGCCGAAGAGCACGTCTTGGCCGATGTCGGCGTCGAGCTGGTCCACCCCGTCACCCCCATCGAGCTCGTCGTCGCCTCCCCCGCCGTTGAGAAGGTCATCGTCCGGGCCGCCCTCGAGCCGGTCCGAGAAGAAGCGCCCCTGCAAGTCGTCCATCCCCGCGAAGCCGCGGAGATGGCTGCTGCCGAAGCTGGCGGAGAGGTTGTCGTTCCCATCGGTTCCTTCGATGAGGTTCGTCGGAGCGCACTCCGGCTCCCGGGTCGCCGTCAGCGGCTCCCACGGGGCGAGACACGTGTCGCAGCTCGGGCCGTCGTAGCCGGGATCGCAGACGCAGCTGCCGCCGGAGCACCAGCCGTGGCCGTTGCAGTCTTCCTCCAGGCAGGGGTCGTCGGGACACATCACCGGCGGGCCGAGGTCCGGTGGGCCCAGATCCGGCGGCCCGAGGTCCGGCGCCACGCCCATGTCCGGGTCCGGCTCGATTTCCGGGGGCACACACCCGCCGAAGTCGCACTCGGTGGCGTTGGCCGGATCGCCGGGACCGGGGCAGACCCGGCTGACGCAGTCGGCGGACACCACGATGGTCACCAGCGTCCCCGGGGCCGACACCGCCACGATCGCGCGTCGGGTGGCGATCTCGGCGCCGGTGCGGGTCAGCCGAAGGAGGAGCTCGCGGCTCCCGGTGCGCACTCCGTCGATCTCGGCGATGCGGATGCCGGCGAGGTAGTCGCCCTCGGGTGCGGCGTCCATCACCACGGTCTCGTCGTCGACCTGCAGCTCGATGGTGTCGAACTCCACTCGCGGCTCGAGATCGGTGCGCAGGTCCACTCGCAGGGTCGCCGTCTCGGTCCCACAGGAGAGGACACCGAGGCAGAGGAACGCGACGAGCGGGCGCATGAACGCCATTCTGGCACGACCTCGAGGCGTCGCGAAATGCGGACGCACCGGCGAGGGCGCGTCCCGGGGCGTCAGTAGAGGAAAGGAATGATCCGGAAGCGGGCCTTGCGGCAATACTGCTCCCAGAGCTCGCCGTATTTCGCGCGGCAGCGCTTGTCGTCGCGACCGGCGCGCTGGGTGAGCAGGATGATCAGCGTCAGCGGCAGGATGTAGGGGTAGGGCGAGACGAAGCCCGCGCAGAGGGCGAAGCTGATGTAGACGCCGATTTCGCCGGTGTAGTTGATCTTCCGACCCACGCCCCACCAGCCGCTGATCAGCAGGCGACCGTTCAGGGTCTCGGGCGTCTTGCCCCAGATCGGCGCCTCCGGGTCGCGCTTGAAGCGGTCCTTTTGCCAGTTCGCGCCGCGGAAGATGGCGTGGCTGAGCACGTGGAAGGCGACCAGCAGCAGCACCGCCCAGAGCGGGAAGCCCTCGTGGACCCAGCCGGTGTCGGTCTCGGTCCAGCCGTGGCCGTACACCCACCAGCCGACGAGGCTGTANNGCTCGGCGATGATGTCCCAGGTGGAGAGCATGAAGTCCTCCCGGGCGTAGTGGGTGAAGAGGTAGCTCCAGGAGAAGGCCAGGTAGAGCCACATCTCGACGGTGATCGCCCCGAAGGTCTCGTACTGGGCATGGGCGAAGGCGGCGTTCATCACCATCAGCCCGATGAGGCTCGGGTGGTACATGAACATCTTCAGGTCGACGCCCAGCAGCGTCGGGTTGAGCTCGGGGCCGAACCACAGATCGGCGAGCACCGGCGGGAGCGGTGACTCGTCCTTCGTGTGGGTGGCTCCTTTCGCCCGCCCGACCACGAAGAGGTAGAGCGTGAAGACGAGGGACCACACGTTCATCACGATGAAGAGCGACCAGAAGTGGCTCACCAGCGGCGCCAGCGACCAGTCGAAGAAGGCGACGCCCACGCCGAGCACCACGTGGGTCACGAGGAAGAGAGGCAGCCCGCTCAGCTTGTACTCCTTGCGGTCGCCGCTGGGTTGCCGGAAGCCGAGCCAGCGCGGGCCGGGTAGGACGATGGAGCCGACGAAGAGGGCCACGATGAAGGCGCTCACCCAGAGGGTGGCGCTCGCCAGGGTCTCGGCGGTGACCGGCAGGATCTCGGGGAAGTGCTCCGCGAAACGCATCGGCCGGACCTTTGTATGGTCGCGGCTCGGAGGCCAGCCGCCGTGAGCCGCGGCGTGGCGCTGCGGACACTCGAAGAGGTGAGAAAGGGACCCCGATGCTCACCAGAATCGCCGCCGCGCTCCTCTTCGCCGCCAGCCTCGCGCCGGCGGCCCACGCCCAGCCACCGGAGGGCGACGGCCCCCGGGTCATCGAGATCGACACCATCGTGGTCCACGGCCGCCGACAGGCGCCGGCCGCCTTCTACGTGCTCCACCGCGCCGAGCTCGGCTACCAGGTCACCGACCTGCGGGAGAGCTTCGTCCGGCGGATCGTGCAGAGCGTCCGCCGCGCGCCCCTGTGATCATTCGCCGGGAGGACCGGTGTAGGCTCCGCTGGCGATGGACATCGTCTTTCTCCTCTTCGACGGATTCACCGCCCTGGACGCCGTCGGCCCCTACGAGGTGCTCTCCCGGCTGCCGGGGGCGACGGTCCGCTTCGTCGCCGCCGAAGTCGGCGAGGTCCGCACCGACAACGGCTTCCTCGGCGTGCAGGCCGACGGGCGCTGCGACGATGTGGAGCGCTGCGACATCCTGGTCGTGCCGGGGGGCAAGGGGACGCGCGCGCTCGAGGCCGACGCCGCGACCCACGAGTGGATCCGGAAAATGGACGAGACGACGACCTGGACGATCTCGGTCTGCACCGGCTCCATGATCCTCGCGGCCGCCGGTCTGCTCGAAGGGAAGGCGGCGACGACCCACTGGTCTCGGCTGAGCGAGCTCGCCGACCACGGCGCCGAGCCCACGGAGGCGCGCTACGTCTTCGCCGCCGAGCGCATCGCGACGGCCGCCGGAGTATCCGCGGGCATCGACCTGGCGCTGGCGCTGGTCGCCCGCATCGGCGGCGAGGACCTGGCGCGCGCCATTCAGCTCGGCATCGAGTACGACCCGGCGCCGCCCTTCGACGGGGGGTCGGTCGCCAAGACGCCGGAGCCGGTGCTGGCGAAGGTGCGCGCCGCGCTCGGCGTGAAGGGGTGACGGGAGAAGTCGGGGCCGGCGCGCGTAGCAGAGGCGATGATGCGACCGTCCTGGCTCGTGCTCTTCGCTCTGGTGACCGCGTGTTCCGGTGAGTCGGAGGTCGGTGCTCGGGAGTCGTCGTCGGCGTCGGCGTCGGCGTCGGAGTCGGCGTCGGAGTCGGAGTCGCGCTGTCTGCCGGTGGAGCTCTGCGGCTGTCCGCTCGGTTGCACTCGTGTCACCGGCGCGACCGTCGGGGCGCGCGTCCGCGGCGAAGCCGGTTCGACCTGCGGCCTCGATCACGAAGTGCTCGAGCTGAGCACTCCCGATGGACCGGCGCTCGTCCTTCGACCCATGGCACCGGACGGCTCGATGTGCGCGCGCCATTGCCGTGCTCGCCGCCGCGGCCCGAGCGCCTGTGTGGACGCCTGTCAGGGATGCGGCCGCCCGCGTCGTCAGCTCTGGACGGAGCGGCGGGTGCCCACTCCGGAATAGCCGGGAGGGTGAGCCGCGACCGAGCGATGGGCGCTCAGATCTTGCGGAGCTTCATCTGCACGTCGCTCGACCAGTGGGCGTCGAACGCGCGCACGCAGGTGTCGAGGTAGCGCTCGTAGTCCACGAAGACCTGGTCGCCCCACTTCTCGCGGATGGTGGCTTCGTTCGCCCGGAGGCGCCGGAGCCACTCGCCGGTGGTCTTGCCGTAGCTGGTGCGCTGGGTGCGCATCTCGAGGATCTCCCAGTGGGGGTTCACCGCGCACGTGAGCTCCTCGAGGCGGGGGTTCAGGCCGCCGGGGAAGATCACGTCGGCGGTGAAGGCCAGGTCCTCGAGGTCCTTGCGGGTGCGCGGGACGCGGTTGCGCAGGATGGCCTGGAAGCCAAAGCAGCTGCCCTTCTCCACCCAGCTGGCGCACTTCGCGAAGTACTTACGGTAGAGCTCGACGGCCATGCCCTTGCGGGATTGCTCGGGGCTGCACAGGTGGTCGATCATCTCGATGGAGATGAGCGCGTCGTACTTCTCTTCGGGCTCGTACTCGGCGTAGTCCTTCACGATGGCCTTCACGCCCTCGAGCTCCTTGGCGTGGATCCACTCGCACTGGGCGGTGCTGAGGGTGATGCCGTGGGCCCGCTTCACGCCGCGCTCGCGGACCAGGTACTCGAGGTTCGAGCCCCAGCCGCAGCCGATGTCGAGCACCAGGCTCTCGGGGGTGACCTCGGCGTAGTCGGCGAGGATCCGGCACTTCTGGATCTGCGCCTGCTCGAGGGTCTCGTCGCCGGTCAGGTAGCTGGCCGACGTGTAGTGCATGTTCTCGTCGAGCCAGAGGTTGAAGAACTCGTTCGAGACGTCGTACGAGACTTCGATCTGTTCCTGGGTGCTGGTCATGGCGGGCTGAGCCTGCCACCGGATCCCCGAGCTGTCACGCCGAGGCTCTCGGCCGATCAGCCGGTTTTCACGAGGGTGTTGGGCGCCGGCCCCTCTTCCTGTATGAGGGCGATGTGCTCAGTCACGTTCGCGAAATCTCGTTCGCCTTTTTTTGTCTGGCGCTCTTCGCGGCACCGGCCGCGGCTCAGGATCCGCTGACGGAGGCGGAGTCGGAGTCGGACTCACCGTTGGAGTCGGGGTCGGACTCACC
>JABAOG010001235.1_pt1 | contig 10017 bp, 7 predicted proteins | sample 7062131 | NCBI WGS metagenome assembly JABAOG01 (sample SAMN14538629, study PRJNA623070) | marine sediment metagenome | biome: marine biome [ENVO:00000428]; feature: marine pelagic biome [ENVO:01000023]; material: deep marine sediment [ENVO:00002113] | place: India: Arabian Sea | collected... | reverse complement strand
CGAGCCGCGACTGCAGCTGCGAGCGCCCCTCGATGTCGCCGGCGACGCTCAGGTAGGTCCGCAGGTAGACGGTGGCCTTGTCGAACTGCCCGATGCGCTCGTGGGCGATGTAGAGGTTGTAGAGGATCTCCGGCGCGGTGGTCAGGTCGAGCGCCCGCTCGAACTGGGGAATGGCGCGCTCGTACTCGCCCTCGTCGAAGTAGGCCATCGCGGCCTCGAAGTAGACCCGGGCTCGAGCGACCGGGTCGTCCGCGGATTCGGACTGAGCGTGCGCTGCCGGGGCCGTGGCACCCGCGAGGGCGCAGAGAGCGAGGCTGAGCGCGAACGCGCCTCGCGAAAGGAAAGGAAAGCGAATCGTCATCGGCCGAGCAGGAACCTAACCCACTCGGCCGATGCGTTCACGCCGACGGCCCGGCTACAGGAACGAGAGCGCGCCGTAGCCGTCCTTTCTCCCCTCTCGGGTGTGGAGGGGCGGACGCCATCGGGCCGCTCAGGTTCCACGGCCGGTGGATTGGCGCCGGATCGACAGAATCGTGGCCTCGTGGAACCATCGGCGCTGGCCGCGGTCATGTACTTCCGTGACCACGACGCTACGAACCTCCATGAGCGAAGACGACCTCAAGCCCGCGACCTACGAGGAGCCCGAAGAGCGGGCCTTCAAGCCGCCCTCTCCCTGGAAGTGGATCGTGGCGGTGACCGTCGCGCTGGCGGTCATCATCGGCTACTACCAGTGGCGCCAGCGCTCGAAGGAGCAGGCGATGCGCGACGAGATCGTGCAGACCTACGGCGCCGAGGTGGAGCCGGTGGCCCAGCGGGTCCGGGACTTCCGGGCGAAGCTCGAGTCCTGGGTCACGCAGGTCGCCCACGACGCCCCCGAGACCTGGGTCGACGAGCGCCTCGACCTGAGCGGGCTCCACGGCGCGTCGGGGGTCTATCTCCGCGTGCACGAGGACGCCGTCGACGATCCGGGGACGCTCGCGGACGCCGGCCGCTCGATGGGGCCGGACGCCATCGCTCGGTGCCTCGGGCTCTCGCCGCTCTCGCTCCGTGGCCTCTACGAGCGGGCGGCCTTCGTGGAGCCGCAGTGGCTCGAGCGGGTGAACGCAGCCGACGACAACCTGCGTCTGCGGGTGATCAAGGACGAGCTCGACCGGCGCGCCTCTCGGGACCTGCCGGTGCTCATGGACATGGTCCAGAGCGACTACTTCCTGCTGGCGGTGCAGCACGGCAGCGACCGCCGGGAGCACCCGGTCGACGTCTACCTCTGGGACCTGCGGCGCGACGCGCTGCTGCTCAAGACCCGGACTCAGGCGCGCGGCGCGCTCATCCCGGTGCGGGTCGGCCTCGGCGACACCCCCTACGGCACGGCGCCGGCGCCGCAGCTCCGCGCCGGCGTGACCGACTGCTCCATCGCCTCGCAGGTCCGCGAGGCCGCCGGCAGCGGCGCCCCGGAGATCGAGTCGGACATGCCCGTGGCGCCGCCCCCCGAAGAGGCGGAAGAAGCGGACGGCGCCGACGCCGACGCCGCTTCCGAGGCGGACTCCGCTGCCGACTCCGACTCCGCTTCCGACTCCGACGCCTGAACCCGAGCTCAGGCACGATCCGTGTGAATCGGGTATGATGCGGGAGCTCGTGAAGGATCGACGGGCCACCGGCCATCGAGGATTGGAGGTCTCTCCCCCTCCAGAATCGATCTGTCCCATGATGTGTGCACTGGACGACACCCACCCACGATCGGAGTTGGCCGATCGGCTGGCGCAAGTGGTTCAAACCGCTCGGGAAATCAACATCCGTGAGTTCGAGGGAGCCTCCGGATGCTCCATCGCCCAGGAGCTCCTCCCACGGGTGATCGGATCGACGTGACCAGCGACGCCATCGCCGTCTGCTCCCACACGCTCGCGGAGCACGAGCCGAAGGACGACGAGGTGGGCGGTGATGAGAGTCCTCCCGCGGTCGTGGCCGAATCCTTCGACGATCCCCACTCGGCTCAGGCGCGTGGGCCGATGGCGGAGCTCGACCACCTCGTCGCCACCGACGACGATCAGAAGGTGGCGGGGCTGGCCTTCGTCGGTCGGGCGACGCTCCTCCCGAAGCGACAGCAGCTCGAGCGGATGGAGAGCGGCACCGACCCGTGGATGATGATCGGCGAGAGCGGCAGCGCCCGACGTCGGATCGTGAAGGCGCTCACCGCGCTCGAGGTGGGACTCGCCGAGTGCGAACATCGAACGCCTCGGATCAGCTTCGAGTCGGAGCTGAGCCGTTCGCTGGAGGTCCGCCGGCACTACACCCGGCTGCGGGCCACGATCGGTGCGGGGGAGCTCGAGTTGGCGGAGCTTTCCGGCTGGATGCGACGGGTCGGGACGGCCTTCGCGGTGCTCATCGGCCAGGACGTGTACCCCGATCTGCGCGTCGACGACCGCCGGCAGCTGCGCACCCTCCAGCACCGCCTGCTCGATTGGCTCCGTTCGGACCCCGCCGACCCGAGCTCGACGCAGGAAGGGGTCCGCCTGCGCCAGGACATCATCGGCTTCGGGCAGATGCTCGGCGCCGTGCGCAATCGGCAGGAGCTCATCGAGCACGACGCCATCGTGCTGGGCGAGCTCCTCGAGTCGGAGGGGGCGACCGAGGATGCGATCGCGCGGCTACGACTGCTCGAGGGAATGGACGACGAGCTGGATCGGGTCATCCGCGAGGGCGCCGAGCGGGACGACTGGCTACCGGTCGTGGCGAGGCTGCACGCGACGCTGAGCGGGGGCGGCTGGTTCCACTGACGCCGAGGCGATGATTCAGGGGCAGGGGGCCGAGAGCACCTCCGGGTGCTCGGTTCGGTCCAACGCGAAATGGTAGGCCTGCGCCCTTCCGCTTCCGGCCACCTCGAAGGACAGATGGGGGACGCACCCGTCGCGGTCGTACGAGTCGCATTGCTGGTCGTCGACGTCGATCTCGAGGAGGACGGTCCGCAGCGTGGTCGCTGGGGGGAACTGCCGTTCGCAGATGATCGAGCTCATGCACGGCATCTGGTCGTCGCCGGCGTGGCGGCACTCCCGAAGCTCTCGTTTCACTTCCGCGACCGCTGCCTCGAACGCCTCCGACCACTCTCGAAGGCTGGACCCTCCGGCGTTCCCTTCCGGCGGGCGGCAGTCTTCGGTCGGGGCAGCACATGCCGCGAAGAGGGCAACGCCCGCGAGGAGAAGAACGGGCCGCGCCTTCCGGGACGACACCCGTGAAACCGTAGGGGGCGCCTGCATGCCCACAGCGTATGGGGCCCATGCTGGGGTCACAACGGTCGGCCGCCGGGGCCCGCCCGCGACTCCTGAGGACTCATCACCTCGCTTCCGCCGCGGAGTGGCCGAGCCCGGCGGGGAGAGAGGGCGTCCAGATTCGGTGAAGGATCCACTCCCGCCCGGTCATGAAGGGGCCAGTGGAGGTTCGGCTGGTGGTCATGAGCTCTCGTTGGAGATGGGTAGGGATGGTGATCCTGTGCGCGCTCGCCGGTTGCGGCGATGGCGTGTCGGGCACCGACGACAGCGACGGAGACGGGATCACGAACGCCGACGAGGCGTTCGATACGAACCTGGACACCGATGACGACGGCTGGGAGGACTGGCTCGACCTGGACTCGGACGGGGACGGCCTCCCCGATTCGGTCGAGGCCGGAGACGACGACCCGGCGACGCCTCCCGTGGACACCGACGGCGATGGAACGCCGGACTTCCAGGACCCGGATTCCGACGATGACGGCGTCCCCGATTCGGCGGGTGCCGACCCCACCGGGATGCCGCTCGACTCCGACGGCGACGGGACCCCGAACTATCTCGACGACGATAGCGACGGTGACGGCATCTCCGACGTGATCGAGGGGGCCGCCGACGGGGTGGACACCGACGGTGACGGCACCCCGGACTACCTGGACGACGACAGCGACGGTGACGGCGTTCCCGACAGCATCGAGGGATCCGTCGCGTCCGACTCGGATGGTATCCCCGACTTCCGCGACCTGGACTCGGATGGGGACGGCCTCCCCGACTGGCAGGAGGACCCCGACGGCGACGGCGTGGTCGCGCCCTGCGGTGGCATGCCGCCCTGCGAGAGCGACCGGACCGATCCGGACACCGACGGCGATGGGATCCCCGACCTGATCGAGGTCGCGGCGGGAGCCGACCCGACCGACGCCGGAAGCACCATCCCGGCGGACGATTTCTACTTCGTGCTCCCCTACATGGACCCGGAGCAGAGCGACATCCTCGAGTTCTCCACGACCATCCGGCAGGCGGACGTCTTCTTCTCCGTCGACACCACGGGCAGCTTCGACGAGGAGATCGCCGCGATTCGAGCCAGCATCGACACGCTGATCGTGCCGGGCGTCTCGGACATCATCGCCAACCCGGCGTTCGGCGTGGGGCGCTTCGAGGACTTCCCGCGGGACCCCTTCGGTCTCCCGTCGGACCGCCCCTTCGAGCTCCTCGAGCCCATCACGACGGACATGGCGCTACTCACCGCGGCCGTCGACGCGCTCCCGCCCGCCGCCGGCGGTCTCGACACCCCCGAGGCAGGCATGGAGGCCCTCTACCAATGGGCCACCGGCTGGGGCATGCCGGAGCTGGAGATCGCGCCCTTCGCTCCGGGCGACGTCGGCGGCGCCGGCTTCCGGCGCGACTCGCTGCCGATCATCATCCACATCACCGACGCGCTCTCGCACACGCCGGACGAGTACCTCACGGCGGGGATCACCACCCGCGGCCCGTCCGAGGCCCTCGCGGCGCTCGGCGCGATCGGGGCCCGCGTCATCGGCGTGCGCTCCACCGAGAACGATGGGGCCCTGGGCGACCCTCGCGCCGAGCTCGAGGAGCTCGCGCTCGGCACGAACGCGACGATCCCGCCAAGCGCCGGGACCGGTCAGTGCCTCACGGGCATCGATGGCGCCGCGCGACCGCCGGTGACCACCGGTGGCGCCGACACCTGTCCGCTCGTGTTCGACGTTCGACCGGACGGCACCGGGCTCGGTGACATCATCGTCGACGCCATCGGCCAGCTCGCGTCGCTCGGTACGCTGGACGTGTCCACGCGACCGGTCGGCTTCGACAGCGGCCTCCGGGGCGAGACGCTCCCGGCCGGGACGACGACCGCCGACTTCGTCGTCTCCGTTCTCCCCGAGCCCCCGGCGCCCGCGGGCGCGACGATCGACGGCGCGTTCTTCCGCGGCGTCACGCCGGGATCGACCGTCCAGTTCCGGCTCACCGTGGTGAACGACTTCGTGCCCCACCAGGCGGAGCCGCAGCTCTTCGCCATCGACCTGGAGGTCCTCGGTGACGGGGTGACCGTCCTCGATGTGCGCCAGGTCTTCGTGGTGGTCCCCCCCGACGCCAGCGGACCGATTCTCCTGTGAAGCGAAAAGGAACCGTGATGATTTCGAAGCAACGCCTCGTCCGGGCGGGCCTGGCCCTGGCCCTGATCATGTCGGTGCAGGCGGACGTCCGGGCTGACAGCGTCGCGCAGATCGCGACGTCGGTCCGGATCAGCCGTGCCACCGCCACGCTGATCGATCCCCAGGGTCGCCCGGGGATGACCACCACCGGCAGTCGGACCGCGGTGCGGCCCGGCGACATCCTCACCTTCATCGCGCACTTCACCCCCGTGCCCAACGGACGCATCCGCGGGCTGGGTGGCTACGTCACCTTCTACGTTCCGCGGAATACGGAGGTCGTCGGGGCGCGCATCATCGACAGCACCGGGGCGACGGTGGCGCCACACCGGGGCGGCCTCTCCGCCGACGGTTGCGGGCCGCGCGGATGCACCGGCTACGGGATGGACACCTCGGGCACGGCGCTCGAGGAGGGCTCCATGTCCCAGCTCTACGCGGACACCGGGATCTTCTACGCGACGGACCCCCGGACCGCTCGGGTGCCCGACGGGAGCGTCGCCGCCGAGACCTTCCTCTCGCTCTCGAACGGGATCCTCATGGTGCCGGAGAGCACCGCGTTCGGACAGCTCGACGGCATCGTGGGCGCGATCGATCTCTACGCCCACAACCAGTGGGACGCGATCCAGGTCTACGCCTTCGGGGTGGACTCGGGCGCGATCAACGCCAACGGCGACGGCAACACGCCGCATCGCTACGGCTCCGCGGTGGCCGGGCCGGAGACCTGGTACCCCTACGAAGCGAGCTACACGGGCGATCTGTCGATGCCCATCGTGTTGGGCGACGTCGTGGCCTCCGCCACGGAAGGGCCCTGGCGGCGCATCCAGACCTTCGGCTCCGAGACCGGCGCCTACGGACAGATGCCCCCCATGCCCGATCCCGGCGAGTCCACCCGGGTGGGCGTGCCGGCGGTCGACGGCACCGGGCGGTGGCTCGGTCACGCGCTCTCGGCGGACGCACCGCTGGCCGCCTATGACGCCGCGGCGCCCACGGATCCCTACGTCCGAGCGGTCCGCTTCGCGGTCGGTGAGCTGGTGGTCGGCGAGGAGTACTCCAGCGAGCTCAGCGTGCGCGTGTTGGACACCCCGCTCGACCCGGTGAGCGGCACGGACACGATCTGCGCGGAGGTCTTCGGCGGCGACGGCTCGGCCGGCGACGTGGACGGCACCCGCAACGGCAAGGACAACACCTGGCGCTACTTCCTGCCGGTGCCCGCCTGCGTCTCTCTGGACCTGCTCTTCGATCTCGACGTGAGCACCTTGGTCGCCCTGCCGGGGGACGCGCTCCAGTACACGATCACCGGAAAGAACCTCGCCACGACGGCGCACACGGGGACCACGGTCTCCTACTGCTACGAGAGCGGCGAGGTCACCCTCGACGGCTCGACCCCTGCCGGAACGCCGACCGACTCGACGGCCGCCGGTTGCCCGGACCCCGCCAACCAGGACGCGCTCACCTGGGATCTGGCGACCCTCGATCCGGGGGAGGACTTCTCCATCACCCTCGACTTCACCGCCGTGGGCGGTGGCGCCGGCAACTCGACCATCGGCTACGCGGTCTTCACCTCGAACGAGCTCCCCGCTCCCGGCTTCCAGACGCGGGCGTTCACCGTCATCGAGAGCCTCGGCGTGCCGGAGCTCGCCATGACGGCGACCCCGAGCCACATCGCGACGCCCTCGGGCACGCCGGTGACCTACAGCCTCACCATCGACAACGGCGGCACGGGCCCGCTCCGGCCGGTCTTCGTGGACGTGACGATCCCGACGCCCTTCTCCTACGCGGCGGGGACCACGATGGCCGGAGTGACCGGTCTCGCTGCCATCGGGGACCCCACGGCCCTGGGCGGGGCGCTGCGCTTCGACGTCGGGTCGGTCGCGGACATCCCGCCGGGCGGCACGATGACCCTGACCTTCGACGCGACCGTGCCCGCGGGGACCGCGGACGGGATCTACCCGGCCACGGTCGAGACCTGGCTCGACGACGTCGGCTGGGGAGACACCATCAGCGACTCGATCTCCAACGTGGCCGAGGTGGTCATCGGGGCGGCTCGCTCGGAGACGCCGACCGTCGACTCTCCCATCCTGGCGGGGAGCACCGAGGTGTGCGGCACGACGACGGAGGCCGATGGGACCACCATCCGTGTGCTGGTGGCCGGCATCGAGGTGGCGACGACCACGAGCACGGGGGGCAGCTGGTGCGCGACCGTGCCCACACTCTACGGCGGCCAGCGCGTCACGGCCGTCGCCGAGGCGGGGGGCGAGCGCGAGAGCCTTCCCTCCNNCCCGACTGTGTGTCGCCGACCGACGTCGACGAAGCCCACACACCGCTCTGCGCCGATGGTGTCGACAACGACGGCGACGGAGCCACCGACTTCGGGGAGGACCCCGGCTGCGCGTCCTTGCTGGACGACGACGAGTCGGGCCCTGCGCAGTGCAGCGATGGCATCGACAACGATGGCGATGGCGCCACCGACTTCCCCGACGACACGGGCTGCACCTCCGCGGACGACGTCTCCGAGGTCGACGTCCCCGCCTGCGCGGATGGGCTGGACAACGACGGCGACGGACTGACGGACTACCCGCTCGATCCGGATTGCATGTCTGCCGTCGATGGGGACGAGTCGACCCGCATGACGACCCCCGACGCCGGGATGATGCCCGACGCCGGCACCGCCATGGACGGCGGGGTCACCCCGGTGGACGGCGGCGGCAGCGGCACGCCCTACGATCCCGGAGGGGTCGATGCGCCGGACGGAGGCTGCGGGTGCCAGACGCCGGGCCACCGCGGGACGACGGGCGGTGGGCCGCTGGCCCTCGCGCTGCTGGGGCTCTGGCTCCTCGTCCTCGGGCGCCGGCGCCATGGCCACGGGCCTCGGACGTGATCGGCCGTTCGCACGAGAGCAGGAGCTAGACCAGCAGCCCGGCGATGGTCGCGGTCAGGCACGCCGCCAGCGTGCCCCCGATCATCGCTCGCAGCCCCAGCCGGGCCAGGTCGCTGCGGCGCTTGGGGGCGATGCCGCCGATGCCGCCGATCTGGATGCCGATGGAGCCGAAGTTCGCGAAGCCGCAGAGCGCGTAGGTCGCGATGACCACGCTGCGGTGCTGGAGCGCGTGGTCGCCCTGGAGGATCTCGCCGAGGTGGGCGTAGGCGACGAACTCGGTCAGGACGAGCTTCTCGCCGAGGAGCGCGCCCACCGTCGCGCAGTCGTCGAAGGCGACGCCCATCACGAAGGAGACCGGCCAGAAGATCCAGCCGAGGAGGTCGGTCAGGCCCACCGGGTCCACGTGAGCGCCGGCCAGGTAGTTGTAGACGTGGACCGGGATGGCCAGCAGCAGATCCGCCAGCGCGACCAGCGCCAGGAACGCCAGGAGCATCGCCGCGACGTTCAGCGCCAGCTTGAGTCCCTCGGTCGCGCCCCGGGCGGCGGCGTCGATGACGTTCGCGTCCGGCTTCTCCACCGTCATCTCGGCCTCGGCGCCCGCGGTCGCCGAGGCCTCGGTCTCCGGCAGCATGATCTTGGCGACCACCAGCGCGGCGGGCGCGCTCATCACGCTCGCGGCGACCAGGTGGCCGGCGATGTCCGCGAAGGACGACTCGAGCATCCCCACGTAGGCCGCGAGCACCCCCCCGGCGACGGTGGCGAAGCCCCCGACCATGACCGCGTTCAGCTCCGAGAGGGTCATCGTCGACACATAGGGCTTGATCACCAGCGGTGCCTCCGTCTGGCCGACGAAGATGTTGGCGGCGGCGGTCAGCGTCTCCGAGCCGCTGGTGCCCATGGTTCGCTGCATCACCCAGGCGAGGCCGCGGACGATCCGCTGCATCAGCCCGAGGTGGTAGAGGATGGTCATCAGCGCCGAGAAGAAGAGGATGGTCGGCAGCACCTTCAGGGCGAAGCTGAAGCGGAAGTCCAGGTAGTCCCCGAAGACGAAGCGGCTCCCCGCCTCGGTGAGGTCGAGGAGGGTGACCACCCCATCGTTGATGGCCGAGAAGACCCACAGGCCCACGCTCGTCTCGAGGATGAAGAGGGCGAAGGTCAGCTGCAGGCCGAGGCCCCAGAGGACGACGCGCCAGGGGAAGCGGCGCCGGTGGGAGCTCGTCGCCCAGGCGATGAGCAGCAGCGCGCCGATGCCGAAGAGCGAGATCAACCGCTGCCACCAGGGCACCGGCGTCGCGTTCGCCCGCAGCTCGGCGAGCTCGATGCGCTCCTCGGCGGCCGCGCCGTCTTCGGGCTCCGCGGTCCGAGGCTCGGCTCCCTCGGTGTCGGCGCTCTCCTGCGCGGCGACGCGGGCGCCGCGGCCCGCCACGCCGAGCGCCAGGCCCACCGCGAGCGCCACGAGGAGGGCGGCGGTGAGCCTTCGAGCCAGGTCGCTCATCAGTTGGCGTACATCGCCTCGATCTCGTCGGCGAAGTGATCGTTCACGATCCGTCGCTTCACCTTGAGGGTCGGCGTCAGCTCGCCGTCCTCGACGGTGAAGTTCCGCGGGAGGATGGTGAACTTCTTGATCTGCTCCACGCGGGCGAACTTCTGGTTCATCTGGTCCACGTGCTTCTGGATGTCGGCCTTCAGCTTGGCGTCTTCGTGGATCGAGGCCGCC
>JABAOG010023454.1_pt1 | contig 10020 bp, 8 predicted proteins | sample 7062131 | NCBI WGS metagenome assembly JABAOG01 (sample SAMN14538629, study PRJNA623070) | marine sediment metagenome | biome: marine biome [ENVO:00000428]; feature: marine pelagic biome [ENVO:01000023]; material: deep marine sediment [ENVO:00002113] | place: India: Arabian Sea | collected... | reverse complement strand
GGACAGCCTATTGCAGCCGAGTGGTTCCTGGCTAAAGGTAGCACCCTCTATTTTTATTCACAATCATGTTCCGGCTGGGGGGACGACGGCCGAACCAGACACCTTTTTTGCCTGTCCACACTGCCAGACAGCTTTAGGGCAGGTCAAGGATGAGCAACTCGTTTGCCCCAATCCTGATTGCAACCGAATTTGGCCCGTGATAGATGGCCTGTACGATTTTAAGGAGCCGGTTGGAAAACCATACCCGTAAGCGTTCAGACTTTTTCACGTTATGGACTCAGATAGAGGGGCTGAACAAATATATATATAACCTTAAATATACCTCTCTGGATCTTGATCTCTTGATTTGAATCTGCTATCCTTCTGGTTATGACGCACTGCGTTATATCGAGTTGAGCGATATCAGTGCAAGGAGATTGACTGTTGAACCAGGTTGTCCATACATTCAAAACCAAGGACGGTATTCCGATCCAGGTTCGGCCGTTGCAGCCTGAAGATAAAGCCCATCTCGTTCATATTTTCGAGAATATGGGCCAGGAGAGCCGCTATTTGCGCTTCAATCTGCCCCTGGCCAATCCGGATCCGGCGGCTGTCTGGCAGGAAGCGACTGAAATGGTTGAACTCGAACGGCCAGATAGTGATGGTTGGTTGGCTTTCGCCGATTTACCTGATGCACCGGATACGCCTGTTGCCGGAATCCGGTATGTGCGCACAAAAAAGGGGGAAGCGGAGATCTCTATTTCTGTCCGGGATGATATGCAAAATAAGGGTATTGGGACCGCTTTAATGCAATTTATGTTTGAACAGGCCCGACGGGCAGGGATTACCAAACTGGTTGCTCTGGCCCAGCGTAATAACCGGCCGCTTTGGAAATTGTTGAAAAAAAGCCCGCTTCCTATAAAGCGCACGCCCGATGGCAGTTACGTCTATCTGGAGGTCGAGTTGTAATAGTTGTTGGCATTTTTGGCTAGAGTTCGGAATAATTAACTGTAATGCCAGCAACTCGACAAGATTACAACGATAACGCGGCCCCATTCTTGAAATGGGCCGGTGGTAAAAGCCAATTATTAAAGCAGTACCAGGAATTTTTGCCGGACCGGGAGCGGATCGGCCGTTATTATGAACCCTTTATTGGGAGTGCGGCCGTCTTTTTCTATCTTCAGCCACATGAGGCAACCCTATGCGATATCAATCATAAACTGATTGATGTGTATCGGGTCGTACAGCAGGACGTTGATGGTTTAATTGAAGCCTTGAAAGTTCACAAAAACGAGAAAGATTATTTCTACCAGGTAAGGGCGATGCGACCCGAGGAATTGACGCCGGTGAAACAGGCCGCGCGGCTCATTTTCTTAAACAAGACCTGTTACAATGGTCTTTACCGGGAGAACAGCAAGGGGGAGTTTAATGTGCCATTCGGCCGTTATAAAAATCCGACGATCTGTGATGAAGATCGGCTGCGGACAGCTTCCTGTATTCTTCAGCGGGTTAAACTAAAGGCGGCTGACTTTGAAAAAGCAGTGGAAACGGCCGCTGCCGGCGACTTTATCTATTTTGATCCCCCCTATGTGCCTCTGAATGCGACCAGTAACTTTACCAGTTACAATAAATTTGGCTTTAACTATACGGACCAGGAGCGACTGGCTGAGACATTTCGACAACTAGACAAACGAGGCTGCTATGTTATGTTAAGTAATTCGAGCGCTTCGATTGTTCGTGACCTCTATAAGGGCTACAAAATGGTTGAAATCCAGGCCCGGCGTAGTATTAACAGCAAAGCAGACGGCCGCGGGCCTGTGACAGAACTTCTCATCACGAATGGTAACTGGCGTAAAATACTTGGAAAATAACTGCAAAACGGCCGTCAAGACAAATAGCAAAAAATTCCAAATTCTGCGGTTTGTTTTACTTGGCATATTTGTTTGCCTTTTTCTCTTTCTCTCACCTTCAAAGACCCTCAAAGCCACCAGCGATCCCCGCTTCGGTGTCATCGAGACCTATGAATCGCCTGCTGATGCCCTCCAGACAGGGGCGGGTTGGACCCGGCTGCGGTTTCAGTGGGCCGAGGTCCAGGCAGAAGGGCCAAACAGTTGGACTCCGAAAGTGACTGAGGAACAGATAGATGGGGAGGTTGCGGCCGGGCGGCTGGTCGTTGGCATGCTGATTGGTATTCCCGATTGGGCCAGGGACGAAAACAACCTGCCAAAGGGGTTAGAGCTGCCTTACAATGACCCGAATAATACCTGGGCCCGCTTTGTCAGAACGGCCGTCAACCGCTATCAAGGCCGGATTGACCACTGGATTATCTGGAATGAACCGGATATTTGGGACGCGGACGCGCCCGGTCATACCTGGGACGGGACGGAGGAAGATTTTCTCCAGTTGCAACGAACCGCCTACCTGGTCGCCAGAGGGACAAACCCCAATGCGGTCATTCATTTGGCGGCGATGACCTACTTTTGGGATGCTCAATTCGGCCGTGAACAGTATCTTAGTCGCTTTTTTGATGTGCTGACGGCCGATCCTGAAGCAGAAACTCACAACTATTACTTCGATGTGTTGACAGCCCACCTCTATTTCCAGCCTAATCTTATCTACGATGTCATCAGGGAATTTGATCAAATACGAGCCGATAATGGTATTCCTGAGANNGCTGGTAGAGACGAACGCCCCCCCGGTTGATGACCCCGCCTGGCGGGTTGATAATTGGACCCTGTTCGTGACAATGGACGAGCAGGCGGCCTTTATGCCCCAGGCGTTATCTTCAGCCCTGGCGGCTGGAGTGGAGCGGGTTGCGATTTATAAATTGAAAGATACGGAGGACGATCGGGAGGCCAATCCGGAACCATTCGGTCTGGTCCGGATGAACGGCAGCCGCCGCCCGGCTTTTACCACTTACCGGGTTGCCGTTCAATACCTGTCCGATTTTATCGAGGTGAGTCGGGAACGGTGGGATGAAGTAGGTCAGATTAAAGTGACCCAGCCGGGCCGCACAACGACGGTCCTCTTTTCACGTTTGCCGGCCGAGCAGCAAGTTCGGGTTGAGGCGACGGCCGAAACGGCCATCCTGGTGACCATGTGGGGCGGGCGGCAGGAGATTACGGCCGAAGATGGGTATTTCACCGTCGAGTTGCCACCGGCTTTATGCACCCAGCCAATTGGCGATTACTGTATGATTGGCGGCTCAACCTTTTACCTTGTTCAGTCGGACAGCGGTGAAGAACCGCCCAATGCGCCGTTAGCGCCCGGGCGAGCCACGCCCAGGCCGGACCCCGATTTACCGACAAACACGCCCACGCCAACAAATACCCCCATCCCTACCCAAACAGCTACCCCGACGCTGACCCCAACTGCAACTGCGACGCCAACGGAAACGGCCGACCCGACTGAAACGCATACCGCCACGCCGACCTTTACGCCAACCCCTTCTGCTTCGGCAACGCCGTCCCCGACACCAACTGTTTCCCCTTCAGTTCCCCCAACCCCCAGTGAGGAATCGGCCGGGTCGGTTCAGAGGGCGCTCAATCCAGTGCTGGTTACGGCTGTTGGGATTAGCCTGTTCTTGTTTATCATTATCTACGGGGTTTTTCTCCGACGACGCCAATAAATATGGCATTAACCCCGGTATTGAAAGCGCTCGGCACTTGTGAAGAAGCCTTGCTTGGACAGGGGGGTGAAGCATTGGTCTTTGCCCTTGATGAAGGCCGTATCGCTCGGGTTAGTCGACCTGGGACTAGTCGCGTGGCAGTTGAGGGACGGAAAAATTTGCTGGCCGAGCTTGGGCAGAGCGCCGACAAAGTCCCGTTTCATATTCCAATGGTTTTGGATACCCTTGTCATTGAAGACAGCCTTGTCACCATCGAAAAAAGGTTGCCAGGACGGCCGATGAGCGAGGAGCTGGCGACATTAACCGGCGAAGCCCGTGACGCTTTGATTAGAAACTATCTGGAAACGGCCGCAAAAATAGGGGATCTCGCACTTAACCGGCCCTGGTATGGGGAGTTATTAGGTACAAAGCCTATTCGCACCCATTCTTTCCAGGCTTATCTTGAGAAGCGGGCATGGCAAAGCCTGCAAACGGGCGGTCAGGAATTTGCCGCCGTTGATTCGGCGAAACTAGCTATGGCGCTGCCCGAGCCAAGCAGGGCTGCTTTTGTCCACCTAGACGCCTTTCCGGGGAATATGCTGGCCGAGGGGGAGAACATCACGGCCGTCATAGATTTTGGCGTGGCAGCCATTATAGGCGACCGTCGTCTTGATCCGCTCACTGCGGCCGTGTATCTGACTCCGGCCATCACACCTGGCGCGACCAACAGGGATCGGTCAGCTGCCCAGGAGTGGCTGGTTGTGAATGGTTTGGCCGACCTTTATCCGCCCGTCCAGAATTGGATTGCCGCCTATTGGTCTTTTGCAAAGGACGATCTTGATTTGTACCAGTGGTGTGAGACGATATTAATAAGATGACTTCGTGAATATAGCTTCCCGCAAGAAAACGAGTAGCTGAACAAAAATCCCTTTTAGTACCCTGCATATACCTGAATATTAGGGTCAGTCACCCATTTTAGTAGGGAAATTCCCTATATACGCTGGGAATTAATTATGAGACATTTGGGTATATGTATAAAAGTCAAGTTTTTGAAACGGGGCTTGGGGTATTTATAATGAACATCCAGGAAAAGATTGCTCAGTTTCCTACGCAGCGACGTTTAAATAAGCTATTGGAAGCTGTTTCAGGTATCCAGCAGCTGACCATTGTTTTGCATAATAATCCTGACCCGGATGCTATTGCTGCCGGAGCAGCATTAAAATTCTTGTTAGAAAAGAAAGCCGGTTTGGAAGTGGATATTGTCTATCAGGGTGTTATTGGTCGGGCTGAGAATAAAGCCCTGGTTGACTATCTTGGGGTATCATTGCGGCAATTGTCAGATGAAAATTTGAGGTTACCGGAAAATCTGGCCCTGGTTGACACCCATACCCGGGCGGAAAACAACCCTATATCGTTGGAACAAAGGCCGCTAATTGTGGTTGACCACCATAATAACTATGTTGATGGACAGGCGGTTTTTAGTGATATTCGGCCGAATATTGGGGCGACAGCAACCATGATGACGGAATATCTGAAAGCGGCCGATTGTCCGCCTTCAAAAAGTTTGGCGACGGCGCTGCTTTATGGTATTAAAACGGACACGATGGCCCTTAGCCGGAATACGACAACGGCCGATGTGAATGCTTACTGTTACTTATCCGAATTGGCCGACCTTGACGCCTTTATGTCCTTTGATAAGGTCAAGGTGTCTGCCGGCTATTTTAAGGGACTGGCTGCCGCTATGAATGGCGCTAGAGTTTTTCAGGATGGCCTGATTATCACCTATCTGCAAGAGCTGTCTTATCCGGATCTTGTAGCTGAGATCGCTGATTTAATGCTGCGACTGGAGGGGAGTAAGGTTGTCATTGCGTTTGGTATTTTTAAGGAACGAATTCACTTTTCTATCCGTACCCTGGACGAGAAATTAGATGTTAACCGGCTTGCTCAAACATTGGCCGGTGAAGAAGGCAATGCCGGGGGCCGGGATATGATTGCCGGTGGACAAATTCCTGTAAACGATCATAATCTGTACAAGCGGGTTGCAGAAGTAAACCAGCGCATTCTTAAATTTTTCAAACTATCTCCTCAAACAGAGGGCGAACAGGTAACTTGACATAACAAACACTTTGTATGATTCCATCTTTTGACACGATTTTTGCCGATGCTTTATTTCGAATTTCAAACATCACCTGGCTGCAAATTGTTGACCTGCTCCTGGTAACAATTGCATTTTTCTTACTGCTAGACCTCATTCGGCGCAGCCAGGCGGCTTTTTTGCTCCGGGGAGCGGCCGTTTTAATCCTGGTCCTTTTTGTTTTTACCGTTTTCCTGCCTTTGCCAACTTTCGACTGGTTGGTGAGGGGAGCTTTGCTGGCTATTCTAGTCGCTACCCCGGTCATTTTCCAGCCTGAACTGCGCCGTTTCTTGGAGAATTTGGGCCGCACCTTTCGGGTAGCCTCCTTTCAAAAACGGGTCCAGGAATCTAATCTGCTGCCCATTGTTCGGGCGGTTGAAAATATGGCTGATAACAAGGTTGGCGCCTTAATTGTCCTGGAAGGCAATGAGGATTTAACCAGGATGGTCGAGACCGGGGTGCCAATTCGAGGAAAAGTGAGCAGCGAGTTACTACAGACCATTTTTTTTGATGGCACGCCCTTGCATGATGGCGGGGCCATTATTCGCCAGGATGATGTCGTTGCTGCCGGTTGTGTACTGCCGGTCAGCGATCGCCAGTTGTATGGTGGGGATCGTCGTCTGGGGATGCGGCATCGAGCCGCTTTGGGGCTGAGTGAAGCGTCGGATGCCCTGGCTGTTGTGGTAAGTGAGGAAACCGGCCATATTGCTGTGGCCCGTAGTAATCAGCTGGATCTTGACCTGGATATCGGCGCCCTGCGAGAACGTATTGTCGATTTTTACCAACCGAGAGGGCCGGTTAACGTGGAGCCATCGGCCAAAGAAATCCTTAAAATGATCCGGAACCGGGTTAGTTCAATATTATCTCCTACCTTTTCAAGAGAAGGATTTGCCAATCTAGGCCTCTGGTTGATTGCCGGTCTATTGTCCCTGACAGTATGGGCTTTTGTGATTCAGGAAACAAACCCGGCCAGACAGACATTGGTTGAAGATATTCCCCTCGTTGTTCAAAATGTGCCTGAAGGCAGCAGAATAATAACGGAGTTGCCCGACACGGTCTCGGTCGTTGTAAAAACAACGGATGCCTTGCTGCCGACGTTGAGTCCCAATGCTTTTCAAGCGACTGTCTCATTGGCTGACAGGCAACCCGGTCCCCATCGACTTGATGTGACGGTCAGTTCCGGGGTTTCTCCAGTACAAATCATCTCGGTTGAGCCAGACCTGGTGGATGTTGAACTGGCCCAAATTATTAGCCGAACGATGCCGGTTAGTTTGCAATTGGAGGGAGAGGAAAATTTATCGGCCGCTTACCAGGTGCAGGATTCGCCGACATTAACACCCACAGAGGTGACGGTTGTTGGCGCGGAATCGACCATTAACCAGATAGAGACCTTACAGGCCAGGGCAATGATAACGGCCGATAATTCGCTTGAAGCCAGCCGTGTTCCTGTGGTGGCTGTTGATGAAAATGGCGAGGAAGTAGAAGGTGTTACCCTGCAGCCCGAAGAGATCCGGATAAATGTGCCTATTGTGCGGCGATCAAATTCTCGACAGGTTGGTATTCAGGTAGAAACAGAAGGCAGCCTCCCGGCCGGTTATCGCCTGAACCGGATTCGGACCTTTCCCTCAAGACTTATCATTCTGGGTGCGGCCGAACAGCTCGAAAGTCTGAACAATTTTGTTACCACCGTGCCAATCGATATCAGCCAGGTTGTTGGTGACTTAAGTGTTGAGGTGCCACTGGATGTTCCCCCTGGTCTGGAAGTCTTGAATGAGGCTGGCGACACTATCGTCGCGGTTAGAGTCGAAATTGAGGTGGTGCCCCGGACAGGTACATTGAATGTTACCCGGCCGGTTGAAATTCTTAATGAGATTAGCGGCACCCTGTCGTTTGACCTGGAAACGATAGATCTGGTTTTGGTTGGTCCAATACCGGTGCTGGATGAGATTGAGGCCAATCCCGAACTGGTGAGGGTGTTTATTAATGCCACGGAGTTGGAAAATCTGTCGCCTGGGCAGACGATAACCGTGTTGTTGAGTGTTACCAAACCAGATGAGGTAACGGTCCAACTTGTCCCGGCTACGGTTCAAGTAACCCTGCTTGAATAATTAAGCCTTTTGCCTTAAGCGTTCAGACTTTTGTTTTTTTGCACACTATAGAATTAGGTTGAAAGATACCAAAAAACAAAAGTCTATAGGGAGACCGAACGGATACCCTTTTGCCTTCCGGCCACTTTCAGATAAATTCATTAGTATGAACATAGTTAAAAGAAGCATGCTGTTGTTCTTGTTTGGTTGGCTCATTTCTTCTGTCTGGGGCCAACCGGTAATGGCCCAATCGGCCGATCTGCCTGTTCTGAGCAATGAGGTCGTTGTCGATTTCCCCAACACCGCCACCTTTCGGCTGGAACTGGACAACGGGGTCACCCTTGCCGATGCGATGTTGACCTACCAGCTCGGGGTGAACAGCTGCATCGAAGCCGGAACGAGGGTGGCGGTTGAAGAAGTGGAGGACAACACGGCCGAATGGACCTGGATCATGAGCCGTTCCGGAAACCCGCCGCCGGGAGCGACCGTCTGGTGGGAATGGACGGTGACCGATACCAGCGGCAACAATTTTACCACCCCCCGCCAGGAGATGATGTTCCAGGACGAGCGATTCCAATGGCAGGCGGTTGCAGGGGATAATATTCGCCTGCACTGGTATGAGGGGAATGAGGTCGGGCCGACTTTGTTGGAGGCGGCGGTGGAAGGGCTGGCCCGCCTGGAGAAGGATGTCGGCATCCAGTTAGAGGATGAGATTCAACTCTTTATCTATGGCAGTTCGGCCGATATGCGCGAAGCCGTGCTTTATGTCCAGGATTGGGCCGGCGGGGTGGCCTTTTCCGGCTACAACATCATCTTAATTGGCGTGCCGCCCTCGTTAGCCGATACCTGGGGAGCGGCTACTGTCCGGCATGAGCTGGCCCACCTGGTAATCGGCCGTTTTGGTCAAAGCTGTCTGGGCGGCAGCCGCCCGAACTGGTTGGAAGAGGGGCTGGCGGTCTATTCGGAGGGGGAACCGGATAACGAAACGGTGGCGGATATTGAAAATGCTATTGAGGAAAATGCTTTCTACCCGGTTCGCAGCCTGAATGGCGCCTTTCCTTCCCATGACAGCGGCGCTAATTTGGCCTATAGTCAAAGTTACAGCCTGGTCAATTTTTTGCTGGAAACATATGGTCCGGAAAAGTTACAGGATTTGATTTTAACCCTGGCTGAAGGCGAGGGATATGATGAGGCTTTGGAACAGGTCTATGGTTTTAATGCCGATGGCTTGGAGGTGGCCTGGCGGCAGGCGATTGGGGCGCCAGCCCGCCAGATTCCACCGACCCCGACGCCGATTTCGGCCGCCGCGATTCCAACAATTGTGCCGTTAAATGGGGCGCAATCTCTTCTTTCACCTGGTATGGAACAGGTACCTGTAACGCAGGAAGCGGCGGCGTCGGACATAAGCGCCACGGCTGAGATATCGGCCGTCGCGGTTCTGACAACCTTTGTCCCGGTCGAAACGCCGTTGGCCGGAACCGTCCCGCCAACCCCCGCAGCCACGCCAACGCCGCCAGAAGAATCAGGCGGCATCACCGTTTGCGGGTTGGGGGCCGCGCCTTTGGTTGGCATAGGATTTGTGCTTTTCGGCCGAGCTAGAAAGCGTTCCAGGCGGAAAGATGTAGCCCGATTTGGTAAGCTTGTGATGAGCCGGGCCGAATCATGGCGGAACGAATTACCAAATCGTCCTACAAGGGAGCAAGCTGATGAATAAACGGCCGCTACTTGTTCTTTGTACTGTCATTATTTTATTCGCCTGCAATTTAGCCAGCGGCAGCGTCGAGAATCCGGCGGCCGACTACGGCGTTGACCGGGAAAATGCCCTTTATATGGTCGGCGGGCAGCCCCAGACGCTGGATCCGGCCACGACGCGGGGCGGGGCATCGGGGGCTATCGGTGGTATTTTCAGCGGTTTGGTTTATCTGGATACCGATTTACAGGTCAAGCCGGGGCTGGCGGCGGGCTGGGAAGTCAGCGAGGATGGGACGTTGTACACGTTTTATTTGCGGGAGGAGGCGACCTTTCATGACGGCCGTCCCGTAACGGCCGAAGATGTCGTCTTTTCCTGGGAACGGGCGGTTGACCCGGCGACAGAATCGGATACGGCCATGACCTATTTGGGGGATATTGAGGGAACGGCCGAGAAAAACAGCGGCCAGGCGGAGACGATTAGCGGCTTGGAGGTGATTGATGAACATACGTTGGCGGTGCGG
>JABAOG010017675.1_pt1 | contig 10023 bp, 8 predicted proteins | sample 7062131 | NCBI WGS metagenome assembly JABAOG01 (sample SAMN14538629, study PRJNA623070) | marine sediment metagenome | biome: marine biome [ENVO:00000428]; feature: marine pelagic biome [ENVO:01000023]; material: deep marine sediment [ENVO:00002113] | place: India: Arabian Sea | collected... | reverse complement strand
CGCTCGAATACTGTTATTGGCGTCGTCGGGACGAATGCAAAGTTTTCAAAAGATGAAGCCAACAAAGTCGCCCAATTGGCGCATAATGGTATCGCCCGCACCATCCGACCGGCGCACACCATGTTCGATGGGGACACGATCTTCGCTGTAGCTACGGGTAAAAAACGAGGCAATGTCAACCTGATCGGCGCCTATGCCTCGATCGCTGTCGAACGCGCGATCATCAACAGCATTTTATACGCTGAACCCGTTGGTGACATCCCTTCTTACAACAGCATTAAAGATTGAGTTTCAGATTGATTTTGTTGACAAATGCCGAGTGGCATAGTAATATTTGTGGGCTTGGCGAGGTAGCTCAGTGGTAGAGCAGGGGACTCATAAGCCCTTGGTCGTGGGTTCAAATCCCACTCTCGCCACTTACTCATAATTACCCAGTATTAGTTGGCTCTCATACCTATTACCCCATATATGGGCGATATAATTTCCTGGCTTATGCCAGGTTTTTAATTATCCCCTGGTTTTTATTTTCCAATTTGGCAAAACGATCAATTAAATTGAACTGCTCAAGATGCACGAAAATACATCCCAGTTTTTATCCTTAGGTCAGAACAGATACTAATTGAGTGGTGCTGATCACCCAAGCCTGGAATGAGAGCAAATCGTCAACTGCAGAATGGATGTGGTTACTCCAACACAATCACTGGCAAGAAGAGAGCCGAGAAATATCCACTGCTGAGCAGCGAATTACCTGCCTGAACTGCTGCCCATTCAGCGTGGGTCAGGCTAACCTCTCTGATTGTTCCTGGTGATGTAGCCAGATCCTTCCCAGCGGAAACAGAACCACTGAGAAATGCCAGTGCCATCAGGACTGCAAGCAACAAAATGATTAATATCCGTATGTGATATTTCATTGGAGAATCGATATACCAGTCAATCCACGGCAATCGGTAGTGTAACAACCGGTGGGATTGAAGCTTGAGTCGGAATTGTAGTATACCCATACACCTTTACCCAGAGCAAACGCCGTGTTAGCAGCTGCCAACAACTGGTTCGCCACCATTGCATTGGATGTGTCATTGGCGTACGCATAATAGTAGATGCCATTATTGTCATTGCTGCAGCGGATGTGAATGCGGTTGTTGAATGCCGCAATATTATTGATTGTCCCGCAGTAGAAGCTGACGTCCGGTGAATTGATATTTTCCATTTTGTTCGCTTGTGTATCAAGTTCCGCTCGAACTGCGGTAGCTGAATTATTAAGTATCCTTCCAGCAAAGAAACTCAACACCAGCAGGACAACTGCGACGGCGATGTAACTCACCAAAGGAACAACTTTAGATTTCATTCTCATTACCTCCTCACTTTGACTGCTCTGGAAACTACCTTCTACAAGTCTGAATTAAACATCAAACCTACTGGTAGCAAAACTGATTTGTAATATTAATCACAATATAGGAATATGAACATAATGTCAAGCAGTACTACACACAGAATCAAGCAGAATTCACAAGAGTAAAGTGATTCCAATGATAAGTTCAGACAACCAGAAAAGAAAAAATATGATGTTTTAAATTCGAAGGATTTTATTGCTTATTATTTTTGCTCTGACACAATAATTTAATTAATCTAACATCGGTACTAGCTTTTTCTCTAGTAGTCCTTGAACATCCTCGCGAATATCTGGTCCAAATAAGTGAATTACAGTTAGACCGCGCTCTTCTAAATATTCATCCCTTTGTGCATCTTTATCTTCTCTAGCCCGATGCCAATACTCGCCATCACACTCAATTGCTATGTCGTATTTTGGCAAATAATAATCAATAGAGTATCTCCCCACTCGGAATTCGAATTCGTATTCAATTCCCATTTTTTGTAACGCTTCTTCAGTTATTGCCTCGATATCAGTTCTGTAACCTGAACGTATCTTCCCTACTCTGTCCATTGTCACCTTGTCAATAAATTCAGGATCTTGCCAAAGTTTTTGCATCAATTCACCATGCTGATCACGGCGCTCAGGACTTCGTAAATAGTCAAGCATATTCTCTCGATATTCCGGTTCTTGCCATAAATCAATCATGAATGATGAAAAGTATTCACGCCATTCTGGATCTTGCCATCTTTCAGTAAGAATATTTGACATCATTTCTCTATGCTCAGGATCACTCCATAATTCAGTTGCTACCTTGGACATTTTAGCTTGCCACTCCGAATCTCGCCAACGCTCAGTCATTTCTTGTGAAGCTTTCTCGCGTTGCAATTCCTGGTATTCGGGAGTTTCCCAGAGTTCCAATACACGTTTTGACATTTCTTCAGCTTTATTTCTCTTGAATTCTGGATCTTGCCAGAGAGCCTTCATAAAAGACGACGCCTTGCCAGACATCATTTGACGATATTGGGGATCACTCCAAAGTTTTTTAAGGCGATCTTGATGTGCCTGAACATAATCCGGATCTTCCCAACGCGCCAAGAGAGCAGGCAATGTTTTGGTTCGATACTCAGGATCTTGCCATAATTTACGACTTGCTTCACATTGGCGCTCATAGTAATCCGGATCTTTCCAAATACGACGAATGATTTGTGACTGTTTATCGTGAAATTCCTGGCTATTTCTTACCTTCATTTGATTTTGACGATAGACTGGATCTTTCCATAGCTCAGATTGATTCTTAGATCTCTCCTCACGTTTTTTTGGATTCTTAAAAACAACAATCCGCGCTTCAGATTGGTTTCGAATAGGTATACCAAATTTCTCAAGCCAATAATAAATTGTCGAATAATGGCAATCAGAAATTTCTGCTATTTCAGTGGCAGGATATTCTTCGAGAATATATTTTTTGTAAAGCCAGTTTTTATTCCGGTAATTCATTTTCATTGGAAAATATTACCCGTATAACCCTTTTTTCTTCTACTCTAATACTGTTGAAATCGCCAGTTTTCACATATTGGTAATATCCAAAAAACTGTCAGTCGCATTATACATATGTAAATAATAAGCCAATAAATGGATATTCATCCATGGAACTCATTTTCTAATTATGATGAAGAAATTAGGAATTGGATGATTCCGGGTGTATTATAGTGATGGTCAACAACATCACATTCAAGAATAGGCTGATTTTAATAAGGAAGTAGATTATGCAATAACTAGATTGTAATCACTACGAGAAATCCAGAATTAATCGAGTTTATATTACCTCAAAAATATCATTAGGATTGATCCCAGGAATATTGGAAATCCCAATAGTATAAAACTACAAAAACCACAATTCTTAAAAATACCGGTTGAAGAGCCTTTACGAGAACTTAAAGTTCCAAATTTTGTTCGAGTACTAGCACTAATCCCTTTGCTGCTTAAATTTATCCCAGATTTTTTACCAATTCGGGCATTTGGTTTGGATACTTTAATTCCTTTTTTTGTAACTCGCATTTTTGGTTTTTTAATTTTTATGAACTTGCTTCTTTTTCTTGGCATATTTTCTCCAATACTAAGGTATTCAGCCCATCTCCAAATAATTATTTAATTTGTCATTTTCAACAAATTAAATGTATATCATACCAATACAAATTACAAGAATTCTCGAAATATAAAGCCTCATCTCAAATATCATAACCCGTTTTACAGATGCTGGCAAAGAAATGTTTTAAATGTATGCGGGGTTATAAAATATCAATGTATCTCCAGAGTGATAATTAGTTGTTGGCTGATTTGATTTTTTTTTATGAGATTTATATGGGTGCTCTAATTATGTTTCAACAGCGCCTTCATTATAAAATTCCAAACCACAATCCAAGCACTGATAATCGGGAGGCGGAAATGGGGGAATACAGCATCCTCCCAGCACAATCTCTCCAGAATCCATTTTCCTCTGCATTTCCTCATCGTACGCTGGAAGTCCCCACAGGATTGTCGCAACCCGATTCGACTTGCATCTCGGGCAAAAAGGTTTGATTTTCATTACACCTCCCTGTTCCCTAACATACTATTCAATTAAATACTATCCAGGTCGCATAAAAATAAAATTATCAAAATCCTTTACACCTGTCATTAATTATACAGAACGGAAAAATTACTATTTTTTTGACTGATATTTTCCACCTATACACCTCATACGGATATAAAATAAGAAATTCAATTGATCAAAAAATTCCCGGATGCATTTAATTTCTCAGTAAGCCAGACCAATTCAAGATTGAAGTTACCAGCATGGTAGTGAATTTTGACTTTGAAATCACTCACCGGAATGCAAAGAAAAATACCGGGTAGATATCATCCCCATTATCATTTACATTCCTATTAATGGCATCTTTATAATGGCGAAAATTCGTGTATAATTTGCCCACACGCACCCGTAGCTCAGCTGGATAGAGCGCCGGACTTCGAATCCGTAGGTCGCAGGTTCGAATCCTGCCGGGCGCGCCAAAAAATGTGGCGGATTCATCGCCAGCAATCTCTTATGAAGGGGTAAAAAGCCCGCTTTTTGGCGGGCTTTTATTGTTGCCTTGTTGAAAAAATCTAGAGGTTCTTGGTTGGCATTTCCAGAAGGATGTGATGTTTCTGATACAGTTCTAATCCTGTAATGTAATTGAAATGGATCTAATCATCCCACTCGGAAGAAAGGCGCTAATCAAGCGCAAGAAAAAGCTTTCGCTCTGGAGGTTTCTCTCTGCTCAGTAATATTCTCAAACATATCGATTAATACGTCCTGTTGATTTTTCAGGCAGTGATAGATGCTTCGTAATCAGCAGACTTATGTCCAAAAGTGTGGATATATAACAATTTACTTGTGAAGTTGACATCCTACTGAAAGATTATTACAATGGATTTAATCCAAGCTACACAATCAGGCGCTTCCCATATGCTGGGGCGCTATCCATACTACTACTACTCACGAAGCAACATGCATAAAAGGTGCGCCTACGCAATCAAGCGCCCCTTTTTAATTTCCAAAAACCCCAGGCGTAGAAATGCAGGCTTATGATGGTTAAATCTATTCCCAGCCGATGGATGATTGCCCAACGCTTTGAGATAATGGACCCCAANNCCCGGATCGTCGCCCGCGACCCCGATCTCATGGAGCGTTTCTGTCGCGAAGGCAAGGCGCTGGGTCAATTGAACCATCCAAACATCGTGAGAATGGTCGCTGCCATCGAAGAAGCAGGTGAGTATTTCTTGGTCATGGAGTACGTCGATGGTGAATCACTACAGGAACTGCTCGATACTCAGGGGCCACTTCCCGTCTCGCGCGTTCTCAAGATCGCCCTTGACCTGGCTGATGCCCTAACCAGTGCTCACCGCCTGGGTATTATCCACCACAACCTCAAGCCGGCTAACGTGATGCTGACCCAAGACGGTGCTCCCCGCCTGATAGATTTCGGCATCGCCCACATATCCCAGGTCCCTCGCCCGACTGAGAGCAATGTCCTGGTCGGCACCCCGGAATTCCTCAGTCCGGAAGCCTGCAAGGGTCAAGATCTAGATGAGCGGGCAGACATATGGTCCTTTGGCGTGATGCTCTTTGAGATGATGTGTGGTGAATTGCCTTTCGAAAGCCTAAGCCTGAATGCCACCATCACTGCCATCCTTACCCAACCGGTACCAGAACTAGCCTCACTTTGCCCACAAGCGCCCAGGACACTCCTCGACTTGGTCTCCCGGATGCTCACAAAGGATCGCGAGCAGCGCATCCCCAGCATGCGGTTGGTCAAGGCTGAACTGGAAACCATCTTGAAGGACCTAAAAATCTCCACCCCGATACACCTCGCACCCGGAGAGAACCACTCCGCCAATCCAACACATCCTGGGGTAAAAAGCGATCCGATATCCACCCTGGCTGCCGGATTTCAATCCCTGTCTGTTGAACAACAGAAACTCATCCTGCATGCTCAGGAGAAATTTGGCATTTCCATCACACCTCTCCAGGAACTGAAAGGGGGCTTGTCAGGGGCAGTGATTTTCCTGGTCAGTGTTTCCTCCAATCGTTTCGAATCGCTCGAACACTACATTCTCAAAATCGATATCGATCAAGCCAGTCAGTTTGCTGAGCTGGACGAATTCGCCCGCCACAAGATCGCTGTTGAAAATTCCCCACCTGGTTTCGCCAGCGACCACCTGGCAGCAGTAGGTTATGACCGGATTGAGAGGGAGGGTTTCATCGCCATTTTCTATGCAATCGCCGGGCAGTCGCTGATCCAGTTTCGTCCTTTATCCAAGTATGTTCGCCGTACTCAGTTGGAAACCATTTTTGTGGAAACCAACCGCTATCTGCTTAAAGAGTGGAACCGCCGGGCTGTTTTCTCCCAGGTGGTCCATCCACAAACCTTGTTGTCCCAATGGCTTGAATATCGCCTCGATCCGGGAAGCCGGATCGAAGTCTTCATCAAGGACACTTGTCAGGTTGATCCCAATATAGAGGGGTTCTCCTTTGGGGGCAAGATCTTCCCCAATCCCTGGTTATTTGCACGGGATGAGAAGGTCTGGGGCAGCATCAGACTCCTGGACATAATCCTGGGATTTCAACATGGGGATTTGAATACCAATAATATCCTGGTGAAATTCAGTCGAGAGAACGACCAGCTGGCGGGTTATTATCTAATTGATTTTGCCATGTTTCTCAAGCAGAGCCCCCTTTTGTATGACCATCGCTATTTGGAAATGGCTTACCTGATCCAAAATATGGACCAGGTCTCTTTTGCGAAGATGGTGGATTTTCTCGTCCACTGCGCGGAATCGGATATCCTGGACCCCGATCAGGCTCCGATTGAGTTGAGCGGGATCTGCGCGATTATTCACGCCAGTCGAAAAGCGTTTGATAGTTGGGTGATGGAAGAGCATCCCAGCCTGTACGATGATTTGTGGGGTCAATACTGGTTGGCAGGGGTAGCTGCCGGATTGAANNCCGGATTGAATTTTTGCAACAAATCAACTTTATCCACTAATGGCCGGATGGTAAGTTTAATATTTGCAGCTGCCAACCTGAAACGTTTCTCCAGCATGTTTTCCTTACCTACACCTGTCAAAGTAATAAAGCTTGACGACCCCGATCAATCCCCAGAGTTTAATTCGGAGGTAACAGCAAGCCTCTCCCCGGCTGGAACTTCTACCAATAACCTCCCCGCCCAGCTTACCTCGTTCGTTGGGCGCCAACGCGAAACAGCTGAGATCAAAGCACTGTTGGAGACGACTCGGCTCTTGACCCTCACTGGTCCGCCAGGGACCGGCAAAACGCGGTTAGGCTTACGGGTCGCCCATGATGTCCTGGACCGATATCCTGATGGAGTCATTTTTGTCGATCTAGCCCCAATATACAATCCAGATCTGGTAGCCACAACCATCGCCCAGAGGCTAGGCATTGGCGAATCCGGTGGTCAGCCCTTGGTGGGAATCTTGAAAAACTACCTCCGCCCCAAACATCTGCTCCTGCTCCTGGACAACTTTGAGCAAGTCATTGATGCTGCACCATTGGTAGGAGAACTGCTGTCCTCTTCCCCGGGTCTAAAAACCCTGGTCACCAGTCGGGAGCCATTGCGTATTTACGGAGAACAGGAATTCCCAGTACCACCGCTGACCCTGCCCGACCTGGATCGGGTCGAGTCCCAGCCAAACCTGTCTCAAAATGAAGCAATTGAGCTTTTTACACAACGCGCCCGCGCCGTCAAGCCCACTTTCAATCTCACGGAAGACAATGCTGCCGATGTAGCCGAGATTTGCGTGCGGCTGGACGGGCTGCCATTAGCGATCGAACTGGCGGCAGCACGCAGCACCCTGCTCTCACCCAGGTTGATTTGCCGCCGTTTAAGGAGCCGTTTCGGTGTATTAGGTGTGGGTCCGCGCGATCTGCCGGCGCGCCAGCGGACGCTGCGCGCAGCCATCGATTGGAGCTACGACCTGCTAGAGCCGCCGGAGAAGACCCTGTTTGCACGGCTTGCGGTCTTTCAGGGTGGGCGCACCCTGGAAGCGGTCGAAGCCATCTGCTGTCATGGCTTAACCATCGATGGATTAGCTGGCTTGGAATCTCTTCTACAGAAGAACTTGCTGAAACAGATCGAAACAGCCACAGGAGAACCACGCTTCGGAATGCTCGAGATGATCCACGAGTACGCATGGGATCAACTAGAAGCGAGGGGTGAGGCGGAGGATCTGCGAAGAAAGCACGCCGAGTATTTTCTGGCGCTGGCTGAACGGGCAGCGACAGAGCTGCGCGGGGCGCGGCAGCAGGATTGGTTTATCCAACTGAGGGCCGAGCAGGACAACCTGCGCGCTGTTTTAGCCTGGTCGCAGACTGAGAGTCGAGTCGAGTTGGGGTTACGGCTGGTAGGTGCACTACGTGACTTCTGGTATTTTGATGGTCACAGCAGCGAGGCCGTGCAGTGGGACAGAGCAGTTGCTGTCCACCACTCGGGATGCCTCTCCCGCTGCCAGAGCTGGTGCGCTCGAAACCGCAGGCTGGCTGTATATCGATACAGGCGATTACGATGAAGGCAAGACCTACGTTAGCGAGGCTTTGGCACTCTACCAGGATTTGGGGGATGAAATCGGCACTGCATGGGCTCTCGCTTTGCTTGGTGGCTACGCCTTATCTTTCCCTGACGAGGTCAAGGAGGGCATCACCCTGTGCGAGGAAGGCTTGGCGTTGTTCCGCAAGGCGGGTCACAAACCAGGAATCATGCAAGCTCTTACCATCCAAGGAGAACTGAGGCGCCTGGAAGGCACGTACGATCTGGCGCAGAAAGCCTACATAGAATGTCTTGCCCTGAGTCGCCAGACTGGCTACAAATTACGCGAAGCTATAACGCTTGCCAATCTGTCGAGTGTGGCCCAGCATGAAGCTCAGCCAGAGCAGGCAGTGACTTATTGCTCAGAATGTCTGACAATATTACGCGAATTGGGTGATAATAAATACTCAGCGATGCTTCTGGCGAAAATGGCCGGAACTTTAACCGCAGTAGGGCATCCACTGGCAGCCGCACGTCTCCTGGGGGCATCAGAAGCTCTTCTGGAGGTGCTTGGTATTACCCAGCATGCAGGCGATTGGTCGGATCTTAACCGGGACCTTGCTAAGCTTCGAAAACAGCTCGATGATTCGACCTTCGAGACTGCCTGGGCTGAAGGTAAGGCGATGTCACTGGAGCAGGCTATCTCTTATGCACTTGAGATCGGGAAATCTGAACCTGGACGGAGTCCTGTTGACCATCCTGAAGACGAGGAAGGTGGGTATGACACAAATGAGCATGGGAACTAAGTGGAGACTACAGGAATAGCGGAAAACCGTAGACGAAACAGATTTAAACCTAAAGAGGAATACTCACCTGGAACAAATTGGAAGTCATTAACTTAAGATTACATTTCTCTACCCACTGCAGGACAAATTCAGCAGAGAGTTTCTGCTCCGCACGCAGTTGATCACCCAGCCCGTTTCCCGGTGATCAATCCATGCGGGTCGACTTCCGAGCGCAAGATATGCAGTTCTTCATCGGTTGGCTCCGGAGTAGTCGAAAGATCCTCTGCGAAAAGCATCTCGAACCCAGTATTTTCTCGGATTTCTTCCTTGGTAACCCCCGGATGCAGGCTCTCGACTTTCATGTGCTTGCTGACAGGATCATATCCCATCAGTGCAAGCGTGCTGATGACTTTATACGGTCCGCTCCCGGCGGGCAACCCAGCCGCTTCCCGTGCACCAGCACCGTCCAGGTAGCCCGGTGTGGTAAGGAAGTCCAGCTTGGAAACAAATCTGCGCCTATCATGCGGCGTGATGACCAGGGTTTTCCAGCACAGCGAAGCCAGGTCATTCGCCCCGCCGCTGCCCGGCAGGCGCACCTTCGGTCTCTGAACATCGGTCCCGATGATGGTCGAATTCAGGTTACCATACATGTCGATCTGGGCGCCACCCAGGAATGTGTAGTCAACCATGCCGCGCTGGCATGCAGTCATTATTTCGTCCATCGAACTGTGCATCAACGCGCTGGTCATCGTATAAGAATCGGCTACAGAGATCGGTAGTTTGATTAATTCCGGAGCGACACTGC
>JABAOG010003276.1_pt2 | contig 10025 bp, 6 predicted proteins | sample 7062131 | NCBI WGS metagenome assembly JABAOG01 (sample SAMN14538629, study PRJNA623070) | marine sediment metagenome | biome: marine biome [ENVO:00000428]; feature: marine pelagic biome [ENVO:01000023]; material: deep marine sediment [ENVO:00002113] | place: India: Arabian Sea | collected... | reverse complement strand
CCGATCCGTGGAGCTGTATAAACCCACGGACGCCGCGGCCGGTTTCCTGCACTTCATAATCTTCAGCACCGAGGAGCCGTTAGCCCTTTCGCGCGCTCTGCCGATCCTCGAGGACATGGGGCTCGAAGTCCACACGGAACACCCTTACGAGCTCACATTGCAGGACGGCAGGCCATTCTGGATACAGGTTTTCAACCTCCGCCACGAGAGCGGATCGGACGTCGACGTCGAGGCAGCATCGGAACGATTCGAAGAGTGCTTTATGAAGGTCCTCACAGGCAATGCCGAAAACGACGGACTGAATCGCCTCATACTCAGCGCGGAGCTCGACTGGCGCGAAACGGCACTGTTCCGTTGTTATGCGAAATACCTGCAGCAGCTCGGCCTGCCGTTCTCCCAGGACTACATGGAGGACGTCCTCGTTGCGCACGCGAGGCTGGTCGGCCTGCTGATCAGCCAGTTCAGGGCGATGTTCGACCCGGAGCTGAGCAAGGCACAGAGAACCCGGCGATTGAATGCAGCCAGTCCAATGATCCACCGCGAAGTCGGCAAGGCCAAGAACGTCGACGAAGATCGAATCCTTAACGCTTTTGCCGGCGCGCTCAACGCGACGCTCAGAACCAACTACTACCTGCCCGGCGATTTCGACGGGCACCGCGACTGCATCTCCCTGAAGCTGGACCCGTCGCGGCTTCCCGAAGCGCCGTTGCCGCGGCCGAAATACGAGATCTTCGTGTATTCGCCGGAAGTCGAGGGCGTTCACCTCCGCGGCGGCGACATTGCCCGCGGCGGGCTGCGCTGGTCCGACAGGCGCGAGGATTTCCGGACGGAAGTGCTGGGCCTGATGAAGGCGCAGGTCGTCAAGAACACGGTCATCGTGCCGACCGGCGCGAAAGGCGGATTCTTCTGCAAGCGCATGCCCGAAGGCGACCGCGAAATCGTCATGAAGACGGGCATCGCCTGCTACAGGACGTTCATCGGCGGCCTGCTCGATATCACGGACAATGTCATCGACGGCAAGGTCGTCACGCCCGAGGGCGTGATCCGGCGCGATGGCGACGACCCGTACCTCGTCGTCGCCGCCGACAAGGGCACGGCGACGTTCTCGGACATCGCGAACGAGATCTCGCAGAGCTACGATTTCTGGCTCGACGACGCGTTCGCGTCCGGCGGCTCCGCCGGCTACGACCACAAGAAGATGGGCATCACGGCACGCGGCGCCTGGGAAGCCGTCAAGCGCCACTTCCGCGAGCAGGGCCTCAACACGCAGACGGATCCATTCACGGTAATCGGCATCGGCGACATGAGCGGCGACGTGTTCGGCAACGGCATGCTGCTGTCGCGCAAGATCAGGCTCGTCGCCGCGTTCAACCACCAGCACATCTTCCTGGATCCCGATCCCGACATGGCCGCGAGCTTCAGGGAGCGCCAGCGGCTGTTCAAGCTGCCGCGCTCCGGCTGGCCGGACTACAACGACAAGGTCATCTCCAAGGGCGGCGGCGTGTTCTCCCGGCAGGCGAAGACCATTCGCCTCAGCAAGGAAGCGCGGGCGATGCTCGACACCGATAAGACATCGATGCAGCCCGACGCGCTGATACGCGCGATACTCCGGATGCCCGCCGACCTGCTGTGGAACGGCGGCATCGGCACCTACGTGAAGGCCAGCACCGAAAGCCATGCCGATGTCGGCGATCGCGGCAGCGACAACGTACGCGTCAATGCCAACGAGCTGCGCTGCAAGGTCATCGGCGAGGGCGGCAACCTCGGGCTGACCCAGCGGGGGCGCATCGAGTTCAGCCTGAACGGCGGCCGCGTCAACACCGACTTCATCGACAACTCCGCGGGCGTCGACAGCTCCGACCGCGAGGTCAACATCAAGATCCTGCTGAGCGACGTCGCCAAGAAGAAAGGCATGTCGCGCGAAAAGCGCAATGAGCTGCTTGCCTCGATGACCGACGACGTCGCGGACTACGTTTTGCGCAACAACTACCTGCAGACGCAGGCGCTCAGCATGAGCGAATTGCGGTCCCTGGAGCGCATCGACGAGATCGGGCGGGTGATAACCGGCCTCGAGCGCAGCGGCCTGCTCGATCGCGATCTCGAATACCTTCCCGACGACCAGGAGATCGAGGAGCGCAAGGCACGCAAGCAGGGCATGACGCGTCCGGAGCTCGCCGTCGTGCTGAGCTACGCCAAGATCGACGTTTACAACGCGCTGACCTCGCACGAAGAGACGCTCGAGGACTTCCTCAAGACGCACCCGATGCGCTATTTCCCGGAGGTCCTGCGCCGCCGCTACATGGAGTTCATTCCGACTCACCGCCTGAGCCCGCAGATTCTCGCGACGCTTATTGCGAACGACATCGTCAATCGCATGGGACCTGCGTTCGTCAAGCGCGTGCAGCTGGATACCGGCGCGGACGTGGTGACGATCGCGCGCGCCTACACGGTGGCGCGGCAGATCGTCCGCGCGGGCGCGCTCAATCGGACGATCGAGGAACTCGACAACGTGATCCCGGCGTCGGCGCAGATGTCCATGCTGTTCGAGCTCTCCCGCACCCAGCGCCATGCAACCTACTGGATCATCGAGCACTACGGCGATTACGTGGACATCGACGGCCTGGTCAACCGGCTCAAGGACGGCATGGCGACCGTCTACGGACGGACGGGCGGCATCATGTCGACGGCAGCCCGGGAGCGCCATGCACACGCGGTGAAGAATTACACCAAGATGGGCGTGCCGGAGAAACTGGCCGACAAGATGGCCGCGCTGTTGCTGACTCGTGCAGGACTCGACATCACCGACCTCGCCGCGACGTACAAGCGGGACGTCATGGAATCTGCCCGCGTCTACTCGTTGTTCAACGACAGGCTGGGAATCTTCGCGCTGCATGCCGGCGCAGAAGACGTCAAGGTCAAGGGCCGCTGGCAGGCGATGGCGCGCAGCAACCTGCGCGACGAATTCTTCCAGATCCGCCGCGACATGGCGGCGGATATTCTGAAGAAACGCAGCAAGAAGAACATCGAGCAACTCGTCGACGAGTGGTTACAGCAGCGCAGCACCAGGGTGGAGCGCTTTGTCGGCATGCTCGACGAGATGAAACTGCGCGGAACGTTCGACATCGCGACGCTGTCGGTTGCGGCCAAGGAGCTGCGCGAGCTCGTTACCAACTAGGAACAACCACACGGTTCGACACATCGAATTGCAAACGGAGACGACATGGCTGGCAAGCTGATTCTCTGCCGTCACGGCCAGAGCGACTGGAACCTGAAGAACCTGTTCACCGGCTGGACCGACGTGGACCTGACCGAGCAAGGTATCGAAGAAGCGATGGAGGCCGGGCGCACCGTGGCCGCGCTCGACTACGATATCGATATCGCCTACACGTCGGTGCTGAAGCGCGCGATCCGCACGCTCTGGCTGATGCTCGACGAGATGGACCGGATGTGGATACCGGTGGTGCGCGACTGGCGCCTGAACGAGCGCCATTACGGCGCGCTGCAGGGGCTCAACAAGGCAGAAACCGCGGCGAAGTACGGCGACGATCAGGTGCACATATGGCGCCGCAGCTATGACATTCCACCACCCGAACTCGAGGTAGACGACGAGCGGCATCCGTCGCACGACCCGCGTTATGCCGGAATCGAAAACCTGCCCGGCACCGAGTCCCTCGCGCTGACGCTGGACCGCGTGCGCCCCTGCTGGGCCGAAACGATCGCGCCCGAACTGCGCGCCGGCCGCAACGTTCTCATCGCTGCGCACGGCAACAGTCTGCGCGCGCTCGTGAAGATGCTCGACGAGATCTCTGACGAGGAAATAACGGGCTTCAATATCCCCACCGGAATCCCGATAGCCTACGATCTCGATGACGCCCTGAAACCACGGTCGCGGGAATTCCTCGGCGACCCCGAAGCCGTCGCGAAGGCGGCTGCGGCCGTCGCAGCGCAGGGCAAGGCGAAGGGCTAGCCGGACGAACGGCCGCGTTCAGACCTGCAGCCGCGGGTCGGAGCGCGGCTGCGATACGTCCGTGTCGACGACGCGGATCAGGCCCTCCTGCGCCGTCGACGCGACCAGCATCCCGTCCTCGGTGAACAGCTGCCCCCGCGCAAACCCGCGTGCGCCCGCCGCGTTGGGGCTCTCGATCGCATAGAGCAGCCAGCGGTCTGCCCGACATGTGCGATGAAACCACAGGCCGTGGTCGAGACTCGCCATGATCACGCGGCCGGAGACAAAATTCAGCCCGTGCGGCAGCACGCTCGCGCCGAGCAATTCGTAGTCGGACACGTAGGCCAGCAGGTTCTGGTGCAGCGCCGGATCGTCGGGCAGTTTATCGACGGCCCGAATCCAGCAGTGCTTGACGGGCGGCAGGTTGACAGGCTCCGTGAAGCTGATGCGTTCGACCGGCCGGAACTCGAACGGGCGCTGCGCCGTCAGGAAGCGCCGCATTTTCATCGGCACTTTCTCGAGCACCTCGGCAGGCACGTCGAACAGGTCCTTGAGTCCGTCCGGTCCCGGTACGTCGGGCATGTCAGCCTGGTGCTCGAGGCCTTCTTCGGGGGTCTGGAAAGATGCCGCGAGATTGAAGATCGGTCGCCCGTGCTGAATGGCGACGACGCGGCGAGTCGAGAAGCTGCCGCCGTCGCGGGCGCGATCGACCTCGTAAATGATGGGCTTGGTCATGTCGCCGCGGCGCAGGAAATACGCGTGCAGCGAGTGCGCGACCCTGTCCTCGACCGTGTGCTGGGCGGCGGACAGCGCCTGGCCCAGTACCTGGCCCCCGAACACCTGCGCGCTGCCGATGTCGCGGCTGTCGCCGCGGAAGATATTGTCCTCGATCCGCTCGAGCTCCAGCAGCGCGATCAGGTCTTCGAGTACGGGGTGCATCGCAGAGCTTTCTGCGCCTGCCTAGTCGTCGACCCGGCCGCCGTCGACTGCCACGCCGGTGCCGCTTACGAATACGGCATCGTCGCTCGCAAGAAACAACACTACCTTGGCGATATCGACCGGCTCACCGAGCCGTTTGGCGGCGGAACTCGAGATGCAGTAATCGCGGAGCGCCTTGTCCTTGCGAAATACCTCGCGGCTGCCGGGCGTCATGATCGCCCCCGGCTGAACGTGGTTCGCGGTAATTCCGAAGCTCCCCGTCTCGGCTGCAAGCGCGCGCGAGATTGAGGCGAGGTCCTGTTCGGCCCTCTGGCTGGGCTCCCTGGCATTGGCAGCGAATACGCTGCGCAAAAAACCAATGTTGATAATGCGGCCCGCGGGGCTTTTCTTGAGGTATGGCAGCGCCGATCGGCACATCGCCATGATGAGTTCTGCACGCCTGCGCAGCAAGTCGTCGAGCCCGGCTCCGTCCTCGCCTATCGGCGTGTCGGGATTCAGCGGGAAATCATTGACAAGGATATCCAGGGCGCCGAGTTTCCCGGCCGCGTCTTCTACCAGGGCGGCGATGCCGTCCGGTTCGCTCAGCTCCGCCGGGTAACCCTGTATGCCACGGACCGACGCGAAATGCTGCTCGACGCCGCTTTTCGGTTTGTCGACGGCGAGCACTTCCGCGCCGTGCTTGATGAGCGTCCTGGCGACGGCTTCACCGATGCCACCGGCGGCGCCGGTCACCAGGGCCTTCATTCCGTATAGCCGCAACGCTTCGGCCATGATTACTCCTTGCCCAATCGAAAATGGCTGAGCGCAGCGAATTACGCTCAGTCAGGGAGCCGATACTCAGCGAATTGCTTGCGTAATTCAATCTTCTTGACTTTCCCGGTGGCGGTATGGGGTAACTCATCGACGAAAACGACGTCGTTCGGTATCCACCATGTCGCAACCTTGCCGTCGAAATAAGCGAGCAGTTCTTCCGCGCTGACGTCCTCGCCCGCCGCCTTCGTGACGATGAGCAACGGCCGCTCTGTCCACTTCGGGTGTGCGACGCCGATCACGGCCGCTTCCGCTACCGCGGGATGGCCCATCGCCGTGTTTTCCAGCTCGATCGAGCTGATCCACTCGCCGCCGGACTTGATGACGTCCTTGGTCCGGTCGGTGATCGCCACGTAGCCTCGCGGATCGATGGTTGCGACATCTCCTGTCTCGAACCAGCCGTCTTCGGTATGCGTGCCGCCGCTGCCCTCGAGCTTGAAGTAGTCGCTGCACACCCAGGGGCCGCGAACCTGCAATGCGCCGAATGCTTCGCCGTCCCAGGGCAGCTCGTCGCCATTATCGTTGACGATACGCAACTCACAGCCGAAGATGCCGCGCCCCGCCTTGGTCGCGAGATCCAGCTGCTCGTCCTTCGACAGGCCCTCGAGTCCTGCCTTGATGGTATTGACGGTGCCGATCGGGCTCGTCTCCGTCATACCCCAGCCCTGGCGCAGTTCGACGCCGTGCTTGTCGCGAAACGCCTCGATCATCGCGCGGGGCACGGCGGCGCCTCCGACGAGCGACTGCTCGAGCTTATCCAGCCGCTTGCCGGTCTTTTCGGTGTATTGCAGCAGCGCCAGCCAGACGGTCGGAACGCCGAACGCCTTGGTCACGTCTTCACTCTCGATGAGCTCATAGAGCGCTTCGCCGTCGCCCATTTTCGGGCCCGGCAGGACGAGCTTCGTCCCCGCCATTAGCGCCGAGTAAGGGACGCCCCAGGCGTTGACGTGGAAGAACGGCACGACAGGCATCGCGACGTCACGACTCGATACACCGGCCACGTCGATACTCAGCGTCGCGTAGGCATGCAGGATCGTGGAGCGATGGTCGTAGAGGACGCCCTTGGGATTGCCGGTGGTGCCCGACGTGTAGCAGAGCGCAGAGGCAGAGCGCTCATCGAGTTCCGGCCAGTCGAATTCCGGCGACTCCGCGGCCAGCAATGTCTCGTAACACATGACATTGGGTAACGAGGTCTCCGGCATATGGGCCTCGTCGGTCATGATGATGAAGCCCTCGACGTTGGGGATCTTGTCNNGAACATCACGTCGACGCAAATGAACCGGTCCTCGGCATGGTTGATGATGAACACGATCTGCTCCGGGAACAGCCGGGGATTGATCGTGTGGCACACGTATCCGCTGCCGCTCACGCCGTAGTAAACCTCCAGGTGCCGGTAGTCGTTCCAGGCGAGCGAGGCGACGCGGTCGCCCTGCTTTACGCCGAGACGTTCAAGCGCATTCGCGAGTTTCTTTGCCCGCTCGATCGCCTCGCGAAACGTGTAGCGGTGCCTCGGGTTATCCGCTGTGACCGAGACAATCTCGCGATCGCCATGGAACTTTTCGGCATGCTGCGCGATCGAGGAGATCAGCAGCTGGGTGTCCATCATCAGACCTTTCATGACGGTATATCCTTGTTGTTATGCAGTCTCCGGCAGCCATCGTAACAGCCGTTACGTGCTATGCTAGCCGGCGCCGTGTTGCCGTCAGGTTAACACCAAAAGCTACTGATTTTGAAGAATAAATCGAACCCAGCCGGAAGAGAATCGGGCTCCTCATCGAGATGAACGAAACCACACTGAAGGTCGGCATCGCCCAGATCGCACCCGTCTGGCTTGACCGCGACGCCACCGTGACCCGGGTTATCGAATGGATCCGCAAAGCGGCGTCGCAGGGATGCAAGCTGGTCGTGTTCGGCGAAGCCCTGGTACCGGGTTATCCGTTCTGGGTGGAACGCACCGACGGGGCGCGTTTCGAGTCCGGGCTGCAGAAAGAGCTGTACCGCCATTACGTGGAACAGTCGGTGTGCATCGAGGCCGGCGACCTCGACCCGATCGTCGCGGTTGCCCGTGAGTGCGCGATCGCCGTCTACGTCGGCGTGATGGAACGCGCTCCCGATCGCGGCGGACACAGCGTGTATGCGAGCATGGTCTACATCGACGCGGATGGGAAGATCGGCTCCGTGCACCGCAAGCTGATGCCGACCTACGAGGAGCGGCTCGTCTGGGCGATCGGCGACGGACACGGCCTGCGCACGCACAAGCTCGGCCCGTTCACCGCCGGCGGCCTGAACTGCTGGGAAAACTGGCTGCCGCTGGCGCGCGCGGCGCTCTACGCGCAGGGCGAAGACCTGCACGTCGCAATCTGGCCGGGCAATCAGCGCAATACCGAGGACATCACGCGCTTCATTGCGCGCGAGGGCCGCTGCTTCGTGGTCTCGGTGTCGGGGCTGATGCGCCGATCAGACATCCCGGACTCGCTGCCCCGCGCGGAGCTGCTTCGCGAGGCGGCCGACGACGTCATGGCGAATGGCGGTTCCTGCATTGCGACACCGACCGGCGAGTGGTTGCTCGCGCCGGAAACGGGCGAGGAATCCCTGCGCGTCGCGGAACTCGACCACCGCATCGTGCTCGAAGAGAGGCAGAGTCTCGACGTCGCGGGGCATTATTCGCGACCCGATGTTACGCAGCTGCTGGTCGACCGGCGACGCCAGTCGACCGCCGAATTCTCGGACTAGTTTATGAAATTGCTGTCATTACTCGCTTGCTGCCTCTTGCTCGTTGCATCTACTACCCGAGCCGAGCTGCCCGATGGCTACTGGCCGGCGGAACGGACGCAGCCGATTCTCGATGCCCGGCTCAAGGTAACGCTGGGCCCGGATCTCGGGCACCTCTCGCCCGCCGAACTGCAGGCGCTGGAGGCATTGCTCGAGGCCGGCCGCATCATGCACACGCTCTACGAGCAGCAACTTCACGCCGAAGCGTCGGTGGCAAAACAGGGTCTCGAGGACCTGCATGCGGCGGCGGCAGCACCGGACGCGACGCAAAACCTGCTCGACCTCTATTACCTCTTCAAGGGACCGGTCGCGACGACGCTCGACAACGAACGGCTGCCTTTCCTGCCGGTCGATGCCCCGAATCCCGGAAAGAACGTCTACCCGGGCGGTCTGACGCGCCAGGAGATCGATGCCTTTCTCGAAGCGAACCCGGCGGCACGGGATTCGCTGCTCGCAGTGCGCAGCGCAGTCAGGCGCGCCAGCGCGGAAAACATAGCCGCCGATCTGTCGCGGCTGGGCGAGTATCCGGCGATCGAGGCACTGCACCCCGGTTTGCGCGAGCGACTCGAGGCGCTCGACGAGAATCCTGCCTCGCTGTATGCCGTTCCGTATGCGCTCGCCTACGCACCACAGCTCGTCGAGGCGCGACGGCATCTCGAGCGGGCGGCCGGCGCCATCGCAGATGACGCGCCCGATTTTGCGGCGTATCTGCGCAACCGCAGCCGTGATCTGCTCTCCGGCGATTACGAGTCGGGCGATGCATCGTGGGTGACCGGCCGCCTCGGCAAGCTGAACCTGCAGTTCGGAAGCTACGAGACCTACGACGATTCCCTGCTCGGTATCAAGGCGTTCTACAGCGCCAGCCTGCTGGCACGCGACGAGGCGAAGAGCCGGGCGCTTGCCGCCGCGATGACCGAATTGCAGTCGATCGAGGACGCCCTGCCCTACGAGCACCAGAAGCGGGTGCGCTCGCACATTCCCGTCGGCGTCTACAACGTCGTCGCCGATTTCGGTCAGGCACGCGGCGCCAACACCGCGACGATCCTGCCGAACGATGCGAATCACGCCCGCAAGTACGGCCGCATCGTGCTGATTCGCAACAACATCCTGGCGAACCCGGCGATTTTCGAGAACAGCAAGCAGCGCTTCGACGCGGTCGTGGCGCCGGCGTTTCGCGATCACCTGACGATCGACGGCAGCTTCAACCGCACGCTCTGGCACGAGATCGGCCACTACCTCGGCGTGAGCATGACCGCCGACGGCCGCAGCCTGGGCGAGGCGCTCGCCGAGTACGCGGATCTCGTCGAGGAAATGAAATCGGACCTGGTGTCGCTGCACGCCGCACCGACCTTGCTCGAGATCGGCTACTACGACGAACAGGGCCTGCGCGCCCACTATGCCGACGGCATCCGCCGCACGCTGCAGGTCGTCAGGCCGAGGCCCGAACAGCCGTACCAGAACATGCAGCTGATGCAGTTCAACTACTTCATGGAGCACGGCCTCATCGAGCCGCGCGGCGATGCGGCATTGCTGGCCATCAATTACGACCGCTACCACG
>JABAOG010002393.1_pt1 | contig 10025 bp, 10 predicted proteins | sample 7062131 | NCBI WGS metagenome assembly JABAOG01 (sample SAMN14538629, study PRJNA623070) | marine sediment metagenome | biome: marine biome [ENVO:00000428]; feature: marine pelagic biome [ENVO:01000023]; material: deep marine sediment [ENVO:00002113] | place: India: Arabian Sea | collected... | reverse complement strand
TCGCCATGCCGCCGCGCAACCGAAATAAAAACGCCCGTTGCCCGCGCTGCAAGTCCGTGCGCATGGAAAAGCGCCTCGACGGCGCCCGCTGGTGCGCGCGGTGCGGCCAACGCATCGCCCGCGACGGACGCCTCATCCCGTCGGCCGACAGGCGCAGCGGCGAACAGAACGCCGACGAACAGCTCATCCTCATCTAACCCGCGATATCGTATAACGCACAGCGGCGTGCGAAGTTTGGCCGATCATGCCTAGAAACACGACATCGCGATCGGAGCTGGTAATGACTACGTCTCTCACCTCGTATGGGTTCTCAGCCTGGAAGGATGCCTTCAGCGCGACCCCCTTCTATCGACGCTTTGCCGAAGAAACGCTTCAGCGGACCATCGCGCTCCACGTCAGACGATGCGATCACGATCCCATGAGAACCTTCGTTCGGGACGAAGCGACCATGCTCGGCAATATCGACATGCTCACCAGACCGGAGGCGACGCAGCTCTACGACCACCTCTTCCGCCAGGCCGCCTTCTTCGACCGCGATATAGCGGCCTCGCTCACACGGCTCGAACGAGCTATGTCACGCTTTGCGCCGCTTTCGCAGGGCATCACGCCCATGAAGCGCGGCAAGCAGACCGCCCGGTATCGCCTCGCCCTTTCGCTGATCGAAGAGCTCAACGCGGGCGATACGGAATGGCGCCGCTCGACGGCCGCGCGGCGTCTGTCCACGGAGATCCCCCGATTCGCTCCCGACGATCCCGAGCGCTTCGATCTCGCCGCGCGCATCCTCTTCATGCTCAACCCGCGCGTGAGCACCCGTGCCGATCCCAACGCCACCATCAGGCTCTTCACGCATATTGTCGGCGGCGCGGCGACCGCGTTTCCCGAGATATTTCAGCTGGCCACGCGCTTCGCCCTCCTCGATCCCCTCGAAAAGGAGATGCCCGAGATCGTGTATGAGGCACGGCAGGAGGACGACAAACAACACGTTATCACGTACCCCAGCGCAGCGCATCAGGTTACGGCCTATCGCGCGCTCATCGACCGTTTCGGCGACGACCCCTACCGGCTGCTCGACATCGCCGCAACGTTCTCGACGTGGTCGACCGATTATTTTTTCTCCAAGAAGTTCGGCAAGCGCTTCTTCATCAGGCCGGGAGCGCTCGCCGTCTTCATGGACCTGGCGCCGCGCTTGAGAAACGACCTCATGCGCAAACGGCTCTTCACGCAGACGATCAAGCGCCTCGTCGAATTCAAACGACGGGCATATTCTGCCGCGGCCGATCATCAGATGGGCATCGCGAAGGATGCGGCGGCGACGCTCATGATCCTCAACGGCGCCTACTTCGCAGGCCCGCACGGAACGTTGATCGATGGAAAACCCCTGCCCGCATCCATCGAGACGGACCCCGGCTGGCATCCCACGGCCCCGGCAGCGTGGATCAGATCGGGCATGCTGCCCATCGGCACCTCCGGCGAAACAGGCGCATTGACGCTGAGCAGCGCCCTCTCCCTCTTCCGCATTTCGCTGCACCCCTGATCGCGTCGGCGCGCCGGCCGAATACACGAGTAGTATCAGGCAGATAGATTTGTTCACGAACGGGCCGATTTTACGCAACCTTTCTGGGCACGATCCGATATCTGGATATACAACGAGAGCACGTATGGACATAACGATGGATACATTGTTGAGAAGGCTGCAGTTCAGCCCGCTGTACGGACCGATGTCACGGGATACGGTCAACCGCATCATCGACGCACAGCTCAAGCATGACAGGAGAACTGCTGCGCGCCTCAAGGACGCGGTCGACGATCTGCTACAGGGCAGAGGGCTCTCGCCCGCATGGAGCAGACTTCTTCACGACATCGTCGACGCACAGCTGCAAAACCGCAAGTACTTCGCATCGCGCATGTGGCTCAGCCTGGAGGCCGCATCCAAGGCGCTCGATGCGCTGCCGCGCCGCCGCCGCAACAAGGCGAGCTCGACGACCTACGGCAAGACCATCGGGGCTATGCACGAACTCGACAACCGCCCGGCAAACTACGGCGCGATCGAGAGCATGTTGCGCAGAGATCTCATCCCCGACATCCCGCGGGGACCGCTCACCTACGATATCGCCGCGCGCATCATCGTACGCCTGCACCCCCGCCACTCCACCGACGCCAATCGCGAGCACTATTTGCGCTTCCTGAAATCGACAGCGACGGCCTTCGAGCGGGATGCGCCCGAACTCTTCGCCATGGCACAGATGCGCAAGCTCGCCGGCCCCATCGAGGATGAACATCCCGGTTTCTGCGTGATACGCGACGGCGCCATCCATGAAGAGGGCATGCGGGTTTCGTATTACCAGGGAGAGGCCTACAAGATCATCGCTGCGCGTTTTCGTCCGCGAACGGGTGCCATACTCAGGGAAGCGGAATGGCTCTGCGATAACCTCATCGATCACGATCGCGCCAAAGGGGCGCAGGGAGCCTACCTGCGCTACGGAGCGCTCGACGCATTCCTGTTCCTCGCACCGAAGCTCCCCCCCAGCGGCAACGGCGCAAAGGTCGTAGCGCGCGCCGCGCGGGCGCTCAGACGATTCCGCGAGGAACGACGCCTACTCGATCCCATCGATCGCGAGGTGGCAGCCGAAGGCCTCGACGAGCTCAGGGCGCTCACGAACCCGGGAAGGAACGCACCTTCTCAGAGCGCGTATCTCTCTTTGCCCATATGTGTGGGAAGCGCAGCCCTGCTCGCGGGACAAGCCGCGATCACTTCTTCGTTCTGAACCTACCCAGCTTGAGGTATTTGCCCACATTCGCGCCCTTGGAGACGCGGGGGACGATGTGCCCGGTGGACGACGTCAGCACGGTGGTCACGCCGGGGCCGTGGCCCGACAGGCGGGAATCGCCGTGGATCACGATGCCGATCGTCGCCGCGCCCCTGCGGTAGCACCAGCCATACGACGAGTCGTGGTCCACGATGGCGATGACGTCGCCGAGCCTGAGCGCATCGAGGCCATGCTCGGCAAGCGTCTTGGGATCCGACGTCTGGATATCGTAATCGCCGCTGGACGTATTCGCCTGGCCCAGGCCCGACCCCATGAGCATGCCGGGAACGATGCCCGCCACGGGAACCTCCAGCTTGCCGCCCCGCTCCTTGAGCCCCATCTTGGCGAGCAGCTCCGGCGACAGATTGCGCACCGTGACGTGCGGATAATCGATGAGCTTGAGGCCCTGGCCGCAGGCGCGGATCTGAAACTTGTCGTCGAGCGCGAGCTTCTCGAGCACCGACGGCGGGAAATCGCAGATCACATGCTCGGCGCCCCCGTGGTGCCCGATCACGCGCCCTTTCTTGCCCTTCGCCGCACCCGAGATGATCCTCACCTCGTTGCCCGCGCAGGCGAGAAAGTTGTACGCGACGTTCGGGGCATCGCGGCGCTTCTCGGCGTTGAGAATCGTGGACACGCCCGGCTCCACGTGATCGGCCTGCCAGCCGAACGCCGGATCGCCCACCCGCACGTTATAGGTTATCGAACCGATGGCGGGCAGATTGTGCACGGCGCCGTCGCTGCCCACCGTGTTGGGCCATACGATGGCCGGCGCAACCTTTCCCTCGACAGCCATCTGCACCAGACGGTCCCTGTTGGTCCTGAGCATGGAACACCTATCGCGTAAACAGCGTTATCCTACTCGTTCTCGACGTCGTCGATCGCGACGTCGACCTTGGCTCGCTCCTTCTGCCACGACTCGCCCTCCGCCTTCTGAAGCTTCTGATACGACGCCTTCATCTCGGCGATCTTCCGCTCCATATCGCGAATCGCCCGCTCCTGGCGCTCCCGCGAACGGCCCGAGGTATGAACCGACCGCGCTTTGGCCTCCTCGAGCTGCTTGCCGAAGTCGCGCACCTTGACGCCGACATATGCCTCATAGCGATGCTTCTCATTGAGCATCGAGGGCTGCGCGGCCTTCTTCCTGACCGGCGCCTTCTTCACAACGGCCTTTTTCTTCTCGACCTTGACCTTCTTCACTTCCTTCGGCTCCTCGGACGGGACATCCCGCTCCGCACAGCCCACCGCGGCCGTAACGGCAAGGCAGACAAGCGCCATCACACCCGCACGCAGTATACGCTTATTCATTACATCCTCCTTTCTAAACTATTGCTCAACCGAAAGCGGCTTGAAGCACATAAACCAATCGGCACAGTTGTAGCCCTCGTCAGCCGCCGTATCCACGCGCTGATTTGCCGCGCCGCAGCTTCCCGGCGGCGGCACGATCACCTCGTCGCCCGGCTGCCAATCCGCGGGCGTCGCGACGCCATACTCGTCCGATGTCTGCATGGCAATCAGCAGACGTTTGATCTCTTCGAAATTCCTGCCGTTGGAGAGCGGATAGTATACGAGCGCTCTGATCTTTCCCGTCGGATCGATAAAAAACACGGCGCGCACCGCCTTGGTGTCGCTGGCCGACGGCTGGATCATGCCGTACTTCTTGGCCACATCCATCTTGAGGTCGGCGATGACCGGGAATCGAACCGAGACGTCCTTCATATCCTTGTACTTCGCCTTCTCCTTGATCGTGCGCAGCCACGCGATATGGCTGTAGACGCTGTCGATGGACAGCCCGATGAGCTTCGTGTTGAGCTTGGCGAACTCGTCTGCCGTCGAGGCGAACGTCATGAATTCGGTCGTGCACACGGGGGTGAAGTCCGCCGGATGGCTGAACAGGATGACCCAGCTACCCTCATAGTCCCCGGGGAAATTGATCGTCCCCTGCGTCGTCTCCGCGGTAAACGCCGGCGCCTGCTGGCCGATCAGCGGGATCGGATTGTAATCGCACTGCTTGCCGTCCTTGTCGACGGTCACGTTGATCTGTTTGCCGCCTTTCCAATCGCAGGGCTTCTTGTGATGCCGGCAGCAGGACGTGAGCACCAGGCCCGCCACGAACAGACAGATGACCGCACTAGCCGTCTTCCTCATACCCCCTCCTATTCGCTGAAGTGGGGCATGTCTTACCCCGCATGGGCAATACTGTCAAATCTTAGACGTTGTGCTTCAGGAGAAGAGGTACACAAACAAGCCGCTCCCCAATTTGGGCGCAAACCACGTGGATTTGGGGGGCATGATGCCCTGCCGGTCGGCGAGTTCCATGATGGACGCCATCGTGTACTCCGAAAGCGGGCGCTCGTCAGCCGGCCCGTCCCAGTCATACTGGAACACGCGCACCTCGTCGTCGGGAAAGATGACCACCGGGAAATAGTTGTAGGGCTCCTCGCCCGTGTGGTTCGGGTTCTCCTTGGCGAAGAGGTCGCGCACGCGCCGCGCCGCCTCGGAGCGGTGATGGCCGTCGGCGATGTACAGGGCATCGAGGGCGGCGAAGGCATCCAGAACAGGCTGCGGATCCTCAATCTTCCACAGCAGATGCCGCACGCCGTCGCGGTCGACCATGTCGTACAGCGGATTGAAGCGCGCCTCCCGCTCGTTGATGAGCTCCTTGAGCTCCGCGGAAGACCGATGGACGAGCATGACCGGCTCGGTGTGTGCGCGCGCGGTGTGCGCGTGCTTGGTGCGATCGATCACCTTCTCCTCGCGCGTCTTCTCATGCCGCCTGATGGCTCCCGACTCGTACTCATCGACGCTGGCCCCGCAGACGATCCCCGTCTGGCCGTGGTCGCCCATCACCTGGCGATAGATGTACAGCGTGGGCTCCCGTTCGACGAGATAGCCGCGCTTCTCAAACGACTTCAGGTTGTCGGTCGCCTTTTGATAGACGGTGGCCCGGTAGGGGTCGATATTCGCCGGCAGGTCGATCTCGGACTTGGTGATGTGGAGGAACGAGAACGGGTTGTCCTTGGCGAATTCCCGCGCCTCCTCCGACGAGATGACGTCATAGGGAGGGCAGAGCATTTGCGGCGCGACCTCGGGAATGGGCAGCAGGGCCTTAAAGGGAATAATTTTTGACATATCGGTCCTCTCCTGGGTATTAACAGCGCTTCCTCACAACGACTCACGGATCACAAACTATGGAACGCGTATACAATTTTAATCCCGGCCCTGCAACCCTCCCGCTGGAGGTCCTCGAGGAAGCGCGCGACCGCTTCATGGAGTTCGGCGGAATGTCGATCCTGGAGATCAGCCATCGTTCATCGGCATTCAGCGATATCATGGATGAAGCAGCGCGGAATCTGGTCGTCGAGCTGATGGGCCTTCCGAAGAATTACCGCGTGCTCTTCCTCCAAGGCGGGGCATCGATCCACTTCGCGATGGTGCCGATGAACCTGCTCGCGACGTCAGCCGACTATGCCATCACGGGCCACTGGTCGAAGCGGGCGCTCGGGGAAGCAGGCCACGTGGGGAAGACGAACGTCGTCTACACGGCCGAGGAGCGCGGGTTCAAGGCCACGCCCAAGGCCGGCGAACTGAACGTCAACGCGAACGCCGACTACCTTCACATCACAACCAACAACACGATCTTCGGCACCGAATACCGTGACATCCCGGATGCCGGCGACGTGCCCATCGTCGCGGACATGTCCTCGGATATCCTCTCGCAGCGCATCGACGCCTCGAGGATGGGCCTCATCTACGCCGGTGCGCAGAAGAACCTGGGCCCCTCGGGCGTCTCGCTGGTGATCATCCGGGAGGATCTGCTCGAGAGGACTCCCCGCGACATACCGCCGATCCTCACCTACAAGGCGCACGCTAAGAAGAACTCGCTTCTCAACACGCCGCCCGTCTTCGCGATCTTCTGCCTCGGCCTCGTCCTCAAGTGGCTCAAGAAAAGCGGCGGCATCGAGGCGATCGAGAAGACCAACCGCGAGAAGGCGGCACTCATCTACGAGGTGCTCGACGCCTCCGGCTTCTACACGCCCCACGCCGATCACGACAGTCGCTCGATCATGAACATCACGTTCACCCTGCCCAGCGCCGAACTCACGGAGAAGTTCGTCGCGGATGCCGAACAACAACGGCTCGTCGGGCTCAAGGGCCACCGCAGCGTCGGCGGCATCAGGGCGTCCGTCTACAACGCCTTCCCCGTCGAGGGTGTGAGGAAGCTCGCCGCATTCATGAAGGAGTTCGAAAGGAACAGCTGATCATGGCGTACAAGGTACTCTGCACGGATGGTTTTTCCAAATCGGGCCTCGAGGAACTCGAGCGCTGTTCGTTCATCGAGGTGACGTTTGTTGAGTCGCTCTCGCACGANNGGCCGTTCGACGGGCTCGTCGTGCGCAGCGCGTCGACCGTATCGCGCGACGTAATCGAGCGGGCGGACAATCTCAAGGTCATCGCGCGCGCGGGCGTGGGCACCGACAACATCGACCTCGACGCGGCGACCGAGCGCGGCATCCTGGTCGTCAACGCCCCGGCCGGCAACAGCGTATCGACCGCGGAACTCTCGTTCGCCATGGTGCTGGCGCTCTCGCGCCACATCCCGCAGGCGTCCAAGGCGCTCAGCGAGGGCAAATGGGAGAAGAAGAAGTTCAAGGGCAACGAGGTCGCCTTCAAGACGCTGGGCATCGTGGGGCTGGGCCGCATCGGCCGCGAGGTGGCCAAGCGCGCGAAGAGCTTTCAGATGAACGTCATGGGGTACGACCCGTTCCTCTCAGCGGAGCAGTTTAAGAGTCTGGGGCTGACGAAGGCCTCGCTCGAGGAGCTCTACGAGAAAGCCGACTTCATCACGGTGCATACGCCGCTGACGAAGGAGACCGAAAACTTGATCGGCGAGAAGCAGTTCAAGATGATGAAGCCCACGACGCGCGTGATCAACTGCGCGCGCGGCGGGATCATCAACGAACACGACCTCGCCAAGGCGCTTAAGGAGGGGTGGATCGGCGGCGCGGCGCTCGATGTGTTCACCGAGGAACCCTATCGCAGCGATCTGTTCCAGGGCCTGGACAACGTCATCCTCACGCCGCACCTGGGCGCCTCGACCTCCGAAGCGCAGGATGCGGTCGCGCGCGAGGCGGCCAACGCCGTCGTCCAGTTCTTCCAGGAGGGCTTATCGGACAGCGCGGTCAACCTGCCCGCCGGCGGCCAGGACCTGCAGCAGTTCAGAAACCACATCCTGCTCGCCGAGAAGCTGGGCCTGCTCATCTCGCAGATCGTCGTGGGCGGCATCTCGCGCATCACGTTCGCATCGTCGATCAGCCTGCCGCATCTGCTCACGCTCGCCGCTATCAAGGGCGTCCTCTCGCACGCCATCAGCGATACCGTCACGATCGTCAACGCGTCGAAGGTCGCGCACGAGCGCGGCATCGCCGTCTCCGAGGAGGTCGTCTCCGACAACGCGGATTTCGCCGGCGCCATCGGCGTGAAGGCGAAGTTCGACGACACCGAGATCGCCGTGTGGGGCGCCATCCTGCCCGACGGGACGCCCAAGATCATCAACTGCGCGGACTACCGCATGGAGATCGATCCGACNNGCCGAGATGCAGAACGTCCGCCACAAGAAGGGCAAGGACGCGCTGACCGTCATCCGCGTCGACGGCGAAGTCTCGCCGGAGACCTTCGCGCGCATCGAAGAGGCCGACGGCGTCAAGCGCGCCCGCCTCGCGCACCTGTAGTTGCTGATCACTTCTGCGAAATCAGATTCTTCCCAATAAATGCGCGCACAGCGTCAACGACGGCATCCTTGAGTTGGGCTGGGGAGCTGGCAACCCAGACGGCAAAGTTGTACATCTCCTGATTATCTACCTTTAGCCATTTTTTGTTGAGGTAGAGAAAGACAAGCAATGCAGTAACGGCAATCCTCTTGTTTCCATTCTCAAAGGGAGGATTCTTTATAAATAGATAAAAGAGAATTGCTGCCTTCTCCACCAAACCACTGTAGAGGGTCTTTTTATCGAAGGTCTGAAAGGGCGCGGCGAGACAACTCTCGAGGACACCTGAAAATCGCGTGTCAAATTCGGGGATTGGCTCATCCCAGGTTATCATCTCCCGCGCCATCTCGAAGGCCACGAAGCGCACATCGTTGATGGTGAGTTTTCTCATGCATCCCCTAACTTCTTGAGCGCTTCGCCGTATTCCTTGAATGCCCTCGCGACCGCTTTGTGAATATCAGACTTATCCTTCGTGGTCGGTTCTTTGTCGGAGAGGCCCAGTACGGCCGGATCGACGGCGTAGTTTCTGCCGACCCTGATGGCGGGAATCTCACCCGATTTGATCTTCTTGAAGACCGCAATACGACTGATACCCAAAATCTTGGCAACTTCTGTAGTACTGAGATACGCCTTCTTCATATTGTTAACCTCACACCATAAGTTAACATATGTTAACTATGGAGTAAACAGTTAACACATGGACTACGAATGCACCGAACGCAAATAATCCACGAGCAAAAATCGTGGGCGCGAGATTCATTCTTTAATTACAATGAGTTAATAAAGAGGGAGTAGGTATCGCCCCGCGATGCGCTGTTGCTTCTGGCATCGCGCCTTCCTTTTACCGCACGGTCTTGAGGCGCTTCACGATGTTCTGGCCGAGCTCCTCGCACTTCTTGAGATCCTCGTCGGTCGCCGAACAGTTGGCCTCGACGATGGGTTCCACCAGATCCCAGCCGCCTGACTTGGCGAACTCGGTGAGCGTCGAGACGCCGCCGCCGCTCCAGCCGAAGGTCCCGAACAGCCCCATCACGCGATTCGTGAGCTTCTTGTGCGCCAGGATCCTGATGAAGTGATCCATCGGCGGATAGAGCTTCGTGTCGTACGTCGGGCTGCCGAGCACCAGCGCCTTGAAGCGCCACGCGTCGCGGATGAGATATGACAAGTGCGTGCGCGAAGCGTCGTGGATGCGGATGCGGTGCACCTCCTCCTCGGATAAGCCCCGGGCCACCGCCTCCATCATGCGCTCGGTGTTGTTGTACATCGAGCCGTAGACGATCACGACGCCCTCCTCGGCCTCGTGCTTGCTCCAGCGGTCGTAGCGCTCGATGATGCTCCAGGGGTTCTTCCGCCAGATCGGCCCGTGCGACGGCGCGACCATGGCGATCTTTAGGCCCTTAAGCTTCTGGATGGCCTTCTGCACCGGCGCGCAGTACTTGCCGACGATGTT
>JABAOG010006897.1_pt5 | contig 10030 bp, 9 predicted proteins | sample 7062131 | NCBI WGS metagenome assembly JABAOG01 (sample SAMN14538629, study PRJNA623070) | marine sediment metagenome | biome: marine biome [ENVO:00000428]; feature: marine pelagic biome [ENVO:01000023]; material: deep marine sediment [ENVO:00002113] | place: India: Arabian Sea | collected... | reverse complement strand
CGCTTTGACGGGGAGAAGCGGGAACCGGTGGTGGCCGGTAACCAGTTGTACTGGGATAACATCGATTTGGCGACTGATGCACAGCACACCATCCAGTTGTTGTTTATCGTAGGTGCCGGTGTCTCGGAAGGCGATTACGTCAACCGTGCGCACGTTGCCCAGGTCTCGACGGGATATACCTCGAATGAAGCGTCGGCAACGGTGCGCGTGGTGCCGGATCCGACCTTCGACTGCACCGATGTCACGGGCAAGGTGTTCGATGACAAGAACCTCAACGGCAGTCAGGACGAGGGCGAAGCGGGGCTGCCNNGGTTCCAACTACATCCTCAAGCTCGATGACCGAAGCCTGCCGAGCGGTTATCGCGTGACCAGCGAGAACCCCCGCGTGCAGCGGGCGACCCGAGGCAAGATGGTGAAGTTCAAATTCGGCGCGACCATCCACCATGTGGTGCGCATGGACATGGCCGATGGGGTGTTTGAACGCGATTCCGCGCAAATGCGTCAGCAGTGGCGTCCGAGAATCGACCTGCTGCTCGCTGAGCTGAAGAAGAAGCCTTCGGTCCTGCGCCTCTCCTATCTGGCGGATGTGGAGAGTGAAAGGCTGGTGAAAAAACGCATGGCAGCGGTCAAGGAGATGGTTACCGATGCGTGGGAGGAGCTCAATTGCTGTTACAAGCTCACCATCGAAAGCGAAGTTTTCTGGCGCCGGGGAGCGCCGCCGAAGCGCTCCGGGGCGCTCGACTGATGGATACGAACAAACGGGTTTTGACAATGGTTCGAGGGACTATAACGAGGCGGTTTAACACGGCATGCTGAGAAGAGTTTTTGTCCTGATTTCTGCTGCACTTGTTTCGGGTTATGCGTTTTCCCAAACGTCGCCTGAAGAGACCGTGTCGCCCGTTAGTGGGGGAACCGGGGTGCGGGAAACCGCACCGTTCGGTGAGACCGTCGAGCAGTTCCAGTCCACCGATGAATCCTACACCCCATGGATTATGAGGGAGGAGGGCGAGGAAGAGCCGGCCGGGGATAAAATCGAAACCCGCAAGGTGCTGGAGAAGGAGGTCAAGACCCTCAAGCTGCAGAATGTGGTGCCGCCGATTCGTTTCAAATCGGGTGAGGTGGATATCCCCGAGGAGTACATCGGGATGTTGCGCGATGTACTGGAGAAGATGAAAGACCGCGCCAATGTCAGACTGCATTTTGTCGGCCACTCCGATAACCAGAAACTCAGTGGTGTCCTGCTGGAGCGTTACGGCGATAACGCCGGGCTGTCACGGGAGCGGGCCGGTATCACCGCCGAGTATTTTCAACGTGCCCTCGATTTGCCACCTGAGTCCATCTCCTATGAGGGGTTGGGAGATGCCCAACCGATCGCCGGCAACAACACGGCCGCCGGCCGCGCAAAGAACCGCCGTGTGGAGGTCGAGGTCTGGTATGACGAGATCACCGACAAGATGGTCGAAAAAGAGGTGGTCGTCGCCGAGGAGATAAACCGTGTCAAGGTTTGTCGTGTCGAGACCGTATGTAAGTTGAGATACAAGGAAGGGCATGCCAATCGTGCCCGAATCAAGAATCTCGTTCCTCCGTTGCCGTATGACGAGGAGCGCACGGAGATTTCCTCTGCGTTCCTCCAGCAGCTGCAACAAGCGAAGCAAAATCTGCGTAGCAAGCAGAATGTGGTGATGAAGTTTATTGGCCACACCGACAATCTTCCGCTGGAGGGTCGGGATGCGCGTATCTATGGGACTTCGTTGGGGCTGTCCAAGGCGCGGGCGCGTCGTGTGGCTCTGGCGGTGCAGGAAGCGCTGCGCCTGCCAAGCTCGGCTGTCGATAGTGACGGCAAGGGATCATCAAGGCCGGTCGCCTCCAACGATACCGAAAAAGGTCGCATGCTCAATAACCGCATTGAGGTCGAATTCTGGTATGACGATCCACTGCAGAAACTGCCTGATGAGCCGCAAATCTGCCCGGAATCGTCTGGCGCTGAAACGCTTACCCGCGTTTACGATCCACCCTCCGGCACGATTGATCCGATCTATTTCAACGGTAACGAACCGGTCATTCCTCCCGGTTACAGTCAGCGTCTGCGTCGCTTGATAGACGAGTTGGCAGACAAGGCCAATGTGCGCCTGCGTTTCATCGGTTATATCAGTAATGAGCGCCTGAGTCGCCGTGTCGCTGCTATATATGACGATGATATCGGTTTATCCACCGCCCGCGCTCGTCGGGTGATGGAGGCCATCAAGGAGGAGGTTGGCCTCAGTGATGAACAGACCGAGCACGAAGGGCACGGCTTTGTGCAGACCGAAGATGTCATCAATGCGGGTTTTGTTGAAGCGGATCGATCCCGTGTCGTTGTTCAGGTGATTTACGATGAGCTGGCGCTGCTGGATGACAAGGAGGGGCTGGATATCACCCGCATGACGCGTGAGGTGGAGACCAAAAATCCCTATGCACTTAACCTCATGCGCATTACCGTCGACGGCAAACCGATAGACGATCCGAATAAAGCTATTCCTGATGTACAGCGCTGTACCGATGTGGCGCTGAATAAGGCAAGTATTCAGTTCAAGTTTGATAATTTCGATTTCAAACCCCGGCTCAATGTAACGGCCTGGCCTACCACTTTACGTTATCAGGACGATATTAATACCTCGGTAGTGGAAAACCGGAGCAGGTTCAGGATCTACAGCAACTATCGGGCATTTATCGACAGGGCGGAGGTACGGATCTTCGATGCGGAGCAGTCGACAAGGGATGAGCCGCTTGCTGTCGTTAAGGTAAATGCGGATGGTTTTGCCGAATGGCAAGCCGAGTTCGACGAATATCGTGCTCCCGGGAGGGTGCTCAAGTATGTGCTGCGCGTCTATGACAGCGAGGGGCGCTTTGATGAGACCGATGAGCAGCAGTTATGGATTGTCGATCGCGTAGACGGTGAAGAGCTCCCCGCCGATCCGGAAAAAGAGCTATTGGTCGGCTATGGGGAAAGCCGTCTGGCACAGCAGAATATTCCGCTGAATGGCGGCGCGATTAAAGTCTATGGTGACGCCATCCCTGAAAACCACAGTGTGTGGTTTGCCGGAAGGGCGGTTCCGCTCGGGGATGAAGGGAGCTTTGTCGCTGAGGAGCTCCTGCCGAACGGACTCCACAGTGTGGAGGTGGCGGTGCTGGACGATCAGGGCAACGGCGAGCTGTTCCTTCGCGATCTCGAACTGCAAAAGTCCGACTGGTTCTATGTGGGCATTGCCGATGTCACCGCTTCCCTTGACGCTACCAACGGTCCGGCCGAACTGGTGACCAACGACAAGACCCACTATGACAATGACTTGGCGGTCGATGGACGATTGGCTTTCTACACCCACGGCAAGTTCGGTCGCGACTGGCAACTGACCGCCAGTGCCGATACCCGTGAGGGGCCGGTCGATGAGATCTTCAGCAACTTCATGAGCAAGACCCCCGATGCGATGTTCCGCCGTATCGACCCGGACTACTACTACCCGAGCTATGGTGACGACAGCACCGTGGAGGAGGGGGCGCCGACCCTGGGGAAATTCTACGTCCGGCTGCAAAAGCAGCAAAGTCATGCGCTGTGGGGTAATTTCAAGATCGGCTATACCGGCAATACTTTGGCCCATGTCGACCGTGCCCTGTACGGCGCCAACCTCCACTTGCAGTCGACACAAACCACCAGCTTCGGGGAGCAGCGGTTCTACTTCGACAGTTTTGCCGCCGAGCCGGGTACGATTGCCAGTCGCGATGAATTCCGTGGCACCGGTGGTTCACTCTATTATCTGCGTCATCAGGATATTCTGAACGGTTCCGATCGACTGAGAATAGAGGTTCGCGACAGCGACTCAGGAATGGTCGTTGCCGTAAAGAATCTCGTCCCCGCACTGGATTACGACATCGATTATATCCAGGGGCGTGTGTTGCTCTCCGAGCCGCTCTCCGCTTCCGTTGCCGACAAGATGCTGGTCGACAATGGCGGGGCAGGCGGTAACCAGGCTTACCTGGTCGCCCGCTACGAATACACACCGGGCTTTGATGATATCGATACCCTGGCCCTGGGTGGTCGTGTCCACTACTGGTTCGGCGATTACGTGAAACTGGGGCTGACCACCAACCGCAATGAAGAGGACGCCAGCGAGAGCAGTCTCAATGCAGTGGATCTGACGTTGAGAAAAAGCGCCGGCACCTGGTTGAAGGTTGAGGCCTCGCAAAGTGAGGGAGCGGGTGTCGATACCCTCAGCTCCATCGATGGCGGCTACAGCTTTGACGGTACAACCCCGATCATTCCCGGTGATAACCGCGCGGATGCCTATCGTATAGACAGCAGCATCGCGCTGAATGATGTGGTCGATAACCTGCCTGGCAAGGTCACGTTCTATCGGCAGGAAGTCGAAGCCGGCTATTCTGCACCGGGACAGGCGACGCTAAGCGATACCTCACAGTACGGCGGTACCCTGAGTATGCCGGTGGCCGAGCGTTTCAATCTGCGGGCCAAGGCTGACAAAAAGGTGCAGCAGCAGGGACTGGAGACCGCGGCGAACGAACTCGATGTGGACTACCTGGTGGACGAAAACTGGACCGTCAGCGGCGGTGTTCGGATGGATGAGCGGAAAGATCATTCGCCGGTTGTGCCGTTGACGCAGGAGGAGGGCGAGCGTTCCGATTTGAGGTTGCAGGCGGCCTATGATTCACGCGCCGACTGGAGCGCCTATGGCTTTGTGCAGGATACGGTAAAAACCACGGGCAATCGGGATGAGAACGGCCGTGTCGGTACCGGCGGCAGCTATCGCCTGAGTGATCGTTTCCGACTCCATGGCGAGGTTTCCGGCGGGGAGCTGGGCAGTGCAGCGACACTCGGCAGCGAATACCTTTACTCGGATCGCACCAATGTTTACCTGAATTACACGCTGGAAAATGAGCGTACCGATAATGGTGTGCGGGCACGGCGTGGCAATATGAGTTCCGGTTTCCGCACCCGCTATTCCGACAGCGCCAGCGTCTTTCTCGAAGAGCGTTATACCCACGGCGATGTACCCACCGGCCTGACCCATTCGACCGGGGTGGACATCGCGCCCAATGATCGCTGGAACTATGGCGCTAACCTGGACTTTGGCACCCTGAAGGACCCGCAAACCAGTGCCGAGACCGAGCGTCAGGCACTCGGCCTGAGACTCGGTTACAGTGCCGATGGACTGACTTTTGCCAGCGCCCTTGAATATCGGGTCGACAACAATGAGAACCCTGTCGATGCGACCACTTCAGAGCGCACCACCTGGTTGACCAAGAACAGTCTCAAGTACCAGGTCAACCCCGACTGGCGCTTTATCGGCAAGCTCAACCATTCAGAGAGCACCAGCTCGCTTGGCGAGTTTTACGATGGCAACTACACCGAAGCGGTGCTCGGTTACGCCTATCGCCCGATCAGTTACGATCGGCTGAATGCGCTGTTCAAATATACCTATTTCTACAACCTGCCCTCGGCAGAGCAGGTCACGGTCGCCAATACCGCGACCGAGTACATTCAGAAAAGTCATATTGTATCGACGGATCTGATTTACGACCTTTCGCCACGCTGGTCGATTGGCGGCAAGTACGCCTACCGTCAAGGTCAGCTCAGCCAGGATCGGGTCAACCCGGAGTTNNCGCTGGGATGCCCTGTTCGAGGAGCGGCTGCTGGATCTTCCCGATGCCGAAGAGAGACGCTACGGCGAGCTAATTGGCATCTACCGCCATGTGGGTGAGAACTTCAAGGTGGGAGCCGGCTATAACTTCACCGCCTTCTCCGATGATCTCACCGATCTGGACTACGACAGTCAGGGTGTCTTCATTAACCTGATCGGCAAGTTTTAATGTGATCATAACTACCAGTGAATCGCACTGGACTAGAACCACCCAGCAGAAGTGCTTTTGTAGGAGCGACCGTCCCGGTCGCGATTTACGACAGTCAGGGTGACTTCACAAACCTGATCGGCAGGATTTAATGTTGTGATCCTTGGGTTTTTATCCGTTAATCACACTGGATTGGAACCAGTTACGGAGGTGTGGCGGTTTTGTGGGAGCGACCGTCCCGGTCGCGATTTACTTAACGATGATTGACAGGCATCACATCTTCCCACGGTGGTGCCCCTGCTCACATGCAAATATGAGATGCACTCCGGATTCGGTAGCATCATAAAGCACGGTGACAACAAAAAAGCCCCGCCTGTTTCCAGGCGGGGCTTTTTTGTTAAGTGGCGACGACTATTTTACTTCGATCTTCGCCTTGTTCTTGAGTGACTCCATATACTGATTGGCACGTTTCTGTTCAGCGACTCGTTTGAGCTGTGGCTTGATCTCTTCAAAAGTGGGCGGTTCCTTTTGACGACTGTCTTCCAGCTTGATGACGTGCCAGCCGAACTGGGTCTTTACCGGGCTCTTGGTGTACTTGCCTTTCTTTAGCTGGCTAACGGCCTGACCGAATTCCGGCACCATCTGGTGGGCGGCAAACCAGCCGAGATCACCGCCTTTCTTCCCGCTTGGCCCGGTGGATTTTTTCTTTGCCAGCTCGGCAAAGTCACCNNCGTGCCTTGTACTCGGTAACCTTGAAATCGGCAAGGCGTTCGTCGTACATCTTTTTGAGTTCTTTGTCGCTGATTGCCGGTTTGTTCATGGCACGCTTAAGTGCAGCGCCAAGGATCAGGTTATGGCGTATTGACTCAAGGTTTGCCAGCAGCTCCTTATCTTTATCGATCCCCTTTTTCAGCGCATCCTGGTAAACCAGTTCGCGGGATATCAGCTCGCCGAGAATTTGCTCTTTTCCGGCTTGAGCGCTCTGAGGGTTTTCCTTGGTATAGGCGTCATAGTCCTGCTGGGTAATCTTTTCGCCGTTCACGGTGGCAAGAACCTTTGCTCCTGCAGCCTGACTTAAGGGCGCAAAACAGAGTGTGGTTACGGCAACCAGCGGGAGTAATACGCGTTGTGGAGATAACATATGGATTTCCTTACGGTTGGTTTTGTGGCTACTCATTGGGAACTTCAGCCTTGATGCTGAGTGCGTGAACTTCGCTTTGCATTAAATCACCCATAGCATCATAGACCATGCGATGACGCTGGATGGGGCTCTTTCCGGCAAACTGCTCAGCAACGATATGGACGACAAAATGACCGCCGCCCCTGGCTCCGGCGTGACCGGCGTGTTTGTGGCTTTCGTCGATGATCTCAAGCTGGACGGGCTGGAAGCTTGCCTCCAGCCGTTCGCGAATCATCGTGATGCGATCGCTGTTCTGGTTCACGGTAAGACCTTTTTGAACGGTTTGACGGTGACTTTGGCATACACTCCGGCGCCAACGTAGGGGTCGGCATCGGCCCATGCCTGTGCTTCCTCGAGGGAGGGGAATTCGGCGACCACCAGACTGCCGCTAAATCCGGCCTCACCCGGCTCCTCGGTGTCGAGGTGCGGGTGCGGACCGGCCAGCAACAGTCGCCCTTCATTTTTCAGCGTCTGCAAACGCTCCAGGTGGGCAGGCCTGGCCTGGGCGCGAAGTGGAAGGCTGTTGGACACATCTTCGCTCATAATGGCATAGAACATCGTGTTGTTTCCTTTATTCGCTCTTGGCTTCCTGGGGCATGTGGCGGGCCAGATAAAAGGCCTGCGCGATGATGAAGGCGAAGGTCAGGCCCATCATGCCGTAGAGTTTGAAATCGACCCACTGGTCTTCCATGGTCTTGGCCTGTTCGCACAGTTGCAGCAGCTGGCCGCTCATCTCGGTGCCACAGGTTTCCAGATCGACGACACTCCCGGCTGCAGCAGTGAGTGCGGCATTGGCCTCGAAAAAGAAATTGGCAACATAGAGGTTGGCTACCCCCATGATGATGAAGAACAGCGTCCAGCTGGCGTTGAGGCGGTGCCACACCTGCTTGGGTGCCTCAATGGCGTGCGACATCATGCGCTCGACCAGAGTTTTGTCGCCGATGAAATGGCTACCGAGGAAGGCCACGGCGAACAGCCAGTTCACCGCGGTGGGTTTCCACATAAAAAAGGCCTTGTCCTGCAGCAGCAGGGTGGCGCCGCCGAGCACCAGCACCAGGACCAGGGTGATGATATGCATCTTTTCGACTTTTCGGTGCTTGAGCCAGACAAAGCCGACCTGTAGCGCGGTGGCGACCATAATCACCACGATGGCCGGATAGATGCCATAGGTTTTGTAGGCGATAACGAAAAGGATGATGGGAAGCAGGTCAAACAGAAATTTCATGAAATTTGAGAAGATCCGTGGTTTTGTTATATCTCTTAACTGTGGCGTGCAATCTATCATATCCATCCGGTGATGGGCAGTGCACCGGATTCAGGGAAAATCTTAGTCCCACAGGGACATTCAGCCACTGCATTAATCCAGCAGAGCCCCACTCAAATCGGCTACAATAGCAGCCTATGACTCTGCACTACGACCTTCACAGCCACTCCCTCGCGTCCGATGGAACCCTAAGCCCCACTGAACTTGTCCGTTCCGCCTCGGCGGCGGGGGTGGATGTGCTCGCGCTGACCGATCATGATGAAACCAGCGGCATTGCAGAGGCCTCAAAGGCTGCACGAGAGGTTGGTCTGTGCCTGATCCCGGGCGTGGAGGTCTCTGTTACCTGGAACAGTCAAACGGTCCATGTGGTAGGACTGCGGATCGACACTCAGAGTTCCCCGTTGCAGCAGGGACTGGTGCGGCTGCGGGAATTTCGCAACTGGCGGGCCGAGGAGATGGGACGGCGCCTGGCCAAACATGGCATCGAAGGGGCCTATGCAGCGGCCAGCGCCCTGGCGAGGGGGCGTATCATCAGCCGTACCCACTTTGCCCAGTTTCTTGCGGAGCAGGGGCACGCCAAAAGCGTGCGCGACGTGTTCAAACACTTCCTTAAACCACGCAAGCCGGGCTATGTCCCCGGTGAATGGGCGACTCTGGAAGAGGCCGTGACCTGGATCCACGGTGCCGGGGGGCAGGCGGTGATCGCTCACCCGGCCCGTTACAACATGACCGCCAGCAAGCGGCGCAAGTTATTTGGCGAATTTGGGGAGCTCGGGGGAGAGGCTTTGGAAGTCGTCTCCGGCAGCCATAGCCTCGGTGACTGTCACAATATGGCCCAATATGCCCGGCAGTTCGGGTTGCTGGCCTCCAGCGGTTCTGATTATCATGGGCCGGAGAATCCCTGGATCGCTCTCGGCCGGCTACCTCCGCTACCGAAAACCTGCCAGCCGATATGGTCGACCTGGGGCCTGGACGACAATGCCTGCCATACCGGCACCGCCGGCTAATAAATAACAATATTCTTGCGAATCCTTCCCTATGAGTCAGTTTTTCCAGATCCACCCGGACAATCCCCAGAAGCGCCTGATCGACCAGGCGGTTCAGATGGTGCGTGAGGGCGCGGTTATCGTCTATCCCACCGATTCAGGCTATGCCCTGGGCTGTCATATCGAGGACAAGCATGCCCTGGACCGTATTCGCACTATCCGCCGTCTCGATGACCGGCACAATTTCACCTTGGTGTGCCGCGACCTCTCCGAAATAAGCACTTATGCCAAAGTGGACAATACCGTGTTTCGGCTGCTCAAAGCGGTCACACCCGGTCCGTACACCTTCATCCTCAATGCCACCCGGGAGGTACCGAGGCGCATTCAGAGCAAACGCAAGACCATCGGTTTGCGGGTGCCCGATAGCGCCATTGTGCGTGATTTGCTGGATGGGCTCGGTGAGCCGCTGATGAGCACCACCTTGATCCTCCCCGGCGAGAGCAACCCCGAGTGCGACCCTTATGATATCCGCCAATCCCTGGAGCACGCGGTGGATCTTGTTATCGATGGCGGCTACGGTAGCTTCGAACCGACCACGGTGGTGGATCTGACTGAAGACGTGCCAAAGGTCGTCCGACGCGGCCTGGGCGACCCGGCTCCTTTTGAGGTGTAGAGGCAGGGGTATTACAGGTATAATCAGCCGATGGAACAGTTGAGTACGCTACAGCTAATCGTCGTCTCCATTATCCCCGTCCTTTTTGC
>JABAOG010009638.1_pt1 | contig 10031 bp, 9 predicted proteins | sample 7062131 | NCBI WGS metagenome assembly JABAOG01 (sample SAMN14538629, study PRJNA623070) | marine sediment metagenome | biome: marine biome [ENVO:00000428]; feature: marine pelagic biome [ENVO:01000023]; material: deep marine sediment [ENVO:00002113] | place: India: Arabian Sea | collected... | reverse complement strand
CGTGTACGAGGCCAATCCCTACGTGGGATACTCCTCCCGGTCCGCTCCGTTTCCGGGGTTCTTCGACGGTGAGATCGACGATCGGTTCCCCGCACTCGAGCGCGTCGTGGGCGTGAGCATCGGCGACGTTCACGCCGCCTACCCCTTCGGCCTCCTGAGCGAGACGAGAGCCGTCAACGACGTGCTCGGGAATACGCCGGTCGTGGTGCTGTGGGGAGCCGGGGACACCGCCGACGCGCTCGATGACCCCCGGATTGCCGACGGTCGCGGAGTCGGGACGGGAGTTGCCTACTTGTCGACGGTCGACGGCCGGGTCTTGACCTTCCGGCCGCACGAGGACGACCGGTTCGTCGACGATCAGACCGGGACGATCTGGAACCTGCTCGGGAGGGCCGTCNNAGTTCTGGTTCGTGTGGCAGGCCTTCTTCCCGGACGGGACGGTCTGGGACGGGTGACGCCCACTCACCGCAGGGCGAGCACCCCGATGGTCCAGACGACGAACAGGCCGACCGACCACCCGAGCACGAACCCGGTGCGCCGCCATCGCATCGCTCCGGCGGCCGAGATCGCCAGGGTGACGCCGAGGATGGTCCACGACCACCAGCGTGGGCCGATCCCGTATACCAGGGCGGCGGCGGCGAGGATCACCACCACGATGCCGAACCCGGCGGCCACGAGCGCATAGAGCACTCGCCGCTCCTCGCTCATGCGACCCGCTCGATCCCGGCGTCGTCGGCGACCCGCCCGTACCAGTCGGCGAGGCTGTCGACCGTCTCGTGCGCGTTCAGGCCGGACGGATTCGGGACGACCCACAGCCGTGACGCACCGAGGGGTTCCGGCTGCAGCCCGGTGTCCGCCTCTCGCCGTGAGAACGCCGTGCGATAGGCGGTGATGCCCGCAACGGCGACGACCCGCGGGCGGTGAGCCTCCACGAACTCCTGCAGCCGGACGGCCCCGCGGCGCAGCTCGGCCGGCGCCAGTTCCGAGGCGCGTGCCGTGGCCCTGTCGACGAGGTTCGTGATCCCGATCCCGCGGCCCGTGAGATGGGTGCGGTCCGCCTCGGTGAACCCGGCCGAACGGTCGATCTCCCGGGTGATGATCCCCGCCTTCAGCAGCGCCGGGTAGAAGCGGTTGCCGGGATGGGCGAAGTGGGTCCCGGTGGCGGCGGTCCAGAGTCCCGGATTGATCCCGACGAAGAGCAGGCGGAGCCCCGGCCCGACGAGATCGGGAACCGACGCGTCACGGAACGACTCGAGCTCNNAGCTCAGTGCGGGTGAACCCGGCCATCGGTGCCCGCCGGTCGGGGCCGAGTCACTTCTTCGAGGACTCGTAGTAGGGGTCGTCGCCGGATGCGTGGTCGGTCACGTCCACGACGCCGGTGAGCTCGGGGATCGCCTCCATGAGGATTCGCTCGATCCCCTGACGGAGTGTGACCTGGGCGAGCCCGCATCCCTGGCATCCGCCGGTGAGACGGAGGTAGGCGACCGTCTCGTCCACGGAGACGAGCTCGGCTCCGCCGCCGTGCATGGCGATCGACGGGTTCACCTGGGCCGTCATGACCTGCTGCACCTGATCGGCGAGCGGTCCGGTGAGATCGCCCTTCGGGGCCTCCATCCGCGGGGATGCCGGCGTGTTCGGGTTGTTCATCGCCAACCCCTGGCCGGTGAGGGCCAGCGTCGCGCCCTGGAGCTTCTCCACGTCGTCCTCGGGGACGATCACCGGGAGGTCGCCGTGCCGGTCGACACGATGCCCCTCGGCCCTGTCGGCGACGGGAACGAAGCTGAGCTCGTACTTGAACTGCGAGCCCTGGATCCCGGTCACCTCGATCAGAAGCCCGTACTCGTCCTCGCCGGGCTCCTGTTCGCGCAGCGCCAGGATCATGTCGACCGCGTCGTCGGGAATGTCGATGACCGTCTCGGAAGCCATGCGACGATGCTACCGGCACCCTGCCCCAGCACCAATGCGACTCCTCGTTCCCCAGGGTGACATACCCTGGTCCGCGTGACCCGCGTCCTCCTCATCCTGCCGACCGAGACCTACCGCGCTCCCGACTTCGTCGATGCGGCCTCCGCCCTCGGCGTCGAGCTCTCCGTGGCGTCGGAACAGCCGATTCCGCTCCTCTCCCAGGACCGCACCGCCCTGATCGACTGTGCCCGCCCCGACTGGTCGGCAGAGCGGCTGGTCGACCTGGCCTCGTCGACTCCGGTGGACGCGATCGTGGCCGCCGACGACCAGGGTGTGGTGTTGGCGGCCCTCGCATCGGAGCGGCTCGGCCTTCCCCACAATCCGCCGGACGCGGCGGCGGCCACCCGCAACAAGCTGACGATGCGCAGGGCCCTGGAACGATCGGAAGTCCCCCAACCCCGCTTTGCGCCGCTCCCGCCCTCCGAAGACCCGGCCGACGTCGCGGCGAGCGTCGGGTATCCCGTCGTCGTCAAGCCGCTCTCGCTGTCCGGAAGCAGGGGCGTGATCAGGGCCGACGATCCCGACGAGCTGAGCTCCGCGGTCGAGCGCATCAGACGGATCCTCGCCGACGCCGGAGAGGATCCGGACGGCCCGCTGATCGTCGAGCGATACATGCCCGGGCCCGAGGTGAGCGTGGAGGGCATCCTGTGGAACGGCGAGTTGGAGGTGCTCGCCACCTTCGACAAGCCCGACACCCCCGACGGGCCGTACTTCGAGGAGACGATCTTCGTCACCCCCACCCACCTCGACCCCGACGTCCGGGACGACGTCCACCGGGTCACCGCCGCCGCCGCGTCGTCGATCGGCCTCCGTGAGGGCCCCATCCACGCCGAACTGCGTGTCTCCGACGGGATCCCGCGGATCGTGGAGGTGGCGGCGAGGACGATCGGCGGCCTCTGCGGACGCAGCCTCCGATTCGGCTTGCTCGGCACTCCCCTCGAAGTCCTCGTCCTCCGTCACGCCCTCGGAATGCGCAAGGAGAGCCTCCGGCGGGAGCCCTCCCCCTCAGGTGTCCTGATGCTCCCGATTCCCGCGACCGGCACCCTGCAGGCGGTCGACGGTCTCGAGGAGGCGCGCGCCGTCCCGGCGGTCACCGAGGTCGACGTCGCCGTCCCGATCGGGAGCCGTGTGCGCGCCCTGCCCGACGGAGACCGCTACCTCGGATTCGTGTTCGCACGCGCCGCCCGGCGCTCCCAGGTGGTCGATGCGCTGCGTCGGGCGGGATCCCTCATCCGCCCGACGATCGTCTGAGACACCGCCGCGAGGAGCTGGGGCCGACCCGGGGGCACCGTCGAAGGTGGGCCCGGCGTCGGTACCCGGACCCGCACGCCCCGTGGCCGCGGGAGGATCGTCGGTACGCTGGCCGAATGACAGACCGTCTCGATGCAGAGCGGCTGTGGACCATCCCCCGGGTGGGCTCACCCGTCTCCGGCGGATCCACGGTCGTCGTCCCCGTGACCACCTACGACCAGAACGAGTCCACGACGCGCCTGTGGCGCCTCGACGGTGACGAGCCGACTCCCCTCACCGATCCCGACCGATCGGCGACCTCCCCCTCCGTCTCGGCCGACGGCACGAAGCTCGCCTTCCTCCGAACCCACGACGGAAGGCGTCAGGTCCACCTGCTCGACCTGGAAGGAGGTGAGTCCGAACGGGTGACCGATCTCCCGCTCGGTGCGGTCGGGACACGGTGGCTCCCCGACGGCTCGGGACTGGTGGTGATCGGAGCTCTCTTCCGGGGCTTCGGATCGATCGAGGACACGACGGCCGAGCGCGACCGAAGGCGCGAGGACCATGTCACCGCCCGGGTCACCGAGGACGCCGTGTACCGGTTCTGGGACCGGTGGCTGACCGACGGCGAGGTGTCACACCTGTTCCTGCTCGACCTGGCGTCCCGGTCGCTCCGTCATCTCACCTCGGGCAGGGAACGATGGATGCGGTGGGACGGGATGTGGGACCCGGCGGACGACATGGACGTCTCCCCGGACGGCTCGGAGGTCGCCTTCGTCGCCGACCGCCTCGAGCGTCCCGACCGGACCGTGCGCTGGTCCCTCTACACCCTCGACCTGGAGACGGGTGCGGAGCGCAGCGTGACCCCCGAGGCGTCGTCCCACGTCTTCCGCCCCCGATACACACCGGACGGAGCCAGCGTGGTGTACGGGATGCAGCGCACACCGGACTTCTACGCGGATCGGATCCGCCTGGTCGCCTGGGATCGGCAGACGGACGCTCATCGAGTGCTCACCGAGGAGTGGGACGGCTCCGCGCTGCGATGGGTCGTCTCCGAGGACACCGTCTGGTTCCTCGCCGAGGACCGCGGACGTGTTCCGCTGTGGACGATCCCCGTCGAGGGGGGCCGGCCGGAGACCCTGGCGACCGGCGGAACGCTCGCAGGACTCTGCCGGACGACGACCGGCGAGATCTTCGCCTCCGAGTCGGGACTCGACCGGCCACCCGAGATCGTGGAGATCGACGAGAACGGGATGCGCGTGGTCACCGAGTTCGCCCGCCCGGCGGTCTCTGATCTCGAATTGGGAGCCGTCGAAGAGGTGTCCGTCGCCGGCGCCGACGGGACGGCGGTCCAGGTCTTCCTCGTGAATCCGCCCGGGGCGGAGGGCGGGTCGCCGCCGCCCCTGGTCCAGGTGATCCACGGCGGACCCCACGCCGCCTCGGGCGACGGATGGCACTGGCGCTGGAACGCGCAGGTCTTCGCCAGGCCCGGCTATCTCGTGGCGATGGTCAACTTCCACGGGTCGACCTCCTTCGGCCAGGACTTCACCGAATCGATCCTCGGGGCATGGGGAGACAAACCGACCCGCGACGTCGAAGCCTGCACGGACTTCCTCGTGGCGGAGGGGCGGGTCGACCCGAGCCGCATGGCGGTCACGGGAGGCTCCTACGGCGGCTATCTCACCGCCTGGCTCGTCTCGCAGACCGACCGATACGCCTGCGCCGTCGCCCACGCAGCCGTCACCGACCTCCCCGGGATGTACGCCTCCGATCTCACCGCCGGCCGCCGCCACAGCTACGGCGCCGAGGTCTTCGAGGATCTGGCACAGGTCAACCGCTGGAGTCCGGCTGCACACGCCGCCGGGTACTCGACCCCCACGCTCGTCATCCATGGCGACCGTGACTTTCGTGTTCCCTCGACCCAGGGACTCGAGTTCTACGGGGTGTTGAAGGCCAAGGGCGTGGAAGCGCGTCTCGTGACGTACCCGGACGAGAACCACTGGATCCTCTCGCCCGCCAACTCGATCCACTGGTACGGGGAGTTCGAGGCCTGGCTGGGCCGGTACCTGGGGCGATCGTGAGACACGGGGCGGTGGATCGTCTTACGCGCCGTGGCGGACCTAAGACGATTTTGTCATTCCGGCCATGATCGACACCGCCGTCGTCGTTGCCTCCGGAGCGCCGATCCCCCCGGCCGTGCTCGACGAGCTGCCCGACCGGGTCTGGGTCGTGGCGGCCGACGGCGGCCTCGACCATGCGAACCGCCTCGGGTTGGATGTCGACCTGCTCGTCGGGGACCTCGACTCCGTCGGTGACCCGGCCCTCCGTGCACACCANNGAAGGCTCGACCACCTCCTCGCCAACGCAGCGGTGCTGGCCGCCCCGAGCCTCGCACACTGCGACGTGGTGTGGATCACCGACGGCACGAGGGCGACACTCGTCCGGACACACGCCTTCCTCCACGGCACCCCGGGCGAACTGGTCTCGCTGCTGGCGGTGGGGGGTCCCGCCGAGGGAGTCCACACTCGCGGACTCGAGTGGAAGCTGGACGGAGAACGCCTCGAACCCTGGAGCGCGAGAGGAGTCAGCAATCGCCTCACCGTCCCCGTGGCAGGCGTCCGCGTCGAGTCCGGCGTCCTCCTCGCGGTGCAGCCGCAGGCGATCCCCGCCTCCTGAGCCGACTCAGGCCCTCGCCGGAAGTGGCTCCCCCGCCAGCCCTGCCACCAGATTGGCCACGGCGAGATCGGCCATCGCCCTCCGGGTGCGAACGCTGGCGCTGCCGATGTGGGGAACGATGAGGCAGGCGGGGTCGGCCACGAGCGGATGGTCGGGTGGGATCGGCTCCGGCTCGGTCACGTCGAGCGCGGCCGCCCGGATCCGGCCGGCGGCGAGGGCGTCGGCCAGGGCGTCGTGATCCACCAGGGGGCCCCTCGCGATGTTGACGAGGGTGGCGGTCGGCTTCATCGATCGGAACCGGCGGGCGTCGACGAGGTGTCTCGTGTCGTCGGTGAGCGACGCGGCGAGCACCACATGGTCGCTCTCGGCGAGCAGGGCCTCGAGCGGCCGGAACGCGACTCCCAGCTCCGCCTCGAGCTCGGGCTTGCGCGTCCGGCCCGTGTAGAGGAGATCCATTCGGAACCCGGCGGCGCGCCGGGCGATCGCCGCACCGATCCGTCCGAGCCCGACGATGCCGAGGGTGGTGTGGTACAGGTCGCCTCCGAGGAGGAACTCGGGGTCCCACGGACCCCACCGGCCGTCCCGCACGACATCGATCCCCTCCGGAAGCCGTCGAACCGCGGCCGCGAGAAGGGCGAATGCGGTGTCGGCCGTCGTCTCGGTGAGCACGTCCGGGGTGTGACCAACGGCGACGCCGCGCGCCGAGCACGCGTCNNCGCGGCCGCGAGGAGTGCGAATGCGGTGTCGGCCGTCGTCTCGGTGAGCACGTCCGGGGTGTGACCGACGGCGACGCCGCGCGCCGAGCACGCGTCCAGATCGACGTTGTCGACGCCGACCGCCATCTGCGAGACCACGCGAAGACGGGGAGCCGCGTCGAGCAGGGTCCGGTCGATCCGATCGGTGAGCATCGTGAGGAGTCCCTCGACATCCGCCACCGCCTCGAGGAGATCGGCTCGCGGCATCGGGCCCGGTCCGCCCCAGACGTCGGCGTCCGCCGGCAGATCCGATCCACCTCCCGCCGGGAGTCTCCTCGTGACCAGCACCCGCGCCATCGAATCGGGAGGCTACCGATGGTCCCGGCCCCCGAGTAGCGTGACCGGCATGGGAGTCCGAACCGCGTTCGTGTTCGCCGCGCTCGCCGCGTCACTCGCGGCATGCGGCGACCCCGTCGTGGCGACCCTTCCGTCGTCGACTGCGCCGACGACGACGGCGACGACGACCTCGACGACCACCACGAACCCACCCGCCACCACCACCACGACCGCCCCTTACACCCTCGACACCGAGATCAGGCGGGAGGTCACTCCGATCCCCGCCTGGACCGCTGCCGTCGTGGACGGGAGGACCGAGGTGTACGCCTCCCCGGGCGGCGATCCGGTCCGGATGCTCGACGCCACCACGATCCTCGGCACCCGGACCGTCGTGCGCGTCCTCCACGAGGCCGACGGCTGGCTGTACGTCGAACTGCCGGGACGCCCTCAGGGGGCGACGGGGTACGTTCGGGAGGCGGACACCGAGGTGTTCTCCGGCGAGGTGACGGTCGAGATCGACCTCTCCGAGCGAACACTGCTCGTCCGGGACGACGACGAAGTGATCCTCGAGACACCCGTGGCCGTCGGGAAGCCGCTGAGTCCGACGCCGACCGGCACCTTCTTCGTGACGGACGCGGTGCGGCTCACGCGCCCCTCCGGTCCGTGGGGACCGTTCGCGTTCGGGCTGTCCGCTCGCTCGGAGTCGATCACCGAGTTCAACGGTGGGGACGGGATCATCGGGATCCACGGAACCAACAACCCGGCGTCGATCGGATCGGACGCGTCACTCGGCTGCGTGCGCGTTCCGAACGGGACGATGCTCGAGATGGCGGAGCTGGTCGGGATCGGTGTGCCCGTCACGATCCGGCCGTGAGTCGTCAGTCGAGGAAGGCTCGGAAGAGGAACGACGCCAGCTGATCGCGACGCACCCGGTCGAAGGGACAGTAGGAGCCTCCGTCCGCGGTGCACCCTCCGGTGACTCCCTCCGCCCAGAGCGCCTCCACCGCTCCCGAGAACCAGTCGGAGACGGCGACGTCGCCGAAGACGCCCTGCGCGTCGGGGATCGGGAGGCCGAGTGCCCTGACGAGGATTGCGGCGATCTGGGCTCGGGAGACCGTCGCCCCGGGACGGTAGGTCCCGTCGGGGAAGCCGCCCACGATCCCGAGATCGGCGAGCCGCTCCACCGCCGGTGCGTACCAGGCGGTCGGATCGACGTCGGAGAACGACGAGGTGGGCGGCGACGCTGCGACGGACTCTCCCAGGGCGCGGAGAACCATGACCGCGGCTTCAGCCCTCGTCACCGCCCGCCGGGGGCAGAAGAGGTCCTCCTGGGGCGCCGTGCAGCCCCGTGTGATGCCGGCGTCGGCGATGGCCTCGATCGCCTGCTCGTGGATGTTGCCGTCGTCGTCGGTGAACCGCTCGGCCACCGCGCTGCCGCTGAGCCGGACCGTGAACCTGTCGCCGATCCGTTCCATCACCTCGACGGTGACTCCCCTGACCGTGACCGACTCGCCGACCGAGAGGACGTGCGCCACCGAGAGAACGGACGAGTCCGGAGGAACGAGTGACGTACGGCGTTCGATCCCCCAGCAGGCGTCGTGTTCGGGGACGTCACAGGACGACGCACGCTGGTCGACCCGGTAGACCTCGACCCCCTCGCGGCCGAGGCCGAGGTCGAAGCGGTCATACACCCGGGCACCGAGGAACTCGAAGACGCCCTGGCCGGCATCGTCGGGGAGCACGATCATCTCCGTGCCTCCCCGGCCNNCCGCCGGGGAGAGCTCGACGACCCTGGTGCCGGTGCGGTGGAACACCATCACGTCCGTGCCGATCCATCCCGCCGCGTACCGATTGAGCACCAGGGTGGCGACGTCGAGAGAGTCGGCGTTGCCGCCGCTCATGAGGTCGTTCGGGTTGTCGTACTCGTAGACCGTTCCGTCCGGGAAGCTGGTCAGGCCGCCGAAGGAATGGGGCCACGCCAGGGCGTGCCCGATCTCGTGCGCGGCGGTGCGGAGCCGAGCCGGGGCGCCTCCCCCGTCGACCACCGCCCAGGAGCCGACCACGACCGAGCGGTCGTTCTCCGGATACGTGGTGGCGCAGGCGGTGGTCTCCCAGCAGGGGATCCCCGGGCCTCCGTATCCGCCTCCGTATCCGACGTCGAGGACGATCAGGGCTCCGGAGGCCCCTCCTCCGCTGCGCTCACGCACCTTCTGCTCGCACTCGAACTGCCGCCGGAAGGGAGTGTCCGGCCAGTCCGACGCTCGCCCCGCCTCGACCACCCCGCCGGCGCGGAAGGCGGGGACGTAGCGATGACCCGACAGCCAGTCGAAGTACGGCGGGATCGACGACTCGAGGGCCGACACCAGTCCTCCNNGGAACGTCGCACACCCAGACCTCCCAGGTGTCGGTTCCGCTCGTGTGGACGCGCGTCTGCTCGAGATGGGCGAGGAGGCCGCTGGGATCGTCCTGATAGGCGTCATCGGCGGCCGCCCCGAGCGACGGCACCACCACGAGGGCGGCCGCGGCGACCGCGGCCACGATCCTCCGAACGATGCGCTCCCCCACTCCGCTCCCCCTCGACGGACGACTCAGGCGTACATCCGGTCGATCTCCGCGGCGTAGCGCTCGAGCACCACCCGTCGCTTCAGCTTCAGTGAGGCGGTCACCTCACCGGACTCCGGTGTCCACTCGTCGGGGACGATCACGAAGGTCTTCACCTGCTCGGCACGAGAGACCTGCTCGTTCGCCTCGTCGACGGCTCGCTGAACCTCGTCCCTGACCACCTCGCTCCGGCTGAACGAGGCGAGATCGTCGAAGGGCACTCCCCTCGCCTCCGCCCACAGCGGAGCCTCCTCCCCGTCGAGCGCGACGACGAGGCTGAGGAATCTGCGCTGGTCTCCCACCATGCACGCCTGGGCGATCAGCGGGTGATTCTTCACGGAGGTCTCGATCTTGGCCGGTGCGACGTTCTTCCCGGCCGCGGTGATGATGATCTCCTTCTTCCGGCCGACGATCGAGAGGAACCCGTCGTCGTCGAGTGTGCCGAGGTCGCCCGTGTGGAGCCAGCCGTCGGGGTCGAAGCTCTCGGCGCTCTCCGCCGGCAGGTTGTAGTACCCGGCGGTGATGACA
>JABAOG010008767.1_pt1 | contig 10031 bp, 7 predicted proteins | sample 7062131 | NCBI WGS metagenome assembly JABAOG01 (sample SAMN14538629, study PRJNA623070) | marine sediment metagenome | biome: marine biome [ENVO:00000428]; feature: marine pelagic biome [ENVO:01000023]; material: deep marine sediment [ENVO:00002113] | place: India: Arabian Sea | collected... | reverse complement strand
AAGAATTCCAGCGCCTCTTCCACACTCTTAGAAGACTGCTCAAACTTCGCATTCTTCTTAAGAAGCTGCTTCATCCGTCCTTCAATTTCTTCCAAATCCTCCGGCGAAAAAGTAATCGGCTTGCCATTCTCATCCTTCCCCAAATCAAAATCATAGTAAAAGCCATCCTCAATAGGCGGCCCAATCGCCAGCTTCGCCTCTGGGAAAAGGCTCAAAACCGCCTCCGCCATTACATGCGCTGCCGAATGTCGAATTCTATAAAGCTCAGATTCCTGATAAGGAACCCCATTGTTATCTGCCATTGTTACTCCTTGTCTCGTCAAAAGCCTGGTTTCTTTCACTTAAAAAATTGACCTCAAATTAGCCAGAAGTCGGGCTTTTCGTCGCTAAAGATCAAAAAACGCCGCCGCCCTTAGTTGGGGCGATGGCGTCTATTCCTCGCGGTTCCACCCAATTTCAAGCAATCAGCTTTATCGATTGCCTCTCATTAGTTCGGCCGTTAACGGAGCCTGCCGGATTTCTATACTAACTACACACGTCTACGTTCGCTTTCCAGAAATCACTCTCGGGTGGTTTTCACTGTCGTCTTTGTTGTAAGGCTCTCAGCCCTTGACCTTACAATCTCTCATTCAGGCTCAACAACTACTCGTCCCGATCAAAGCATTAAAAATTTCTGTTTGTATAAAACATTATAGACAAGCGAGGAGGAAAGTCAAGAATAAATTTATCAAATAGCCTCATATGGCAATAAATACAGATTGTTACTAAGGAAATTCAGGTAAACATTCGCACCTATTTCGTACAAATCTTCGGCCTTCGGATCATTTTGAACAACGGATATAACCTGGTCCATGACTTCCAATTGATACTCAGCCAACGAGCCAAGATAAGACATATGACGCACAGATCCTTGAATGGATGCCTGTTCAGTCGGCGGCGACTTATGGAGTCTGACCGATTCTGGTCGAAGCATGAGCAGCGCATTGTCACCAATGGAAAAAGGATAGCGGCTGTTTTTAGGCACAGACAAATTGCTCTCATACAATTTGACCAGAAAAGACTCCGCTGTTTCCGAGATAATCTGAACGGGCAAAAAATTTGCCTGACCAATAAAGTCAGCCACAAACTTGTTAGCAGGCCGGCGATAAATTTCTATAGCGGTATCCATTTGTTGTATCCGGCCGTTGAGCATAACCACAATCCGGTCCGACAGCGCCATCGCCTCATCCTGATCATGGGTCACATAAATGCTGGTAATGCCGAAACTCTGTTGGATCCGCCGGATTTCAGTTCTCATTTGCACCCGCAACTTTGCATCCAGGTTACTCAAAGGTTCGTCAAACAGAAGCACCTTTGGTTCCATAACCAGGGCGCGGGCTAGCGCCACTCGCTGCTGCTGTCCCCCGCTTAACTGGTTAGGCGCTCGATTTTCCAAACCTGTCAGTTCTGTCATTTCCAACACCTGCGCTACTCTTTGCCGGACATCCTGACGGCTTAGACGTTTTATTTTTAACCCATAGGCAATATTCTCAAAGACATTGAGATGAGGGAAAATCGCATAACTCTGGAAAACCATTGCCATATCCCGATTATTTGGGGGTATTTCATTGATCTCTTCACCCTCCAACACAATCCGGCCGTCTGTCGGAAATTCAAACCCTGCAATTAGACGCAGTGTTGTTGTTTTGCCGCAGCCAGATGGCCCCAAGAGGGTGATGAATTCGCCTTTTTCGATATCGATGTTTACCCCATCCACTGCCACCACGGCCGTCCCGCCATCGCGTCCGGGAAAAACTTTGCTCAGATTTTCCAATTTCAATAACATGCGTCTTCTCCTGCCTGCCTCTTCTGGTAAAATCCTACCGGCACCAACCACCAGCCACCAGCCACTAACCGACTACTACCGTCAAATCCACACTTTGCTGCGAACCAAATGAACGGCCGAGCCATAAATAAGTTAGGCCAATCGCTGCTAAGACAATCGCAATCAGGATCACCGAATAAGCGGCTGCCGTACTCATTCCACCCTGTTCCACCTCGCTTAAAATCCAGACTGTCAGGATAGGCCACTCGGCCGTCGTCAGGAAAATGATAGCCGACAAACTTGTCATATGACGGGCGAACGCAAAAATAAGCCCGGCAATAAAGGCCGGCAATATCAAAGGCAAGGTTACTTTACGGAAGGTATATTGGGCGTCAGCCCCCAGGTTTTGCGATGCTTCTTCCAAAGCCGGATCGATCTGTTGTAAGGCCGCAACTCCCGCCCGAACCGAGGCGGGCAAGCTGCGTACTGCGTAGGCAGCAATAACAATATATGGTGTTCCAATCAGCGCCAAAGGCTCCCCCTTGAAAACCAAAGCCGCCGCCAGGGTCAAGATGCCTAAAGTCAGCCACTTTCTTCCCCTTTGTAACAGCCGGGGAACAATGAAAATGCCTATACCTAAATAGGTAAAACCCAGCATTGCCATTGTGGGGCGGGTGAAGACGGTAATGATGCTGCTTAATTTGGCTACAATTTTTGAAAATGTACCACCACCCAAAGAGCGACCCCAAATACCTATTGGACGTGTTATCAAGGGGCTTAAATTGTAAATCAGCAACATAGCAGCCATTGCCAGCAGCGCCAGCACGACAAGACGCCGGTGCTTCGGATCAGTCCATCGCGTGGAAACGGCCGTTAAAATTAAAAAGCCGCCCATAATAATGAAACGCCAGGCATCCTCATGTAAGTTAAGCTGCTCTAAGCCCCAATTAAGACCCAGAGCTAAGGTAGTGCCCACACCTATAAGGATAAAACGCGGCTGCCACGATGATTCACTGTTGCTAACCAAGTAGGTTGCCAGCAAAGCAAAGATAACCACAACGACAAAAAAGGGCGCTTTAACAAAAGCAATGATGTAACCAATACCTAAAATAGTACCCGGAACCGCCCCTCCTAAATTGGAAATAAAGTCAAGCGCCTGTTTTCCCGCAAAGGTTTTTCGCACAACAAGAAAAGCGATAATCATCCCGGTAAGTCCGGCAATGGGCGTGGCCACCGCCGATAAGAACGTTGTCGAAAGAATGGCATTCATCCCCCGTGTAAGCGCATCGCCATAATGGCCAAAATCCGGGGCATAATTGATGCCCCACAATGTAGTAAAAGAACCGACCAGGATGGAAAGATAAAGCGCGATAACAAGGAGGAGGATAACGGCCGTCGCCGCAATGAAACTCCAGNNTATAACAGCCGTTGCCGCAATGAAACTCCAGCGAATAACAGGTTCCTTGACAAAATTTTGGCCACCAGTCGGCTTTCCAGTAACCGACACATATGAGCGGCGGCTAACGTAATAATGCTGCAACAAAAAAACCGTCAAGGTAGGCAGCAAGAGTACCAACGATAAAGCCGCCCCCTTCTGCTGGTCAAACAGGCCATTAATCGCCAGAAAAATTTCGACAGAAAGGACTGTACGATTACCGCCCAGTAGCAACGGGTTACCAAGATCAGCCATTGATTCAACAAAAAGGAGCAAAAACGATCCCGCCAACCCCGGAATAAGCAGCGGAAGCGTTACTGTACGAAAAATATGGAACTTACTGGCTCCCAAACTTAAGGCTGCTTCCTCAATAGAAGGATCGAGCCGCTCCAACATAGCCCGGATAATTAAATAGGCTACTGGAAAAAAAGTGACGATCTGGACAAAGACCAGCCCATCAATTCCATAAATATCATTCATTCCCTGGACAAAACGAATACCAAGGAACTGGCGCGTCACCAAACCGGCTCGACCAAAAAGCAAAATTGTGGCAATCGCAATTGCAAAAGGCGGCGAAATAGTAGGCAACAGCGTAAAAATGTGCCAAAAACGCTGCCCCGGCACATTGCAACGAATCATGGTATAGGCAAAAATGAAACCAATAATTGTCCCGCCCGTTGCTGTAGCAACCCCCATTAAAAGTGTGTCTCGAACGACCTGCCAGCTATAAGTTCGGAATGTCGGATCAATATAACGGCCGAAATATTCCAGGCTAAATTCCCCCGTCTCAAAATCGAAAAAGCCCTGCCACACAACCCTAAGCAGAGGGTAACCGATGAAGAGAAAGACAAAAACCACTACCAGCAGCAACCCCATTGCCAATATAGGATCGCGGCTTATAAGGCGAATTTCTTGATAACGTCGCCATAAAGATGACCGACGCTTTTGCAGTAGTTCCCCGGATTGTGGTTCGTCTCTTATTTCAGCCAATGCTTACTTGTTGTTCAAATGCCATTAATAAAATTAGGGAGCAGCGTTTTCAATAGAAACACTACTCCCCAACTTATCCTTAGCCGTCAGTAAAAACTACTCTTTTAGATCTTCAGCGTTTGCAATTTCGTTCGTGAAACGATCAACAAAAGCCGTCTTATTCTCGCCACAATATTGGAAATCATAATCAATCAAATTAACTTCCAATAATTCCGGCATAGAAGGATTCGCGCCCGTTACCGTTGGGGCTTGAAAAGCTTCATACTTAGGCCCAAGCTCTTGGGTAGCCGGTTCCAAAGCCCAATCAAACCATTTCTGGGCTGCATCAAGGTGTGCGGCGCCTTTAACGATACCCATACCTCCGATTTCGTACCCGGTGCCTTCTTCAGGGAAGGTAAGCACCAGGGGCGCTCCGTCTTCGATTTGAGCCACGATGTCGTGAGAGAATACAATACCTACGGCCGCTTCTCCCTGTCCAACAAAACGAGCGGGGGCAGAGCCGCTCTTGGTGAATTGATTAACTTGACTTGCGTACTCACGCAGATATTCCCAACCTGCATCCTCGCCTCTCATCTGCAAAACTGAACAAAGCGCAGTATAAGAAGTTCCAGAGCTGGATGGATGAGCTACCATGAGTTGTCCAGCAAATTCCGGCTTGAGCAAATCGTCCCAACTCGTTGGTGCTTCAAGACCCGGATTCTCGTCAAGGAAATTCTGGTTTGTCGCAAAACCGAGAGAGCCAACATATACACCGGCCCAGGTATGATCTGGGTCTAACATCAAGCTGGGATCTTTGATATTATCTAAATTAGGTGAATCGTAGGCTTCTAATAAGCCTTCTTCTTTGGCAGCAATGAAACTGTCAATTGGGCCGCCCCACCAAATGTCAAACTGTGGGTTATCCGCCTCATTACGTAGGCGGGTTAACGATTCCCCACTGGACATTCGGACAAAATTGACAGTGATTTCGGGGAATGCTTGCTCAAATTCAGCCTTCATGCCTTCACACCACTCCACCTGTGGTGTACAAAGCAGGTTTAATTCAGTACTCTCTGCTTCACCCTGACAGGCAGCCAATATGCCTAAAGCGAGTAAAATAAATATGAATGGAACAAAATATTTTCGTTTGTACACGGTTTCTCCTTCCTTACTTATATGTCCCCCCTAATAACACAGATCACGACATTAAGCGTCAAGATTATAATATGAATTGAGTGAATGGTCTAGTTAAAGACCCACGAAGAAATTTTGATTGTTGGTAAATAGGCCCATTTTATTTTTGACTTTATACATTTGAGAATTTTTAGAGAAAGCTAACTAAATTTCACCATCGTTGCACCGTAATTGGCCCATGCTATATAATGCCCTTTCCTAGTAATAAAGTTGATTTTATTTAAATGACATCTTCATCAGACAGCAGTTCGCGTTTCGGCAACAGAATGCCGCGGTGGGGGCTGGGGTTATTAGCCTTAAGTCTCCTTTTGTTCCTGGTTATCAGTTCTTTATGGCTGTTCAACCAGGTGCAAACATTGGCATCTGAATGGGGGGAAATGACCGGCCCAGAATTTGGCGTTGTTTCTGAACCAGCGGCCGCTTCCAACAATCCCGGTCAAGAAGGCGGACCCAACGAATCGGCCGAAAACGACACCCCCATCATTTCTACCGATGCCCTCAAGCCCTGGGCAGGCCAGGACCGCGTCACCCTCCTCCTCCTCGGCATTGACCAACGCTGCGACGAAGACGGCCCGACCCGCACCGACACCATGATGATCTTCTCAATGGATCCGGTTGCCCAAACGGCCGCTATTCTTTCCTTGCCCCGCGACTTGTGGGTAGAAATCCCCGGCTTTGGCGTCGACAGAATAAACCAGGCCCACTTCTTCGGTGAGGTCTTTGAATACCCAGGCGGTGGTCCTGCCCTGGCCATCGAAACCGTTGAGGCCGCCTTGGGCATAAAAACCGACTACTTCGCCGCCGTTAATTTCGACGCCTTTGTTGAGGGCATCGATGAGATAGGCGGCATCGACATTGTTGTCCCCGAAACCATTAATGACAACAAATATCCAGACAACTGTTACGGTTTTGACCCCTTCTTCATCGCCGAGGGCGAACAACATTTGGATGGTCAAACCGCCCTCAAATATGCGCGCACAAGAGCCACCTTTGGCGGCGACGTTGATCGGGCCAACCGCCAACAGCAAGTCATTATGGCAGTGCGAGACAAAATATTGCGCCTGGACATGGTTCCCCAACTATTGACCCGCGCTCCGGAACTATGGCGGATTTTCCAGGACAATATTCGTACCGATCTAACCCTAAATGAAGCCATCCAACTGGCCCTTTTAGCCGAAAAAATCCCCGCTGCCAAAATTCGCAACGAGGTCATTGACTTTGAATACGTTTACAGCGAGACAGCCCCGGATGGTCAGCAGGTCTTAGTTCCGGTTCGAGAAAATATTCGGGCATTAAGAGATGACCTGTTCGCTCCTCCGGCCATTCCAACACCCTCAATTTCCAATTTACCAGAAGGCATGCAGCAAGAAGAAGCCCGCATCGCTATTTTGAACGGCACCCACATTTTTGGTTTGGCGGCCGCAACCGAATCCTATTTGGAGGAGTACAACTTCGATATCGTCGAAATTGGTAACGCCGATTCGGCCGAATACCAGACTACCCAGATCATAGACTATGGCTCACATCCCAACACAGCTAACTATTTAGTGTGGCTGATGGGTATTCCACCACTCAATATTAAACTTGGTGAAGACCCGGAAGGGGATTATGACATTCTGATAATTTTGGGCGATGATTGGCGAGTCCCTGGCATGGTGCTGTCGACCCCAACACCGACCGCAGCCCCCCAGTAAATCCCGTGAGCAATTTCAAATTACCCTGGCTTTTCTTTAGTTCATTTTTACTGTTGCTGGCTGCCTGCAACTCACCTACTGACGTGGATGAAACAGCCACTGTAACAACCACCGCAACACCGCCATCAGTGCGACCGGTGGCAACTTTTACGGCTACCCCTCGGCCAACAACGACTATTCCGGCCACCCCAACCATGCTTCCAACACCAACCCCGGAACAACAAATGAATATTCCGGCAGGGTGGGCACAGTTTGGCAGTGAACGTTTAGGCTTGTTAACAGCTGCACCGCAAAACTGGATTGATTGGACCTGGGCGCTGCGAGATGCAGGCGCCATTGAGCTTTTTGGCCCGCATCTATTAATGGTAGCGGACAGCCAGGCAACGGCCGAACAAATAATGGATGGCGTCGGCCCGGCTCAAGGCGCTTACGCCTTCGGCTATTTAACCATGCTAGGCGAGCAGGCCACAACGGCCGAAATGGCCCTCAACGAGCTGCTTAGAGAACTTGACCCCGAAAGCGAGATTTTAACCCGGCCAACCGAAATAGTCCTCAACGAAATGACGGGGGCGTTCGTGGATGTGAGCCGCGACCCGCTCAATCTGTTTCCGGCTCTTATCGAACCACAAACAATTCGGCTGATCACTTTGCTCGATGAAGAAAAAGGCCTGCTGATCACTTTTCTGATGGCCGCCGGCTCAGAGAGCTGGCCCAACTATCAGGCCATCTTTGAAACAATGATGGAAACAATTACCGTTGTTCCGCTTCAAGCCACCGTTGCCGGACATATCGATAGTGGCACCGTTGTGAATGGCAGCCTGGCAAGCAGCACCAATGATCTCTGGACTTTCAACGGCACCAGCGGCCGTTATGCAACCATTACCCTGACGCCTGAAGAAGAGAACGTTGACCTGACCCTGACTCTGATCGATCCCTCCGGCAATGTCCTGGTCAGTATTGACAATGGCTATGCGGCCGATCTAGAAACATTAACCGATGTCCTCCTCCCCGAAGATGGAACCTATATAGTCGAGGCCGGCGAGTTTTTCAACGAGGCGGGCCGGTATACAATGAGCCTGATTCTTTCTGACGAGCCGCAGTTTGGGGGCGGCGGCCGAATTGAATTTGGGCAGGAGATCAATTCCGAATTACTAGAAAACAGCGAACACAACTGGATTTTCAGCGGTACGGCCGGACAATTAGTCACAATTGTTCTGACGCCACTGACCGATCAGCTTGACGCGATTATGGAGCTTCAAGGTCCGAACGGCGAAATGTTGCTTAGTCTGGACGAGGGTTTTGCCGGGGATCCGGAGATTGTAAACGGCTTTGAATTAGAAGTCACCGGCGACTACATTATCACGGTTTTTGGCTTTGCTGGAAACAGGGGCAGCTATTCTCTTGCCCTGGATACAGGTAGTGAACCGACCAACAACTTCTTTGATGCCGGAAACCTGTCATACGGAGACACAACCCAGGAATTTTTACGGGAAGATGAAGCCCACGCCTGGTTCATTGACGGCCGGTTAGGAGACGATATCACCATTATCGTGTCGCCGCTCGAAAACAACCTCGATTTAGATGTCTGGCTTTTAGATCCAGACGCCCAACCCCTGGCCATGGTCGATGATTTTCTCGCCGGTCAGCTGGAAACGATTGATTATGTCCTGCCTACCAACGGCCAATATATCATTGTGGTGCGCGAATTTTTTGGCGAACCCGGCGAGTATGAAATATCGCTTCAACTTAACGATGAAAGCGAGACAGAAATTGGCGGGGTTATCAATTATGGAGAGACGGTTACGGGAACAGTCAATGCGGGCAAGCGGGTGGAATGGACATTCAGCGGTCAGATTGGGGAAGTGATCAATATCACCCTGCAGCCGGTAAACCAGAGCCGGGACCTGGTTCTCACCCTCATCGATCCGGCCGGAAATATTGTCATCAACGTGGACACCTCCTTAGCCGGATTACCGGAAAGGTTGATCGCCTTCTCGTTAACGGCCGAAGGCCAATGGACCATTGTCATACAAGAGTTCTTCGGCGAGAGCAGCGATTATGAGTTGACACTGCTGCGGGAGGAGACGTAGCGTGGGATAGGAGATTGCTTGATTCAAGGCTGCCAAAAAACAGGGCCATATTTTTTGGCAGTATTGTCATAATGTGATTGCTTTGCAGCGTTNNTATTGACATAATGTGATTGCTTTGCAGCGTTCGTATGACTAAAGGCGCTGGTTCCAGCTTTCGCTGGTGTATTTTTCTGCCCGCAGTTGTTGGGCGCGGGCGGTTTCTTTTTCGGTTAGATGGCTGGCTTCAAAGGTCAGGTTGAGCGCTTTGGCGAACCCTTCGCCGAAAACGGCCGCCGCCTCATCCAGATCCACATCACGGCCTAACATCAATTCCAGCGTGGTTGCCCGGTAGCCCAGGCGGAGGACAATGGCGCTGCGCTGGCCAGGGTAGTCAAACCAGAGGCCATCCGCAATCTGGGTCACATCGCCGCCAAGAGGAAAGTAGCCCTGTTGCAAGAGGGTTTCGCCCGTCCGGTATTGGCCGCTGCTGATCAGTTTGCGCTGGCCGATAGAGACATCGAAGTCAACATCGGAGGGGCCGTCGAAGCCGACCGGCCCGGGCTGACCGGCATCTTCGTAGTACGGCCGGGTCCGGTTGGCTTCCAGCCCGATCATTTTCAGGGAGGTCAGCAGCCCCGCCGCCAATTTGTCATAGCTTTCGTCGGGGCTGCCCTGGGCGCGGGGGTCATTCGCCGGCAGGCAGATAGCATAGGCCAGATCGGCCGCGTGCAAAATCGCTCTCCCGGCTGTCGGCCGCCGGACAAAGTCCCAGCCTTGTTCTTCGCAGCCGTCCAGGTCGACCACATCCCAGTCCTGGTCCCGGCCAATAGATAGGCAGGTGGGTTGAAAGCTGTATGTTCTCAAAA
>JABAOG010022964.1_pt1 | contig 10036 bp, 9 predicted proteins | sample 7062131 | NCBI WGS metagenome assembly JABAOG01 (sample SAMN14538629, study PRJNA623070) | marine sediment metagenome | biome: marine biome [ENVO:00000428]; feature: marine pelagic biome [ENVO:01000023]; material: deep marine sediment [ENVO:00002113] | place: India: Arabian Sea | collected... | reverse complement strand
GATTTTCTGTGACTCTCAGTGTCAGGTGATACACTCGTTGTTTGTTCTCAAGGCTGATATCCGGAGAATTAATGAGATGGTTTAGCCGATTGATTGCGGATGGACCAGGATCCTGCTCCCCAAGGCGTGTAAAATACTCTCCAAGTGCGTGACCTGCCGCCCTTCGAGCACAAACCCGAGCCATACCTTCATTTCCAGAGCTGCGTGCTTGCTCAGCCATCCGAATTTCATTTTGAACATCTGTCAACCAACTGTTCTTTTGATTCATGCCATAGATTGTACCGTACGACTTTTNNTCAAACTGGGACCACGGCTGCCTTGCAACTATGTAAAGCATTTATGATTGGTTATTATTTATAATCATTTTGATCACTATGAAAAAGAAACGCGTACATAAGCGCAGACCCTCCAGATTATTGCAGGGTCTTCTATCGGTACCCTTACGTCTGAAGATTACGATCCCCTACCTGATCGTTGCCTCATTATTGGCTGGATTAGCGACCTACCAGGTAGGTAGATCGTTTACTGCAACACAAGAAAACCGCTTCCGCAGTCAACTGACAGATGCTTCTGTCCGGGCAGCTGAAGGGATAGTGGATGTCGAAGCGAGAAATCTCTCCCTTTTGCGAACGATCGCTTTCACGGAGGGAGTTGGAGCTGCAATCCAGGACCGGGACCTGGATGCGCTTGACACTCTGGTCATCCCCTTGATGGCAAACCAGGACTTTAAAGCTGTAGATATTCTCAACACAGATGGCACTCCATTGTATGCGCTTCATCTCAGTGCGGACAGGCAATACATCAAAAACCAATTCTTACCTTACGATCAGTGGGAAATTGTATCCAAAGTTGTCAACGGCACAGTCGATTCGCTCGGGGATAAGTATTCTGGTATTTTCAGCACAGACCGGGGTTGGTTCCTGTACACAGCGGGACCTGTTCGTATGGATGATGATCTGGTTGGTGTGATCCTCACGGGTACCCCATTAAATGACATTGTCAATCAGCTCAGAATGATGACGATCTCCGATATTACGATATATAAACCTGGATTTGGACCGATCGCATCGACTTTCTCCGAGATCGATTCTGCTGAATATCGCCAGGGATTGATCCAATACCAGCTCGACGACGCTCATTTGATGACCAGGCAGCAGATCATCCGCTCGCGTTCCTATATTGAAGTGATGGATTCTTTATGGCTGCGAGGTCAACCGACAGAGTGGGAGTTGGGTGTATCGATGCCGGAGAACCTGGTTCATGATCCCCAAAATCTGACCACAATCCAGCTGATTTCCATTTTCACTGTCGGGCTGTTGGCTTTGATCGGTTTGGGTGTCCTGATCGCCAGGTTGATCTCTCAACCAATTTTTAAACTGGTGGAAGCCTCNNCAGGTGGATATCCGCTCCAAAGATGAGATCGGATTCCTGGCAGATCGTTTTAACCGCATGGTCAGCGAATTAAAAAATCGTGAATTCATGCATGAGATGTTTGGTCGGATGGTCTCCGAGGAGGTGCGAGAGGCTGTGTTGCGAGACTCGGTGCTCTTTGGGGGAGAGCACTTGAATGTCACGGTCTTGTTTACCGATGTACGCGGGTTCACGGGTATTTCCGAACAGGTGGAACCAGGCGAAATCATCGCCATTTTGAACCAGTTTTTCGGGATTGTAACTGAAGCTACAAAAAAACATGATGGCTTGATCAACAAATTTGGCGGGGACAGTGCCTTGGCAGTTTTCGGTGCCCCGCTGCGTCGGCCTCTCCAGGCTTCTCTGGACCAGGCGATTAATGCCGCCTTGGAGATCCAGGAAGGAATGGCAATCTTCAATGCAAACCGAGTGGACCAGAAACTGCCACCGCTTCGTTTTGGTATTGGCATCAATTCTGGAGAAGTAGTTGCTGGAAATATTGGGACAGTAGATCGGTTTGAGTACACGGTCATCGGGGATGTCGTCAATGTTGCTGCCAGGTTACAGGGGCTTTCCCGTCAGTTTGAACACACCTGGATATTAATTCCTGCCAACGGTCTGGATTCTTTAAGTGGTATGGTTGACTTTGAACACCAGTACCTGGGTGAATATGACCTGAAAGGGAAAGAAGATACTGTCCCAACCTATGCCATTACAGGCAGGGGCTTACATCTGGCTGAATTGGAAAAAATATTCCTTGAAATTGATTATCCACTCAGCACAGTAGCAATGGCATGCAANNCGATTATCCACTCAGCACGGTTGCCATGGCATGCAATCTGCATTGTTTGGGTTATTCGACACATGCCATCAGCCAATCACTCCAGGTGAATGAATTTGTTGTCCAAAAATGGCTGGTAAATGCCTCAGAACACCTTGATGAGCTGGCTCCAATCCTAGTCGACCAGTACAAGTTGTCTCCAGAGCAAACCAGAAGACTAGCCCCGGAATGGGTTGAGAAAAATTCAGAGGTCGCTGCATGAATTGGGTTCGAGAGAAGTTCAGCTGGGCTCTTACCTTAATAGTGACAACGATAATGGGTATCCTGGTCGTATTGTGCAGTTACTTACTGGTTTTTGCGCATCCTTTGACAAAACCGTTGCCGGACCGCCAGGTGGCATATACAGCCGATTACAGCCGGGATAGCCAGGTTTTTTTCTTCAAACCGCTTGGATACGGAGTTATCAGTGAGGCTTTGCGGGATTCTGAACAGATTGAAAATCAGAAGGACGCCTATCGCAACCGGGACGAACAGGCTGATGAAAGCGATGGAATCCCGTATTTAACACCCACAGTACTTGGAACACCTGCAGAACTGTTTCCAACCGTGACCAATACAAATGGACCAGTGGAAGATATTGAAGATCCGTTTGCTTCTGCAACACCAACATTGATTCCATCTGAGCCGACATCAACACCGACAAATGTTTGGATGCCTTCTGCTACCTGGTATCCGACCTCAGCACCAACTCAATCGGCGACAAGAACCTCACGTCCAGACCCAGCGTTTACAGATACACCACAACCGACTACAGTACCGCCGACGATGACATCACCTCCGCCTACGAACACGCCCAGACCAGCGGATCCTTATCCACTACCATCCGCTTATCCATAAGAAATCTCTTAGAAAATCCAATTTATTCAGTAATTCTCTTGACTTTACACTGTTCGTTAAGTAAACTTACCGAGCGTTCAGTAAGGATTGGTTATGAGTCTACAAAAACAGAAAATTGGCAAAGATCGGTTTCTGCAAACAGCAGAAAAATTATTCACAGAGCGAGGCTATCAGGCCGTATCGATTCGGGATATTGCCAATGAAATTGGGGTTACCAACGCCGCAATTTATTATCATTTCTCCAGTAAAGAAGATTTATTTGATGAAGTTATCATCCAACACATCAAGAAATTTCGCCGTCAGATGATTGAGGCTGCAGAGCAGCAGGCTGATGTTAAAAACAAATTGGTCGCGATGCTGATGGTCTACAGCTCGATTGCTTCTCATAAACACTCACTTTTTACGCTTCTTCACATGAAGAAACACTCGGAATCACAGCTGAAGCATCCTGATCGCTCCAAAGAAATGATGCGGGCTTTTTTCGAACCGATAGAAGATGTGATCAATACTGCTGTCGACGAAGGAATTTTGAAAGAACTGCCACCCAATATCCTGGGCAGCGCAGTATTGATTGGCATGATCCATGGAACGATGCAGCAGGTTCGACAATTCCAACAGAAGGAATTAGACCCTCAGGTAGTTGCTAACCTGGTGGATATCTTTTGGAACGGCATGGAAAACAGGAGTAAATAACCATAATGAAATTTACAATGAGATCTTTGAGATATCTGCTAAATTATTGGCAACCCGCACTCGGTGGTGCGATTGCCCTCTTACTGGTAAATTTGGCAAATTTGGCTGCGCCCCAGTTATTACGTATTTTGATCGACCAGGGCATTAATCAATTGCAGATGAACCGTATCATTCAGGTCTCCATAGGGTTGATTGGTGTTGCCGTAATTCGAGGCTTATTCAACTTTTTACAGGGGTATTGGGGTGAAATTGCGTCGCAAGGAGTAGCGTATGACTTGCGCAATACCATCTTTGAAAAACTGCAGAAATTGAGTTTTTCGTACCACGATCGATCACAAACAGGTAAGCTGATGACCCGGATGACTTCAGATGTCGAATTAGTCCGCATGTTCGTCGGTCGGGGAGCCCTGATGCTGGCCTCAGCAATTGTGATGCTTCTGGGAACTTTGGTCATCATGTTTGCAATGAATTGGAAACTGGCTCTGATCATCTTTGCGGTGGTACCTTTAATCCTGGTCGTATTCGGGCTTTTCATTGGAAAGATCATGCCGATCTCTCAAGAAGTACAGCGCAAATTAGGTGTTCTAAATACAACTCTGCAAGAAAATCTTGCCGGCATGCGGGTAGTGAAATCTTTCGCCCGTGAAGATTTCGAGATTTCCCGCTACCGGGATCAGAACGAAGATCTTCTCGAAGAGAATATCAATCTGGTGCGGCTATTCTCAGCGGCATTCCCCCTGATCTTTTTCATCGCCAATTTAGGCATGGTGGCAGTCGTCTGGATTGGAGGATTGCAGGTCATCAATACGACATTAACACTGGGAGAGTTAGTTGCTTTCACGGGGTACCTGGGTTTTATGTTGATGCCTATTTTCCAGCTGGGAATGATCGGTTCCATGCTGTCTCGTTCTGAAGCATCTGCAAAGCGGATATTTGAGGTTATCGACGCCGAGTCAGAGGTGGTTGAGAAACCAGATGCGGTTGTACTACCAGCTGTTCGAGGCAAAGTAACATTTGACCATGTATCCTTCCGTTATATGAGCGGTGGAGATGATGTTATTCATGACATCAATTTTGTTGTAGAACCGGGGGAGACAATTGCCATTCTTGGACAGACCGGAGCCGGGAAGTCTTCGATCATCAACCTGATCCCCCGGTTTTATGATGTCACATCGGGTCAGGTACGTATTGACGGTCATGATGTGCGTGACCTCATGCTGGATTCACTGCGCAGCCAGATTGGGATCGTGCTCCAGGAAAGCACGCTATTCTCTGGGACAATCCGGGAGAATATCGCTTATGGAAAACCCGATGCCAGCATGGACGAGATTATTGAGGCCGCAAAAGCTGCCCAGGCTCATCAGTTCGTTGATGAATTGGACGAGGGCTATGAATCGCTGGTCGGTGAAAGAGGTGTCGGTCTATCCGGAGGTCAAAAGCAGAGGATTGCCATTGCTCGAGCTCTACTGGTCGATCCCCAGATATTGATCCTGGATGACAGCACTTCGTCTGTGGATGCAGAGACCGAATTTCTCATCCAGCAGGCTCTCGATCGTCTGATGGTGGGAAGGACAAGTTTTGTTATCGCCCAACGCATCAGCACGGTTCGGAATGCTGACCGCATCCTCCTGTTGGATCAGGGTGAACAGGTGGCTTTGGGCACACATGAGGATTTACTGCAAACCAGTGAATTGTATGTGGAGATCTTAGAGACACAGTTCGGCGAGCAGGCGGAAATAACAATGCCACTCATGGAGGAAACTAAAATATGATGCGTCCACCGATGCACGCGATCGCAAGATCGGAAGAAGATAAAGCTGAAGATCGCACCCAGGTGGTATTGAGATTGTTAAAGTACCTGAAACCTTACTGGCTTCAGCTCGTTGCAGCATTTATATTGATCTTGCTGAATGCTGGATCCCAGGCGGCAGGTCCATTTCTAATCGGTAGAGCGATTGATAGTTTCATTACCGAAAGTGATCCGGTGGGACTGGCGCGCACAATGCTGGTGCTGGCAGGGGTTTATACCATTGGTATGCTGTCCATGCGGTTTAATATTTATCTGATGTCCTGGGTGGGTCAGAATATTTTGGCTGACATGCGCACCCAGATTTTTGACCAGGTAGAAAGACTTTCCTTGCAGTACGTGGAAAGCAATGAGGCTGGAGATCTGATGAGCCGGTTGGTAAATGATATCGACACGATCAATCAGTTCTTCTCCAATGGACTGGCGCAGATGGTTGGTGCAGTGTTCTCACTCATCGGTATCGTAATTGCCATGTTGAGTTTGAACTGGACATTGGCTCTGGCTGCACTGGCGATCGTTCCCTTCATGCTTTTGACAACGACCTGGTTCTCGAAAACAGCCAGACGCCAATTCCGCCGTACTCGGGAGACGATCGGAGATGTCTCCGCAGATCTGCAGGAGGAATTAGGTGGCGTAAAAATTGCCCAGGCATACAACCGGAGTGATGTCAATATTCGCCGATTCGAAGAACGAAACGCTGCCAATCGGGATGCCAATGTCAGTGCCAATGCGGTGACTTCAGCCTTCTTCCCGGTTATGGATATTTTAGCAACGGTTGATATGGCTGTTGTCGCAGGTTTGGGTGGTTTCCTGGCAATTCAAGGCTCGATCACCGTTGGCGTTGTTGTTGCCTTTCTCCAATATGTGCAGAACTTCTTCCGACCGATCCAGACAGTCTCCCAATTGTGGACTTTAGCCCAATCGGCATTTGCTGGAGCGGAACGGGTTTTTGACTTGCTAGATATTGAACCAGCAATTCAGGATGCCAGCGATGCCCTGGATTTACCAAAAATCCAGGGAAATGTTATTTTTCAGGATGTCACCTTCAGCTATGAAGATGGTCACCCGGTGTTGAAAAATGTAAATCTTCATGTGGATACAGGGAAAACGATAGCGATTGTAGGACCTACAGGCGCAGGTAAATCAACCTTAGTGAGCCTGATCCCGAGGTTCTATGAGGTCAGCATGGGAAATGTCATTATCGATGGGTATAACCTGAAAGATATCACACAAAACAGCCTTCGTTCCCAGATGGGAATGGTGCTGCAAGAGCCCTTCTTGTTTTCTGGAACGGTTTTAGAGAATATTCGATATGGGCGATTGGAAGCCAGTGATGAAGAAGTCATCGAGGCAGCCAGGATTGCTAACGCAGACGATTTTATCACACGTTTGCCCGAGGGGTACCAGACCCAGGTCGGTGAGCGTGGAGGTTTGCTCAGCCAGGGTCAGAGACAGTTAATATCGATCGCCAGGGCGATACTTGCAGATCCACGTATTCTCATTCTGGATGAAGCGACCGCCAGTGTAGACACACGAACGGAAAGACTAATCCAAGAAGCATTAGACCGCTTATTGGAGGGAAGGACGAGCTTTATCATCGCCCACCGGTTATCGACTGTCAGGAATGCTGACTCGATCATTGCCTTAGATGAAGGTGAAATCGTAGAGCAGGGCAATCATCAGGAGTTACTAGATTTGAATGGACTGTATGCTGACTTATACCGGAGGCAGTTCTACGTACCGCCCGAAGAACGTCAACGTGTCCGGGCCGCGGCTGCCACAGATTGAGATTCTAAGTTGATTTTGTGTCAGGTATAATTTAAGTTGAAGCATTCGAAGATCAAGGTAGCTGAAAGGGCACCAGGATGCGAGAAATATCGCTGGCATTGGGCGGTGGTGGCGCCAAGGGAAATGCTCATATCGGTGTACTNNAGCGCAGGTGGTCTGGCAGCTGTTGCTTACGCTGCCGGTTATTCTCCAGATGAAATCGAAGCCGCAATGACACATGTGGATCAGACAAAGCTCTACGACGTGTTTTCCCGACATGGCCCTGGACTGTTGGGTATCTCCGGGATCACCAAGGCTATTGGTGACCTGGTAGGTGATCTAACTTTCCAGGAACTGAATATACCCTGTGCGGTCACTGCTGTGGATGTCATATCCGGCAATGAAGTCGTCATTCACGAGGGTCGGGTTCTGGATGCGGTTATGGCGACAATCGCGATCCCGGGCATTTTCCCACCGAAAAAGTGGGGGGACAATCTGCTGGTCGATGGTGGGGTGTTGGACCCAGTTCCGGTCTCCGTCGCCAGAGAATTAGCCCCGGAGTTACCTGTTGTTGCCGTTGTTCTTACGCCACCGCCCAAAGAATTCGAAAAAGTTGAGGGGATCTCTTTTTTCACCCCGCCCTCCGTAATCAAACCTCTAAGAAATTGGAGTATTACACAGGCGTTCGAAATATTCCTTAAATCTATCGATGTTGGAATGTGGACCATAACGGAACTTCGGCTTGAAAAGGAAGAACCGGATGTGATCATCCGCCCGGACGTGCATCATTTCGGTTTTTTGGATAAGGTAAATGTCCCTGAAATAGTCAGGTTGGGGGAAATAGCAACCTATGAGAAACTGCCAGAGAACTGCGTAAAATGTTTCACTGGCGGAAAAAAGTCGGCCGGATGCTGAGAAATTGACTTCGGGTTAGCTACCGATTTATGGCAAAAGATCTGCGCAAATACGCACGACAGACAAACCTGAGGCTGTTCTTTGGATTTGTTTTGATTGTTTTCCTGATTGGGGATGGTTTAATTTATATCATTTACGGCCGGGAACCAGCTTTGTTGGGTTTGATCTGCCTTGCAGCTGCAACCGGGCCGGTAGTGTTGATTTGGCTGATCTTGACTGGATTTGAATGGATAGTGAATCGAGCGAACAAAGATGAGTGAACTGATATCCAAAACTGTAGCAGGGTTAACCTGCANNGCCGCCCGGGGGTGGTCCACATCCGGTGATTTTGCTGCTCCACGGCCTGACTGGCAACGAAGATTCAATGTGGGTCTTCGCCAGCAGGCTTCCGGATAAATTTTTGAAGATTGCCATCCGCGCGCCATATTCATCCATGTTGAATGGCTACAGCTGGACAGAAAAGAGAACACTGGGTAGTTGGCCAGAGGTAAGTAATTTCCGACCAGCGATAGAAAAACTGTTGGAGTTTACCGATTCATGGGATGGGTCTCCGGGTGCGGAGTTCGAACGGTTCCGATTGATGGGGTTCAGCCAGGGCGCTGCTCTCTCCTATTCCATGGCACTGATGTACCCTGACCGTATCCAGGCGGTTGCTGGTCTTTCGGGTTTTGCACCCGATGGGATTAAGCAGGAATTCCAGGGCAAGCCACTTTCCGGAATGCCAATATTTGTCTCTCATGGCACGAAAGATGATATTGTCCCTGTCGCACGTGCAAGACAGGGTGCGAGGATACTGGAGGAGTTTGGTGCGAATGTCACCTACTGTGAAGATGACGTTGGCCATAAGTTGAGCGCTAATTGTTTTAATGGTGTGGAAGTATTTTTTGAATAACAATGAAAGGTTAGGTATTGGATGACAGACCAGTTTTCTTTTACTCCTGATCTCACCAATCTGATTAAAGATATCCCTGCGGACAGCATCGTCAGCAGAACGTTTTATCAGAATGACAGGATCAAGGCAATCTTGTTCGGATTTGCAGAAGGGCAGGTATTATCGGAACATACATCAGCCAGACCGGCGATCCTTCATTTCGTCCAAGGTGAAGCCAAACTGACTCTGGGTGGAACCGAACAGGAAGCACATCCAGGCACGTGGGTTTACATGGAGCCCAACTTATCGCATTCCATCCTGGCAGAGTCAGATCTGTTGATGCTTCTGATTTTGATGTAGTCATCGGACCTTTTTGAAGATGCGAGAGGTGAGGAATTAACGAACAACAGGTTGACAAATCCCTTCAGGCTCCCATTTGGGGATGGAAAAAACTTGGGAAAACATTCAAAATTTGCTATACTGAATATAGAAAAAACGATGAAAGTAACGAGATGCTGGGGGAAGTCGTGATCTAATCCACTTACTCTCAGATCGTTCACGTCATCCTCACAGCATCGCTTTTCCGTATTGGTGTTGTAGGATGATTTTTTGATTCCTGGGAAATCACATGGCTACGAGTAATGAAACTCAAATGATCTATGATCGTTATATCAGCAGATTGTTTTTCCTGATATCGATAATATTCTTGGGTAGTATCTTCATTGCTGCGTTGGTTTATCCAGGTCAATTTTCCTTTTGGAGAAGTGCGCTTAGCGACTTAGGTAATACAGTCACGATCGAAGGATATCCCAACCTTACATCACGGATCATTTCCGCAATTGGAATGATATTGAACAGCATTTTCTTGATGATGATCAGCAAACATTACACTGAA
>JABAOG010011595.1_pt1 | contig 10036 bp, 11 predicted proteins | sample 7062131 | NCBI WGS metagenome assembly JABAOG01 (sample SAMN14538629, study PRJNA623070) | marine sediment metagenome | biome: marine biome [ENVO:00000428]; feature: marine pelagic biome [ENVO:01000023]; material: deep marine sediment [ENVO:00002113] | place: India: Arabian Sea | collected... | reverse complement strand
CTCTCTTGAACCCACGGAGCCCGTGCAGGGCAGCCGCCGAGGCGCCGGCCACGTAGGCCCTCGGACGACTGAGCACCGCGGCCGCGAGTTGCCGCTCCCACTTCGGCGGCGCCGACGCGAGACAGAAGACGTTCGGGCAGATCCGGACCCACTCCCCTGATCGGATCCTGCGCTGGACGGCGCTGCGATCGAAGCCGGCGGCGCGAATCTGTCTCCTGTTGAACACGCCGTACTGTCGGCTGGCGAGCGAGTCGATGGTCTTTCTGTCACCCATCCCTCCAACCTCACCTACCGGTGACCGCAGTGCAACCCCCTTGCATCATGCTCATGAGCACAGCGTGTCGCTCAGCGACACGCTGTGCTCGCGAGCACGAGGAGCGCCGGGCTCCCTACCCTTGAGCGCGGTGTCATCCCCCGATCGGTCCGAGGAGCTGCGCGCAGCCGAGATCATCGCCACGGTCTGTCTCGCCACCGACCTCGGCATGGGATTCCCGTTCGAGCACGGCTTCCACGCAACTCTCATGGCCGGGCGGCTCTGTGACATCCTCGGTGTCGACTCGGACATCGCCGAGCAGGTGTATTACGCCAGCATGCTCATGTACAGCGGCTGCACCAGTGAGGCCGCCATGGGCAAGCAGCTCCTCAGCGGGAAGAGGAACGAGACACTGATCCCTCATCTCTTCGGCAGTGCCACGGAACGGGCCTCGAGCTTCCTGCGGTCCCTCCCGCCGCCGGAAGCGACCGGCCTGCAGCGTCCCCTCGAAGTCGCCCGCCGGATGCCGAAATTCATCGCCACCGGTCGAGAGCAGCAGACGGCGATATGCGAGGTGGCGGAGATCCTGGCGGGGCGGCTCGGTCTCCCCCCGGAGATCTCGGGGCTGTTCACTTTCCTGACCGAGAGATGGGATGGCACGAGCATGTTGCGCCGGGCGAGAGGAGACGACATCCCCCTCGCCATCCGCATCGTGGTCCTGTCCCGTGACATCGCATTCCAGCGTCACATCGCGGGGGACTCCCACGCCGTCGACATGGCCAGGGCGCGCGCCGGCCAGGCATTCGACCCCGACCTGGCCGAGACGCTGATCTCTCACGCCGACGACATCTTCACAGCGGCCGACGCGGAGGGCTCCGTATGGACGGCCGTTCTCGAGGCCGAGCCGAAACCACATCGGACTCTCGAAGGCGCCGAGATCGACGACGCCCTCGCCGCGATAGGCGACTTCGCCGACCTGATCTCGCCTTTCTTCGCGGCTCATTCCGCCCGGTTGGCCGATCTGGTCGCCGGCGCGGCCGGGCTGGCCGGGATGGATGAGGATCAGATCAGAGATCTGAGACGCGCCGCCAGGGTCCACGATGTGGGCCGCGTGGCGATCGACCCGGGCATATGGGAGAAGACCATGCCGCTCACCCGGGACGAGCACGAGCAGGTAAGGCTGCATCCGTATCACACCGAGCGAGTGCTCAGCCAGTCACCATTTCTCGCGCCCCTCTCCGACATCGCCCGTGACCATCATGAGCGACTGGACGGCTCCGGGTACCACCGCGGAGTGGATGGCCCGTCCCTGAGCACTCCGGCTCGACTGCTGGCGGCGGCCGACACCTTCCTCGCCATGACCGAGCCGCGTCCCCACCGCCCCGCCGGCGACCCTTCCAAGGCCGCCGNNCCGCCGCGGAGCTAGGGAGACTGGCCAATGGCGGAGCCCTCGATCCCGCCATGGTGAGCGCGGTCGTCGAAGCCGGCGGTCAGGAGGTTCCAGACATCCAGCACCCGGGCGGCCTCACCGAGCGGGAGGCCGAAGTGGTCGGACTGCTCGCCCGGGGTCTCCAAACCAAGCAGATCGCCACCGCGTTGAGCATCTCGCCCAAGACGGCCGACACCCACATCCAGCGCGCCTACCGCAAGATGGGAGTCTCGACACGCGCCGCGGCAACGCTGTTCGCCATGGAGCACGGGCTGGTGCCCTCCGGCGAGCTCCCGACACGAGGCTGAGGCGCCACAGCGCACCGCATCATCCAGCCGGCTGTCAGGAGAACTCCCGATTCACGGCCGGTCGACCTCCCCATACGTTGGTCGACGCAGTCAACAGAGGAGAGAGCCATGACCGCCGACCAGATCTTCGACACGCTCGTCATCGGAGGCGGCCAGACGGGGCTGACAGTGGGATGGGAGGTCGCCAGAACGGGTCGCACCTTCGTGATCATCGACGCCAGCGAGCACGTGGGGGACCCGTGGCGCCACCGTTGGGACTCACTGGTCCTGTTCACCCCTGCAGGGATGTTCGAGCTCCCGGGCATGGACTTCCCGGGCAACCCGGAGCATTACGTCACCAAGGACGAGACGGCCGACTTCCTGGAGCGGTACGCCCGGGAGATGGGGTTGCCGGTCCTGTCGAGCACCCGCGTCGAGCGTCTTTCGAAAGACAATGGCCTGTTCGTGGCTGAGACCACCGCGGGGACATTCCGATCCCACAACGTGGTCGTCGCCATGGCCGATCACCAGAAGCCGAAGGTGCCCTCGTTCGCCAAGGAGCTCGACGCCTCGATCACCCAGCTGCACTCGGCCCATTACAAGAACCCGGGATCCTTGGGGCCCGGGCCCACGCTGGTGGTGGGCATGGGAAACTCGGGTGCCGACATCGGGCTCGAGCTGGCCCGATCCCAGGAGAAGACCTACATCTCCGGTGAGCCGTCAGGGGTCGTGCCAATCCGGATCGAGAGCTGGTTCGGACGCAAGATCGGCGTGAAGCTGATCAGGTTCTTCGCCACCAGGGTGATGACCACCTCGACGCCAATCGGTCGTAAGGCCCGGCCCAAGATGATGAAGCACGCACAGCCGGTCGTGCGGGTCAAGCCCAAGGATCTGGTCGCCGCCGGCGCCGAGCGGGTTCCCAGGGTCACCGGAGTGCGCGCTGGATGCCCCCAGCTCGCCGACGGTCGCGTCCTCGATGTCGAGAACGTCCTCTGGTGCACGGGATTCGAGCCAGGGTTCGACTGGATCGATCTCCCGATCTTCGACGGGGAGGGGAAGCCCAAACAAGATCGCGGGATCGTCGAAGACGAGCCCGGGCTGTACTTCTGTGGCCTCTTCTTCCTCCACTCCATGTGGTCGGAGACCGTCGTGGCCATGCCGCGCGACGCTCGCCATGTCGTCGAGCACCTGGACATCAGGCCCATGGCCACCCACCAGGCCTCGACCGGGGTCGGGGCCACCGGCTGATGCCCGGGGTGGATGTCCGGTCGGAGCGACAGATGCGCGGCGGGTTTCTCCGAGCGCAACAGCGGGTGCTCGACCGCTATCGGGTCGATGCGGAGTCCCGTTTCGTAGAGACTCCGGTCCTCGACGGGGACGCTCACGTCCTGGTGGCCGGGGAGGGACCACCGCTGATGATGGTCATCGGTGGCGGCATGGTTGCCGGGCTGTGGGCTCCCCTGATGGCTCATCTTCGAGGATTCAAGTTGTATGCCGTCGACCCGCCCGGGCATGGCCTGACGGCTACAGCGGAGTACCGGGCGGAGACGATCCGGGCGATGTCGGTGCGATTCCTCACGGAAGTCCTCGACGGGCTCGGTTTGAGTTCGGTCCCGTTCGTCTCCCAATCGATGGGCGGGCTGTGGACGACGTGGCTCGCCCTGGATCGGGCCGAGCGAGTGTCGGCGATCTCCTATGTGGCGTGCCCGGCGATGTTGCTCGGCACCTCCGCTCCCCTGGCACTGCGGATCAGCGCCATCCGCCCCCTCCGCACCCTGCTCAATGCTCTCGATCCCCCATCTCCGGGCCAGGTCAGAAGGATGATCCGACGGGCCGGCGAGGACCTGACAGGGATGCCCGAACTCAGGGACTTGTTCCTAGCGTTCGAGCGGCTGCCGGCGACGCCCAGCACACTCCTGGACCTGCACCGGGCCGTCCTGCGGCTGCGCGGCCCCAGACCGGAGATCGAGTTGACCGCCGATCAACTGGCGGAGATCGAGCAGCCGATCCAGATGATCTGGGGCGATCACGATCCATTTGGCCCTCCTTCTGTGGGGGAGAAGGTCGCCCGGATCGTGCCCGGGGCCAGACTTCACGTGGTCCCCGGTGGCCACGGTCCCTGGTTCACCCAGTCTGAGGCAATGGGGCCGCCGATCGAGGAATTCATGAGACTGCACACCTGAACGGATCCCACGCGGGCGGGTGTCTCCACTAGTGTCGCTCGCCCCTAGAGCGATAGGAGGCTCACTTGGTCCAGGCATATGTCCTGATCCAGACGGAGGTCGGCAAGGCCGCCGTCGTCGCAGAGGAAGTCCGTGGAATCCCCGGCGTCGACACGGCTGACGACGTCACCGGCCCCTACGACGTCATCGTCAGAGCGAGCAGCGACGACGTCGACTCACTCGGCAAGCTGGTCGTCGCCCGCATCCAGGCGGTCGACGGGATCACGCGGACCCTCACCTGCCCGGTGGTACACCTGTAAGCCTGCTCTAACCCAGTTTCGAGGCGATGGTCCCGGCGCTTCTGAGCGCCGTTCCATCGCTGCCCGCGGTCGAGAAGACCCGGGTCGATCCGGCTCTCGCCTCGGCAAGCATGTCCCTGAAGAGCTGCGCCCGCTCGATCGGCGGGTCGATCCACAGATAGACGGCCATCGACCCGGGAATCGTGTTCACCTCGTTGACGAATAGCTCGCCACCCTTCTCGAGGAAGTCGATGCGTGCGATCCCGCGCAAGCCGGCGACTTCGGTCACCCGTCGCGACAGGTCGGTGATCCCCTTGGCGGTGGCATCGTCCAACGTGGCCGGCAGCTCCCGCCCACCGCTGACCTCCCCGCCCCATGCCAGGTATTTCTGGTCGTAGCTGTAGATACCGTCACCGGACCGCGCCGGGGCCTCGACCGCCGAGAGCTCCCACGCCGGATGGGTGCGCACCGCCACCTGGAGGTCGCGGCTGCCGACCAGGAAGGGCTCGACGACCGCCCCCTGGTCGAAGAAGCGCGACGCCGACTTGAGCGCCAGGACGGTCTCCCAGTCCTCGGCCACTTCGATACCTATGGATGAGCCNNGAGCCGCCGAATCTCGGCTTGACGATGTAGGGGCCACCAAAGGACGGGGAGGGCTCTTCGCCCGTCTGCACCAGGGTTCTACCCAGGGTGGGCAGCCCGGCGGCGGCCATCGCGGCGCCGAAGGCGAGCTTGTCCATTCCCAAAGCCGAAGCCGCCTGGCCGGGCCCGGTGTAACGGATCCCCACGAGATCTAGCATGCCCTGAAGGGTCCCGTCCTCGCCGGGGCCGCCGTGACATGCGATGAGCAGGGCGTCGACGTCGATGGGCCTCTTCTTGAGGACGAAGCCCTGCCCCGGGGCGGCCACGAAAGTGATCTCCTTCGACCTCCGCGGGGCTCCCTCGACGAAGTCACCGGCCTCGAGCCCAGGATCGACCGAGTACCACTCCCCCGACTTCGACCAGTAGATGGCCGCGACGTCGTCCAGGGCGCGCGCCACCTGCAAGCCGGTGAGCATCGAGATGTCGTGCTCGTCGGAAGGCCCACCAAAGACAACTGCTGATCTGCTCATTGGCTCCTCATGGGTAGTGGTCGGGAAGGTCGTTCTCGTAGAGGACGGCGTCGCCCGGGCCGAGATGCTCCCGTGCCCATTCGACGGCCTCGTCTCGCGAGTCGACGACGGTAACCGAAGCCCTCCCGTTGGCGGAACCCTGACGCAACGCCCGCCGGTTGGTGCGCCCGACGATCACGAAGTGATCGACCTTGGCGGCTGCCTCTTCGGCGAACGAGCGATTCTCCTCGAACTGGACCGGGCCGAGCTCCACCATCCCCGGGGTGATCACCGCAGTTTTCCCACCCACGCCCACCTCCAGGACCGTGGCCAGCGCCGACCGCGCACCGTCGGGATTGGAGTTGAAGGTGTCGTCGACGATGGTGAAGCCTGCCGAGGCAGTGGCCAGGGACTGGCGATGCTCGGCCTTTGGCAGACCACCCACCCTCGACAGGACGTCGGCCAGATCGAGCCCGATGGCGAGACAGATCCCGAGAGCCACCGCGAGATTTGCGGCGAAGACCCCCTCCGGGACTTCCATGACCCGGCGCCCATCGACCACGATGCCGTCACCCGTCGCGACCTCGACGATCCTCATGTCACGTGCTCGGTCCTCGGCGAGGTCGGCGAGCAGGGGGTGATCCACGCAGATCACTCCCACCTCCGCCCTGTCGAGGATCTCTGCCTTGGAGCTCACGATGTTCTCTATCGTCTTGAACCTCTCTAGGTGAACCGGGCCGATCGCCACCATCGCCGCCACCTTTGGCGGGATCCAGGCACAGAGCTCGGCGATCTCGCCCGGGCCGTAGGTCCCCATCTCCGCGACGAACACCTCGGTGCCCGGCGTCAGGTTCTCGTTGATCGCCCGGGCGAGCCCCATGCGGTTGTTGAACGAGGCCGGGCTCGCGACCACCCGCCGACCACCCGCCATGAGATGGGCGACGTAGTTCTTGGTTGTCGTCTTGCCGTAAGAGCCGGTGATGGCTACCACTTCGGCGCCAACGGTGGCGAGCTTGGCGGCGGCCTTGTCCACCCATTGGCTTCCTGCGCGCTCCTCATAGGGGCGGAGGGCCCAAAGAGACAGGTCGATCACGACGAAGATCAGGTAGAGCGGCAGCACGATGATCGGAGCGACGTTCACGAGAGCACCGACGAGATAGGCCGCAACGAGGATCATCCCGCTGAACAAGGCGACGCGGCGGAGGCGGTCCGTCCATGCCAGCGGCGAGGTGACGCCCCTGATCGACATTCCTATCGGGCCGACCTGGGCTAAAACCACGAGGAAGCCCCAACGCATGTCGACGATGGAGAGGACGACACCGGCAAAGCCGAGCGCGTCGAGCACCAGGTTGACAGGCCCGTTGCGCCACCACCGCACGGCGAACCTGGTGACCTCGCCGGCGTGGTAGTGCTCGCGCTGGGCGACCCGCAGCCAGCGAAGCCCGGCAGGGACCGATGCCGCCAGACACGCCCCGACGAGTAGCCAGTTCACTTCGAGGCCTTGTGGACCGCGGCCCGCAATGCACCGGGTGCCTCCAGCGGCAGGAAATGGCCCACGCCGGGGAGCACCTCCAGCGAGGAGTCGTCAATGAGCGCATGTGCGGCCTCGGCCACGGAGACCGGGACTTCGGCGTCCTCCTCACCCCAGATCAGTGTCACCGGGTTGATGAGACGCCGCAACTGACTCTCGTAGGACTCATTGACCAGTTTCACGAGGATGTCGCGCATCACCCCGGTGGCTGCCCGGTAGTCCGCCGACCCCCGGCTCCGCCTCTCCCGCTCCATGCGCTCGTCTGAGATCAGGCCGAGACCGTTCAACCAGCGGAGAAGTCGATATCCGGCGGAGGGGCCCCGGCCGGCCTGCAGACGGATCAGCGGCACGCCGGTCAGAACCAGAGAGCCGACCCGATCAGGGTGTTTCGCCGCCAGGCACACCGCCACCCTTCCCCNNTGTTTCGCCGCCAGGCAGACCGCCACCCTTCCCCCGAACGAGTGCCCAACGAGGACTGGCGGCCTATCGAAAGAATCCAGGATCCCGACGACAATGTCCGCATAGGCGTCTGCGCCCATCACCTCACCCGGCAGGGGTGAGGCCCCGAACCCTGGGAGGTCGGGAGCAATGCCGGACAACCCCTCGAGCACGGCTGCGAAGTCGTTTCCGCGCCGTCCCCAACCATGTAATGCGAGGACGTCCGGGGGCCCTTCGCCATACACCTCGGCGAAGACCGATCCGTCAAGAAAAGAGCGCAGAGCCAATAACAATCCTCGATCCGGCCGGGAGAAACGCCGAGAATACTTAGAGCAGGCCCAAATCCCATGACCAGCGAGAGCGTGACCACCAGCGTCAACGAGTCGATGGCCCGTTTCAGGTCATCGCTGCTTCGCCGCGCCTCGGCCGTCGCCTGGTTCGTCCTGATCCTCATCGGATATCAGGCGGTTCGCAGCGGCCCCGCCGAAGACGGAACCCAACTGTTTACCCGGCCAGAGTTCTACGTTCCCATGGCCGGGCTGGCGACCCTGCTGGCGCTCTCCACCGCGGTCAGATGGGACCGGATAATGAGGACGGAGGCTGCCTCTTGGGCCGCCACGGGCTGGCTCCTGGGTCTGATCGCCGGGATCACGGCCCTCGCCCGGATCCCCGAGCTCGTCAACACGTCGGAGCCGGTGCTCTACGGGGTCGCAGCCGTCTCCGGCCTCCTGCTGGTGTGGTGGGCCCACGCCCTGGTCACGGTGATCATCAGCCTTTGCATCGCCTTCATCCAGTTCCAGGGTCAAGCCGACGTTTTCGGTGACGTCCTGGCGCCGATCGTGGTCATCGGGGTGGTCGCCGCCGCAACCGCCCTGGTGGGCTTCGAGTTCGAGAAGGAGGCCGTCACGTCGTTCAGCCAGGAGGCCAAGCTCGAGCAGCAACGTCTCGACTTCGAACGTCTCTATGCGGTGAGTGCCACGCTGGCGAGGGCCGAGTCACTCGCCGAGATCATGCCGCACCTGGTAGGCACGATCTGTAAGTACCTCGACGCCCAGGTCGGGGTGGTGCTCCTCCACGACGGACCGATGCAACGGCTGGAGGTCATGAGCCCGATCTGGGTGAACGGCTATCCACTGGAGACCGATCCGATCTCGGTGGAGATCAACGCCCCGAGCGTGGTCGCTCAGACCTATCGGGCGGCCAAGCCGATCTATGTGAAACACGTGGACGAGGAGACCGACTCCCACGTCCTGCTCACCGACCTGGGGCTGAAGCAAGCCTTGGTCGCCCCCCTGAAGGTGGAGGCGATGCGTGTCGGCGTCATCATCGTCGGCGATCCGTATGAGGGGAACTTCACCGAGGACCAGCTCGAGCAGCTGGGATCGCTGGCAGCTCCCGCCGGCCTGGTGCTCAGTCAGATCGGGCGGTACGAGGCGCAGGCCGAGATGGCGCGCCGTCTGGAGGANNGCCAGATCGGCCGGTACGAGGCCCAGGCCGAGATGACCAAGCGGCTCGAGGAGGTCGCCCAGATGAAGACCGACTTCGTCTCCACGGTCAGCCACGAGCTGCGAAGCCCACTCACCTCGATCATCGGCTCGTTGGACACCGTCAACCGGCCGGAACTGGCCCCTCCGGAACCGATGTCACAACAGCTTCTCGACTCCGCCAGACGTCAAGCGGGGCGATTACAGCGTCTCATCGAGGACCTTCTCGTGGTTTCGAGGATCGACCGGGGAGCGATCCCGGTCCATCTGGAGACAGTCGAGGTGAAGGAGATCTTCGACGAGGTCGGGCGGGTGGTCTCCATCGAGCCGACGGTGACCGTCGAGCCGGCGAACCTCTCCGTCCACGCCGACCGGGACCACTTCCAGAGGATCCTCATCAATCTCGTCGAGAACGCGGCCAAGTACGCCCCCGGCTCACCGGTGGAGCTTTTCGCCTGGCAACAGGGCACCCGGGCGTTGATCGCGGTCGTCGACCACGGCCCGGGCATCCCCGAGCACGCACGGGAGAGCATCTTCGAGCGGTTCACCCAGCTCGATCAGTCGGACACTAGATCCAAAGGCGGCACGGGCCTCGGGCTCTCGATCGTGAAGAGCCTCTCCGAAGTCATGCACGGATCGGTTCGCATCGAGTCGACGGAGGGCGGCGGGGCGACGTTCGTCCTCGACCTCCCTGCCGGATTCGACGATGTGACCATCTAGCTCTCGTCCGGGCCTATCCCCGCGGCCACGGCGTGGAACCCGCCGTCGACGTGGACGATTTCTCCTGACGTCATCGGGGCCCAGTCACTGAGGAGCACGCAGACCATTCGGGCGACGGGGTCCGGGTTTGACGTGTCCCACTCGAGCGGCGATCGCTCACTCCAGACGTCGTCGAACCTGGCGAACCCAGGGATCGACTTGGCGGCGACCGTGCCGAGCGGCCCGGCGGACACCGCATTGACCCTCACCCGATGGGGCCCGAGGTCACGGGCGAGATAGCGGGTGACGCTCTGCAATGCCGACTTCGCCACTCCCATCCAGTCGTAGGCAGGCCAGGCTTGG
>JABAOG010040470.1_pt2 | contig 10046 bp, 10 predicted proteins | sample 7062131 | NCBI WGS metagenome assembly JABAOG01 (sample SAMN14538629, study PRJNA623070) | marine sediment metagenome | biome: marine biome [ENVO:00000428]; feature: marine pelagic biome [ENVO:01000023]; material: deep marine sediment [ENVO:00002113] | place: India: Arabian Sea | collected... | reverse complement strand
CGGAGAAGCGATGTGGGCAGCAACGACATCGGCCACTGGTTTGGTAGAAAAAGTTCGAGGGCCGACCGGCTCGCCGCCGCTGTTCAGGGCGTATTTCAAAGCGGCCATTAAGGTTCGGCCGTCTTGATAGCGATTTTCGGGCGATTTTTTCAATGCTTTTAGGAGCACCTCTTCGGTTTCTTTGTTTAGTTCCGGATTCAAGACCGAAGGCAGGGGCGGGGCTTGGTTGATATGCTGCACGGCCGTTGCGGTGGGCGAACCGCCTTCGAAAGGGACGGAACCGGTGAGCATCTCATATAATATAATGCCCAAAGAGTAAAGGTCGCTTTGTGGTGTCACATCTTTTGAGTTTTGGACTTGTTCAGGGGCAATATATTTGGGACTGCCAAATGCCTCGCCCGATGACCCTACTTGTGTGTCTATAGCCAGGCCGAAATCGGTTATGAGGATTCGGCCGTCGTCGGCCATCAATATGTTCGATGGTTTTACATCGCGGTGAATGATGTTGTGGTCATGGGCATAATCCAGGGCTTCAGCGACCGCATTGCCAATACGCAGCACCGCTTCTTTGGGTACTTTTTGGTTGTTTTTTTTGTAGCGGGCCAGCCAGGCTTTCAGGTCGATTCCTTCAATATACTCCATGACCAGGTAGCTGAGGTCATCTTCTTCACCGGCATAATAAATGTGGACGATGTTTTCGTGCCGCCAGCGGGCCATCGCCCGTCCTTCCTGGATGAATCGGGCGTTGTAGGCGGGGTCATCCTGGAAGGGGGCGGCGATAACTTTGATAGCGACCGGCCGTTCGAGGGTTAAATCCCAACCTTTATAGACCAGGGCCATGCCGCCACGGCCGAGAAATTCATCGACCCTAAAGTTTGACAGTTGTTTGCCTTCCAGCCAGTTATTCTGCATCCTTTCCTCTACTGTTGTTGCAGCGCCAAACGGGCGACCTGGGCAAAAATAGGGGCGGCCACATCCGCGCCTTCACCGCCATTTTCAACAATGACGCTGATGGCCAGCGTGCGATTGCCGTTTTCCGCGAAGCCGATAAACCAGGCGTGGGGCTGTTGACCGGCTACTTCGGCCGTCCCTGTTTTGCCGCCGATGGTCAGACCGGAAACGGCCGCTCGGACGCCGCTGCCGCTTTGGACAACTGTTATCATCATATCCCGCACCTGTTGGGCTGTTTCCGGTCGCATGATATTAGTGGCCCAGAATCCATCTGGCTCTTGCTGCAAAATGTCTCCGGAAGGACTTTCGACCCGAAGCAGGAGGTGAGGGGTGGGAATATTACCATTGTTGACGACCGCGCAAACAATCAAAGCCATATTCAATGGGGAGGCCAAGATTTCGCCTTGACCGAAACCGGTTGAAGCCTGGAGGACATTATTGTTTTTGAATTCGTCAAGGTCATTCGCCAGTTGGCCGGGAGCGGTTTGAATCTCGAGGGGAATCGGGTTCGCTGATTGGCTGAAACCCAGGTTCTGGGCGTAGTTAATGTAAACTTCTGGGGGTAGTTCGTCGCCCATCCTGGCGAATGCGGCGTTGGCCGAGACGGCATAAGAGCGAACCAAATTGAGGCGGGATTCAGGATGGTTAGGGTCTTGAAATTCGGCGCCATCGACTTCGTAGACATAGTAACGGCCGTTTGGCCCATTACGCTGTTGGCCGAAATCAAAAACGGTTTCAGGCGTCACCAGGCCGCTGTCTAGAGCCGCTATCAGGGTGACGGTTTTCCAGGTGGAACCGGGAATATATAAGCCCTGGGTGGCCCGGTTAATTAATGCGCCTTGACAGCCAGGGGTTTCGCAATTTATCAGCCCTTCGGCATAGGCCGGGTCTAATATTTGGTTGGGGTCGAAAGTGGGGTTGCTGACCATGGCGAGGACCGCGCCCGATTTGGCATCCATTATAACGACGGAGCCGCGCCGGTCGCCGAGAATGTCGGCCGTTGCTTTTTGGAGACCGGTATCGGCCGTTAAAAAGACATTGTCACCAACAATCGGTTGGTGGATGATGCGACTTATCTGGCCATCAACTCGATCCAAGCCAAATAAAGTTTCATTGAAATGCTGCTCTATTCCGGTGAGTCCAACCCGCAAACCGGAGGTATAGCCGACGATAGGGGCCATTACCATTTCCTGGTAGCCTCTAGANNGCCTCTGGAGCGAAATCCCGTTTCGTCTATGACATCAATGGCTAATATCTGTCCATCCCGGTCTAAGATAGTCCCTCTGCTGATGGTAGCCAAAACTTCGCTGGTACGCTGTTGGACCGGAAGCGGTAATGTTTCAATGGACTCTAAGATTTCGGTATCGAGTTGTTTCAAGCCCCGATTGCCGGAAGTGGAGCCGCCGCGAATGGGGTTTATCACCACCGGTTGGAGTTCTTCACCCCGGATGAGCTGCCAGTAAACGAGGCGAACGGAGAGAATGGTCATTAGGACGAGGACGGCCGTGCCGACGTGCCAGATTCTACGGTCCATATCCATATCCCCTAGCCCAACCTGCTCGCCAGGGTCATAACCAGCCCGACTTCTATAAGATTAACCAATAAGGCAGCCCCGCCCTGACTTAGAAAAGGCACCGTGACCCCGGTTGGCGGAATCAGGTTAATGGTTCCGCCAATCATAATGACGATTTGGAATAACAAGTGTACGGTAATGCCAACAACCAGCAGCCGTTCGAAGATATGACCGCTTGGCAGCACAACGGCCAATCGGAGCATTCTAAGAAATAGAATGGCAAAGAAGGCCAGGACAGCCAACCCGATTGCCATACCAAGCTCTTCGACAAGGGCAGCAAAGATATAATCGGAGTGGGCCAGGGGGACATAGAAAGGCGTGCCATAGCCCAGGCCGGTGCCGCCAATGCCTCCGGCAATAATGGCGTAAATGGACTGCTGGGTCTGATAGCCGGGGCCTTCGGAGATGGTGAGACCGGTTGGCTGGTCGTTAATCACAACCTCTTCCTCGCTCCAGGGGTCGCGGAAGGCCAGTACCCGTTCTTGGATTGTGGCGGGTGGTTCCCAGAATAGGGCTAAAAACACCCCGGCAATAATAGACAACGCCAACCCAATAAGGGCAGTGGTTAGAAAGGTGCGGCTTTGAAAACCGGTGTAAAACATGACCACAAAAAGTCCGGCCAGGATGGGAACCGCACCATAGTCGGACATTTTGACCAGGGCCAGAGTAGCGAGGAAGACGAAGAGAAGGCCGGGAATAAAATATTTGAGGGCTGGAAGACGGAGCCAGCCAAAAACCTTAGCCCGCCCTTCGGCTGCTTCGCTTACTCGCTCAATGTACCAGGCCAGAAAGATGATAAGGGCTAGTTTGACAAACTCCGTTGTTTGGATGGCCGGGAGCGGGCCGATTTTGAGGGAGAGGCGAGCGCCGGATTCATCAGGCGCACCCAGGAAGGCGGTCAGCAATATCAAAACCAGCCCCATACCGCCAATGTAGAAAGCCCAGCGCCGTCTAATCGTTTCGAGGATAGTTGGTTTGGCAATCAAAATTATCATTGTGATTAGACCGGGTATCCAGCCGCGTGTTAGCTGCTGCCAGACGGCGTCGGGTCCGCGCAGCCGCCAGATGAGGACAAAGCCAATAGATACCAGCAGGCCGGTGATGGGCAAAATGAATTGTTCATGCTTATCGGCTACCCTTATCAGGAGGACATGGACGAAGAGGAGTCCCCCGATAATCAGGCCGGGAACGATGATGACGCCACCCCAACCGGTTTCGGCCGTATCGGTGGTGGTGCGGAGGACGGCCGTGACGAGAGCAAAACCCAATGTGCAAATCAGACCAACGATGATAATCAGTTTTGCTTCCACCGAGCGGACGAATAAGCGTTTTATACTGGTCATCATTACAGAAGCTCAAATACGACGTCGCCAAATTGGAGGGTGGCGCCAACCGGGACATAGATTTTTTCGTTTGGGGTGGCGAGACGGCCGTTTATGCGGGAGCCNNTGGTGTAGCGAGACGGCCGTTTATGCGGGAGCCGTTGGCGCTGCCTAAATCTTTCAACCACCAGTTGACGCCATCCCAACTGAGTTCGGCATGGCGGCCAGATACATACCGATCCTGGATGACGATATCACCTTTGGTAAGTTGTTTTCTATCGCCGCCCAGCACGACAGAGGTGGGTAGGTTGAAGATATATCCATTGGTTAAAGTTGGGTCGTTACCGCCCTGGAGGACACGCAGACGGCCGGGAATGGCGGCTGTAGGAATTTCTGGATTGGCCAGGCGCTGCCCCATTTCGCGACGTACGGCGAAAAGAACCAGGAACAGCATGAGGTAAATGAGGCCGATTAGAACCCATTTACCAAGAAAGAGGAGAGAACCAATTGCAAAATCCATTTTATGCGGTGTGAAAGATAAAACCGGCCGCGCCAGGTGTATCGGGCCGGGGATGGTCATAGTCAAGTGAGGCCAGGATGATGACATCGCCGTCAGACAGTTTGTAGCCGCTGCCGGTGACGCCCCGACCATTGACAAAGGTGCCATTGCGGGAGCGGTTCCCAGCGGGTGTGCCATCGAAGATATAGAACCGGCCGTTATCCGCCTTGATATAAGCGTGTTCATTGCTGATAAGCCGGTTAGCCTGAATGTCGGGCGTATCCAGGTAGATATTATTTCGAGGACTGCGGCCGAGCGTGTTGATGCCGGGTGAAATGGGCCAGCGGCGACCATCAGGCAGCCGTTCCAGGAAAGCTGATTGCCCGGTGTTGTCGGCCAGGACTTCGTTGCGAATCTGGCTTAAAATGCGAACTTCTTTGTCGGATAAATCGGATACAGGTCGAACATTAACTTTGACCGGGCCGCCGAAGCGGAAAACTTTGCGCCCCTGACGGCCGTTGGCGGTATTGAGCGCTTTCAAAAGTCGTTGCTGCCATTGTTCACAGGCTTGTTGTTCAATCGGTTCGTAATTTTTTTCGTAGTTTTCGGGGCTGACTTCAATCACGTAAAAATTTGGGACGATTTTGCCGTAATTGGCATCTTCAAGATGGTTTCGGCCGTTTAACATGGCTGCTTCTAACTTCTTGCTGACATCGGCGGGCAGGATCGGTTCCTGGCGGGAAGATAAATTTGCGGGAAATTTAACCAATAAATTTCCAATTTCGGTAGGGACAATGTCGCCTGTCCGCCGGTGAACATCGCCTGCCATCGGTTGAGGTTCTGGTTCTATTCTGTTTAGACCAGATTGAGGTTGGAGGTTGAAGTCTTCCGGTCGTTTGACTTCGGTTATATAATCTTTGTTATTCGTTTTTGGCTGCCGCCGGTAAAGGTATAGGCCCAAGACGATCATTCCGAACCCAATTATGCAAAAGAGACAGGTAATGGCTAATATAAGGCCGCTGGTTGAATCTAACATTTTCTTCTTAATACTAAAGTAGTATGTTGAGAGATAATATGGGTGAATTCCCTACTTTATCAGGTTTAAATAGCCACAAGGATACCATATCTTGCAATTAAAGCCGTTCTTTGATAGTCATCCAGGCTACATAACCGAAGCCGAGGGTGCAGGTGAGGAAGAAGAAGAGGGGACCGATGTTGTGGTTCAGGAGGCAGAGGAGGAGGCCGGTGGCTGAATAGGCCGCCAGCAGTAGTTCAATGAGGACAATCCAGTCGAAGGGAAGCCGGTATTGGAAGTAGGTTCGTTTTTCGGCCGTGAATTGAAACCCTTTCGGTGTGCGTATGAAAGGGTGGTTGCCGGAGAGAGCAATCTGGAACATGGCCCGGGCATTGCTGGGAGCAAGACCGACAGCTATAAGCAGCATAGATGGGAAACGCAGCAGCCGCCTGCGCCAATTGGGATAAAGTGTCTGCTGGCCTAGAATGAATAATAAAGGCTGTCCAATTCCAGCTAATCCGAAGATAAAGAGGCCGGATGGCGGTTGCTGGTTGAGATAGACCAGGGGCACCTGAACCAGCAGCAGCAAAAGCAGCAGCAGGTGGGTGGTGTAGCCGGCCATTGCCAGCACGGCGTAAATTCGGGCGGTCCAGGAATGTTGGCGGCTGCTCAAGATAGCAGGCCCGAATTTAAAGAGGCATTGGGTAGAGCCTTTGGCCCAACGAGACTGCTGATTTTTGTAGGCTGAAATGGTGGCCGGCAATTCGGCCGGGGCGACAACATCATTTAAGAAGCGAAATTCCCAGCCGTTCAATACCGCCCTGGTGCTGAGGCATAAATCTTCGCAAACAGTGTCCGCTTCCCAGCCCCCGGCATCCACCAGACAGTCTCGCCGCCAGATTCCGGCCGAACCGTTGAACTTCGGAAACAGGTTGGCCCGGTGGCGGACCGTTTGTTCCATGGCGAAATGTTTGTCAATGGCAATTGCCTGCGCCCCGGTCAGGGTGGTGTCATTGTCGTTGAGATGGCCCCAACGGGTCTGAATCATGCCCAGGTGGGGACGGTCGAGGAAGTGAGGGGTTGTTTGCTGCAAGAAATCTGGCTCAGGCTGAAAGTCTGCGTCAAATACGGCAATGTAGTCGCCGGTTGCCGTTTGCAAGGCGGCCTGTAGTGCTCCCGCTTTGTAGCCTTCGCGGTTGCTGCGGTGTTCGAGGGAGATGTTGATGCCTTGTTGTTGGTATTGAGTGACGATTTCGGCCGCTATCTCGGTTGTGTCGTCAGTTGAATCGTCGAGCACTTGAATTTGGAGTTTATCGCGGGGATATTTGAGGGAAACGGCCGCTTCAATCAACCGCTCCACCACAAATCGTTCATTAAAAACAGGCAGCTGGACTGTTACTGGCGGTAGTTGCTGTTCGGCGACTTCTGGACAGGGATAGGTGTCTTGCCGATGGCGCCAGTAGAGCCAGAGCGTAACCAATCCCAGGAAGCCAAACAGTGATAGACCGGCCAATGCCAGCACGTAAATTGTGCTTAACCAGATTGTAATCATTCTTTAGAAGCGCGGACAAGGATGGATTTTAAGCTTTTATTAAACTTGCTGCGAGGGAGTAGGATACGATGCTGGCAGCCTTGACAAACCAGACCAATATCTGTGCCCAGGCGGACAACCCGCCAATCAAAGCTGCCACAGGGGTGTTTTTTTCGTAATCGAACAATATCGTCTAATTGAATTTGTTCCTGCATAGACGACAATTATAGCAAGAGTGATGTCTTGGTCTACCCAGCGAGTAACTTTCGCATACAGTGATGAACAAGTTATAATGGCAGTAATATTATTTTACATGTTAAGCCTTTTGCTTCAGTTTATTTGCGTTTACTGAATCAGGGTGTCTATCATCTCAATAGCGAGAAAGCGAAACTATGCTAAACATTGGTTTTGAACCTCCAGCAAGAGCAATAGCGTTTGTAATTACGGCGCTATTAGCCTTTGCTTATCACGAATTTGCCCACGCGATTGTTGCGGATCGCCTGGGCGATCCAACTCCCCGCAATTATGGTCGTATTAGTCTCAATCCAATTGTCCACCTTGACAGGACTGGAACGGTGTTGCTCTTATTGTTCGGCTTTGGTTGGGCCTCTACACCTGTATCACCAAACCGTCTTCGTGGCAACCCAAGAGTTTCAATGGCAATTGTGGCGGTGGCCGGCCCGGCGGCTAACCTCTTCATGGCGCTGCTATATGCTTTGCCAATTTACCTGGGATTGGTGGACCAAGGACCCATCGGAGACGTTATTCCAACAGCGTTTGGGTTTTTGTCGATGGGTATATTTATAAATATATTATTGATGGTTTTTAACCTGTTACCAATTCCCCCTCTGGATGGCTTCACCATATTAATGGGGATTCTACCGGCTGAATTGGCCTATCAATTAGCCCCTCTCCGACAATATGGATTTATCATTTTGTTGGGGGTCATATTCTTGCTGCCGGTTCTTGGGGTTGATATTTTTGGCGCATTATTGTCTCCAATCTTAAATGGGATTTTCTCTTTCATTTTAAATTAGAAAATTAACTCATTTTGATATGCGTCCATTTTACCGGGTATGGCAGTTTTGGCAGGTGGTAACAGCCAGACCGCTCGATAAAAAAGCAGAAGCGGAAATAAATAGAGTTTTATCCCCGCCGCAGCAGCGGCTATTCGGCCGTTACTCGGCAAATGAACAACAACATAGCTATCGTGTTTATCAGGCGTTGCAACAGGCTGGACAAGATAATCCTGATTTATTGGCCGCAGCGCTGCTCCATGATGTTGGCAAAACGCGTTACCCGCGTCCCTGGTGGTATAGACCGGTTGTTGTTTTGGGTCAAGCATTTTTGCCGCGAAAAGCGGCCGAATGGTCCCAAAATGATTCGCCATTGACCCGGCCGTTTGTCGTCAAAGCTAACCATGCTGAATGGGGCGCATTGGAGGCGGAAACAGCCAAAAGTTCCCATCTAACTGTGGCCCTCATCCGTAACCATCACCAGCCAATAGCGGCCGAACAAGATGACAAACTCGCTCAACTGTTGACACTTTTACAGTGGGCAGATGATAATAATTAGCAAAGGAAGTCGCATGAAAGCACAAACTGTATCTATCCTTGGCCTCGGAAGAATTGGCGCCTCTGTTGGTCTGGCCTTGAAGGCGTCTAGCTTCGAGGTTCAAATCATTGGGTATGATGAAGACCGGGATACCGGCAACCGCGCCAAAGAGATAGGCGCGGTCGATAAAATGGTCTGGAATATCTTTAACGCTGCTACAATGGCCGACATTGTCGTCCTGGCCTTGCCATTTAAGGATTTGGAGGACACCCTCAAGCTTATTGGGGATGATCTTTCTCCCCATACGCTAATTATCGATTTCAGCATCCTGAAGTCGCCAGGTGTAAAGTGGGCGAATCAATATTTGAAAAGGGGCCATTACATCGGCGCCAGTCCTGTTTTGTCTGCTTCATTGTTGACTGACAGCCGCCAATCGATTGAGGCGGCCGATTCCCAATTGTTTGAAAACAGTGTGTTTTGCATTGCCCCTTCGCCTGCCGCCGAGCCAAAAGCGGTTGAAACGGCCGTCAATTTCGGCCATCTCCTCGGGGCAACACCATTTTTCCTTGATGCTATGGAGTACGACGCCTTGATTCATGGGGTTGAAACTGGCCCCGGCTTGCTTTCAGCGGCCGTATTCCGAGCCGTCCAACAGTCCACTGGCTGGCGAGATATCCTGCGTTTCGCGGGTTTGCCTTTCGCGCTGGCAACAATCGGCCTGGAGAATGAAGATTTGGCCTATCTGGCCTTGCAGGACAGAGACGCCAGCCTTCGTTGGCTCGATAGTATTCTGGAGCAACTGCAAGAAGTCCGTCGCTGGATTGCTGATGGTGATCTGGAACGACTTGACCTTATTCTGGATGAATTAGCGATTGAACGCGCTCGTTGGCTCCATGAGCGGGCTCAAAATGACTGGATGGAAGACGATGACAGGCCTGATTTGAATGAAGTTAGCGGCATCGGCGGTCAATTTTTCGGGTTCTTAGGTCGCAGAGGCAAGGATAAATCGGAATCGTAATGGCGTCGCCAACCGCCGGGCCTGTAACGGCCGAAACCGGCCGTCCTTCCAGGCATATCCTCATGGTCGCCCCAACTTCCTTCTTCAGCGACTATGGTGGTCATATACGCATCCTGGAAGAGACCCTGGCCCTTCAATCGCTTGGCCAGCAAGTGACGATTGTGACCTATTACAAGGGGGACGATATGCCAGGGCTGACCATTCACCGCACACCGCCTTTACCCTGGCATGCCGATTTCGAGGTTGGTTCATCCCGTCACAAGCTGGCCTTTGACGTCTACCTGGCCTGGAAATCGCTGCTGGTAAATTTGCGGGTCAAACCGGACATCATTCACGGCCATATGCACGAGGGCGCTCTTATTGGCGGCGTCTTGTCCCGTTTGTCGGGTGTTCCCCTGGTTTTTGATTTTCAGGGTGGTCTGACCGGAGAAATGGTGGACCATGGTTTTCTGAATCCCAACGGCCGAATTTATCCATTAGTACACAAGCTCGAAAAGAAAATATGCCATCTACCCCAGGCTATATTAACCAGTTCGCTTCGGGCGGAAACCTTATTAGCCCGAGAATTTGATGTTCCTCAAAA
>JABAOG010019682.1_pt2 | contig 10048 bp, 12 predicted proteins | sample 7062131 | NCBI WGS metagenome assembly JABAOG01 (sample SAMN14538629, study PRJNA623070) | marine sediment metagenome | biome: marine biome [ENVO:00000428]; feature: marine pelagic biome [ENVO:01000023]; material: deep marine sediment [ENVO:00002113] | place: India: Arabian Sea | collected... | reverse complement strand
TTCCCCGCACAGGGCCTCCAATTGCTGCCGGTAGCCCTGCTCCATTTCGTGACCGACCAGCAGGGCGTGGATGGTCGCGCCGTTGCCTTTCGCCTTGGCGAGCGCATGCAGCAGGAAGGTTTGTCCCTTGTAGGGCTCCATACGACCGAACAATCCAACCAGCATGGCGCTATCCGGCACGCCCCATTCCTGGCGCAGGGCGGTGAGTTCCTCCGCAGCCAGTGGTGTGGCCTTTGCCACCCCGTAATAGAGGGTGGCCACCTTGCCGGCATCTTCAACGGTCAAATTGCGTCGTGCCGCCTGCGCCAAAACCTCGGTGATGGTCAGCATCTTATCCATCTGGCCATAGAGGAAGCGGTGGTAAAAATCCCTTTTGGCGCGGGTCAGCTGCATCTGCCGGGTGTAGACCAGGGCGGGCTTGCGCTGGGAGAACCGCTTGGCCAGTGCTGCCAGCGGCAAATCCTTGCCCCAGTGCAGGTGGATCACCTCGATGCCCTCGCGATCAATGAGCGCGGCGAGGCGTCGAGCCGCCAGTAGGGGCAGTGGACGCCAGCCGTTACGAAACGGCACAGACTCAAGTCCCTCCTCTGCCAACTTGCCGCGCAGACGCCCCTCCGTGCTACACACTGTCAGCACCTCATCGCCGGCCGCCTGCAGGGCACGGGCCGAACGCAGGGCGTAGAGTTCAAGCCCGCCCAGATCGGGGGAAAGACACAATTCCAGAATTTTCATCGTTGCTTTTCTTCTTTCGCCGGCTGGTAACGCACCCAGAGATCGGCATATTTCACAAAGGTGGAGTGGGCCGAGAGCAGCGCCAGCAGCAGTCCCTGCCGGCCATCAAGGAATCCGGCACGCACCAGGTACATCTTCACGAAACAACCCACACCGTGAATGAAGGCCTGCAGCAGGCTCCCCTTTTTGCCTTTCTCGTAGCGCTGCTGCGCCCAGGCTTCCGCATAATGGGCGGACTTCACCAGGTAATGGTTCAGATCCCGGTAGGTATAGTGCAGTAGGTCGCCCGTCAGCTTCTCCTCACGGAGCTCGCTTGAATAGTGAAGCTTTTCATGCACCCGCTCCTCACCGTAGCCGGCCTGCTCACGCGGATAGAGGCGGGTGACGTAATCCGGATACCAACCACTGTGTCGAATGAAGCGGCCGAATACCCAGGAGAGGCGCGGGACGGCATAGACAGCATCTCGCCGGTCGGCCTGCACCACCCCCTCGATACCGGCCCTGAGTTCGGGCGTGATACGCTCATCGGCATCGAGCATGAAGATCCAGTCACCGCTTGCGTGGGACTGCGCTCGCTGGCGCTGGGGGCCGTACCCCGGCCAGTCACTGGCGACAAACACCTTATCGGTATAGCGGCGCGCAATCGTTTCCGTCTCATCGCTGCTGCCCGAATCAAGCACCACGATCTCGTCGGCCCATTCCGCTGTTTCCAGACAGGCCTCCAAGTTCGCCGCCTCATTCTTCACAATCATTACAATCGATAAGGTCGCCACGTTAGATCGCCTTCTCGCTTTGGGAGAGATTCATCATTTTCTTCACTGCAGGCAACGCATCGGTGACCGTAATCCTTTCAAGACACGCGGTCGTACCCAGTGGGCAATCGCGCTTGAAACAGGGGCTGCAGTCAAGGCCGAGGTAGAGGATCTCAGCCTTGTTCGTCAGCGGCGGCGTGTAAGCGGGCGTAGAGGAGCCATAAAGTGCCACCAGCGGTGTGCCCACCGCGGCCGCCACATGCATCAGGCCCGAATCGTTGCTCACCGCCGCACGGCACAGGGCGATAAGGTCCACAACATCCACTAACTCGGTGCGGCCGCAAAGATTATGCACCTGTTCCAGACCGGCAGCGATCCGCATCGCTGCCTCGCGATCCTTGGCCGAACCCAACAGCCAGACCTGAAAACCCTGCGCCACAAGTTCAGCAGCCAGCTCCGCATAGTGTGATAGCGGCCACTGTTTGGCCGGGCCATATTCGGCACCGGGCATGAAGGCGACAACAGGTCGTTCGAGTTCAAGGTTTAGCGCCTGGAGCAACCGTCGCTGGTTATCGGGCTCTACTCGCAGTTTCGGTTCCGGGATGGGCGGGGGTAACGGGGCATCGGCAGGCTGTCCCAGGGCGACGAAGCGCTGCACCGTCTGTGTCAGCACGGATTTGTCCAGCGAGCGGATATCGTTGAGCAGGCCGTAGCGCATCTCGCCGCGATATCCGGTGCGCACGCGGGCGCCGGAGAAAAACGGGATCAGGGCGGATTTGAAGGAACGGGGCAAGACGATGGCGTGATCATAATGGCGTGCCAGCAGAGCACGACCGATACGCCAGCGTGCCGTCAGGCCGAACTCGCCATGCCCGACCGGCACGGTAATCGCCTCGCGTATCTCTGGCATACGCGCAAGCAGCGGCAGCGACCAGCCCGGAGCGAGCACATCGATCTCGGCATCGGGCTCACGTTGGCGAAGAGTGATAAACAGGCTCTGCGCCATCACCATATCCCCCACCCAGGCGGGACCGGCAATGAGGTAGCGCCGTGCCTTTGCCATTAATTCTTCCCCAGCACCCGCTCGATGATGGCGACGTTCTGCTTCAGGTGCTCGGGGTTGATCGTCCCTACCACTACCGAATGCACCGGATGCTCGAAGACAAAGCGTAGGGCCTGCTCGACACCTGAGCCGCCGGCCGCGGCATCCGCGTGGCCGCTTTGCAGTCCCTTCTTGATCAGGATCCCCTTGCCGAGCTGGGCGGCCCGCTCCACCACCGGCAGCTCCTCGGTGTGTACCGGATTGTAGGTGGCCATCACCACATCCATGTTCTCGACACACCAGATACCGCCCTCGACGGTCTTGGTCGACATGCCCACCGCGCGGATCAGCCCTTCGCGTTTGAGATCCTGCAACGCCCCGCATACCTCTTCGTTGCGAATGATGTCCATATCATTGCCATCAGAATGGACCAGCACAACGTCGATCACATCGCGTCCCAGACGCTTGAGGCTGCGCTCGACACTCATGCGGGTATAGGCGGCGGAAAAATCGAAACGCGACTCGCCGTTCTCGAAAATCTCGCCGACCTTGCCGACGATGACCCAGTCATTTTTGTGCGGCAGCAGCTGGCCGAGGCGCTCCTCGGAGTTGCCGTAGGCCGGGGCGGTATCCAGGGTGTTGATGCCCAGGTCCCAGGCCAGTTCCAGCAGTTCGCGCACCGCCTTGTCGTCCGGGATGGTAAAGCCGGTGGGGTACTTCACCTGTTGGTCGCGGCCGATCTTGACCGTACCGAGGCCTAGCGGGCTGACCTTGATACCGGTCTGGCCCAGAGTTCTCAATTCCATCGTTCCTCCTCCTGCCAGGGCAGCGGGGCATAATCCGGGTGCGGCCAGTCCGGCAACTCGGCTTTAGCACCGGGCTCCACGCCACCCTGTTGAATCTTGTCCAGTACCATTTGGGCCAGTCGCGGCGACAATGCCAGCTTGGTCGGCCAAGCGGTAATGATGCCGTCATGCTCGTCGACAAAGACATTGTCGGGGCGACTGCCGTCAGGCATCCGTGGCTCGGCGCGATCAATCGGCAGAGTGCCCCACTGGGCCACGGAGAGGTCGAGCCAGGGAAAGAGTTCGGCCAGCTCCTTTTTCGCCGCCGCCACCTGTTTCGCGTGCTCGCGACCCACCCCTTCCTCGGCGATCTGACCACCGAGGTACCAAATCCGGTTGCCATGGGCATCGAAGTGGGTGGTAATGGTAATACGAGGGTTGGCACTGACGCCCAGACAGTGGGCATAGAGGGTGCCGGGGAGGGGCTTGCCACTACCGCCGCGCACCATCACCATATTCAGCGGGCGCAGCTGCATCGGCGGGGTCTCGCGACCGACCTGTTCAAGCAGTGCAGCGTTGCCCTTGCCCGCAGCGAACACCAGGCGCCTGGCATCGAAGCGAACACGGCGTTCACCTTCGATCAGGGTTACTTGCCAGCCCTCCTCGGTGCGCAACATCCGTAAACCATCACTGTCTGGTATCCGAAAGATGGCATCACGATGGGGTTCAGCCAGTGCCTCTACCAACGAGGCCGTATCCAGCACCGGCTCTTCCAGGCGATAAACATGGCCCTTGAAAGCGGGATTACGGAATACCTCGGGCCGCTCCTCGCCTTCGACCGTGCCGGTTCGGCTACGCATCAGCTTGCTGGCAAAGAAACCGGCCATACGGGAGGTCAGGCTTTCGGTCGACCACATGAACTGGTTGGTGGAGAGCCTCTTGACCGTCCGCAGGTCCAGCTCCCCCTCGCCGCTGAGGCAGGCGCGCCAGATGGCCGGCATTTCGGCGATCGCTTCAGAGGAGCCGGTCAGCTTGCCGGTCAGCGCATATTTGGTACCGCCATGGATGATCCCCTGGGCATAGCGGGTCTGGCCCGCGCCCAGGCGATCCGCTTCCAACAGCACAGCGTGATACCCGGCGTTGCGCAAACGGTTTAACAACCACAGACCGGCGACACCACCGCCGAAAATCACCACATCAACCGCTACTACCTGTGTGGGATCATTACTCATTCGTTGCCCGTCTTTCCTTCTGAGGCACGGATGGCGCCGATGATGCGAGTGGTCGATACATTATCCACATAGCTCATCACCGCCACTTGACCACCGGCGGCACGCACGCACTCGCCGCCCGGTATCTGGTCCGGATCGTTATCGCCGCCCTTGACCAGGATATCGGGACTAACGCGACAGATTAGGCGGGTCGGAGTGTCTTCGTCGAAGCCCACCACCCAGTCGACNNGAAGCGTCGTCGTTAACCGCCACAATGAGGCGGTCGCCGAGTCGCGCGGCCTCTTCCAGATAGGTGACATGGCCGGCATGAAGGATGTCGAAGCAGCCGTTGGTCATCACCACGGTCTCGCCGTGGGCCTTGGCCTCCTGCACCAGCGCCACCAGCTTGTCCTCATCGACCATGCCCTGCTCCATCTCCTGCTGCTCGCGCATCGCGCGGCGCAGCTCGGGAACGGTGACACTGGCGGTACCCAGCTTGCCCACCACCACACCGGCGGCAAGATTGGCCAGCACGGTGGCCTGGCGCAGCGACTGGCCGGCGGCCAGGGCTGAGGCCAGCGCGGAGACCACGGTATCGCCGGCACCGGTGACATCGAACACCTCCCGCGCCTTGGTCGGGATATGCAACGGCTCCTGCCCCTGCTCGAGCAGGGTCATGCCCTTTTCACTGCGGGTGATCAGCAGGGCATCGAGCTGCAACTGTTCGCGCAGCGCCTCGCCCTTGCTGACGATCTCTTCGTCGCTGGCNNGTAATGGGAAAAATCGTTGCCCTTGGGGTCGATCACCACCGGCTTGCCGGCGGCGCGGGCAATGGCGATCAGCTGATCGGCAGCACGCAGTGCTCCCTTGCAGTAGTCGGACATCACCACCACGTCGGCATCCGTCACATGCTCCTGAAAGCGCTGAATCATCCCGGTGACATCGTAGCCGGGGAAGCCGTCCTCGAAATCGAGTCGAATCAACTGCTGGTGACGACTGAGCACCCGCAGCTTGGTAACAGTGGGAAAACCGGCCAGGCGCTCAAACCGGCACTTAACCCCGACAGGTTCCAGCGTGCGGGCCAGTGCATCGGCGGCTTCGTCCTGACCGGTCAGGCCGATCACCGAGGCATTGGCCCCAAGGGCGGCCACGTTGAGGGCCACGTTGCCGGCGCCGCCGGCACGCTCCTCGATATCGCCGACCCGGACCACCGGTACCGGGGCCTCCGGGGAGATGCGCGAGGTATCGCCATGCCAATAGCGATCCAGCATCAGATCGCCAACAACCAGAACGCTGGCCGTATCAAATTCAGGTATCTGTACGATTTTCATAAAGAGAATTTCTGTGGAAAACTGCTCTATTCTACCGCGAATAGCACGGTTATGGTGAAAGCGGGCGATTATTCCTTCCCTTGCCGGTGGTTACGGCGAGGCTGGAAGCAAAAACGGCGATATAGATGATATACGGATTAACGAAAGGATTGCGTGACGTCCATCCCTCTGTCAGGCCGAACTCGGCAAAAGCCACCACCGTCAACAGACCGGAAAGGGCATAAAACCGTTGCCACGGCTCTGCCGCCTCTCGCCAATACCGATAAAAGTGCCGCCAGGGCAGAACAAACAAAGCGATGACCAAAAGCAACAAACCCAGTGCGCCTAATGAGGCCAGGGCATCAAAATAGATACTGTGGGCGTGACCAAACATCTCGGCCACTTGCAGGTTCTGGGAGAGCCCCTCCTCCACAAGTGCTTGAGAGTCGTGACTGAAGTCACCTAGTCCGGTGCCCAGCCAGGGGTGTTCGCGCCAGATCTTGATGCTGTTGCCCCACATTTCAAGGCGCGCCCCCCAGGATCCGGGCTTGTTCGGATCGTTGAGATAGCGCTCCACTTCGTGAATGCCTGTGGCCATCGGCTTTATAACCGCTTTCGGTTGCCAGATCGCCAACACGGCAATTAGTACGCAAAAGCTCGCAACAATGGTTATCCAGCCGCGACGGCCGATCTTGCTGCGATAGAGCCAAACCAGCACTAGGGCAACTAACGGCAGCAGTAACCAGGCTCCTCGCGTCGCCGACATCAGGCTGGCATAAAGGGACGCCAACATCGCGCCCCCCAGCAGGAAAAAATGCAACGGACGGCTGGCAACGGTCACCATAGCTGCAACCATGATGGTGAAGGCCAGCACCGCCATATCACCAAAGACAATCTTGTGATAAAGCCCAATGGCAACCGCCTCATGCAGGAATTGCGTTTGATACAGCGCCTGAACGGCCAGAGAGAAGGCTGCCGCGACCACACCCGCCAGAAAGAAGCGCCCAACCTCGACATTCATGCGACGCAAGAAGAGATAAACCAAACCCAATGTCGCCAGGCGCAAATAACGCTCCAGTTTCTGTACCCCAAGCTCAAGGTCAGTGACATAAAGAAGGCTTAGAGCAGCGAGGACAAACAGTACCACATAAGCCAGCAACCACCATCGCTCATCCCCGCTGAGAAACTTGCGTTCAGGCCAGGCATAAATGAGTGCCGGTAATACCAACAGAGTGTAAAGCGCGCTTCCACCGCTGGGAACAGAAACCGATAGCAGGGGAAAGAGCACCGCCAGCAGCACCACCAGACGCTGGCCGGCGGTGTAATTCGTCCACTCTTTCAGTAGTTCCATATTACGATGCATCTGTTAGCAAACGCTTTCATCGGCCACGAAGAAGAGAGGGAGCCTCAAGCCCCCTCCGCTTTCAAGATGTATTCCGCACCACAGTAAGGACATCTGGTATACCCGCGGCTATTAAGATCAAGGTAGACTCGCGGATGAGAGTCCCAGAGCGCCATCCCACTCATGGGGCAAGACAGCGGCAAATCGGCACTGGTCACTTCATAACGGCTGGCCGCATTTGCCTGCCTAAGTGGTTCGGCTTGCTGGTTCATCGTCCCCTCCTGTTGTTTTTATTTGACGTAATTCAACCAGTCATGATGATTCTCGGCTCGCCCGTGCACTACATCGAAGTACATTGACTGCAGTTTTTCGGTAATCGGGCCACGTTTGCCATTCCCGATAATACGATTATCCACTTCACGGATCGGTGTCACCTCGGCGGCGGTGCCGGTGAAGAAGGCCTCATCGGCGACATAGACCTCATCACGGGTGATGCGCTTTTCCTTGACCGGGATGCCGAGCTCACCGGCTAGCTGGAAGATGGTATTGCGGGTAATACCGTCCAGCGCTGAGGTCAGATCCGGAGTGATGATTACACCGTCACGGACCAGGAAGATGTTCTCGCCACTGCCTTCGGCCACATAGCCCTCGTTATCCAGCAGCATCGCCTCATCGTAGCCGCAGGCCAGCGCCTCCTGCAGNNTGCACCTTGAGGTTGTCGGCGCGCAGGCCCATCCCCTCGGAACCGTAGAAGCACATCGGCCGGATATAGGCCGACTCGAGCTTGTTCTCGCGCACCGCCGCCAACTGGGCCTCGTTGAGGGTCTCCTTGTCGAAGGGCATCGGCATATTCAGGATATGGGCCGAGCGGAACAGTCGGTCGGTATGCTCCTGCAGGCGGAAGATGGCCGGCCCCTTTTCGGCCCGGTAGGCGCGCACCCCTTCGAACACCCCCATGCCGTAGTGCAGGGTGTGGGTCAGTACGTGAACCTTGGCTTCACGCCAGGGAACCAGCTTGCCATCAAGCCAGATGACGCCGTCGCGGTCATCCATTGTCATTGATCATTTCTCCTTAGCACAAACATTCTTCGGCAGTACAGCAGCACGCCGCTTATGACGAACTCATGCCTGCAGCAATTTCCGCCACAGGCGCAGTACGGCGTCCCGCTCTTCAACGAACTCGGTCTCATCCGCCTCCACGGGCCGCTCCTGCAGAGTCAGGTGGTGGGCGCGACGGCGATAAGCACGATAGACGTCGCAAAGCAGTGCGCTCTCATCGTCGGCCATCAGGCCGCAATGAGCAAAATTCTCCAGCAAACGGATATTATCACTGAATTGCACCAGGCGAGGATGTTCATGAGCCCACGCCAGAACGCCATATTGCACCATAAATTCGATGTCGGCGATACCGCCGGGGGCCTGTTTCAGATCAAATTTTCCCGCCTGCCCCTGCGAGAGCTGGCTGCGCATCTTCTCGCGCATCTCAACCACCTCCCGGCGCAGCGACTCCGGATCGCGCCGTCGGGTGAGTATTTCGGTGCGAAGTTGCTCGAACGCCTCGGCAATACCGGCATCGCCGGTAATCAGACGGGCTCGCACCAGCGCCTGATGTTCCCAGGTCCAGGCGTGCTCACGCTGATAGTCCGCAAAGGCATCCACATTACTCACCAGCAAGCCCGAAGCACCGCTCGGACGCAGCCGGGTATCGACCTCATAAAGCACACCGGCAGGGGTGCGGGTATTGAGGATGTGAATCATGCGCTGACCGAGGCGGGCGTAGAACACCGCGTTATCGATCGGCTTATCCCCATTGGTGCTGCGGTCGGCGCTTTCCACGCTGTGCAGAAAGACCAAATCCAGGTCAGAGCCATAGCCCAGTTCAAGTCCTCCCAGTTTACCGTACCCGATCACGGCAAAGCCGCTATCACAGACCCGTGAGTCACCGCACTGAGGCCTGCCGTGGCGTGCCACCAGATGACGCCAGGCAAGATCAAAGGCGGCCTCCACCATCACCTCGGCAATGTCAGTGAGGTGATCACTCACCACCATCAACGGCACCGCCTCCATCACATCAGCGGCAGCTACTCGCAGGACCGCTGTCTGCTTGATTCGCCGCAGCACCTCCATCTGCGCCTCCAGGTCCTCGCTGTCGATATGCATCAGGCGTTGTCTCACCTCGTTGCGTACCGCATCGCGCTGTGGAGGGGAATAGAGCGTGCGCGGGTCAAGCAGCTCGTCGAGCAGATGTGGATTACGACTCAATTGCGAGGCGATCCAGGGGCTGGCGCTGCACAACCTGACCAGCTGCGACAGCGCCATAGGGTTCTCTACCAGCAGTGCGATATAGGAGCTGCGTCGACCAATGGCCTCAACAATGCGCAGCAAACGCACCAGCGTTTGGTCCGGATCGGCGCTGCCGCCCACAGCCCCGAGAAGCAGCGGAATCAGCTGGTCGATGCGGGTCTGCCCCGTGGTGCTCATATTGAGATAGGAGCGGCTGCTTGCTACCGCCTGCACCTGGCGATAGACCTCGCCGGTATCGATGTAGCCCGCCCTTGTCAGCGCCGCTGCCGCTTGCTCGTCATCAAGAGTTCCCTGCCAGACACCGGCCAAATCCAGTTCATCACTTTCAGCATGCTCGGTTTGCGGTGCGGCGAAGACCTGCTCGAAATGTTCATGCACCCGGCGCATGTGGTCGCGCAACACGCTCTCGAAGGTGAGCCAATCATCAAATCCCATACCGAAAGCCAGCCGCAGCCTGCCCTCATCGTCGGATGGGAGCATATGGGTCTGTTGCTCGGCGAACTCCTGAAGCCGGTGCTCGGTATTGCGCAAAAAGATGTAGGCAGCCACCAGCTCATCGACCACGAAGTC
>JABAOG010009347.1_pt1 | contig 10048 bp, 11 predicted proteins | sample 7062131 | NCBI WGS metagenome assembly JABAOG01 (sample SAMN14538629, study PRJNA623070) | marine sediment metagenome | biome: marine biome [ENVO:00000428]; feature: marine pelagic biome [ENVO:01000023]; material: deep marine sediment [ENVO:00002113] | place: India: Arabian Sea | collected... | reverse complement strand
GCCCCCGCAGTCGCCGCCGCCGGGTTCGCCGCCGGCGGGTTTCCGCTCGCCCGCCCGCGAGGGTGCGGCGGCGGGTGCGTGACCGGGGGGCCATCACAGCTCTGCCAGCGCCCCTGCGCCGTCCACCCGCATCACGACCACCTGCTGGACGTCGAGCTCGTCCTCCCGGAGCACGCCGATCCGGTCCCCGGCCAGGAAGACGTCCGGCATGGGGAAGTCACGGAGCTCGCCGATCAGCTCGCCGGTCCGATCGTAGAGGTCGATCCGGGCGACCTCGTCCGGGGTCTCCTCGCTCACACCCACCCAGATCCGGTCCGAGCGATCCACCCGCAGCGCCACGACCCGGGGGATCAGCTCCGCGAAGGTCATCTTCTCCAGGCGCTGCTCCAGCAGCCGCCGCTGCGTCTCCTCGTCCGGGCCGCCGCCCCCGATCCGGACACCGCCGCCACCGGTGGCCTCGTCCCGCACCCGTTGCCGGGCCGCTTCCCGGTCGGCCTCCGTGGCCTCCCGCGGCGGCGGGTCCCGGCGGATGATCCGGCGGACCGTCCCACCCGCGTCCACGAGCCGGAGGACGTAGCCGGCGGAGTCGGAGACCACGATCCCGCCGTCGGAGAAGGCGTCCCACTGGAGTCCCGGGTAGAACTCCCGGGACATCATGGCGACCATGAACCGGCCAGCGGCCTCGAGCTGGACCATGTCCATGGGCGGCTCCGGCGAGGTCCACAGGGTGTCCACGGGGTCCAGCCCGCGGGTCATGCGCACCACGGGCAGCAACGGTCGCGCGGGCCCGGCCTCCTCGTCCTGTCCACCGCGCGACATCCGCATCTGGCCGGACCCGTCCCGCCGGAAGTTGAACAGGGGGCTGAAGCGCAGGATGAACCCGTCCTCGAGCACGGCCATGCGCGGCGAGGGGATCCCGGCCCCCTCCTCGAACGGGATGGACACCGGGTCGCCGCCGCCCGACGGCAGTCCCGTGATCCGGCGGTTGGAGAAGTCGCTCACCCAGACCGTGTCCCCGGGACCCACCTCGAGCCCCATGGGCTGGCTCAGCTCTCCGGGCCCCTCGCCCGCCCGGCCGTGGGTGGCCCGGTGCCCTCCGTCCGGCCCGTACTCGAGCACCCGCTTGCCCTGCGAATCCAGCACGTAGAGGTGGCCGGCGTCGTCGCCGCCCAGCCCGTCGGAGCGCACGTTGTTGAACTGGTAGGCGTCCTCCGCGAAGGCATCGCCCAGCACCGCCACGGTGTCGGTCGACCAGTCCAGCCGCGGGCCGGGCTCCGCGGCATAGCTGAGCCGCTCCACGCCGTCGACCGTGTCCACGGCGGCGGTGACCGATCCGTCTCCGGCGCCAGCGCCGCACGCGGCGGGCCCCAGCGCGAGGAACGCCAGTACGAGCCGCCGCGGCGCGTGCGGCGACAGCGGGCGCGGCAGCAGCGCGCGCGGAGCTGAACGTGTTCCAGTCATCGGTGCTCGGGATCGGGGTTCCGGGGCGGGGGCTCGCCGGATGGGATGCCCCGGGGCCGGGCGAGGGTTGCCCGGCCCCGGGTCCCTGACGCGGGGCGCTACCGGCGTCGCGGTCCGAAGGCGGCGCCGAAGGGGAGGCGGACCGCGGTCAGAAGGCGATGCCGAACGCCAGGCGTGCCGTCGGCAGGATCACGTTGACGTCCTCGTTGTCGACCTCGTCCTCGTCGATGAAGTACCGCTTCGCGCCGAGGCCCGCCCCGACGTACCACCGGTCGGTGTCCCCGAGGAGCGACGACCAGTTGAGGTCGACGCCGATGGTCGGTGCGGACTCCGACGCGTCCTCCCCGGTGAGATCGTCGACGTAGTCGACGTTCGTCAGCCCGACGATCCCGCCGATGGAGAATCCCTCGAGCGCCTTCCCGTTGGGATAGAATCGCACCTTGAGATCCGTGGACAGCCAGGTCACATCGTCGATGGACCAGTAGCCCACGCCCAGGACGCCGGTGAACTCCGGCCCCAGCGCCCGCTCGTATTCCGCGTTCAGGATCTCGAAGAGCGCCAGGATCGGGCTCGCCGACAGGGCCTGCTTCCGCTGAGGCGCCGCGTCCTGGGCGGCCAGGGGGGACGCCAGGACCAGGGCCAGACCCGTGCACATGAACAGTCTGCGGATCATCGGAGCCTCCTCGCTCGGATGGTGGTGCTGTGGGGGTACCGGGGGTAGGTGGGGAGAACCTAGGATCGCCCGCCCGGATCACACAAGGGCGGGGAGCCCGGTGCCGGGCTCCCCGCCCCCGCTGCCCGTGCCTGGCGGCTCAGTGCAGGTCCGGCGGCGACTCCGGCCGGACGTCCGGCTCGGTCAGCAGCACGCCCTCCGGGAACGTGAGCGTGCCGTCCTCGAGCCGCGCGCCCCGCAGGGCGTGCGCCAGCACCGAGCCCAGCTCCTCGGCGAAGTGGAACTCGATCTCCTCCCGCGCTTCCGCCGGCAGGTCGTCGAGGTCCGCCTCGTTGTCCTTCGGCAGGATCACCTTCCGGATCCCCGCCCGGTACGCCCCGAGCACCTTCTCCTTGACCCCGCCGATGGGCAGGACCCGGCCGGTGAGGGTGATCTCGCCGGTCATGGCGACGTCGTTGCGCACCGGCCGGCCGGACAGGGCCGAGACCACGGCGGTGGCCATGGCGAGCCCGGCCGACGGGCCGTCCTTCGGGACGGCGCCGGCCGGCACGTGGATGTGCAGCTCCAGCTCCTCCAGCCGGTCCTCCGGGATGCCCAGCTTCCTGGAGTGGGTCTTCGCGTAGGTCAGCGCCGCCCGCGCCGACTCCTTCATCACGTCCCCGAGCTGACCCGTCAGGATCAGGTTGTCCTTGCCCCGGGCCACGCTGGTCTCCACGAACATGATGTCGCCGCCCATGGGCGTGTAGTACATGCCCGTGGCCACGCCCACGGTGTCCTCCTTGGCCGCCTGCTCCGGGTGCACCCGGGGACGCCCCAGGAGCGGCTGGACGCCGTCCGCGCCGATCTCGACCCGCTCCACCTCCCCGGTCGCGATCTTCCGCGCCGCCTTCCGCGCCAGCTTGCCGAGCTCCCGCTCGAGCTGGCGTACCCCCGCCTCCCGCGTGTACTCCGAGATGATCCGCCGGATGGCGTCGTCGCCGAACGCGATGTCGTCCTCGCCCAGCCCGTTCTCCTCCCGCTGCCGCGGCAGCAGGTACCGCTTGGCGATCTCCAGCTTCTCCTGCTCGGTGTAGCCGCTGAACTCCACCGTCTCCATCCGGTCCAGGAGCGGCGCCGGGATCCGGTCCCGGTAGTTCGCCGTGGCGATGAACAGGACCTCGGACAGGTCGAACGGCATGCCCAGGTAGTGGTCCGTGAACGAGTGGTTCTGCGCCGGGTCCAGCACCTCCAGCAGCGCGGCCGACGGGTCGCCCTGGAACGACGCGCCGAGCTTGTCCACCTCGTCCAGCAGGAAGACCGGGTTCTTCGTGCCCGCCTGCTTCAGCCCCTGGATGATCCGGCCCGGCATCGCGCCGACGTAGGTGCGCCGGTGGCCGCGGATGTCCGCCTCGTCCCGGGCGCCGCCCAGCGAGATCCGGACGTACTTCCGGCCCAGGGCCCGGGCGATGGACTTGGCGATGGACGTCTTGCCCACGCCCGGCGGGCCGACGAAGAGCAGGATCGGGCCCTTGCCCACGGCCCGCGCCCGGACCGGGTCGCCCCCGTCCTTCACCGGCGCCTCGGCCTCGGCCGGCTCCCCCCCGGGCTCCGGCACCAGATCGCCCTCCGGCGGGTCCAGCGTGGCGCCGGTCAGGACCCGGTCCACCCCGCTGGGGTCCTCGCCCTCGCCGGGATCGGGCGCCGGCGCCGCCGCTTCGGCTTCCGCCGCCCGCTCCATCTGGAGCTTGCGGACGGCCAGGAACTCGAGGACCCGGTCCTTCACGTCCTCCAGCCCGTAGTGGTCCTCCTCCAGGATCTCCTCCGCCCGGTCCATGACGATCTCGTCCGCGGTCCGGTCGTTCCAGGGCAGCTCGATCACCCACTCCAGGTACGTCCGGATGACCTGGTACTCCGCCGACTGCGGGTGCGTGCGACGCAGCCGGTTCAGCTCCCGCTCGGCCTCCTCCCGCGCCGCCTCCGGCAGGTCCAGCGCCTCGATCTTCTCCCGCAGCTCCTCGACCTCGTTCTCGGCGTCCTCCTCGCCCAGCTCCTTCTGGATCGCCTTCATCTGCTCGCGCAGCACCATCTCGCGCTGCTTCTCGCCCAGCTCCTCCTGGACCTTCTGCTGGATCTCCTGCTGCGCCTCCAGCCGGACCAGGTCCCGCTCCACCGACAGCAGCACCTGCCGCATCCGGCTCTCCACCGGCAGCATCTCCAGCAGCTCCTGCTTCTCCGCCGCCGACTGCTCCAGGTAGAACGCCACCATGTCGGCGAACCGGCCCGGCTCCTCGATCCCCTCCACCAGCTGCTCCAGCGCCTCGTCCGGGATGCCCCGCAGCCGGCCCAGCTCCACCGACCGGTCCCGGAGCTCCCGGTCCAGCGCCTTGTACGCCGGGTCCTCCTCGTTCCAGACCGGCTGCTCCTCGACCTCGCGGACCACGGCCTCCAGCGCCCGCTCCCCGGTCTCGGAGATCTCCAGGGCCTGCGCCCGACTCTCGCCCTGGATCAATAGCTGGAGTCCGCCACGGACCCGCTGCGCCTGGACGATCCGCACGATCACGCCCATCTCGTACAGGACCTCCGGGGTCGCGTCGTCCACGTTCTCCCGCTGGCACACCGCGAACATGCGGCGGTCGTCGTCCAGCGCCTTCTGGATCGCCTCCACCGTCCCCGGCCGCCCCGCGCTGATCGGCACCGCCACGCCCGGGAAGACCACCGTCTCCCGCAGCGGCAGCACCGGCAGCCTGATTCGATCACCCATGTATGTCGATCCTCTCCCGATTCCGTGCGCCGGACCCGCAACCCCGGTGAGGCCACCGACTCCGACCCGTCCCGCGCCTGCCTTCGAGGCACGTGCGTATGGCTCCACCCAATGTATCCAGCAGCATGCGCGCCACACGGACCGGGATCGACCGATCCCCGCCCAACGACGGGGAAAGATGGTCGCCGGACCGGCCCGGCCGGCCGCCCCGGCTCCCGGCTCCGGCACGCCGCAATGGCGGATCTGCCGTTCTGGCATGGTGCGGCGGGGGACTGGACCCTTTCGCGATGCGCGGCATATTCAGGGATGCGCCCGGGCCGCCGGCTCGGGGTGGCTCCATGGTTGGCTGGACGGGTGAACGGGGATGTCGAGAGCGTTTGTCAACGAGGACGCGGCCGCGGAGCCGCCTCGCCGGTTCGCGTTGCCCCCGGTGGACGATCCGGGATACGACGGGGCCGCCGCGTTCGCGCTGCTGGAGGCGGCGCGGGACGGGGATACGCGGAGCGCGGAGGAGGCGACGGGCTACCGCTGGGGCGCCGTCCAGCTGCGGCCGCACGTCGAGCGACTGCTGGCGAAGGAGCGTGAGCGGCCGATGGCGGAGCAGGATGATCGGCTGATTGTCGTGGCGAAGCGGTTCCTGCGAGCGACGTGAGGCTCGGCGCTCTGGCGGCGATCGCCGCGGTGACGGTGACCTTGCTGGCGGCGGTGGCGTTCACCGGGTCGGGCCGGGAGGCGCGGGTGGGCCAGGAGGGGCGGGGGACGGTGGTGCTGCTGCATGGCCTCGGCCGGACGGAGCGCTCCATGGTCCCGTTGGCTCGAGCGCTCGAGGCCCGGGGCTACCGGGTGGAGAACCTGGGCTACTCGTCGCGGAGCCACACGATCCAGACGTTGGTCGATACGCTGGCCGCGGAGCTGGACCGGTGCTGCGCCGGGGACGCGACGCTGCATTTCGTGACCCACTCGCTGGGCGGGATCCTGGTCCGGGCATGGGCGGCGGGTCACGGGACGGAGCGGATCGGCCGGGTCGTGATGCTGAGCCCGCCCAACCAGGGCAGCGAGGTGGTGGACCAGCTGCCGGACCGGTTCCTCCGGCTGGTCATGGGCCCGGCCTCCGTGCAGCTGGGGACCGACTCCTCGAGCGTCCCGGTGCGNNGCGCCTGCCCGCCGTCGACTTCGAGCTGGGGATCATCACCGGCGACAGCGGTCTGAACCCCCTCTTCTCGTGGTGGATCCCCGGCGAGGATGACGGCAAGGTCGGCGTGGAGTCCGCCTGGGTCGAGGGGGCGGACGATTTTCTCGTCGTCCCCTACGGCCACGCCTTCATCATGCGCCGCGACCAGGTGGCGGAGCAGGTGCTGGCGTTCCTGGAGAGCGGCGCGTTCCGACCCACGCCCGACGAGCCCTGACCGGCGCCGGCTGGCACCGCCGGCGTCGGAACGCCATCATACCACCAGACCCCCGGGGCGGCCGGTCTCGACCGCTGCACCGCTCCGCAGCCGACGAGGTCGATGTGAGCAACGAGCTGCAGCGTGTAATCGAGGCCCGGCCGCGTACGCGGTCCTGGCCGGCCCGGCCCCCGGCCCCGATCCCGGCCGCGGCCGGGGGCTGACCCCATGGTCGATGATCCGGACCGGACGGCCGCGGCCTGTCCCGGGTGCGGCGCCTTGGTGCCGGATCCCGGCGGGCCGGCCCTACCCCACGTCGGGGCTTCGCTCGGGTGCTGGGCCATCTACGGCGACGTCCTGGCCCGGGAGTACGGCGAGTGGGCGTTCCCGCCGATCAATCGGCTGACGGTGAACGCCTACGCGGCCCAGCACCCGGGCGAGCCCTCGCCGCGAACGACGCAGGCCATGGCGAGCCACCTGGTGGCGCTCTACCTCTGCCTCGAGCGGGGGGTGGATCCCGGTCGCCTGGCCCGGGAGCTGGGGCGGGTCACCACCCCGTCGGAGTTCCGCTGGCTGGACCCGCCGCCGGCGGGCAGCGCGCTGACGATCCTCGACGTCCGGGGCGCCGCCAGCCTCCGGGACCACACGAGTCGCGTCGAACGGTGGGCCCAGAGCGTGTGGGAATCCTGGGCCGATCACCACGACACGATCCGCGGCTGGACGGAGCGGTAGCGATGCGGCCCCTCGTGACCACCACCGCCGCGTTCCTCGCCGTCGTGCTCACGGGCGGCGCGTGGATCGGCCTCGTGACCCGGGTCTCCGGCACGGAGCCGGGACTGGCGGTGGCGCTCCTCGGCGCGGCCTTCACGGTGGCCTTCATGTGGCTCCTGATCCAGAGGCTCCGCTCGCTGCTGCTCCACCCCGACCGCCGGCGGCGCGAGCTGCTCCTCCTGGCGGCCAACTTCGCGGTCCTGGTGCTGGCGTTCGCGTGGGTACACAGCCAGATCGGGCTCATGGACCTCTCGGGGCCGGCGCCCCGGGCGACCCGGGATCTCGGCGACGCCGTGTACTTCTCCATCGTCACCATCACGACGCTCGGCTACGGCGACTTCATTCCCCTCGGACCGGGACGGCCCGTCGCCGCGATGCAGGCCCTGATCGGGTACTTCATCCTGGGGATCCTGGTGTCCACCGGGTTCCAGCTCATCGCGCCCCACCGGGCCCCTGCACGGAAGGCCCGGGACCTGCGCGACGACGTCGGCGAGGACGGCGGTGAAGGGGACCACGGCGGAGCGGAGCGCGACGCGTGAGGGAGCGCTGGGAGCGCCGGGCCCGGGTGGCCTTCTGGGCGGCCCTCGCCATCAGCTGGGCCGTGGCCGTGTGGTACATGTGGGAGGCCATGAGTACGGTCCCGTCGGCGGAGCGGCTCCAGGAGTCGCGGCTCGTCGCCATCCCGACCCCCAGGACCTTCATGACGGCCGTCGTGTTCAGCGCCATGGAGCTCGCGGTGGTGCTGGCGGTCCTCTGGCCCTGGCGTCCGGCGTACTACGCCAGTCGACTGGCGCTGGCGTCGCTGGCGGTCCTCACCTGGTTCCTCATGACCGTGCCCACCAGCATGCAGCTGAGCCGCATGGACTGGGTCCATCGCCGGTGGCTGGCCTTCCTGGCCCTGGCGCCGCTGGTGGGCCTGCTCGCAGTGGGCACCTACCGGCTCTTTCGGGCCGCCCGGAAGCCGGTGGCGGACCGGACCTGACGGCGTCCCATCGAGGGTCGCGCGGTCCCCGCGGGAGTCGCCCCGGCGGAGGTGTGTACGGATCCTGCACCCCCGCAGGCGACAGGGTGAGCACAGAGACCGCAACGGAGTGAGGGAGCTCGCATATGCAGAAGAAGGGGACCATCGGGATTCTCACGGGCGGCGGCGATGTCCCCGGCCTGAACCCGGCGATCCGGGCGATCACGATCCGGGCCCTGCGCGAGGGCTACCGGGTCCTCGGGCTGCGCCGGGGGTGGGCCGGCCTCGTGGAGATGGTGCCGGACGAGGCCGCGGACAACTCGGCGTGCTACCGTGAGCTGACCGAGGACATCGTGAACCGCGCCGGCCGGACCGGGGGCACGTTCCTCCACACGTCCCGGACCCGGCCCAGCCACCTGCCCCGGGCCGTCGTGCCGGAGCACTTGGCCAACGACTACACCGACGAGATCAACGACGTGACCGCGGCGGTGCTCCGCAACCTGGAGTTCCTGGGATTGGACACGCTCATCGCCATCGGCGGGGACGACACCCTGAGCTACGCCCATCGCCTCCACACCGAGGGGGTGAAGGTGATGGCCATCCCGAAGACCATGGACAACGACGTGCCGGGCACCGACTACTGCATCGGCTTCAGCACCTGCGTGACCCGCACCATCGAGCTCACGCACCGGCTGCGCACCTCGGCCGGCTCCCACGAGCGGTTCCTCGTCATCGAGGTCTTCGGCCGGTACGCCGGCTACACGGCGCTGCTGCCGACCATGGCCGGCGCCGCCGACCGGTGCGTGATCCCGGAGCATCCGTTCGACATCGACCACCTCACGGAGCTGCTGGTCTACGACCGGAACCGGAACCCGTCGAACTACTCCGTGGTGCTGGTCTCCGAGGGCGCGAAGATGCGCGGCGAGGGGATGATGTTCGAGGGCGAGGAGACGGACCAGTACGGGCACAAGAAGCTGGGCGGGATCGGGGACCGGGTCTCGGCCGAGCTCAAGGAGCGCTCCGCGCGCTTCAACAACGGCCACCGGATCAACGTGGTGAACCAGCGGCTGGGCTACCTGGTGCGGAGCGGCGACCCGGACGCCCTGGACTCCATCGTGCCCATGGCCTTCGGGAACCTGGCCCTGGACCTGGTTCTGGCCGGCAAGTCCGGCCGGCTGGTCAGCGTCCGCAACGGGGCCTACGACAACGTCCCCATCGATGTGGTGGTCGACCGCAAGAAGGTGGTGGACGTGGATCGGCACTACAACACGGAGCGGCTCCGGCCGATCTACCACTCGTTCAGCCGGCAGCCGCTGTTCATCATGACGAGTGATGTCTGAACCCGTCGGTGGGGCGGCGGCTCTCGCCGCCCTGCTCCGACTGAACACCCGCCTGTTCCACGCCTGTCTCGAGGGGGTGACCGCCGAGGAGGCGGAGTGGCGGCCGGTCGACGGCGCGAACGGTCTCGGCTTCATCGCGCTGCACGTGGTGGACGCCCGATACTTCATGGCCGGTGTCCTGGGACGACCGCTCCAGGACCCGTTCCCGGAGTACGCGGACACGGCTTCGATCGCCGAGGTCGAGAGCCTCCCCGCACTCTCCGAGCTGCGAGCGGCGTGGGACGAGGTGAGTCCCGCGGTGGTCGCCGGGATGGCGGAGCTGCCGCCGGAGCGCGCGGCGTCGTCGTCGTCGGGGGACTTTCCCGTCGACGACCCCTCGGTCCTCGGCGCGGCGGCGTTCCTGGTCCAGCACGAGAGCTATCACATCGGCCAGCTCTCGCTGCTGAGGAGGCAGCTCGGGTACCCCGGCATGGCGTGGCGGGAGGAGCCGGCGGCCTGGGACGAGCCGGCCGGCTGAGGCCCCGGGCCGGGGGCGCGCTCCGGACGAGGTGTGATGCCGGCCCACCGGTTGACGCCAACCGGGCCGGTGCGCGACGTTGCAGGCAGCCGGCACACCGGCCCGACACCACAGCCGACGCACCACGAGGACGCCGATGACGGACCGATACGAATACGACGAGCCCCGCACCATGCCGGACCCGCGGCAGCCGGGGACCA
>JABAOG010014339.1_pt1 | contig 10051 bp, 10 predicted proteins | sample 7062131 | NCBI WGS metagenome assembly JABAOG01 (sample SAMN14538629, study PRJNA623070) | marine sediment metagenome | biome: marine biome [ENVO:00000428]; feature: marine pelagic biome [ENVO:01000023]; material: deep marine sediment [ENVO:00002113] | place: India: Arabian Sea | collected... | reverse complement strand
GACAGATCCACTGGAAATAGAATTTTCTTGACGAATTTCATGGCGTACTCCTTCTCTAAAATATCGTTCTTTCTTCTTTTGATGACTCTGTATCTAGAGATTCAAATCTCTTTGAAATGGAGAGATAAAATGTTGCTCCTTTGTGGGGCAGGGATTCGACCCACACATCACCCAGATGTTTTTTCGCTGCCTCCTTGGCAATGGCCAGCCCCATACCCGAGCCCTCTGTGTGGCTTGAGGTCTCCAAACGTTGAAAGAAGTGAAACAGTTTTTCGATATCTTCCTTTCTTATCCCCACCCCATTGTCAGTGACGGAGAAAATGTGATGGTATTCGCTTTCTTCGTAAGCAAAACGGATTTCACTGAGTCCCTCTCCCCCGTATTTCAGAGCATTGTCCAGCAGATTTCGAAAAGCTCTGGTTAGACGGAGTTCGTCACCCATGATTACGGGAAAAAAAGATGGCTCCAGCAAGGCCACATTCCGCTCTTGTAAGGGGTCGTAGAATTCTTGCCTGAGCTGAGTCAACATTTCCTCCATATTCACCGTACCAATGCTTAACGGTATTTCTCTGGCGGCGATGAAGGAGTTAATCTGTTCGGCCAAAGTAGCTATTTGGCCTGCCGTCTTCAGGATCGTCTTGCAGTAAAGCCTCCCCCGGTCATCCAGCAAGTCGCCATACTGCCTATAGAACCTCTCCATCAGACCACACAAACCGATGGCAGGGCTCTTCAGGTCGTGGGAGGCAGAGTAAGCAAAAAATTTGATGGTCTCCTTTTTTTCCTGAACTTCTTTTAGCTTTTCTTGTAAGTCTCGATAAATTCTTGCGTTACTACTTGCCACTCCGATCTGGTGTCCCATGGTCATGAGCAGATCTATCTCTTCCTGACCCAGCTTGATCACTTTCTTTGATCCTAAATTCATCACTCCCTCCACCCGGTCCATTACGATGAGGGGGACACAAATTATGATCTTGAGTCCTTTGCGCGCCAGTAGATCTGTACGTTCCTTGTCCACTAGTTCTGAAACGTGCTGAGCGATAAAGGATTTGGTTCGCACCGATCTTCCTGAAAAGCCTTCGTCCAGACGCACTTTTTCCAGTCCCGAGATATCAAGCCCTTGGTGTGCCTCCAAGACCAAACATTGTTCCCCCGGATCCCACAGGTAGATCCGACCGGCGTCCAGGCCGAAATGCCGTAAGACAATAGTCAGAGCTCCCTCCAGAAGGGGCTCCAGCTCCATGGCGCTTGCCAAAAAATTGCTAAGCTCCAGCAGAATAGACAGAGGCTCATTGCGCGTTCGCAGCCTTGATTTGCTGAACCGAACGTTTACCTGTTCTTCAAGGAAAAGCATCGGTCCTTCCAATCCAGAAATTCCCCCACCGACAAAGAACCGGTGGCGCAGGTCAAGGCACGATCCAGACGGCAAATCCCTCAGCCCGATGGAGTACCTTGTTGGTGACCCGGCCCATGAGGAATTGGTGCACTTTGGACAGCCCTCTGCGGCCCATTACGATGGTGCCGTATGCCCCCTCTCGGGCTTCTGTGAGGATATCCTTTGCTCGGCTGGCACTGTGGAGGTTGACCTGGCTCGAGATTCTGGAACCTTTCACTCCCGCTTTTTCAAGTCTCTCCTTGTATAAACCAACCATGCGCGGAATATCCTTTTTGACCTCATCCCAAAACCCCTCTATCTCACGGTCTCGCAGACTTGGATCATCCAGGAATCCAAATCTTCGAACCACGTGAAAAAGGGTAATTTCTACGTCGGACGGCTGAGCAACTTTACCAACATAATCTACCGCTTTTAATGCATTTTTGGAGGCATCCACCGCAAGAAGCATCCTCTTTGCCTTGACATTACTCCCCACTACCCATACGGAGGTGTCTTTCACCACCTCAACGATTTTGTTGGCAACGCTGCCGAGAAAATGATCTGCTAATGTACTTAAACCCCTTCGTCCCACCACGACCGCGTCATAGCCTCGCGCAGACTGCACAACAATGTCTCGGGCAATACCGACGTGCCTATCCTGAAGGATTGCCCCAACATCGTTACCTGTAACCCCTGCGTCGATGAGGACATTTCTGGCATCATTCAGAAAGCGCAGGGCAGTCTCTTCTGTATTCTTTTTCCATTCAGTGTACTTAGGCTGAATCTTTTCTTTAAAATGAGCATCTTTTTCCAGGTCCCAAAAGGTCTCGGGTGCTGTGGGCATAATATGCACGAGGTCCACCTTCAGGCTCTCGGGACTACAGGTTCGCGCCACATACGTGGCCGCATTCAATGAATGTTTCGAACCATCCAAGGCAATGAGGATCTTCTTCTTGTTCGCCACTTACGTTTCCTCCCTCACAGCACTTGCCTCGACAGCATTCCTGTAGCTTCGATCCATTTGCCGCAGACAATACCCGAGCAGCAGATGGACACATTTATGTCATCAGGCACGACCACCGGTGATCAAAACCTCCACTACTTTTATCCCGGCAGCGCGGTGATAACCGTTGGCGTGTGCACCATCTCATGAACATTTCTTTTGGCGATTTTGTAGCGCTCAAAATAGACCTGAGCGATTTTGAGCATAAGCCTGTATCCCACAGCAGGGTCCTTTTCGCACAAATCAAACAGCTTATCGGCGTCGATTGCTATTACCTCTGAATCTTCAAGGCAAACAGCAGTCAGGGTGTAATGCTGCGGATGCATGAAGGAGGCGGCACCGAACAAGTCCCCGCTCTCACGCATCTCAAAGGCAATCCCCACATCATCCCCGGGTTCGAGCCTCCGCAGGCTCACCGAACCTTGGTTCACTACGAACAGATGTTTGGCACGGTCTCCAGGTTCATAAATATGATCTTTTTTCTTGTAGGTTTTCTTTTCGCTGATTTCGGCGAGTTCCTCTAATTGCTCCTTGGAAAATACGCTGAATAGATAAAACTTTGCCAGTTCATTTGCTGCTACCATGACCTTCCCTCCTTTTACTCTGAAGTGTCGTTCCGGCTACCTCTCAGAGCGATGGCCGTACCGACACAGTTACAGTCCAATCCTTCGCTTAAGCTCTACGAGCCCCTAGACTTCAACTTTGAAGATGGTCATAGCCGGCTCATATTTTTTCTTAAACTCAGGATATATTTCCGCCATAAGTTGATAGTAAGGCTCGATACATCTCATTTTCTGGAGGACTGCTTTCAGCTTGAGATTTGTACAATGGTCGCAGCTCCAGATTTTCCAATAGGACTTGGCTGCCCTCATCAGGCAATCCCCATAGAGGGGACAGTCAATGTACCTGATTCCTTTCCTGTTTACCGGCTGGGGAGAATGCAATTGCACTACGCCCTCCTTTTTCTTATTCAAGCCTCAAACTCATTTGTTTCGGTTCGCAATATTTCTTCTGAACACAGATATTGAAATATTTGTGCCAGACGNNCGGAGATGAAGGGAAAAATTTTACAAGGTGTAAAGAATACTGGCAGGCATACCAGGCAGAAGCTGGAGGGTCGGCGTCTTGAGATGGCGGGGATGTAGATATATCAGCACCAGTATTATCATCACAAAGATCAAGAAAGCTAAGTCGCTTGAGCTCAAGATTTTGCTTACTGATTTAGAGGTGTAGACGAGAACCCCATTTCGCTAACATTCTGTCATGTAGTGCTCGTCTATATTTGTGCTTCCTGAGGCGAACAACAATGATGTTTTTTCTGTTGATTCAGCTTGCGGTAGGTTGCCGAAAAAATCTGGTACCGGCTCTCCAGAAGTGCTTGATCTGTTTTGACCCGTAAGTGGAGACTCTCCTCCAGCTCATGCAAGGGCTCGAATACCTGGCGTTGAGCCTCCAGGTGCTGCAGGCGAGCATCTGAAATCGTTATCTTCCTCTGCCGCCCGGCAAGCCTCTTGCGCAGCACTGTATCTGGGCAGAAACATTCTACAAAGATAACATTTGCCCCCATCTCCTTAGCCATACGGTGAAAAGCCTCCCGGTGCTGGCGTTTGCCAAAGGTTGCATCAACAATGACGGACGTGCCTCTGGAGAGCTCAACCCTCGCTTGGAGCAGCATGTTTTCATAGGTTCGGTCAGTGACAACCGGGGCATAAAGGCCCTCTTGGAAGGCTGCCAATGCTGGTTCCTGCGGACTGAATCCGAACATTTTCTTGCGGATACTATCGGAGTTGAGGACCTTCGCCATCAATGGTTTTGTCAGTTCAGCGGCTATGGTGCTTTTGCCGCTGCCAATGAGACCGCAGACAATCCAGAGGGTGGGACGGTTGAAATTGGCAGCATACCAGCAGGCGAGGTCAAAGTAGCGTTGGGCTCTTGCCACCACCACTCTGGCCTTTTTGGCGGGGAAATCCCCTGCCGCCTGCCGCAGGCATTCCACCTTGCAGCGTACGTGGGCACGGTAACACTTGTAGAAATCGAGGAGCAGAAAAACTTCCGGATCATTGGCCGCTTGAGCATAACCGGTAACTATTTCCCAACCGACGTCTGCAGATCCGTGATAGTCCAGATCCATGGCAAGAAATGCAAGGTCTTCAGCGACATCACCATAGCGGAAGCGCTCATTGAACTCGATGCAATCGATAATCTGGATATCAGTCAATAATTCGGAATGATCCAAGAAATAGATATGACCCAGCCGCAGATCGCCGTGGCAATCGCGAATGAACCCATTTTCTATACGGTGATTGAAAAGCCCCTCGTGGTTGCTGAGAAAAGTGCGCACAGCCTGGTCCAGGCGAAAAAATTTTTTTTGGTTCAGGATTTCGGGCACGAAGGGCTCTGTTTGACTAAAGTCTTCCCTGGCGTTGATTTCGACCATCTCTCGGGAACCCATAACCTCAATCTCCGGCCCTTTTCTGGCCCTTTGATAGAAATCAACCAGAACATCGACAAGCCCCTGCACCATTGCTCTGCTCAGCTTGCCTCGCAACAAAAGCTCCAGCATTGTCTTTTCCCGAGGGAGCTGCCGCATCTTCACCGCATATTCCACCGGCTCTCCGGGACCATTGAGCATGTATGCCGTTGGTTCTCGAGTGATGGCCACAACATCAAGATAGACCCCTTTACTGAGCCGTTGGTTTAACAAAAGCTCTTGTTCGCAAAAGTGGCGTCGTTTCTTGAGGGTGCTAAAGTCTAAAAAACCGAAATTCACTGCTTTCTTCACCTTGTAGGTGAAGTCCCCGGTGAGAAATACTTTAGAGATATGGGTTTCCTCAACCTGGATATTTGTCGTCCGATGGGGATAAAATCTTGGATCGGCTAAAGCCTTCTCTATCTCGCCTCGATGTTCTTTATTGCTGTCGCTGTCCACTTGCGCTAGAGGATGAGTCTGATCAAACCCATTCTTGACGGTGGTGAACATTTTCAGAAACCTTTCTTGATTTCGTCTCCTGGGTTGACATGGATGATAAGGGCCAAAAGCAATCCAATTACAAAGATTGAATAGATATCCATAAACAACAAAGCATTGACGAAATACTTCCCATCGTTTCTTTTCACGATTGACTCCCCGAACGGTGATCATTTACCAGCCACACCAGTGGGACCCCATGAACACTCCATAGTTTTTCCTTTTGCTTGCTCGGTGAGCTTTCCTGGCATGCATCATCTGGCGACTGTCTTCGCTCGTCTCATACATGATAGGGTTCTGTGTATTCACGGAATCTTTTGCGGAAATCGGACCTGCTGACAGTTTGCAAGAGCAGCTGGTTCTCGCATTCCAGACAATCTTCTAACTCCTTCAGGCAACAGTTCAAAAGCTTCTTTATTNNACTCCTTCAGGCAACAGCTCAAAAGCTTCTTGATTCCGGACACCGAGCCCACGGGCTTTTGGGCCAAGTCCTTGGCTATCTTCAATGACGCCTCATTGAGTTCAACCGCAGGAACGACCTTGTCCACAATACCTAATTCCAGGGCCTCTTCTGCGGTGATATCTTTGTCCGAGAGCATTACCTCTCGCGCCTTGCTAAAACCCAGCAGTCTAGACAGGAAATAGGCTCCTCCCCCTTTTGGTACCAGTCCCAGATCAAGATACGGATTCTGGAAAACAGTGTTGTCTCCTACTATCCTGTAATCACAGGCAAAGCTGATATTCATATAGAAAGAAATAACCTTGCCACTGTCGGCATGAACAACTATTTTGTTGAAACCGACCATTTTCAAAACGAACTGATTAACCGCGTTGTAGAGTCTGGCAAGGGCCCGTGTATCAAGTTCTTGCCTCACTACTTGCCGGTAAATTCCAGTATACTCTTCAGGCCCGTTTTTCTTTGGTGAGCCGATGATGAGGACACTTCTGATCGCATCACTTTTTGAAACGAGGTCAAGATAGCCAAATAACTTGCCTTTGGCGTCCAAATGAGTGCTGCGCTGAAGGAGGTTTTCTTTGAAGCTGATTAAGACAATATCTTCCTCTCTTCTCCCTGAGAAGAAATCGTAATCCACCTGAAAATTCGTCAATTTATTCATCTGAATTTGACTCCTTTGAGGATCCTGGGCCGTCTTGCCCAATTTCCAACGGTGCTGCTCAGATGGACGAAAGAACGTTGGGTTTTTGAGCATTTTTTCTATCCTTACGCTGCAGCAGGAAATTCAAGATCGGAGGTGGCACGATGGTTGTTAGCATTATCACCATTATAAGCATAGAAAAAATTTCATTGGAAACCATTCCCATTGATTTACCCATTGCAGCAAAAATAAGAGCCACTTCACCCCTCGGCACCATACCCCAACCAATGATCGCCTTATTAACCCGGCCGGTCACCAAGCCCGCCGCAATCTTACCCACAAAGGCTACGACGGCAATCACCAAGGCGAGCAGCAAAACCGGCAGGTTCCATAGGGTTTCGAGCCGTACCTCCATGCCGGTCAACACGAAGAAGATGGGGACAAAAAAGTAACCCAGCGGCTTGACCAGACCCTGGATGTGACTACGGGAAAAAGAGTACAGCACCTGAGATACAGCCTTTTTCACATCCGGGCTTGCGTTGCTGACACTTTCATCTATGTCCTTGACCACGGCAGGGCACTCAAAGTGACTGAAATAGACCGGCTCCAGGACCAGGCCGGCGGCAAAACCGCCAACAATGGGGGCAAGCCCGACAGCATCCGCGAGATAGGCGAAAAATAAGGCAAAACTGACTACCAAAATAAATTTCATGCCAATGCCGGGATTGACTCTGGAAAACAGGTCCGCCAATCGAGAGGCTAGAACTTGGCCGAGAAAAATAGCACTGCCGAGAAAGAAGACGGCTTTTCCGGTAATCCAGCCAATATCGATGAGGCTGAAATTACCAGACTCCACGATCGCTTTTACTACAGCCAAAATTGCCAAGGCCAACACGTCGTCGATCAGGGCCGCACCAAGGACGATTTGAGCTTCAGGAATTTGGATTTTACCCAGATCACTGAAAACCCGGGCCGTAATCCCCACCGAGGTTGCGGTTAAGATGGCGCCCAGAACAAGGCAGGCATGAAAAGATAGTTCTGGTAAGAGGAAAGGGCCCACTACAAATGTGCCCAGCATGAAAGGGGCAAGGACACCAACACAGGCAACCAGAAGAGCGCGCGGGCCGACTCTGAGAATTTTTTTTATATTGGATTCAAGGCCTACCTGGAACAGCAAAATGACAACACCGAGTTCAGCCAAGAATCGGATGACCGAGTCTCCTCGAACGGGATCAAAGAAATGGATCCCCGCCAACCCAAGGTTGCCAAAAATGACGCCAACGAGCAATTCCCCCAGCACCGGAGGCTGGCCATAACGAGCGATGAGGTTGGACGCTTTGGCTGCGACCAGAATAACCGCGATCCAGCAAAGATGAATACCCACAACGAATGGTGCTCCATCCCCTTTTCCAGCAGCCTCAGCACCAACCGCAGCAGCAAAAATCAAAGCAATTGTTCCAACCATGATGATGCGGGTTCTGTAACGTAGTTTTGCTGAGTCCATAGGAGCTTATCCGTACTATATGAAAAAGGTTGAGCACTGATGGTGTCAATGCGGTGGCACTTCCAGAGTCTCGATACTGAGGCAATGAGCGCATACTCTGAGAGCTTAGGTACTAGCCTCGAAATTGTCGCTCCCACCTCAGAAATACTTTTCCTCTATGTTGATGCTTGCATCCTTTAACCGCTGATAATCCCTTTTCAAACGCTCATTGGCGATTTTTTTGTGCATCCTGGTGGCAGAGAGCGATTCTTTATCGGATCCAAAGAAGATGTAGACTTTTGAAACCTGGTGGACTTCTTTTTCCACGCTGCAGGTGTAATCTCCTATCAGGAGATAATTATTTACTCCGCCTCTTCCTTGCTCATTTACGTGTGCCTGAGCTTTCGGGCCGATGATCTCTTTTCTCAACCTGACCCTTACCCGAACATTTTTGCCTTCTTTGGCGAGGCGGATAAAATCTTCCAACATGACCAGTTCGCCCTTTTCAAAAAATGGAGCCATACATTGACCCTCCTTGGAGAATGGCGATAATCATCCAGTAATTAGGATATGGCCGGCAACTCCTCGCCCGTTCGCTTGTTCAACCAATCTTCCAGCTCACACAAAGCAAGCACAAGGTTTTGTGAGGCAGAGAGGATGCTGGTAGTTATCGCTAGTCTTCCATGAAATGTCATTCCTTTTCCCCAACCAATCAGGCTGTCCATCATGCATTTGGCGTCATTAATGAGCCCCATGGCTTCCAGGTTTAGGTCCTCCAAGTTCAGATCGCCCTCGGTGTAAAGACGACAACAGTTCACCTTGTACCAGGCTTCTGCCAGGCGATCCGAAATTGCCATCCCCATCATTGCACCACTTTCAAGCTCTCTGAGCAAAGAGTCCAAGATTTCCAAGGCTTCATAGAGATTATCGATGGCCTCAAGGAGTTGCTCTAGGTCTAATTTCAGCATTGTTGTTTGACTCCTTTAGGCTCTCAAAAATGTGAGCACTGTCGGTCTTCGGGTGGAACTAATGAACTTCAACCCTATCGAACTCATCGCTCTGATGCTGCGCCAGATGTCTCATTGAAGTCTTTTCCATCTTTGGAATTAATACCTCCCGTCTGATTCGATTCAAGAATGTACGAGCGAACCTACTGAGTTCGCCCTCGATGGTTGCGAGCACACGAGTTAAGAAATTGTAGGCAACGCTTGCAGGTATAGCCACGGCCAACCCTATGGCGGTGGTAACCAGAGCCTCTGAGAGACCCGGGGCCACAGCTGCAAGGGTGGCCGTTTTCATCAAACCGATGACGTAGAAAGAGTGCATAATCCCCCACACCGTGCCAAACAGCCCGATGAAAGGGGCAACATTTACGCAGGTGGCCAGAAAGGAAAGGGAACCGAAAAGTCTTTCCACTTGTCCGCTGACCTCCTGGTCCACAAGGTCACGCAGACATTGCATTGTGGTCTCGGCTTTCTCCCCGGAAAGCTGGTTCAGTTTTTTAAACCGTCTCAGTTCCTTCAACCCCTCCACGGCTACCTGGAGACAAGGAGATTCAACATCCTTGCCGATGAACTCAACGACACCTCGTAAATCCCGCCTCCTCTTGAGCCTCGACAAGCCGGCTGTAACCTTTTTTGCTGCCCTATTGAGCTGGATTAATTTAAAGAAAATCAGGGTCNNGGCGGATCATGAAGACGAGATCTATTTCAATCATCTCTGTCTCCCCTCCATTCCTTGATCTACACTAGTGTCCAGTACGACGTGGTCACGAGTGCAGCCCTCCCAAAAGATCTGGCTACGCTCGTCCCTGCGGATCACCCAGGAATCGGCTAGACACTTCTCAAATGAAAGTTATTGAAATATCTGTGCCACATCCCGAATGACTTCATCCATTTGGAATCATTCATTATTTTCAAAATAGGAATTGCCAAAACAGAGTGAGGATTTTTACAGTGTGTAAAGAATACTGGCGGGCCGGCAGAAATGAGGTATGTTTAATCAGGATTTAATTTTGAGATGTTCACCCATACCCCTGTTCAGCCAACTTTGGAGCTTACACAGAACCAATAAGATATTGCTCGAGGCAGAACGAATGTGCGCGGTTATAGAGAGTGTACCTTGTGGT
>JABAOG010003067.1_pt1 | contig 10055 bp, 8 predicted proteins | sample 7062131 | NCBI WGS metagenome assembly JABAOG01 (sample SAMN14538629, study PRJNA623070) | marine sediment metagenome | biome: marine biome [ENVO:00000428]; feature: marine pelagic biome [ENVO:01000023]; material: deep marine sediment [ENVO:00002113] | place: India: Arabian Sea | collected... | reverse complement strand
CGCTCAGGCCTCGCTCCACGTCCACACGCACCGCTCGCCGCCGCGCGCCTCGCAGTCGCGGTGCTCGACGGCGGGGCGCCGGCGGACGTACAGCGCCAGCAGCTCCTCGAGCGCGGAGCCGTACAGCACGCACGCCGCGCCCTCGGGATCCGCCTCCGCCGTGATCGCGCCGCGGATCCGCAGCTCGAACGGCCAGCCGGCCACATCGAACGCCGCGCCGCACGCGATCTGCCGGAGCAGCGCTCGGGCGGCGCGGCGGACCGCCGCGGCGGCCGCCGGCCCGGGCAGCACGCCCAGCGCCCGGACGGCTGCGGCCGTACGCCGCCGGTACCGCCGGCGCGCGAGGCGGCTCCCCGCGTCGCGCAGGATCGGTTCCGCGTCGGGCCGCCGCAGGATCAGGCGGAGCAGGTCGCGGACCTCCTCGAGCGGCACGCGCCTCCGCTTCCGCTCGTGCTCCTCGTAGCGCCGGATCTGCGACTCGACCACCCCGGTCAGGCCGAGCCGGCGCGGGAGACTCGCCGCGAGGTCCTCGTCCTCGAGCACCTCCCGCGGACGGTCGTGCGCGCGGATCGACTCCAGCAGCGCGAGCGGGAGCAGCGGCGCCACCGTCGTGGGGCGTCGACCAGGGACACTTCGGCTTTGGACTGCGCTCATGGACACGCCACTCGCCTTTGGGGGAACCCCCCTAATCTGGTGAAACGCGAGGGGCGCGGCAACGCCCCGGTTCGGCCCGCATCCTGCATCCACCCCCGATCACCCACCCGGGCGCCGCAGGACAACCGAGGAGATTGGCCATGGTCGACGAGAGCTGCGTCTTCTGCCGGATCATCGCGGGCGAGGAGATGGTGAGCATCGTCCACGAGGACGACCGCGCGGTCGCCTTCATGGACATCCAGCCGGTCAGCCCGGGGCACACGCTGATCGTCTCCCGGGACCACTACCCCACCCTCTTCGAGGTGCCGGACGACCTCGCGGCGCACTGTCTGGCCGTGGCCAAGCGCATCGCGCCGGGCGTCCGCCACGCGTCCGGCGCGGCCGCGGTCAACGTGTTCAGCGCCAACGGCCGCGCCGGCGGACAGGACGTGCTGCACTTCCACCTGCACCTCATCCCGGTGCACGAGGGGCAGCCGTTCGCGCTCCAGCTCCCACAGCCCGACGCGGCGATCCCGACGCGCTCCGAGCTGGACGTGATGGCGGCGCGAATCTGCCGGGCGATCCAGGATGGTGAAGCCGCGGTGGTGGCTTCGTAGGGAGGGGGAGAGGGAGTCGCCGGATCGAGCCGGTTCCGTTACCTTTCCGGCATGCGCCGTCATCCGCCGTACGAACCGCCGGAGTACCTCGACTGGTCGCCCGACCCCGGGCTGGTGCGCGAGTACCGGGGCCGCGTCCGCGAGCACGCGGACCGGCGCGGCGTCGTCGAGTCGCTCGATGAGGCGGCGCTGCTCGCGCTCTACGAGGGGCTGGTGCGCAACCGCCTGCACGACGTGGCGCTGAAGCGCTGGGTCCGGCAGGGCGTGATCTCGAAGGCGTGGCTCGGCACGGGCGAGGAGGCGGTCACGATCGGCAGCGTGCACGCGCTCGAGCGCGGCAGGGACGTGGTGGCGCCGATGATCCGCAACGCCGGCGCCTGCCACGAGTTCGGCATGCCGATCGAGGACCTGTTCCGCGGCTACCTGGCCACGGCCGACTCGCCGACCGGCGGCCGCGACCTGCACGTCGGCAACGGCGCGCGCGGCGTGATCCAGCCGATCTCGCACGTGGCGGACATGGTCCCGGTCATGACCGGCGTCGCGCTCGCGTTCCGGCGCCGTCGCGAGCCGCGCGTCGCGCTGACGTGGGTCGGCGACGGCGCGACCAAGACCGCCGCCTTCCACGAAGGGCTCAACCTGGCGGCCGTGCTCGGGGTGCCGGCGATCTTCATCATCCAGAACAACCAGGTCGCGCTCGGCACCCGGCTCGACCAGCACGGCGCGGGCGATTTCCGCGCGTGGCCGAAGATGTACGGGATCGCCGGCGCGTGCGCGGACGGCAACCACGTGCTCGACGTGTACGCGGCCTCGAGGCTGGCCGCCGACCGGGCGCGCGCGGGCGGCGGGCCGTCGCTGCTCGTGGTCGACACGTTCCGCATGGGCGGTCACGCGACGCACGACGAGGCCGAGGCGCGGCGCACGTTCCCCGCCGAGCTCTTCGAGCACTGGGGCCGGCGCGACCCGATCGGGCTCTACGAGGCCTACCTCGTCGAGGAGGGGATCGGTCGCGACGCGCTCGAGGCGATCGAAGCGCGCGTCACCGTCGAGGTCGACCGCGCGGCCGAGCGCGCCCTCGCGTCGCGCGACNNAGTCCGCCGAGCTCTCCGGGGTCAGCGCGGGCGTGCGCCAGCCGGGGCTGACCGCCCGACTCCGACGCGCCTGAGCCGCGACCCGGCCGCTCGCCCGCGCTGGTACGGTTCTTTCCCCTCTCGTCGTCCCGTTCACCGGCGAGAGGAGAGAATGCGGGACGCGGAGTTCACGGTCGGGGTCGAGGAGGAGTACCAGATCGTCGATCCGGACGGCGGCGCGCTCAGGGGCCGTGCACCGGAGCTGCTCGAAGATGGCCACCCGGCCAAGGAGGAGTTCCAGCGCACGATGGTCGAGGTCGACACGCCCGTAGCCGGGAGCGTGGCCGAAGTCGGCCGGCTCCTCCGACAACGGCGGCTGCAGATGGCGCGGCTCGCCAGGGACCACGGCCTCGCCATTGCCGCGGCGGGGTTGCACCCCGTCGGTCCGTACCCCGCCGAGCAGGTCAGCGACGTCCCCGCCTACCACCGGATCGCCGAGCATGGCGGCGCGCCGACCCGCGAGCTCCACATCTTCGGCATGCACGTCCACGTGGCGGTACCCGATGCCGAGGCCGCGGTCCGCGCGATGAGCGGCGCGGCGCCGTACATCCCGCACCTGCTCGCGCCGTCGTGCAGCTCGCCGTTCCATCGGGGTGAGGACACCCGGTTCGATAGCTACCGCACCGTGCTCCGCGACATGTCGCCCACCGTGGGGCCGCCGCTCCCGGTCGCGACCGCGAACGAGTACGCCCGGCTGGTCCAGATGCTCACGTCCGACCGGACGCGGCGCGCCGGCGAGAGCCCGATCTCCTGGGACATCCGGCCCAGCGCGCGGTACCCGACGCTCGAGTTCCGATTCTTCGACTGCTGCCCCCGGCTCGAGACCGCCGTGCTCCTGATCGCCATGGCGCGTGCGCTCACCGCGATGTTCCACGACCGGCCCGCGCCGCAGCCGACGGGCATCGAGATCCAGCTCCTGCGCACCAATCGCTGGCGCGCGGCGCGCTACGGGCTGGACGCGAACTTCTACCGGCTCGACCCGCTGACCGGGGAGCAGCGCGACGCACGGGACTCGATCCGCGCCCTCATCGACCGGCTCGGCCCGGTCGCCGAGCGGCTCGGCGACGCCGAGGTCCTGGCCGGCGCGCCGCGCGTGCTCGCCCGCGGCACGGCCGCCGCGGAGATGCGCCGGATCTACCGGGCGACCGGCTCCTACCCGGACGCGATCCGGTGGGTCACGGCCCGGACCGTCACGGGCAATGCGCCGGACGCGCTGGCCGGGTAGCACGGCATCCGTCTGCGTCTCCGCGTGAGCACGAGAGCGCGATGCCGACCGGATGCAGCCGGCACGCCGGCCGGAGCCGATGCAACCCGGACCCGCCCGCCGCCTGCGCGAGCGAGAAGGTGTTCCGGCGCAGCCGGTGTCACACGCCGCAGCGCTCCGCGACGCCCAGGAACTGCGTCAGGATGCGGTGGGTCAGCCCCCAGATCACGTACTCCCGGTAACGCAGCGACGGGTAGGCGCGGCGGCCGTCCTCGAGCTCGATCAGGATCTCGCTGACCGCTTCGGGGTCGCGCAGCGCGGAGAGCGGGATCCACAGCGCGGCATCGACCTCGCGCGCGTCGGGCGCCGCCGCCGTCTCGGCGGGGACGCCGACCACGAACGGCGCGATCACGATCCGCGGGAGACGGGGATTGCGCGGATGCAGCTCGTCGAGCGCGCCGAGCAGCGCGCCGGTCCGGACGAGCGGCACGCCCGTCTCCTCGTGCGTCTCGCGGAACGCCGTGGCGAGGAGGTCCTCGTCGGCGAAGTCCCGGCGCCCGCCCGGCAGCGCCATGTGGCCCGACCAGGGGTCGCGCTCGTGCTCGGCGCGCTTGATCAGCAGCAGCTCGAGCTCCTCGCGCGGACGGAGCACCAGCGCGACCGCGGCCTCGCTCACGCCGGCGCCACGCGGCTGCCGCGCGGCCGGCCGCTGTTCGAGCGCCCGCCTCAGGAGCGCCAGTCGCGCATCGTCGATCATCCGGTCAGAGTACCCTCCCCGCAGTGGCCCGGCAATGCGGAAACCGACCCTCCCGACGCCCGGACCACGCGGCGTCGTCGCGTGTATCCACATGCATGGCACGACTCCGGTATACCCGGGTCCCGAGCCGCCGGGACCGCATCCTCGAGCGGGACGGACACCGCTGCGTCTACTGCGGCGCCGTCCACCCCGCGGACGAGCTCACGCTGGACCACGTCCAGCCCCGCGCTCGCGGCGGCGACCACTCCGAGGGGAACCTGGTGACGTGCTGCCGGCGCTGCAACGAGGCGAAGGGCGGCGAGCCGGCCTGGTCGTTCCTCGCGGAGCGCCCCGAGCTGCGCGAAAACTTCCTGCGCTACGCGACCGCGGCGTGGCCGCGGCTGCGGTACGCGGTCGTCGAGGCGGCCGGCGGATGACGCCGCCGCTTGAATCCACCTCGTAACGACGTAACTTGGCANNGAAGCGTCCGCGCACCACCCCGATCCTGGCGGTCGTCGCCGCGTCCGCGCTCGCACTCTCGTGCGGGCGCGGCGAGACGGGCGGCGTCGGGCCGGACATCGGGCGCGGCCTGTCGCGCGGACGGGCGTACGCGCAGGCGCTCGTCTCGCGCGGTCGGACCGACGAGCCGCTCCCGGCCGACGCGGCCGTGGCGCTCGGGTACCTCGAGCGGCTTCGCCTGGGGCTCGGCAGCCCGTTCCGCCTGATCGACCAGGCGCTGCGCGACCCGCGGCTGGACGGCGCCGCCCGCGTCCACACCGCCCGGGCGCTGCTCGCCCGTACGCTGGACGGCGATGCGTACCGGATCGACCCCGGCGCGCTCGACCTCGCGGGGCTCGCCGGCATGGGGACTCGACCCGGCGTGGGGCGCCACCACCTCGAGCTGATCGAGAGCGCGGTCGCCGAGTCGAGGAACCCGCGTGGCGGCGAGCTGGCCGTCCGGCTCGCCTACGCACTGGCCGCCGCCGAGCGCGGCGTCGGCCGCCGCGCGCCGGAGCTGGCCGCACAGGCCGCGGCGCTGATCCGAGACCGCGAGCTGGCCCGTTCCGACGCCGACCGCCTGATCCGCGCCGCGCAGGCGGCCGGCCGCGACCCGATCGAGCTGGTCCCGCTCTGGCGCGCGGAGCGCAGGTTCGACGTCGAGCGGCCGCTGCTCTCGCCGACGCCGCTCGAGGCCGAGCGCGAGGCGATCGAGCTCGCGCCGAGGCTCGCCTCCGCGATCCAGACGACGGCGCCGCGCGTCCTCGACGGCGCCGCGGCCGGCGCGACCCGGCCCGGCGACGCACCACTGCTCGGCCGCCGCGCCGCGCTGCGCCTGGCCGCGGTGGCCGACTCGCTCGACGCGCCGCCGCAGACGCCGATCATCGTGGCCGTCGGCGTCCACCGCCGCGCGCTCGTCACCCACGCGCCCGACGACGACGCTCGCTCCGCACGGCGGCGCTTCGCCGACCACGCCACGAACGAGGAGCGCTTCGCCGCCGGCTACGCCGCACTGGCCGACGGCGGCTCCGCCGGCGGCGCCGCCGCCCGCCTCGCCCTCGCCGCGGCCGTCGGGCTGCGGCCGTACGCGCAGGAACGCGTCTGGTTCCCCGGCTTCGGCGGGCCGTCGACCCGTGAGCTCGAGGACCGGTTCGGCCTCGCCGCCATCCGCTTCGAGGACGTGCCGCCCGCCTGGCGCCCCTACTACCGCCGCATGCTCGCCGACGCGCTGACCGACCTGCACCGCGTCCTGCCCGCGCTCGACCTGCGCGGCCTCGCGTTCCACTTCGGTCGGAGCCGGACCAAGGCGGCCACCCTCGCGATCCACGATCCCCGGCGCCGCACCATCTTCCTGCCGCCGGCGACCGGCGCCGGCACCATCGCCCACGAGGTCGCCCACGACCTCGACTGGCAGGTCGCGCTTCGGCGCTTCCGCGTCCGCGGCGACTACGGCTCCGATCGCGCCACTCGCCGCGGCGACGACCGCCTCGCCCGCTCGCTCCGCCGGCTCACGACCGCCACGTTGCTGCCGCCCACGCCCGGCGACTCCGCCGCGCCGATCCACGCGCGCCGGCCTGCCGAGGTCTTCGCCCGCAGCATCGACTGGTTCGTCGTCGTCGCCCTCGCCCGCGAGGGCCACATGAACGGGTACCTCTCCTCCGTTCAGGACGACCTGCTCACAGGCTACGGGACCGTGCTGCCGCCCGACATCACCGGCACCGCCGGGATGGCGCTCGTCAGCATCCTCGACGAGGTCGCACCCGTCTATCCCGCGACCCGCGAGTGGTTCCTCCGCGGCTACGGTCCCTTCCGGTCCCTCACCGCCTACGACCTCGTCCGGCAGGTCGTCGAGAGCGAGGTGCCGGAGGAGGAGCCGGTCGCGCTCGCGTCCACCTTCGACGACGACGAGGTCGACTCCGGGGACGGGGCCGGGGACCAGGCCGGGATCCACGACCTGGCCGGGGATGGCGCCGCGCCGGCGCCCCGGCTCGCCGCGGCCGGCGCCGTCGGCGACGCATTCCACGCGCTCGAACGGGCCCGCGACGCCGCGCTTGCCGCGATCGACGCCTGGACCTGCCGCCTCCCCGCCGCCGCTTACGACCGCCGCATCGAGATCGCGCGGCGCCGCCTCGTCGCCCGCGCGACGGCCGCCCGCGCCCGCGGCCTCGCGCTCCGCTACGCCGGTGAGATCACCGGCCGCGACGGCCGCCGCTGGCTCGCGCGCCACTTCCGCGGCGCACCCTCCCGACCCGCCGCACCCGACGACGCCACCGCCGCGCTCCTCCTCGAGCTCGCCGAGCGCGCCCGAACCGCCGCCGACGTCCACGTCGCCCCCGAACCCGGACCCTTCGGCTGGACCCTCCCGCCCAGGAGCTGCGGCGGCGCCGGGCTGCTGCCGGTGCGGTGAGGGACCGGGGGGCGGCGTGATCGGGCGGTGGGTCGACGCCCCGTTGCACGCCCCCGGACCACCGGGGAAAGAGCGAGACCGTCGCAATGCCCCGGGCGAGCGCGCGTGGCCTGCGCGCCCGGATGACGACGGCCGCCGTGGCCAACGGCCACGGCGGCCGTCGATCGTCACGCGCCGGGCGAACGGCGGCGGATTCCGCGAGCGCCTCGGCCAGCGTCTTGCCGGCCGCCGGCAGACGGCAACGCCACGGCTCAGGCCGCCGTCATGCCCTCGAGGTCGGCGANNGGCGATGCGGTCCTCGAGCATCGTCCGCTCGACCTGCGCATCGATCCCTTCCGCCAGCTTCAGCGCGCGCTCGTAGCAACGGATGGCGTTCACGAAGTGCTTCTGCTTACGATTGATGTCGCCCAGGACGCGCAGGCAGCCGACCTGCCGGTAACGGTTGCCTTCGATCCCGAAGAAGCCGAGCGCCTGGCTGGCCAGCTCCTCCGCCTCCGAGAACCGCTCGAGGCCGGCCAGCGCCTCGGCCTGGTTGATCGACGCCAGGGCGAGCAGCTCGTAGTCGCCGACCTCCCGCGTGGCGGGAACGGCATCCCTGGCAGCCGACAAGGCGCCGTCGTGGTCGCCGGTCAGGTTCGCAATAGCCACCTGGTTGATCAACGCGATGGCTTCCCCGCGGCGATAGCCCGCTCGCCGGAAGTGGTCGCGGGATTCCAGGAAATGCGCCTTCGCCGACTCGAATTCCTTGCCCTGGGCCGCGATGTTCCCAAGGTTCTGATGCGCAATGCCCCGGATACGGTCCTCGGCGACGATCGAGAGGATCTGCTCGAGAAGAGGGCGTGCCGCGACGAGATCGCCGCGGCTGAGATACACGGCAGCCTCGGCATTCAGCGCCTCCGCAAAAAGTTCCGGCAGTTCCGCACGAATTGCGGTCTGGGCGCTTGCGCGCGCTGCCTTGAGCGCGGCGTCCCACGCGCATTTCTGTCGATAAACATCCGATTTACGACGCAATGCCTCGACCACGAGTGAGGGGTCTTCCGCAGTGCTCCCAACGGTCTCGTACAACTCCAGCGCGTGCCGGAGGTTCCCGCTTCTTTCCAAGCGGATGCCTTCTTCGATTTGCTGCCGTTCGTCGCGCATGGCTCTTGCCTGAAGTCGGATCCCCCTCGCAGTCGTCCGCGTCACCACACCCTATTTTAGGAGGGAGCAATGATTCGCTCAAGCTTCCTGACGTCGGGACTCGGGTTGGTCGCCATCCTCGGCCTGGTCGGCTGTGGGGAGCCGTCGGCCCTCGAGGTCGAGGCGACCGGCCCGTCCTTCGCGGTTTCCGGCAGCGGCCCGATCGTGTGCCCGACGGAGACGACCCGATCCACGAGCGCGGTCATCGGGCGGACCGGCGGCGCCATCGAGCTGGACGGCCATCGCGTGACCGTACCGTTCGGCGCGGTCCGCCGTCCGGCGGAGATCACGCTGACGGTGCCGGAGTCGCGGTACCTGGAGATCGACCTCCGCGCCGACGGCCAGGAGCACTTCGAGTTCGTCGAGCCGGTGGAGGTCACGATCGGCTACACGCGGTGCGCGCGGCACGACCTCGACCAGCACAGCCTGAGCGCCTGGGAGATCGATCCGGATACGAAGGTGCTGCTGGAAGGGATGCCGAGCCGCGATGACAAGGATCATCGGGCGGTCACGTTCACGACCACGCATTTCTCGAACTTCGCGATCGCGAACTGACGCCGGTGCGTTCGTGCCGGAGGTTCACACCGCCGGCACGTACATGTCACGTATGATCCTTGCAAGCTGTCAGCGTGCCCGATAGTCGCCGGTTACCGCCGGGCCACTCGCCGCACCGGACACACGGCCCGGTCCGCGGCAACACGGGTGCACGCCGGGATCGTTGCCGTACCCCTGTGCGCAGCGGCCGAATCGGACTCGATTCGATTCGGCCGCTGTTCGTCACCAGATTCATGCCCCTCCACGGGTGTACGGCAAGTGCACGAGTCTCGAACTGGCTCGGCGCCCTCCCACGAATCGACGGCTCCTCGACAGGAAGTGTGTGGATCCGTGCAACGAGCGTTCGCTGCTGCCGCTGCGTTAGTNNTCACGACCGCGTCCGGTCCCGTAAACGTTCCCGTCCCGGTTCCCGATGCGGATCGCCACCCCCGCGCGGGACGGAATGCGGCCGGGGAAGCTCACGACGTTCTATGACGCCGTGCCGACCGCGACGACGAGCAAACGGTGGTCGTCAGACCCCCGGCACGTGCGCGCCCCAGATGATCTTGTGGAGCTGGACCTGGTAGCGGACCGGCAGCCGGTCCTCGAGGATCCATTCGGCCAGCTCGCGGAAGTCCATGGACTCCCAGACGGGCGAGAAGAGGATGGCGCGCAGCGTGCCGGCGCGGACGCGGTCGGCGAGCCCTCGGTCGCGGATCGCGGCGCGCGCCCACTCGTAGTCGGCGCGGTCCTTGACCACGAACTTGACCTCGTCGCGCGCGGTGAGGTGGTCGAGGTTGGACCACAGGTTGCGCTGCTCCTCGCCGGAGCCGGGGCACTTGAGGTCCATGATCTTGTGGACACGCGCGTCGAGCGGGGCGACGTCGATGGCGCCGGAAGTCTCGACGAGGACGGTGAATCCGCGCTCGAGGAGCAGGTCGGCGAGGCGGAACGCGTTGCGGTGGATGAGCGGCTCGCCGCCGGTGATCTCGACGAGCGGCGTGCCGATCCCGGCGACGCGGTCGAGGATCTGGTCGAGCGTCATGCGCTCGCCGCCGTGGAACGCGTACTCGGTGTCGCACCAGACGCAGCGCAGCGGGCAGCCGGTCAGGCGCACGAA
>JABAOG010000613.1_pt1 | contig 10056 bp, 6 predicted proteins | sample 7062131 | NCBI WGS metagenome assembly JABAOG01 (sample SAMN14538629, study PRJNA623070) | marine sediment metagenome | biome: marine biome [ENVO:00000428]; feature: marine pelagic biome [ENVO:01000023]; material: deep marine sediment [ENVO:00002113] | place: India: Arabian Sea | collected... | reverse complement strand
CGCGACGCCGAGTGGATGGGCAAGCTCTATAGTTTCCTCGGGTTGAGCACTGGGGTGGTCGTCCCAGGTCAGAGCAACCAGGTGAAGAAGCGCGCGTACGCTTGCGACATCACGTACGGCCAGAACAACGAGNNGCGCGACAACATGAAGTTCAGCATCTACGACTACGTGCAGCGCGATCTGAACTACGCGATCGTCGACGAGGTCGACTCGATCCTGATCGACGAGGCGCGCACGCCGCTGATCATCTGCGGGCCCGGCGAGACCGCCAGCGGCAAATACGAAACGATCAACGAGATCATCCCGCGGCTGCGAAAGGACGAGCATTACGACCTGGACGAGAAAAATCGCAGCGTGACGCTCACCGAGGATGGGATGGAGACCTCTCAGGAGTTGCTCGGAGCCCGAGGGTTGCTCAGTGGTGACGGTGCCAACCTGTACGACCCGGCCAACATCGAGACGCTTCACATCTTGCAGCAATGTCTGCGGGCCCATGCGCTCTATCACCGCGATCAGCACTACATGGTTTCCGAGGACGGCAAGGTGATGATCATCGACGAGTTCACCGGCCGCGTGCTTCCCGGCCGGCGCTGGTCGGACGGCCTTCACCAGGCGGTCGAGGCCAAAGAGCGCGTCCCGATTCAAAGCGAGAACCTCACGCTCGCGACGATCTCCTTCCAGAACCTCTTCCGGCTCTACAAGAAGCTGTCCGGCATGACCGGCACGGCCGACACCGAGGCCGCCGAGTTCCACAAGATCTACGAGCTCGACGTCGTCGTCATCCCGACCAACAAGCCGATCGCTCGCGACGACGAAGAGGACCTGATCTACAAGACCGAGCGCGAGAAGTTCCGCGCGCTTTGCCAGGAGATCGAAGCGTCCCACAAGCAGGGGCAGCCGGTGCTCGTCGGTACGACCAGCGTCGAGAAGTCGGATGCGGTCGCGCACTTCCTCAACCGTCAGGGTGTCCCGCACAACGTCCTCAACGCCAAGCAGCACGAGCGCGAGGCCTACGTCGTCGCCCAGGCGGGCACGCCAGGCGCGGTGACGATCGCCACCAACATGGCCGGCCGCGGCACCGACATCGTGCTCGGCGGCAACCCGGAAATGCTTGCTCGCATGGAGGTGCTCGAGAATGCCTCGGAGGATGTGCTGAGCGACCCCGAGCGCCGCGACGCCGCGATTGCCAAGGCCACGGACCACTTCATCAGCAAGTGCAAAGAAGACGCGAAGCGTGTCAAAGAGGCCGGCGGCCTCCGAATCATCGGTACCGAGCGCCATGAATCGCGGCGCATCGACAACCAGCTTCGCGGCCGCTCGGGCCGTCAGGGCGATCCCGGCGCCTCGCGCTTCTTCCTCTCGCTCGAAGACGACCTCATGCGCATTTTCGCCGGTGAGCGCGTGCAGGGCATGATGGATCGGCTCGGCATGGAAGAAGACATTCCGATCGAGCACCGCTGGGTGACGCGCGCGGTCGAGAACGCGCAGAAGAAGGTCGAGGCGCGCAACTTCGACATCCGCAAGCACCTGCTCGAGTACGACGACGTGATGAACCAGCAGCGCAAGAGCATCTACGCGCTGCGCAAGCAGGTCTTGCGGGGCGAGTACCGAACCGTGCCTTCGGACGATGAGCGCAAGGCCGGCGTCGAGCCCGAGCCATTGGTCGACGAGATCGACACGGAGCTGCTTTCGAGGGTCAGCAACGTGCTCGAGAACATGGTGAAGTTTCATTCGTATCCATTGCCGGATGCGGGACTCACCCAAGAAGAGGTGCCTGCGCACCGTAAGAGAGCGATCGAGTCCGACCTCTCGTCGCTGACCGACGTGCGGGTCGAGCTCCTCGAAAAGGACATCTATCTGTGGTTCGGGTGCGTCGTTCCGCTCGACGACTTCCGCAAGGATCCGCAAGGCGCCTTCGATTACCTCCAGCAAGCGGTAGGCATGTCCCTGACCGAGCAGAAAGAACGCTTGCTGGATCTGATCGATGAAATCGTCGTCACGATGACCGACCACGCGTGCCCGCCCGGCAAGCACTACGAAGACTGGGACCTCGAAGGGCTCGAGCGCGCCTACAAAGAGCAGTTCGCACTCGATGCGACCGGGATCCACGAGATCAGCGACCGCGATGAGCTCCTTCGGAAACTCTACGGGGACGCCGCCGCAGTATTGGTCCGCAAGGAAAAGGAGTTCGGCACCGAGAACTTCCTCCGATTGTTCCGCGACCTGTATCTGCAGGAGATCGACAAGCAGTGGATCGACCACCTGCAGTCGATGGATCACCTGCGCGACGGCATCGGGCTACGTGGCTACGGCCAGCGCGATCCGAAGAAGGAGTACAAGCGCGAGGGCTTCGACATGTATCTCGAGATGGTGCAGAGCGTGAAGTCGTCGGTCACCCTCGGGATGTTCACGGTCGAGCGGGCGGGCGAGGAAGAGCTGCGGCGGCTCGAGGAGCAGCGCCGTCAGGCAACGGAAAAGCGGCAGCAACAGATCCGGGCGAGCCACCAGGGCGATGATCAGGGCCGCGCCCAGCAGCAGCCAGGCCTCAGCAGACAGGCGCGCCGGGCAGCAGCAAGACGCGGCCGGCGAGCCGGTGGCGCTGGTGCCGGGACGCCGCCCCCGCAGCAACCCGCGGCGGCGCAGCAGGCAACGGTCAAGCGCGAGCGCCCCAAGCTCGGTCGCAACGACCCCTGCTACTGCGGCAGCGGCAAGAAGTACAAGAACTGCCACTACCGCGAAGACCAGGCTGCAGCCTCGCCGCAATAACGCCCATCTGGTAATAGGCACGCCATGAGCGGACGGGTGAAGGGGTTTCGCTTCGCTGGCGTGCACGGCGGAGTCAAAGTGGATGGCGCGTTGGACTTGGGATTGGTGGTCGCGGACGAGCCCGCAGTGGCTTCGGGGCTGTTCACGAAGAACCGCGTCCGGGCCGCGCCGGTCGTCATCAGCGAGCGACGCCTGAAGAAAGGCATTTGTCAGGCGATCCTGGTCAACAGCGGTAATGCCAACGCGTGCACTGGCAAGCAAGGTCGTCAAACCGCATTGGCGCTGAGCCGCGGCGCCGCCGTGTGCCTCCGTGTTCCGACCTCGCTGGTCGTCCCGGCCTCGACGGGCGTCATCGGCGAGCAGCTCCCCCGTGAAGGCATCGAGGCCGCGATTCCGGAGCTCGTTTCGGATCTATCCGAGGCTGGCGCGGCCCGCTTCGCCCGAGCGATCCTGACCACCGATCGCGGTCCGAAGGTTGCGCAGGCAGAGCTGAGGGTTGGACGAACGACCTGCCAGGTGCTCGGCATCGCAAAAGGCGCCGGCATGATTCACCCGAACATGGCGACGACACTCGCCTTCGTGACCACCGACGCGCGACTGCGGCGGGCAACGCTCTCGAGGGTCCTGCGCCGGGCAACCGAGGGCACCTTCAATCGCACGACGGTCGACGGAGACACCAGCACCAACGACTCGATTTACGCGCTCGCGTCGGGTGTGGCCACGAATCGAGCGATCGAAGAAAAGAGCCCGGCAGGGCGTCGGTTCGTCGGCGCGCTCACCGAGGTGCTCGAGACGCTTGCCACGAAGATCGTCGCCGACGGAGAGGGCGCGCAACACTTGGTCCGGATCGAGGTTCGAGGCGCCCGGACCGACGCGGATGCGGTGCAGATCGCCCGCACGATAGCGGGCTCCCTACTGGTCAAGACCGCGCTTCACGGCTGCGACCCGAACTGGGGCCGCATCCTTGCGGCCGCCGGCCGTTCGGGGGCACGTTTCAATCCTGATCACGTCTCGATGAGGATCGGCGATGTTCCGATTTACCGGCGAGGGACTCCGATCATGACCCCAAAAACCGAGGCCAGAGCCGCAGCGACGATGAAGCGCCCCGAATACGGGATCTCGGTCATGGTCGGACGCGGGCGAGGCCTTGGCCATTACTGGACCTGCGACCTCGGTCACGAGTACGTTCGGATCAACGCCGATTACCGGACGTGACTCAAAACGATGCTGCGCAAATCGATTTTCCTTTGCGCCATGCTGCTCGCGGTTCACGCGACGGCCGGCGCCGACACAGACAACCCACCCGCCGCGGGTGAGCCAGCCGCCAAGCCTGCGAAGCCCGAACGCTTGTGCATCAAGAGCACGCAGCTGGAGGGCGTCGCGAGCCAGTTGGCCCACCTTCAGCACATCCCACCGTCCCCGGAGCTCATTCGTACGGCGCGTGAGGCTGGGGTCGATGCAAACCCGGTCTATGCGAAGTTCGGCGTCACCGGGGAGTTCGACAGTTTCAAGACTTGGCTCGAGGACCTGAACGAGACCGCCGATGCGCCACTGATCTGCGGGCGCGCCCGCTCCGGACAACGCATCGTGTTGGTCGCAGCCGTTCGTGCGGGCGCGCTCAAGCTCGTCGGCAAGAATCGACTTCACGCAGAGGTCGTCGAAGATTTCCGCGATCCATACTTGGTGGTGCGAGACTCCAAAGGTTCTTCGCGACGCATTGCGGTCGACGGAGGAGCCTACGGAGCGACGATCTCGCTCCCGCTGGAGTGGGACCGTCCCCTCTTCGTGCAGCTGGTTGCGACGGGGCCGAGTGGGCCGCGTCCGGTCGCGGAGCGCTGGGTGGGCAAGATCCCCGAAGGCGAGAGCACCCCGCGCGGCTCGCGGTCACCGGAGGCGTGGCTCATGCAGCTCCGACGGGCGGCTGGCGCGCGCTCGCTGCGCTCGAATCGCTTGCTGACGCAAGAGGCCACGAGCCATGCACGAATGGTCTGCGAGTCCGGTAAGCTCGGCCACGAGCTCGATCCGTATGGTGACCCCGAAGCCCGGTTGCTCAAGCGAGGCATCGAAGCGCGCGTCGTCGGCGAGGCCGTGGCGCGGGCCGCCACCATGCGCGAAGCGCTCCATGCGATCGAGGACAGCCCGAGCCATCGAATGACGGTGACCGACCCGCGATTCACGGACGCCGGCTACGGCAAGGCCCAGGACGAAAGGGGACGGACCTGTGCGGTCGTCCTACTGGCCTCGTGGCCGCGCAAAGTGCCCTGAGCTCAGGACGCGACGGAAACGCGCGGTTTGATTCGGTTGGAGGTCGCTTGGTACACGACCACCAGGACCTGCGCGAGCGCCATGCCCGCGATGATTGCGCCTACCACGCCGGCGACAATGGTGGCGATCGTTTGCCCCTCGATGCGCACGTGCGAGGCCTGAGCCGGCCAGACCTCGCTCGCGACGAGGACCCCGATGTGCACGGCATACAGGACGAGCAGCGCGACGGCCCACACATGGGAGCCACCACGGGTGCTGTTGTCCATGAAGGCCATCAGCGAGAGCAGGGCGAGCAGCCCAAATACCATGTGCGTGCTAGCGGGCGCCCAAGATTGCCAGTCTCCTTCGAGCATGACGAGGCTCTCGTGGCCCCCCGAGACGAAAAACCAGGCGCCTAGCGCCAGCACGCCCAATGTCACCGACACCCGAGCAAGCCGCGCGCCTCGGTAGTACGCACGGAAAAGCAGACTCCCGCTGAGGAGGATCGTCGCTCCCGCGAGGATGATGCCACCGCGCGCGATGTCTTGGAGCGCTTGCTGCCAGAGCGCAACGCCGGTTGCGCCGCAGCCCATCAAGAGCAGCGCGACGGCTCGGCTGCGGTACGACATCGGCGTGAGCGCCAAGGTAGCCATCGTGACCAGCAGCGCCAGCGAGACAAATGTCAACGGATGTATGCCGCCGGTGAGCAATACCCCGAGCGCACCCACGGCGCTCAGGGCGACGGTCGCACGGCGCAGGGCTTTGTCGCCCGGGCTCGACGGACGCATTTGTTCCCGCAGCAAGTCCGAGGCCAGGATCGGTGGCCCTGGCGGAATCGGCACGTTCGGTAAGCTCGTGTCGCGATCCGGAGCGGAGGCCCGAGGCGTTTCCGGTTCGGGCCTGACAGGCGCGGGGTCTTCCTTGCGCTCGCTTGCAGTGCCGTCTTTCTTACGGTGAAGGGGCAAGACCGGCGCCGGCTCGCTCTTTGGCTCGCGCTCGCGAATCGTCGTGCGGCTGAGGCCGGTGTCCGGGGGCTCCGCTGGTTCAGGGTCGGAAAGGGCAACGACCGCGACCGCTCGCGCCGGCGACGTCGGTGCAGTGGGTGCCGGGAATCCGCCGCTCATGCGATCGGGCATGTGTTGCACACCGCCTGGCTTCGACTCTCGCGCGATTGGGACCACGGGCTTGCCGCCGGGAACCGGCTCGCCACATACGCCGCAGAACGCGTCCGTCCTCAGCACACTACCGTTGCAGCTCTTGCACTTTGGCATCGGGTCCGGCCTGTCCGGTTGCTGAGATCATACGCGGGAGGGCGCACGCACTTCAACCGGCGCAGTAGGGAGATGTGTGCTCATCGGGCCCGCCGCGCTGCTGTTGCGGCGACCGCGACAATCCGGTGCGGGTCTATGACAGAAATGTCCTACCGATAGCTCGGTCGGCGAAGAAAACCCTGCTTTTTCGGGCGCTGACAAGTTGGCACTGCGATTGCAGTGTACCGGGTTGCTTGCTTAAGACCCACGCCGCGCACTTTCCAGCTTGCCCGGCATCCGCGCGGCGATGGGTCATCCTTCTTGGCTTACTTGCCCTAGCTTTTTCACTGTAGCATCGATTCTTTCGTTTGAAATGGGTCACCGATTGGTGGCCCATTTTGCTTTTGGGCTCCGAAATCACTACAAAAAAGAACGGCCCACCGGGAGGAGCAGGCCGTTCATGCGGTTTTTCGAAGGAGAGTTAGGACAAGTTTCTAGAGAGGCCGCTATCCGACCTCCCGGAGGGCGTCTTTGGTCCAAAGCTTTTGTTTCTTGAGTTGCTGGAGCTCCAGCTCCTCGCTCGGCGTGAGACTCAACCGGCTATCGAGAGCGGCAACGCGCTCCGCGAGCTGAGCATGCTTCTTTTCGAGACGCGACTTCTGTCGCTCAGGCGGGATGATTCGAGCGTGGTGCTTGGACATGTCACCTCCAAGGTGCTGACGGGTTTCGCAAGCTAACCAAGCCAAATCCGGGCACGGGAGAGCGCCCTTCTCTATATCCTACGGATCCGAGCAGTAATGATCAATCCCACGTTGGGGGGGTTTGTGGTTGCCTTGTGCACCGTTCGGCAGGATGAATACTAAGCCTCCGGGAGCGTTCAACACGTTGATGGCCTTGAGAGTTGGGGTGATAGGTCTGGGATTCGCGCTACTTGCGTTCGGCGGAAGCGTTGCGGCCCAGGAAGGCAAGCCCCTCGACGCGGCCGTCGTCGTCGGCCTCGTTCAGTCGTTCTACGACCAAACCAAGACCTTGCAGGCTGAGTTTCAGCAAACTCGCTACACTCGGCTCTACGATCGCTACGATCGCGCCAACGGGAAGGTCGTTTTCAAGAAACCCGGGATGATGCGCTGGGACTATGCGCAGCCAAACGGGCAGGTTTTCGTCAGCAACGGAAAGAAGCTGCTCATCTACCAGCCGCCCGAGGAGGGTGAAAAGGGCGGCCAGCTCATCGAGCGCGCGCTCGACCAGGACCAACTCCCGTCGGCGTTTTCGTTCCTCATCGGCGGCGGCAATCTCGAGAAAGACTTTGAAGTCCGCCTCCTCGAGCACGACAACGCGAAGTTCAAAGACGGTTATGTGCTGCAGCTCATTCCGCGAAGGCGGACACCCAACTATGAGCAGCTCGTCTTCTATGTGCGAACGCTGACCAACGAAGGAAAGCGCGCGGGGGTCGTACAGCGCGTTCTGATCATCGACTCGGCTGGTAATCGTAACCGTTTCGACTTTTCAAAGATCAAGTTCAACCGCGATGTGCCCGACAAGCGCTTCAGCTACCGTCCACCGAAGGGTACTCAGAGGGTCACGCCCTGAGCGTTTGCCGCGTTTCGCGAGTGGTTTGAAGTTGGCGGATCGCTCGGCTGAGGGCGACGCGATCATTCGGGGGCACGAGGAGGGTGCGTCCATCGCCCTGCAAGTGGTTCGCGATTGCGCCCGCCTCGGTCGCGATGATCGGGATGCCGCGTGCTTTGGCTTCGAAGAGCACGGTGGGTAGCCCGTCTTGGGGTCTCGAGGGCACCACGATGGCGTCGCATGCTTGGAGCAGTGCCTCTTTTCGTTCGCCGGCTACCCACCCCTCGAAGGTTGCGCGAATGCCCAGCTGATGCGCGAGAGTACCGAGCCTGCTGCGCTCTGGCCCGTCGCCGGCGATTCGGATGCTGACCGGCTCGGGGAGGGTGGCGAGCGCGCGAAGGAGGTTGTCGATGCCTTTGACCGGCACGAGGCGACCAAGAAAGAGCAGCGTGAAGCCGTCGATGCCGAGCCGGCGACGCAGCTCCGAACGGGTCTCGGATGGCGTTTGCGGTGGCTCGATGGGCATGGGACCGACGTGGGAGCTGGTGATCGAGGGATCGAGGCCCGCGGTTTCGTGGAACCGATCGCGGAGCGGGGCGCTCAGAAACCACATCGAAGTGGCTCCCGAAACAATCCGGCGCGCCACGGCTCCGCCTCCGGGCATCTTCGAAAGCCAGCGGACATCGGTCGCATGGCAGATGCAAAGATGCGGGCGGCCTCCGGCCGTGCCCGAGGCGACCCACCCGCTCGGAATGCACCAAGAGCTGACCAATGCATCACAGTCCCCAAGCTCTCGCTCCGAGGCGAGGTAGAGGGCAGCCGCAAAGCTCGCGGCACCTGCCCACCTCAGTGGCTGCAAGCGTAAGTTATCCGGCGCGCCGCTCCCATAGAATGTCTGCTGCAAGGCGTGCGGCCTAGCGTATGGCACCCAGCTCACTTCGATTCCGGGCCACCGAGCAACGGGGCGCTGACGCCGCGGCTCCGGAGCCAACACCCGGACCGTATGGCCGTGCCCGACCAGCCCACGCGCGAAGGTCAGGAGGAAGGAGCCGCTGCAGTCGCCCTCGAAGCGCGGGAAGCCGGTAGTGAGAAGGCCAACCTTCATTGCAAACGTGCCTCACTCCACGGTGACGGTCTTGGCGAGATTACGGGGCTGGTCGACATCGGTGCCTTTGTGGTCTGCGACGCAGTACGCGTAGAGCTGCAAGGGCACCACCGTGACGAAGGGACTAAGCGCCTCATGCGTGGGCGCAACCTCGATGAACCGATCGCAAAGCGCCTGCGCCTGGGTATCGCCTGCCGTCGTCACGCCGATGATCTTTGCCTCTCGTGCCCGCGCCTCTTGCATATTGCTCGACACGCGGTCGTAGTGCCTGTCCTGGGGCATGAGCACGATCACCGGCACATGGGCATCCAGCAGCGCGATCGGCCCGTGCTTCATCTCGCCCGCCGCGTATCCTTCCGCGTGCACGTAGGAGATCTCCTTGAGCTTCAGCGCACCTTCGAGCGCGATCGGATAGCTCAGACCGCGGCCGAGGAAGAGCACATCGCGGGCCTCGGAAAAGTCCCGAGCAAGCTCGGTGACCTCGAGGTGCGTCACCCGTAAGCGTTCCGCGATCACGTGTGGAATTCGCGCCAACCCCTCGACGAGCTCCGAGGCCTGCGCGTCGTCGATCGTCCCGCGACGCCGGCCGAGCCAGATCGTAAACATCAACAGGTTGGCCAGTTGGGCCATGAAACACTTGGTGGAGGCGACGCCAATTTCCGGGCCCGCATGCGTGTAGAAGCTCGCGTCGGCCATGCGCGGAATCGCGCTGCCGTTGACGTTTGCGATCGCCAGGACTTTGGCCCCGCGTTCTTTGGCCTCTCTGGCGGCCATGAGGGTGTCGATGGTCTCACCCGACTGACTGACCGCGATCACGAGGTCGCCTTCGCCGACGACGGCATCCCGACCTCGGAACTCGCTTGCGAGCTCGGTGATCGCGGGAACGTTCGCGAGCTCCTCGAGCCAGTATCGGCCCGCGATCGTCGCGTGATGGCTGGTTCCGCAGGCAACCAGGATCACCCGCTGGACGCGCTTGGCGTCGTCATCGCTCAAGCCGATCTCGGGTGTCGCGATGTCGGCGTGCTCGCGGTCGAGTCGGCCACGCAGCGTGTCTTCGAGCGCTCGGGGCTGCTCGAAGATCTCCTTCAGCATGAAGTGCTTGTAGCCGCCCTTCTCGGCCAT
>JABAOG010002719.1_pt1 | contig 10058 bp, 9 predicted proteins | sample 7062131 | NCBI WGS metagenome assembly JABAOG01 (sample SAMN14538629, study PRJNA623070) | marine sediment metagenome | biome: marine biome [ENVO:00000428]; feature: marine pelagic biome [ENVO:01000023]; material: deep marine sediment [ENVO:00002113] | place: India: Arabian Sea | collected... | reverse complement strand
AATTAACCCTTTCAAAAAGGGGACTGTCCCCTTTAACTTTGTGGGGTTAGGTGGCGGGCTGCTCGGAGGCCGGAGTAGATGCAGTCGGCGATCGACAGGCCGCTGACGTACTGGCGGGAGCAGATGCCGACTGCGTTTCGTCCGGCCGCATAGAGTCCCGGGACGACCTCGCCGCTTTCATTCAGGACTTGGCCCGTCTTTTCGTCGACCGCGAGGCCACCGAGGGTCATCACGGCGCAGAGGTTCGTCTTCGAGCCAAGGGAGCAATCGATCGCGTAGTACGGGCCTTGGCGGAGAGGGCGCATGCTGTCGCTATCTTTGTTGAAGCGGTCGTCGCCGTTGCCTAGGGCGATCGAGTTGTACTCATCGAGCGTCTTGTGAAGGTTGTCGCGCGGCACGTCCAGCATTTTGGCCAGTGCGTCGACGTCCTGGGCCTTTTTGCAGTTCATGTAGAGATTCATGAGCGCAGCGCCCCACTGGAACCACTGAAGCTGGCCGAGTTTGGCCTGCTCTTGGGCAAGCTTCTTGAGGTGCTCATCGATGATCAGGGTTGCGACGCCGTGGTTTTCCTCGACCATGGCTTCGCCGATCTTTGCGCCATACCAGAACTCGTTGGCAAAACGCTTCCCTTTGTCGTTGACCAGCACGCCCTGGGCAAACGCGTGGGGCGGGTAGAGAAAGCGCCAGGCCGACGCCCGGTGCATCTGGTCGAGCTTGCCGCCCACGCTTTGGCCTAGACGGATGCCGAGGCCATTGTCTCCCGCCGTTCCTAGTGGGAGCCCTGGCAAGAACTCCGGGATGTGCTCGGCGACCATCTCGCGATTGAAAACGAAACCGCCAGCACAGAGGATAAGACCTTTGCGGCAGCGAATGCGTTTCGGCGCCGAATGCTTCGCCTCGATGCCATCGCAGCGTCTGCGCAACCAGCCGGCTAGCCCTTGCGCGATTTTCGCGATCATCGTTTCGAAACGGTGCAGCTTCATGTGCAGCCCTCGCCAGAATCGTGACGGAATGTGTTGGTACTCGGCGCCAACCACGCGGCCCTCGCCATCGACGATCAGTTGGGTCACGCGCGCCTGAAGCTTGATCCGAACGCCCTCGGCGATGGCTGTCCGTCGCAGCGCTCGGATGATGCTGGCGCCTGAAAACGCTCCGCCGTCGGCGCGATGACCTCTCGGTGCCGGCTTGGCCTGCTCACTATAAGGAGGGAAGGGTTCGTTGCCCGAGAAGTACAGATGGTACTCGCTGGTCGGATACGACGTCTTCACCGGACACAAGGTAGGAAAGAAAGGGACACCGCGATCGGTCAGCCACCTCACGTTTGCCGCGCTCGTTTCGCAGAAGTCCCTCAGTGTTTCTTCGGAAACCGCGTCCTGCACCTCCATCGACAGATAGCGGTACATGTTGTCCACCGTGTCCTCGACACCGGCTTCTCGTTGGATGTGAGTGCCGCCGCCGGCGTAGAACACGCCACCGCTGATCGAGGTGGCGCCGCCCCCTTCGAAGCGGTCTAAGAGGACGACGTCCGCGCCTCGCTCACGGGCTTCGATGGCGGCCGTGATACCCGCCGCGCCGAGGCCTACTACGACCAGGTCTGCGCCGTCATCCCACTGCGCGCCTTCCACATCGTCGACTACGATTGGCGTCGGGCTGCTCATCTGGATTGCGCAAGCTAGCACGCTGGTTCAAGGTCCGCAGCGATTCATGGAGCTTCCCGTCCATCCAAATCAAGTCGGTTCCGTTTGTCTGGTGACCGGCGGCAACGGCTATGTGGGCCAACACCTCATCCGCCGCTTGTTGGAGCTCGGTTGCGAGGTCCGCGCACTCGATCTTGCACCATTCGAGGGCGACTCACGTGTGACCAGTTTCATCGGAGACGTCCGGCGGATCAGCGACGTGGGTCCGGCCTGCAAAGGCGTCGACACCGTGTTTCACACCGCCGCCATCATCAACACCCTGACCCTGGTGCGCCCCAGTATTCGCCGCCAGGTGTACGGCGTGAACGTCCTTGGCACCGAGTGCGTCATTCGAGCCTGCCAGGCCGCCGGCGTGAAGAAGCTGATTTACACCAGCTCGATCACGGTGGCTGTCGACAATCCGATTCGCGAAGGCGACGAGACCGCTCCCTACGTCGGAACTGACGGGCTTCCCGACCTCTACTCGCAGACCAAGAGCCAGGCCGAAAAGCTGGTGCTCCAAGCCGACGACCCGAATGGCCTGCGCACTGCGGCGGTTCGTCCCGGTGGCGTCTGGGGTCCCGGGGCAGGCGCAATGATGGTCGACGACTTCCTCGAGCACCTCGCTGCCGGTCAGTTCAAAATCATGATCGGCAACGGCAAGTCAGTGACCGACAACGTGCACGTCGACTCCGTCGTCGATGCCCACTTCTTGGTCGCGCACAAGCTCACCGACAAGCCCGACCTCGTTGGCGGCCAGGCGTACTTCGTGAGCGACGACGAACCCACCAACCCCGTCGTTTGGTACCGCCCCATCGTCGAGGGGCTAGGTTACTCCTGGCCGAAGCTCCACCTCCCGTTCCCGGTCGCCTATGCCGTCGCGTACTTGGGAGAAGTTACGCACTATCTCGGAGGTCCGTTTCCAATGCTCACCCGGCGGGGCGTGCGATCGGTTTGCCGTGACGCATCGTTCCGCGTCGACAAGGCGCGCGCTCACCTCGGTTACGAGCCGCGAACGAGCGCGGCCGAGGGGATTCCCGAGCTGATGCACGAGTTTCGCGCGACGCACGATCGTTTCAAGGGCTTGCAATGATCAAGCTCATCTACTTCCTCTGGCCGCGCCAGCCGATGGAGCGAGCTGACCGACGCATCACATTGCTCGAGCGGTGTGCCCCGAGCCTGCTCGAATCGGGCGCGCGGTATCTGCTGATGAATATCGACGACGACCTTGTCACCGTGCCGTCGCCAACGCCTACCACGAAGCTCACGGACCCCTTCGTCGCCGAAGTCAGCATGTGGGTCGAGGACATGGCCGCGCGTGGCGAGCTCGAGGGGATTCTGCTCGACGCGGGCTTCGACATCGCCGGCTATCGCGTGCGAGAGCATATTTACACCGATTACGGTGGGAACGAGCACGGAGCGCCCCGCGATTGGCCGGATGGGGAGCGTTCTCCTGGCGTCATTTCGGTCACCCCGTTGGAACGACCCAAACGCATCCCAAAGGATCGATGGATGAGGCACTGGTTCAATCGTCAGGGGCCGATGTCGGAAAAGATGCAGCCGCGAGCGCGCTATGTCCGCAACGTGGTCGACGAAGTGCTGACCCAAGGTGCGGTTCCCTATGAGGGGATCGTCGAGGAATCTTGGCCGTCTCCGGCGCACATGACGAATCCCTACGTGTTCTACGGCGCCCGCAACCGGTTCGAGCTCGTGAAGAACATGGCGATCATGCTTCAGAGCGTGGCCGCCTTTCTGCCGATCTGGAAAATCACGAGCGTGACGACGAGCGAGTATTTCGTACGAAGCCCGCATGGCTGAAACGGAGTTTTGTGCTGGACGATCGATGCCGTTTTCGGTGATCCTCCTCGCTCCAATGCAAACCGATCGACGCAATTTTCTCAAGCTATCCATGGCCGGCGCTGCCGCTCTCTCGACAATGAGCGCAGGCGCGACTCTGTCGGGGTGCACGTCCAGTGGCCCTGCGTCTGGAATGAAACGCCTGCGGCCCGAGGATGTCGAGCTCTTGCGAGCGCTCATCCCTGCGGTGATGAAAGGGAAGGTCGCGCCGGATGACGCCGCCGCGATCGATCAAACGTTGCAATCATTCGATACGTTGATGGACGACCTCTCCGATCCCGTTGTCGCCGGGGTCCAACAGGCGTTCGACGTGCTCAGCTTCGGACTCACTCGCGGATTGACGACGGGGCAATGGTCGGCTTGGTCGAAGGCGTCGCTTCAAGATGCCGAAAGCGCCCTTGCTCGCTTGCGGGACAGCGGCATCGGGCTGCTCAACGCGATCTACGCGGCCGTGATTCGGCTCGTCGTCAGCGCTTGGTACCTCATTCCCGAGAACGCAGCGACGGCGGGGTACCCCGGCCCGCCGACGAAGGTGGCGAGTCTCGCACCCGCGCCGGCCCCGGTTGAGGAGGCAACGCCGTGACCGACCTATCGACCATCACCCTGGGTAGCACCACCGATCCCTACAACAAGGCTGCCGAGCGCGGATGGGACATCACCGATGCCAGCGAGCTCTCCGCTCCGCTGGAGCTCGAAGCGGATGTCGTCATCGTTGGAACCGGCGCGGGAGGAGGCACCGCCGCCGAGACGCTGAGCAAAGCCGGCTTGAGCGTCGTTCTGCTCGAGGCAGGCCCGCTCAAGACGTCGAGTCAGTTCGATATGCAGGAGCGCGGGGCTTATCGTGACCTCTATCAAGAGGGCACCGGCCGCGGCACCAAAGACGGGGGGATGGTGATCTTGCAGGGGCGCTCGGTCGGTGGCTCGACGACGGTCAACTGGACGACGAGCTTCCGCACGCCGCCCGAAACGTTGAAGTTCTGGGCGGAGCACATGGGCGTGAGCGGCTGCTCGGTCGAAGAGATGGCGCCGTACTTCGAGCACATGGAGAAGCGGCTCAACATCCACAAATGGCCCCAAGCGCCCAACAACAATAACGCGACGTTGCAGCGTGCGTCCGAGAAACTCGGCTACTCGTGGGCGACGATTCACCGCAACGTACGTGGCTGCCTGAACCTCGGCTACTGCGGGCTAGGATGCCCTGTCGATGCGAAGCAATCGATGCTGGTCACGACCATTCCCGGCGCATTGGACGACAAGGCCAAGCTGGTGCACCACGCGCGGGTCGTTCGCGTTCTGCGTGAAGGCGAGGTCGTCAAGGGTGTCGAAGCCGAGGCACTCACACCTAACGTGCGAGGCACGACCGGGCAGAAGATCACGGTTCGCGCCACCCGGACGATATTGGCGGGCGGCGCGATTAACACGCCCGCGATCTTGCTGCGATCGAAGGTTCCTGATCCTCATCGGCGAGTCGGCAAAAGGACGTTCTTGCATCCCACGACGCTGACGATGGGTATCTACGAAGAGTCGATCGACCCATTCTACGGCGCACCGCAGTCGATCTACTCCGACCACTTCCAGTGGCAAAACGTTCACACGGGGCCAGTCGGATTCAAGCTAGAAGTGCCGCCGCTTCAACCGGCCTTCGCCGCAGCGTTCTACACTGCTTCCGGCGAGGAGGTCACCCGGAGCATGGATCAGCTCAACCACACCCAATGCATGATCGCCCTCACGCGTGACGGCTTCCACGAGGACAGCCAGGGTGGCGCCGTCGAGCTCGGTGACCAGGGGCAGCCGGTTCTCGACTACCCGATCAACGACTACCTCTTGGAGGGCATACGGCGCGCTTTCAACGTCATGCTCGAGATGCAGTTTGCGACCGGGGCGAAGTCCGCACGCCCTGCGCACACGCAAGCCAAGCACTACACGTCTTGGAAGGAAGCCAAAGCGGCAGTGGCAGAGCTCGAGGTGGTCGCGCACAAAGCAAAGATCGGCAGCGCCCACGTCATGGGCGGCTGTCCGATGGGCGACGATCCCAAACGCAGCGTCGCCAACAGCGATGGCAAGTTCCATCACCTCGACAACCTCTACATCATGGACGGCTCGCTTTTCCCCACCAGCATCGGCGCCAACCCCCAACTCTCGATCTACGGCCTCGTCTACAAGCTCGCGAGCAACCTAGCCACCCAGTTCAAGGCATGAAAAAGGGGACAGTCCCCTTTTCAAAAGGGTTAACCCTTACAAAAAGGGGACTGTCCCCTTTTTCACTTTTCGGGAGGCTTTTGGCGGCGGTTTGTTCCGCCGCACCGCCGCCACACTATCGCCTAGGTTGGCGGAGGGTTTGGGTGATTTGGGCTAGGACTGATACGGCGATCTCGGCGGGGGAGCGGGCGCCGATGTGTAGGCCTACCGGGCCGTTGATGCGCTCGAGGTCGGGCTCGGAGAAGCCTGCTTTGGCGAGGCGGCGGAGGCGCGACGCGTGAGTCTTTCGGCTGCCGAGGGATCCGATGAAGAAGGCGTCGCTGCGTAGCGCCATTTGGAGCGCCGGGTCGTCGAGCTTGGGNNCCCGTGGGTCGATCACGGTGACTTCGTATCCCGCAAGGGCTGCCATCGAAGAAAGGGGCTGAGCGATGTGCACTGCTCCGACCACAACCATGCGAAGGGGCGGATTGAACGGCTGATAGAAGAGCTGGGGTTCGGCGTCCGCCGTCACGCATGCGTCGAGCCGGAGCGCTTGCTTCACATGCGTGCGCTCGGCGTCGGTGTCGCCCTCCCCGCGCTGAAGCAGACGCTGCTCCCCCGAGTCGAGATTGGTCGCCAACACCACCGCACGTTTAGCCGCGATGTGATCCAAGACATCTTGTAGCGTTTTGATTTTCACTGAAGTGGCTCGACGAAAATATGGACCTTGCCGCCGCAGGCGAGACCGACTTCCCACGCCTGTTCGTTGGTGATCCCAAACTCGAGAACCTTGGGGACCCCGGTCTGCATCACGCCAAGGGCTTCTTCGACGACCGCCCCCTCCACGCAGCCACCTGACACCGAGCCCAAGAAGAAGCTGTCGTCCCGGACGACCAAATGGCTGCCAGCGGGCCGTGGTGAAGAGCCCCAGGTCTTGACGACGGTCGCCAACGCCACCTGGTGACCAGCCGCTTTCCAGTCCCGTGCTGCGACCAACACTTCGGCTTCCGATCGGTCCGCCATCGCGCGAAGTCTAAACTAGAAGCACTAGCGGAAGGGGAAGATTCCGCTACGGCCGATGTTCTTCGGCACATCCCTCACCAGTTGACTGTCACCGCACCAGCCGACTGGCTCTGTTGCGAACGCCTGGAAAGGACCACCCCAGCGGTCACTCCACCAGCCGCGACGAGCGCAGCCGCGGCCACGATCCAGGGCCACCTCTTCTTCTTGCTGACCGTAGGCTCATCGCGTGGCGCTTGATACTCCGGCATCTGAAACACATCTGGTGGTGTCTTCACACGCGTACCCGCAATGCTGGTATGGAACAGCACGCCACCCTGTCTCGTATGCGCGGTCGCCTCGCACCCGTCGTGCTCGCGCGACTCGGACAGCTCGATTCGGACCTGCGACCCCTGCGCGGTCCGTGCCACCGCCTTGCCATCCTCTCCGACCCTGCATTGCAGGCCGACATGGTCGACGAGGCCCGTGGGAACCTGGTCGACTCGGGCCACGACGTAGAAAACNNGCTCGAACGCCTGTCGAACAGGGGGCGGGGTCAACCGACTGAAGCGATAGCTCGGACGCACTGCCGCGAGGCGACGCAAGTCGGCTTGCATCGCGGCCTTGTTGCCGAGCGCGTGGAAGACGAGCGCCCTCATTTCGAACAGGCGAAGGAGCTCCTCGACCGACAGATCCGCGTTCCGCGCCGCGGCGTTGAACGTGCCAAGCGCCCCCTCGAAGTCCGCCTCCTCGTACGAGGCAATCGCCTCATCCAACAAAGGATGAGCCTTCGCCTCGCCCGCGAGCGCGGTCAGCAGACCCAAAAATACAAAGATTCCAAGGGCAATTCGCATGCTCTAGTCCACTCCTAACGTAACAAGAATCAATAAATATTCAAAAATTGCACTATCAACGGCCTTCGCTAGGCTGTAGATGGGCTGCAAGCGTGTCTCTAACTCCAGAAGAAGGGGAGTTCGTCGAGGACTCGATGGTGGAGGAGTTGCCTCCGCTGGAGGATTCCGGCGCACCCGAGCGCACCTCCCCAGAGCGCATCGGCCGCTACGAGCTTTGCTTCGAGCTCGCCTCCGGCGGCATGGCAACGGTGTACCTCGCACGGATCGACGGGCTCTCGGGCTTCGAGAAATTGATCGCGCTCAAGCGCATCCACCGACACCTGGCCAAGGAAAAGGGCTACGTCGACATGTTTCTCGATGAAGCCAAGATCTCCTCCCGAATCACCCATCCCAATGTATGTAGCGTCTTCGACTTCGGCGAGGCGGAGGGCGAGTACTACATCGCGATGGAATATCTCGTCGGGGAGCCCTTGTCGCGCCTGTGCACTCGCGTCGTCAAGACTCGAGCGCTGCGCCGAGATCCAATCCTGCCGCTCAGAATGGCCCGCATCATCGCAGACGCGTGCGAGGGATTGCACGCCGCGCATGAGCTCAAGGATGCCAATGGTGATCTACTTCACGTCGTCCATCGTGATGTGTCTCCAAGAAACCTCTTCGTCACTTACGATGGGGCGGTTCAGGTGGTCGACTTCGGGATCGCGAGCGCGCGGCAGCGGTTGCATCACACAGCCACAGGGAAGGTCAAGGGAACCTTCGCGTACATGGCTCCGGAGCAACTCACCGCCGATCCGATCGATCGAAGGGTCGACATTTGGGCGCTCGGCGTCACATTATGGGAGATGCTCGCCGTGAAGCGGCTCTTCCGACGCGACACGACCGCAAATACCATTCATTCGGTGCTCTACGACGAGATCCTCCCGCCGTCCGACTTTCGGGCCCAGGTGCCCAAGGCACTCGATGACATCGTGATGAAAGCGCTTGCTCGAGACCCAAAAGAGCGCTGGCAAACCGCACGAGAAATGGGGCGAGCCCTTCGACAGTTCCTCGGAACCCAACCCGAGGTCATCGATCCAGCGGAGTTGTCCGAGTGGATGGCCGAGCTCTTTCCCCAAGGCGAAGCGCGAAAGAGTCAGCTGATGGAGGTTGCTCGGATGGCCCACACCGCCGTGCCAGCCATGCCGCAAGTCGATGAAACCGACGTCACGCTCACGGCCACGGGCTTGGTCGCAGAAGGGCAACCTCTCGCATCGAGAACTTTCACTGCACGATGGGCGGCCATCGCAGTGGTCGCGTTGGGCATCACGGTGACGGGCGTGGCGGCCGTATTCGGTTTTGGCGGTGTCGATCCAACGATCGAACAAACCATGGTCGACACGCCGCTTCCATCCATCGAGGCAGAGGAACCTTCGATGCGAGTCGAAGTGGGTGAAGACCAGGCAACGCCCTCGCACGATGCCGCGGACGCGGACAAAGGCGTGGCGGGATCACTCGAGGACGAGTCAATCGAAGAGACTCCCAAGCCTCGGACGAACCGCCGCGCTCGAGCAACGCAGCGCGCCAAAACCGAATTCGGGACGATCAACCTCGTCACGCGTGGCGGTTGGGCGCAAGTGTACAAGGGCAACAAGTCTTTGGGCAGCACCCCGACTCGGCTGACTCTACCCGGCGGACGGCATAAGCTCGTGCTGAAGCCCTTCGGAGACGGCAAGCCGAAGACGGTTTTCGTCAACGTCCAGGCGGGCAAAATCAAGCAAGTCTCCATCAGCTTCGACTGAGCGTAGGCTGTCCCGCGCCAATTGGGGCCTCCGTTCGCCGGGGCGCCCAAACGCTGCTATCAGCGTGCGAACGGACTTAGCATGACCTCCTTGATACAGAACAAGCTGGGGCGATTACTCACCTTTGCCTCGATCATCGTCTTGATCGCCTCTACCGGGTGTACATCCGCCACCTCGACCACTGACCAACGGCTCCCCGAGGGGACGACGAAGTGGGCTCCCGAGGGCGCCAGGACAGTCGGTGACTACGACTACGACGTCATCCCTCAGCCCAATGCCTTTCACACGATGCATGCGGGGCCCAACAACAGCGACAACGTGTGGGTCGCGACCGCGCCAGTATTGGAGCTCGACTGGGTTGTGGAGAGAAGCTTCTATGTGCCTGAGGGCCCGACGTATGACAACGAGGGGAATCTCTACTTCAGCCCGCTGTTTCCACAGGAAGACGTCTCTTTGGTGTCGCTCGACGCGCAGACCGGTGAACGCAACTGGGCCATCCAAGGCAACAAAAGCAACGCGGGTAGTGGCGCGATCCTGATCCTCAACGACCCGGATAACCCCGGCGAACAGATCATCTATCACGCGACGTACACCGAAGCGATGGCCCTCAAGCCCGACCGCACTGAGATTTGGCGGCGGTCAACGGGATTGATACTGCCCGAAGTCATGGATGGTGTCCGCTCCACCACGCATTCCTTTGGGTTTAACTATCATCCGCA
>JABAOG010014564.1_pt1 | contig 10059 bp, 10 predicted proteins | sample 7062131 | NCBI WGS metagenome assembly JABAOG01 (sample SAMN14538629, study PRJNA623070) | marine sediment metagenome | biome: marine biome [ENVO:00000428]; feature: marine pelagic biome [ENVO:01000023]; material: deep marine sediment [ENVO:00002113] | place: India: Arabian Sea | collected... | reverse complement strand
ATGGTTCGAATTGCTCAAGCAGGGTTGCTTAATTAATAAAGGGCGATCTTTATGAGAATCTCATCCAATGTCGTATGGCACCATGGGTCTGTCACTCGCACTAAACGTGAGCTGCTGAACGGACATGAGAGTGTATTGCTATGGTTTACCGGCCTCTCCGGTTCAGGTAAATCGACGCTCGCCCACGCGGTCGAGGAGTGTCTTCATCAACATAAATGCAGTACCTTTGTGTTGGATGGTGACAATGTCAGGCATGGATTATGTGGTGATCTGGGTTTTACTGCCGAGGACCGGAACGAAAATATTCGCCGTGTTGGCGAAACCGCAAAGCTTATGTTGGAGGCCGGTGTCATCACCCTTACCGCCTTCATCTCTCCTTTTCGGCAGGAGCGGGAACGTGTTCGTGGTTTGATGCCTCATGGGGACTTTCTCGAGGTCTACTGTCGCTGTCCCCTTGAAGTATGCGAGCAAAGGGATGTCAAGGGACTTTACCGGAAAGCTCGTGAAGGCGAAATACCGCACTTCACCGGGATCTCTTCGCCCTATGAGGAGCCGCTTTCTCCTGAGCTTGTGATCGATACCTCGGCTCTTGCGCTGGATGCCTCGGTGAACGCTGTTCTTGATTTGCTTATGCAACGGGGGGTTGTTTCCCGTGCCAGGCTCTGTTCCTGAAACGGGCGTGATTCGATGAACCTTGCCTATGTTCTGTCGGATGGGAATACGGCGAGTACGGATTACTTTCTGTTTCCTCACCTGGAATCTCTGGGTTATACCCCGCAGCTGCTTGACTCCCGTCAAACGCCTTCGGATCCGGCTGCGTTGCACGAGGGATCCCTGTTTGTTATTTCACGCTATTTGCCTGTGGCGTGGTGTGAATGGTTGGTTACGCTCAGCCGGTCCGCTACTCCCATTGTTTATTTCATGGATGATGATCTATTCGATTTTCATGTGCTGGCCGGTTTGCCCTGGAGGTACCGATGGAAGATCCTCCGCCTCGCGATGGGCCAAAAATCCCGGTTGCTTGAGCTGTGTAATGAATTCTGGGTATCCACCCCTTATCTGGTGAATAAGTACGCTCAACTCAATCCACGATTAATCCGGCCGTCTCCATCGCCAAAAATGATTCATGCCAATCCGTCCCTGGTAAAGGTTTGCTACCATGCCACGGCATCGCACCGAAGTGAGCTCCACTGGTTGCTTGAGGTTGTNNACTTTGAGATCTTTGGCGACAGCCTGGTAAAACGGCTCTACCGAGGGTTACCACGCGTATCGATACTTCATGCGATGAACTGGACGCAGTATCTTGCCTGGTCCGGCACGATACACCGTGATATCGCCCTTGCACCGCTGTTGCCAAGTCCGTTCAATAACGCGCGTGGCCCTACAAAATTCTACGATTATGCACGGATGGGTGCAGTAGGCATTTATTCGTCCGTCGCTCCTTATAAGGACTTCATTCGCGATGGCGTCGATGGACGCCTGATTGATAACGACCCTGCCCAGTGGGGGCAGGCTATTGTCGCGCTGGCAGGTGATCCGTTCTTACGCAGAACGATGGCCGTTTCTGCCCGTGAGCGAGCACTGGGTTTGACATCTCCATCTGCAGACACTGCGGCGCTGTCTTCATCCAGGGGTAACTGAAACAGAATTCGCCATCGAGTCTTAGAGGCGCCTATGATTCGTATTTTTTCACCAGGTATACGAACGATTCCCCACCTGGAAATTTTCCTTGGTGCTGCTGTGGGAGTTGGACTGAAGAGCGCCAGCTCCGTTCACACGGTTCAAGCGGTAGCCGGCTGGGGAAGGCGTCCCAGTGCCACCAGGGCGATGCGCTACGCCAGGGAACACGAGTTGCCTTATCTTGCCCTGGAGGATGGTTTTTTGCGCTCGGTTAATCCGGGAAAAAAGGAAGCCCCGCTCTCCATGGTTATCGACGATGTGGGTATTTATTATGATGCCAGTCGTTCTTCCCGCCTGGAAATGCTGATCAGTCAACCACTCTCTCAGCTCGAGACTCAACGTAGCCAACGACTGATTGCACATTGGCGAGAGGGTCGGGTCTCCAAGTATAACCATCAACGTGACCCGGACTGGAAGGTTGCTGCGTCACATGAGGATATCCTGTCCAGACCATATGTGTTGGTTGTCGATCAGACGCGAGGGGACGCCTCCATCGAATACGGTCTGGCGGATCAATCGAGTTTCGAACGTATGCTTGAGGCGGCTCTCGCTGAAAATCCCGACTGCTCCATTGTGCTCAAAATGCACCCGGAGGTCTTTAAGGGCAGGAAATGCGGATATTTTGGTTCGACGACGTTGGTAAAGAATCCACGCATCAAGGTGTTGACCGAGGATCTCCATCCTTCCTCTCTTCTTGAACAGGCCGAGGCGGTCTATGTGGTTACTTCCCAGATGGGCTTTGAGGGGTTACTTTGGGGGAAAACGGTTCGTACTTTTGGAATGCCGTTTTATGCCGGGTGGGGTCTGACGCAGGATGAGCTCCCTGCACCTGGACGACGCGGGTCGGCGACACTTGGGCAACTTGTCCATGCCAGCCTGATTGCCTATCCGCGTTACATTCACCCCGAAACGGGGCGGACTTGCGAGGTCGAGACGGTACTCGATTATCTGGCACTGCAGCGGCGTATGCGTGGGCGATTTCCACTGCAGGTTTATGCAAAAGGCTTTTCACTGATCAAACGAACCGGCGTGCGACGTTTCTTTGCCGGTACCTCGGTGCATTTCTGCCGTCGCAATGAAATTGTTCCGCAAAGAAGCACGCTGGCGCTGTGGGGTTCTGACATGTCACCGGCGACGTCGGAGATGGGACTTGATTGCGTGCGTCTTGAGGATGGATTTCTCCGTTCGGTGGGATTAGGGGCAGAGCTTGTCAGTCCCTTGTCCTGGGTGATGGATCGGCGCGGGATCTATTATGACGCCACACGTTCTTCCGATCTGGAACACCTGTTGCGGACCGCCGGGTTTGATACCGGGCTCTGCGAACGAGCAGCCCGATTGCGGCAACGCATCATTTCCCAGGGTGTGACCAAGTATAACGTCGGCATGCGTTCTGCCGCTGCGGACGAGAGAGGTGAGCTGGGAGAGGTTTCTCCCCCCCCTGGCCGACGTGTGATTTTGGTCCCTGGACAGGTGGAATCGGACGCCTCGATTCGCTATGGGGCCTCTTACATTCGGAGCAACATCGACTTGCTGCATACAGTACGCATAACCAATCCTTCGGCCTATATTATCTATAAACCTCATCCTGATGTGGTGAGCGGACTCCGGGCTGCAGGCAAAAATGAAAACCGCGCGAGTGCCTATTATGACAGGCGGGTGGAAAATGCGTGTATCCATACTCTGTTGAGTCGGGTGGATGAAGTGCACGTACTTACCTCGCTGACAGGGTTCGAGGCGCTGTTGCGAGGCATTCCGGTAACCACTTACGGCCAGCCTTTCTACGCGGGATGGGGGTTGACGGTGGATCATGCATTAAGCGATGAGGTTGCACGGCGCCGCAGCCGAACGCTCACACTTGATGAGCTGGTGGCGGGCGCATTGATATGCTATCCCGCCTATGTGAGCCGCACTACGGGCAATTTCTCAACGCCTGAACGCATTCTTGACGAGCTGCTCGCCTGGCGTGACCAGGCAGCAAACAGTAAACCGCTTTGGCGCTATTTTCTGCTATGGCTATTGAAAGCTTTTGGGGAGAGACGGTAATGATGGGCGGTCTTGATGCTTACCAGGGCAAGCGTATACTGTTGCTTCAGGGGCCTGTAGGTCCCTTTTTCTGGCGCCTTGCCCGCGATTTGAAGTGGGCGGGGGCACAAGTATGCAAGGTCAACTTTAATGGTGGTGATTGGTTGTTCTATCCATTGGGTGCGATGGCATTCAAGGGGAGAATGGAAGAATGGCCGGGATTTCTCGAAAGCGTACTCATTGAGCGGAAAATTGACAGTATTCTTCTTCTAGGGGATTGCAGGCCGATACATGTTGTCGTGCAGGATATGGCAAACAAGCACGGCGTCGAGGTTGGGGTGTTTGAAGAAGGCTATGTGCGGCCGGATAACATTACCTTTGAAAAGGCCGGTGTGAATGGTTATTCGCAGATCCCTGACAAGCCCATTTTTTATCTGAACCGCCAAATTCCGGACTTTCCTGAACCCATTCCGGTAGGCAACACTTTTCCATACGTGGTGATGTGGGCCATGTTCTATTATCTGGCGAGTACCCTGTTGTGGCCGTTTTTTCGCCATTACCGGCACCATCGCCCACTTTCACCGTTGGAAGCATTGCCATGGCTCAGGGCATTATGGCGAAAAGGGTATTACCGGTTAACCGAATATTTTGTGGAAAAGCGGTTGTGTACCTCCATTTCGGGTGATTTTTTTCTTGTCCCGTTACAAGTGCATAACGATGCACAGGTGAGAGTGCATTCAGGATTTGCATCAATAGCGGATTTTATTCGCTATGTGATGAAGTCTTTTGCAGACAATGCCCCCCCCTCTACAACACTTGTGATCAAACACCACCCTCTGGATAGGGGTTATTACGAGTACGGTCAATTCATTCGTAAAGAGGCCGAAAAGCTGGGGATTACAAGTCGGGTATTGGCTATTCACGATCAGCATCTTCCCACCCTGCTGGCGCATGTCCGTGGTGTGGTGGTAATAAACAGTACGGTGGGCCTCTCCGCCGTTCATCATGGCGTACCGGTCAAGGTTTGCGGTAGTGCAATTTATAACATGCAGGGATTGACCTTTCAGAGGGAATTGGATGTTTTCTGGGACGCCGCGGTCGAGGAAAAGATCGACCTCACTCTTTATAGGCGTTTTCGCAGTTACCTTTTCCGGAAAACCCAGTTGAACGGTAGCTTCTACCGGCGCCTGGATATTCCCGGATCCCATACCGGGTTGGTGTGGCGATTACCTGATGACTCTTTCACGGCTTGCACTTCGGATGAGGATGCTGTGGTACTGAACTGAAGCTTTACTAGGGCACCCCTGCCTCAGTCGGGGGGCAATGAGAGGACGGTTCCTCAAGCTATTTCATGTCGCCAGCCCGTTATCAGCCGGTCAGCTTTGTTGCTATCTGTGCAACGTGTCGCCCTTGATATCTGGCGCCAGCAAGCTCGTTCTCGCTGGGTGTTCGTTCACCCTCACCTCCGGCAATGGTAGAGGCGCCATAGGGGGAGCAACCGCTGATTTCATCCATCGTCATTTGTCCGGCGAAGGCATAAGGCAGTCCGATAACCACCATCCCCTGATGCAACAGGGTAATATGGAAACTGAGGAGCGTGGATTCCTGACCACCGTGTTGGGTTGCGCTACTGGTGAAGACACTGCCTGCCTTGCCGACCAGTGTGCCGGACAGCCATAGCTGTCCTGTGGCATCGAGGAACTGCCGCATTTGGCCGCACATATTGCCGAATCGGGTTGGTGTGCCGAAGATAATGGCATCGGCTTCTGCCAGCTCCTCGACTTGGCATACCGGAATATGTTCCTGGGTTTTGAGTGTTTCCACTGCGCCCATCATTTCCAGCACCTCGGTGGGCAGCGTTTCCGGGCAGCGGCGTAAAACCGCCTCAGCACCCTTTTGTTCACGCACGCCCTCTGCCACGGCTTCCGCCATGCGGGCAATGTGCCCATACATCGAGTAATAAACAATTAGTACTCTCATCATGCACCTCCGGAAAAGTAGGCAGGCACATCGATAGTCGCGATGAAACAGCCGCCTTACCACGGGTTGTCCTGATTGTAAGGGGAAGCACCCCGTTACAGGCCAGTCATTCAGCGGATCGGAACGGAGCCGGGCTCCGGAATTTCGACCTCTTCCGGGATCAGCCGCCCTTTGTTGTGGTAGTCGGTATACTCATCCACCGATAGGCTACCGTTATCATTCGTATCGGCCTCATCGAAGTTTTTTGCAAGGTCCGCACGGACTTTGGACTCTTCGCGACTGATCTCTCCGTTATGATCGGTATCGATCTCTTCGAACAGCATTGCGTCACTCATTTGCTGGGCATGGGCGGGGGCAAGCAGAGTGAGACTGAAGAAAAGGATGGTAATGGTGTTTTGCGGGGACATAGCCTTTGCTCCTCTTGACTGGATATATGGGGTTACAGCCTGACTGAAGGTTGATAGGCCAATTGATACCGGAGACAAAGGTAGGTATAGCAACATAAATGCGATAGTACAGGAGAAGGGGCTCTGGTATGATGGGCGGCCCGTTTGGCATCACTGCCGGGCGGGCGCAAGTTCAATGGTGACCTGCATTGGTCCCCTCGCGACGATAAACCGTGAACCCGGTCAGGCCCGGAAGGGAGCAGCCGCAGCAGTGGACTCGGGCGCCGGGGTGTGGCTGGTGCAGGTCGCCACCCATTTTCTCCTGAATATCCGAATTCTGGATCGACATTCAGGACAACTCTCCTCCCCGTTGGTATCCTCGCTACGTTATAATCTATCGATGGCGGATTATGGAGTAACAGCATGAGTTATCAGGTCCTGGCGCGAAAATGGCGACCGCGGAATTTTCCCGAAATGGTCGGGCAGACCCACGTGCTGCGCGCCCTGATCAATGCGCTGGACAACGACCGCCTGCACCACGCCTTTCTGTTCACCGGCACCCGCGGCGTGGGCAAGACCACCGTGGCGCGCATCCTCGCCAAATCGATTAATTGCGAGCAGGGGATGAGCTCCACCCCCTGTGGCGTGTGCAGTGCCTGCCGCGAGATCGATGAGGGGCGTTTTGTCGACCTGATCGAGGTGGATGCGGCCTCGCGCACCAAGGTGGAGGATACCCGCGAGCTGCTGGAAAACGTGCAGTACGCCCCCACCCGCGGCCGTTACAAGGTCTACCTCATCGACGAGGTGCACATGCTCTCCAATCACAGCTTCAATGCCTTGTTGAAGACCCTGGAGGAGCCGCCGCCGCACGTGAAATTCCTGCTGGCCACCACCGATCCGCAGAAGCTGCCGGTGACCATCCTTTCGCGCTGCCTGCAGTTCAATCTCAAGCGACTGCCGCTGGAGCTGATTCGTGAGCACCTGCGGCAAATTCTCGAAAAGGAGGGGGTGGCGGCCGAAGCCGGGGCATTGACGGCACTTGCCCGTGCCGCTGACGGTTCGATGCGTGATGCGCTGAGTTTGCTGGATCAGGCTATTGCCTACGGCGGTGGCCAGGTTGCCGCGGCCGAGGTGCAGGAGATGCTTGGCAGTATCGATCGCAACCGGGTGCTGCAGCTGTTGCAATCCCTGGCTGACGGTGACGGTGAGGGCCTGATGGGCGTGGTTGGCCAATTGGCGGAGCAGTCACCGGATTTTGCCGGGGTACTCGACGAACTCAATACCCTGTTGCAGAACCTGGCCGTGGCCCAGCAGGTTCCGGCGGCGCTTAACGACACAATGGGCGACCGCGAGGCACTGCTCGCATTGTCCGGGCAAATGAGTTCTGAGCAGGTGCAGCTTTATTATCAAATCGGCATCATCGGTCGGCGGGATTTGCCGTTGGCCCCCGATCCGCGTTGCGGTTTCGAAATGGTGCTGTTGCGGATGCTCGCTTTTCAGCCGGCCTCGGCAGGCCCGGCCAGGGGCGCCGGAAGCGTTGCGTCAGCATTGGCCCGGACGGTGACGGCCACCACCCGGGAGGCGGAGCGTAGCCGTGTCGAGACAGGAGCGGCCACGGTGCAGACCCGGGTGGAGGAGGCCTCGCCAGAGACGGAAGCTGGACTGGCGAATTCTGTCGCCAGCGCGGGTGTGGCGGAACCGGGCTTGTCCGATCTGGCTCCCGGCGCGGCGGAAGGAACGATCGACGGGGCGCCGGCCTGGGCCTCGCTGGTGGCTAAACTGCCACTCAGTGGCATGACTCGGCAGTTGGCGGAGCACTCTGCGTTTGTTCGTCATCAGGACGACCTTCTTGAGCTTGCGTTGGACCCGGGATTCGAAAATTTGCGTAATCCCAAGTGGGAAGAGGGGTTGGCTCGGGCTCTGGAGATGTATTTCGGGCGCAAGATACAGTTACAGTTTGGGAGTGGCGAGCAGCAGGTGGCGACTCCACAGCAGCTGCGAAAGGATCAGGCAGCGGCCAGGCAGGAGGCGGCAGAAGCATCGGTTCAGAGTGATCCGGCGTTGCAGTCGATCCTGGAACATTTCGATGGCGAGATCGAACCCGGTTCGATACGTTCGAAGGAATAGGCAGATACGAGAAAAGCAGATACGTGAAGCGAGGGAAAAGATTTGAGGGGACACTCGCCTAAGATCAAGCGTGTGCGCAGCGCACTCAACCCTCACATCATTTTCTTTGAATCGCGTATCTTGTCTCGTATGCCTGTTCTCTATGAAGAACCCACGGCTTAACAGAAATATAGAGGTGAATTTATGAAAGGCGGACTTGGTAACTTGATGAAACAGGCGCAGAAGATGCAGGAGGACATGCAGCGTGCGCAGGAGGAGTTGGCCACTATGGAGGTCACCGGCCAGGCTGGTGGAGGGATGGTCAAGGTAGTGATGACCGGACGCCACGATCTGAAGCGGGTCAGTATTGATGACAGCCTGATGGGCGACGACAAGGAGATGCTCGAAGATCTGATTGCTGCTGCGGTCAATGATGCGGTCCGTCAGCTGGAACAGGTTACCCAGGAGAAGATGGGCGGACTTACAGCCGGTCTCAATCTGCCGGGCGGCATGAAACTGCCGTTCTGAGTTCGCGATGTTGACGCCGTTGATAGGTCGTTTGGTCGAGGCTCTGCGTATCTTGCCCGGGGTCGGTCCCAAATCGGCACAGCGCATGGCTTACCACCTGCTCGAGCGCGACCGGGAGGGGGCACTGCATCTGGCCGCTGCTTTGCAGGAGGCTGTGGAGAAGGTTGGTCACTGCAGCAGCTGCCGCACCTTAAGCGAAAATTCGTTGTGTCCCATTTGCAGCAGCGCGCGACGTGATGCCAGCCTGCTGTGTGTGGTGGAATCGCCTTCCGATGTGGAGGCGATCGAGCATACCAGTGTCTATCAGGGACGGTATTTCGTCCTCATGGGTCATCTTTCGCCGCTCGACGGCATCGGTCCTGAGGACATCGGCCTGGATTTGCTGGCGCAGCGGCTCGATAGTGGTGAGATTGCCGAAGTGATCCTCGCCACCAATCCGACGGTTGAGGGTGAGGCCACCGCCCACTATATCTCCGAAATGGTGCGCAGCCGCGGCATTCGGGTGACCCGCATCGCGCATGGCGTGCCGCTCGGCGGAGAGCTGGAGTTCGTGGATGGCGGCACCCTCTCCCATGCCTTTACCGGCAGGCGGGAAGTCTGAAACGGCCTTCGTCACACCCCTTCTGAATCACATCACTGTCTGGGACAACCCTGCCTGTCTGTGGCCACCCCCATGGGCGTTGCCGGGCAGTGGTCGCGATAATCAGGTGTGCCGTCGAAATCGCTGTGTTTCGGGCAGCCGTTTTGTGCCACACCCATGGATATGGCCTCAGGGCTGTCATCAGGACAATAATCCTTACTGTCCAAAACCCCATCCCCATCGCTATCGGCTTCGCAGCCATGCTCATCCACACCCATACTTCCCGGCTGTAGCTGTTCCTGTGTTATGGCGTTTTTGTCGATTAATGTGGAAGAAACAGAGGGCATAGCCGTACTGTCGGGACATTTGTCCAGTGTGTCGGGCACGCCATCGTTGTCTTCATCCGGTACAACAGCTTGCAGCGGAGTACCGGCAAGCAGGGCCATCAGCAGGACCAGGTGTGCCCTGTACAGAAGACGGAGGAGTGAAAAGAAAGTATTCATGGGTGACTCCATGACCGGCAGAGAGCGCACACTAACGGGCCAGGATGGCGTTGATTTCTTCCTGGGACAGGTATTGTGCCTCGTAATTGCCGATGCCGATAACGGCTTCGATCTGACCGATAAATGCCCGTAGGTGGTACTCCGAGCCATCGACTAGGGAGCTGTAGGAATTGATGAGGGCCAGTTCGTCGGTATAGTTAAGGCCGCAGCCGCCTTCTTCGATGTCGTTGTCCATGCTGACGATGATCTTGGGACATTTGATGATATCGTGCAT
>JABAOG010009998.1_pt2 | contig 10059 bp, 7 predicted proteins | sample 7062131 | NCBI WGS metagenome assembly JABAOG01 (sample SAMN14538629, study PRJNA623070) | marine sediment metagenome | biome: marine biome [ENVO:00000428]; feature: marine pelagic biome [ENVO:01000023]; material: deep marine sediment [ENVO:00002113] | place: India: Arabian Sea | collected... | reverse complement strand
CGGTCACCGTGCTGCAAGGCCGCGGGACTGCGCTCTATACTCCGCTGGAGCAGTACGGAGGTGATACCGGGCACACCGAAACCCGCTCCGACATCTACTCCCTTGGGGCGACGCTCTACCACCTGATGACCGGCAAGCCACCGCAGGAAGCGAAGGCGCGCTTCCTCAAGCCGGGGGCCTACGTACCGCCGCGGGTCGCAAATCCATCCCTCAGCCTGCGAAGCGCGCAGGCGATCACCTGGGCGATGGCCATGCACCCCGAGGACCGCCCGGCGAGCGTGCGCGCCTTCCGCGATATGCTGCTCTCGACGAGCCCGCTTGGCCTCTGGCCTGAGCAAAGCGCTTCAACCGCCATCGAGCGCGTCGCCCCGGTCAACCGGGCACTTGCCCTTATCGCGCTGACCCTGTTCCTGATCTCCGTGCTGGCGACGGTTTTCTCACCGATGGTTGCGGTTCCGTAGCGTCGGCACGACCCACTCATTCCACAGCCGCACCGCCAGTGCGACCAGCCCCAGCCCGATCAGCGCCCCGAGCCACGACGCCATCCCTGCCGACCAACCCCCGAACGCCCCGCGCCACCCTTCCGAACCCGGCAGCACCAGTGCAAAGTAGTTGTACCCTATCAAACCACCGATCATCGTCGGTAACGCAAACAGCAGCCCGTAATTCAGATCTCGCCGCGTAAACCCGAGCACGAATACCAGTGCCGAAATCGCCAGCAGCCCANNTTACCTCGGTTTCTTCTACTTCGGCGGGTTCAGCGGTAGCAGTTGGCAACATCTCCGGGGTTTCCTCAGGCGCAGGCGTTTCGGTCGGCGTCGGTGCGGTGGTCGGCGGGATCTCAGGCGGCAGCACGTCGATCTCTGCGCTGCCCGATTCGGACACGACCAGCCGCAGAGTCTCCGAGTTGTTCGCCTCGCCGCTCACCACGCTAACTCGCAGCTCGCCCTGCCGATCCAGCACAAGGGTCGCCTCGGCAATCCCGTCCAGCGTCACGGTCTGTGTGATGCGCGGCGTCTCGTTCGCGTAGCTCTGGATGAACTCGACGGGTGTGCCATCCGGCACCGGGTTCCCGTTCCAGTCCTCGATCACGTCCGTCGCCAGCAGCAGCGTGTCGCCCAGCTGCGCCCGTCCGGCTTCAGGCGTCGCAGTGCCTTCCCCTACCCCCTCGATAGTGTAGAACAGGCTGATGGCCTGGTTCGGGTCAGCCGAGGTCACGCGAAAGATGTCGTAGTTCAACGCGTTGACAGAAACCGGCGACGCGCCGGTCGGGGAGAAATCCTGAAACAGCGCGCGCGCCGCGACCTCGATAAATGGGTCGGTATATCCATACAGACCATAGAACACCGTCAGCTTGCTGACCTCTGTCGAGTCGAGGTAGTACGGTGCCCCCATCGCCATCACTGCCAGCCGCGCGTCTGCATCGACCGGAGGCTGCGCGAGAAAGCGCTTGACCACGTCTGACGACGGCATGGTCGGGTCCAGATCGTGCATCAGGAATACGACCCAGTCCGCTGCGTTGAGCGCAATCGGCAGCAGATCTGGCTCCGGCGTCTCGTCGCCGCTCTGCACGGTGAGCGGGCCAAAACGAAGGAACGCATCCAGTTCGTCAAAGCTGAAAGACGTCACGTCGGCAGGCGATACCAGCCCGGTGGCCGTTGGCCCGTAGGCGTGCAGGATCGCGTCACGCAGGGCGGTTTCACTCACGATCGGGCGCGCCTCGCAGGTGGCGCAGCGTTGTGACGTGCGGGTGTCGGTGAAGATCACGATCTGATCGCCACGTTGCGGCACCGTTGCCTGATCGGGCTGGTCGGGGAACAGCATCGTCAACGCGCCGCGCGCCACGTCGAGCGTCACGTCACCGCCCTGCCCCAGCGTCTGCAGTCCCTGTCTTGACGGCACCGCCGTGGACGGGTCGAAGGTGCCGCCGTACAGCCGCAGCTTGGTCTGCAGGATGCGCCGCACAGAGGCATCCACCTGTTCGCGGAACGCGACGTCGTCACGGTAGCGCTGAACGAAGTACTCGATGGTGTCTGAGATGGTATCGGCCTGGTTGGCCTGCGGGTCGGTGCCAAACTCGCCGAGGTATAACATATCGTTCCCGGCAGTGAAGGCGTCGCTTGCGATGCGCCGGGCCGGGAACACGATCTCTTCGGGGTCGTAGAAGCGGCGCACGCCGCGCACGCCCAGCGAATCGCTGATCACGATGCCGCCGTTCTGCCGCCACGCAGCAAACGGCTGGGACGCGAGCAGGCTCTGCAGCGCCCCTGCTCCGAGGCTCACCGGCGGGGTCGCCACACGCAGGTTGTCGGCCTGAAAGCCCTGGTACCGGATGTGCCCGACAAATAGCNNAATAGCCCATCCGCCGTGACCATCGGATCCGCTGCCGGGCCAGTCACGGCGATGAACGGGCGCAGGTCTGACTGGGTGAGCTGATCGCGCGAGCGCCGCACCGTGGGGATCTCGACGGTGGACGGACGATCCGCACCCCCGTAACCGGGGAACCGCCCCGGCGTCACCGCCAGCCGCCCGCGGCTGCCTTCGTGCAGCCCGCCGAGGTACGCGGCAGCCATTTCCGACACCCAGTACGGTTCACCGCCAAACACGCGCGTCCCGAGGTCGCCGGTTGCCAGCGGCTGCGGCGTCTCGAGCACGTCGACGGATGGCCCTAGCAGCAGATTCACCCCGGTGGCGCTGAGTTCCGCGCCAACGATGCGGCCAACCGCAGTCGCATTCGCGCGGTTCCAGCTTGCCCCGATCGCCATGCTGGTTGGCAGCGGCGAGAGATCTCCGTTCGGCAGCAGATACGGCCAGCCGTCGCCCCCATACTCGAGGCCGATGAACAGAGGGACGTACCCCGGTGGCGTGGGGAGCGCGCCGGGTGTGGCGGTGGGCTCGTCCGGCGGCGCGCCGGGTGTGCTGCCTGCGTCATCGCGCGACCCGCCTGCATTCGCCGTCTGAAGGGCAGCGGCGAGCTCGTACATCTGTACCGCGAGGTCAGTGTCCTGTGTGAAGTTGTCTGCCGAGCCGGTGAGGATGACCCCGCCGACGTGATGATCGCGGATCAGGCTCGCGATCTCGGAGTCCGCGCTCACATCTGACCCGTAAAAGGTCACGACGAACAGCTGCCCGACACGCGCCTCGGCGTCCATCTGCGCGAATACCGCCTCAACCGCCTGGTTTGTGGGGGTCTGGGCTGATACTTGCGGCTGCTGGCTCGCCGGGAAAATTAGGACACTCAGCAGGAGTGTAAGACTGATCAGTTGGCGCATGTGTGTTGCTACACAGTACTAGCGGGCAGGGAGCACGCAGGCAAGTATACCGTGATGCCGAGAAGTCGAGCAAAGGCGTTCTTGCGGAGGAGGATGAGTGTCTTCGAGCAGGCGTAGGCTTTGCGTAGGGCAGACGGAAGTCTCGCGTCAATCCTCCCGTTCGAGGCCTGTGCTATCTTAGGGTTGCGGACGCCTTCTTCTCCTCCTCAACGAAAAGTGTCGCCATCCTCTGGCGGCATTTTTCGTTTGTGGAAGCAGTCCGCCTACCCTCTCGGGAACCCGCCCGGCAGGCTGCGGCGCCACGCATCCGTAAGCCCCAGCACCGACAGCACCGACAGTGTCAGCAGTATACCCGGCGGCAGCGCGATCCACGGTGCCGCGCGCAGATAGGTTCGCCCGTCGGCCAGCATACGGCCCCACGTCGGCATCGACGGCGACCCGCTCACCCCGAGGAAGTCCAGCGCAGCCATGTTGAGGGTTGCCCACGCGAAGACCACGGTCCCGTAAGCGATCAGCTCGCCGCGGATGGACGGCAGGATGTGATGGCTGATGATCCACAGCGACCCGCCGCCGAGAGTCCGCGCAGCCTCGACGAACGTGCGTGAGCGAACCGCCAGCACCGCAGCCCGAACCACACGGCTGTACGCCGGAGCCAGCGAAAGCCCGACTGCAACCGCCGCCTGGACCGGGCCGCTGCGCAGCAGCGCGACGATCGCCAGCGCCATCAGCAGGCCGGGGAAAGCGAGCAGCACGTCCACGACGCGCATCAGAATCGCATCCAGCACACCGCCGACTGCCCCGGACGCACCGCCGACCAGCGTGGCCAGCAGCATTGCAATCGCGGTCGAGAGCAGCGCCAGCGCGAGGCTGTTGCGCGCCGCCGCGAACGTTCGCACCAGCACATCAGCGCCGAGCTGGTCGGTGCCCAGCGGGTGCGCTGCGCCGGGCCGGGCAAACGGCGTCGCCGTAGCCGCCGCAGATGATCCGGCGGGAGCCAGCGACGGCACGACCACCGCCAGCGCAACGACCAGCGACAGCAGCGCCAACCACGCCGGCCAGAACCGCCCTGCCCGCATTAGCTGAGCTGCACCCGGGGGTCGAGCCACGCCTTGGCCACGTCTGCGCCAAGGTTCAGCACCGCGTACGTCACCGCGGAGAGAATCACCACGCCCTGCACTACGGGCAGATCTTGATCCAGCACCGCCCGCAGCAGCAGCCGCCCAACTCCCTGCCGCGCGAACAGGTTCTCGGTGACCACCGTGCCGCCGAGCAGGAACCCGAACTGGAGCGCGATCACGTCGAGCGTCGGAAGCAGGCCAACCCGCAGCGCATGCCGGATCATCACCCCGGCGCGCGTCAGGCCTTTTGCGGCAGCGAGCGGCACGAAGGGCTGCCGAAGGGCCTCGCTGACACCTGCCTCCACCGTCCGTGCGATGCCCCCAGCGGCGCTCGCACCGACCACCAGCGATGGCAGTATCAGAGAGGCAAACCCCTGCTGGCCGGTCGCGGGCAGCCAGCCCAGCACGATGGCGAACAGCCAGACAGCCAGCGTGCCGGTGAACATGACCGGCAGCGCCAGCAGTAGCCCGGTCGCGCTGCGGCTCACCTCGCCGAGCCACGTCTCGCCACCCAGCACCGCGAGCAGCCCCAGCAAACCACCCGCTACTACCGCCACCGCCAGCCCGCCGAGCGCCAGCGCGACGGTTGGCCCGATCTGCTGGCCGATCAGCAGGCTCACCGGCTGCCCGGCCATCCATGACAGGCCAAGGTCGCCGCGCAGCAGGCCACTGAGATACGTCGAGTAGCGGGCCGCAAGCGGCTGATCCAGCCCCAGTGCCTCACGCCGCTGTTCGAGCACCGCGTCCGGGACGGTCGTCTGCGAGAGGGCCGCCTCTGCCGGGTCGCCGGGGATGAGCTGCATGGCGAAGAACACCACCGTGATCGCCGCCCAGAGTGTGAGCACCACCCCACCTACCCGCCTCAACACGTAGCGCGTCATTGGCCCGGCTCTGCATCCTGTCCAGTCAGCCTGACGTCCATCAGGTAGGGGTACCAGCCCTGCGCGTCGAAGTGCAGCCCCTCGATCTCAGGACGCGTGGCGTTGACGTTCACCTGTTCGCGGATCGGGAGGATCAGCGCCTGCTCCATGATCCGCCCCTGCACCAGCGCGTACAGCTCCGCACGACGCGCCTCGTCGGTCGCGGTCAGCGCCGAGACCAGCCAGGCATCCAGCTCCGGGTCGACGTACCGCGACCAATTCCGCGAGCTGGTGGATAGGAAGAAGCCGTTCAGGACGCTGGGATCCAGTGCGAAGAAGTTTGCCGAGAGCGCATTGTACTCGCCGCTGCCCGCCGTCTCGACCAGCATCGGGTAGGACGCAACCTGCAGCAGGGCGACTCGCACGTTGAGCGTGGTCTCCCACTGGTTTTCGACCATCTGCGCCACATCCGGCGCCAACCCCCACGGAGGCACCACGACCGAGATCTCCAGTGGTTCGCCGTTCTCGTCCCGCCAGCCGTCACCATCGGTATCCACCCAGCCGGTCGAGTCGAACAGCGCGGCAGCCTGCACCGGGTCAAAGTCGTAGCGCCCCTCGATTGCCGGATCATAGTACAACGTGGCTGCGGTCAGCGGCCCGTACGCCGCATCTGAGAAGCCCTGAAACACCGCTTGCGAGATCGCCTGACGGTCGGTCGCCAGAATCAGCGCCTGCCTCACCTCGAGGCTGCTGGTAGGCGCGCGGTTGGTGTTCAGGTAGAACTGCAGCGGCTGGCCGGGGATCGGCACCTCCGTCAGGTCGATTACCCCGTCGGCGCTGAGCTGCCGCGCGTCTGTCGGCAGCACTTCGCCCATGACATCGACTTCACCACTCTGCAGCGCCAGCGCACGCGATGCCGGATCCGGGAAGAACCGGAACGTGATTCGCTCTGCCGCCCCGAGGATGTCAGTCTCGCTCGCGACGGATGGCGCCCACGCGTAATCGTCATTGCGCTCCAACACCAGCCTGTCGTTGACCACGTACTCCACAAAGCGGTACGGCCCGGTGCCCACCTGGTGGAACTGGTACGTCGCGGTGTCGTACTCTGCGAGTGCTGCCGGCGAAGCCATCCCGAGGTGCGGTTGGCTCAGCCCGTCGAGCAGCGGTGCGTACGGCTCCGATAGCACGATCTTGACTTCATAAAGACTGGTCGGCTCGACCCTGACCACCGGGCCGAGCAGCCCGGCTGCCTTGAGAGAGTTCGCGTCCGGCGAGAGCACGCGCTGCAGGTTCACGCGAACCGCGTCGGCGTTAAAGGCCGTCCCATCGTGGAACGTCACATCTTCCCGCAGCTTGAACGTGTACTCCAGCCCATCGTCGCTGACGCTCCACGACTCCGCCAGCCCGGGCACAAATTCCAGCGTTTCGGCATCCCGATACACGAGCGTATCGTAGACACTCCGCAGCGGAATTCCCAGTTCAGAAGATGCGTGGATGTGCGGGTCGATCCCGGACGGGACGAGTGTCAGACCGTACACAAGCTCGAACACGTCATCCTCTTCGGCGGGGCTGCAGCCTGCGCCCAGCAGCGCCACCAGCAGGATCAACAGAATCAATACAGGCGTTGGAGCCAGCCTGCAGGCAAGTGCGGTTCGCATGTGTTTCCTTTATCAGAACGCAGGCATGTGCCTGCTCCGTCTTTGTGGCAGATCGGGGCAGATTATAGGGCACGACCGGGCTGCCTACAATAAGTGTAGCCCGCCCCACACTCCGGTGTCGTGGCTCCACGATGCGCTGGACGCACGGAGGCCGCGCGGCCAGTATCTTTGAAAGCTCCTCGCATCACAGGTACAATCGCGCCCATGCAAGCCAACAACATTGCTCGCTGTACAGTCTGCGGTCGCCAGTCCGCGGAAATCCGCACATACGGGAACCGCCATTACTGCCCGGAACACTTGCAGGCCTTCCCGCAGGAGAACCGCGCGCTCTGGCGTGCCAGTGCCTCGGCGCTGGGAGTCGTGCTCCTGACGATCGTTGCCGTGACCGCGGCATCGCTCCTGATCCCGGAGCCCAGTCAGACTCTGCGGCTGCTGGTCGGTATTACGGTCTCGGTGCTTCCGGTGCTGGTGTGGGGGTTTAGTCTCTACCGGTTCGCCGCGCAGGATTCCTCAGATATTTCGCCGCTGCTTCCGACCATCTTCGTGCTCGCGGCGCTGATCGCGGCAGCCATCAGCCGCCCGCTGCTCTACGACATCATCGACCTCGACGGCTGGCTGATCCGTGCCAGCGCCTCGAACCAGCTGACCGCGCACCTGCTGCTGGGCGCACCCGTACACGTGTTCCTGCTGTATGCGATCGTGCGGTTCACCGTATGGCGCACGCCGACCTTCGAGCACCGGGAAGATGGACTGCTCTTCGCTGTGGCAGCAAGCTGGGGATATAGCGCGGCATATAACACGTTGTTTGTATTCGACCACGGTGGCCTGACTCTGCTGGGTGGGAGCTTCCGCCTGCTGACGCAGATGGCGGCGTTTCTCGCCGCAAGCCTGACGGTCGGTTACTTCCTCGGGCGCAGCCGCTTTGAGGACATGCCGTTCTACTACATGCCCGCCGGGGTGGCGGCGAGCATCGGTCTGAATGCATTCGTGTTGTACGCGGGTACGTCGCTGAACAACATCCGCCTCCGTCTTGACAGCGATGGCTTCAGCCCCTGGCCGGGCCTCGTGTTCAGCATCGTGGTGATGATCGCCAGCTTCGCGACGGTGTACGGCTTGATGCGCCGTCTCAACCGGCTGACGCAGGGGCGCATCGGGGTGGAGGCCAGCCAGTGACCGAGTCTGCTTGGGACTGGGAAGAGCAGCTGGAGGAGAGCGCGTCTGACCTGACGCGCAACGACCGGCTCGGAACCACGCTGATCGTGCTGCTGGTCGCCGGGCTCGTGCTCGCCGGGCTTGTGATCCGCCAGCGCACCACCACGGCAACGTGGTTGTACAGCAGCCGCGAGGAGGGGTTGGAGGTCGCCTACCCTGCCGGGTGGCTGATCGACGAGCAGGGCGACTACGTCATGCGGGCCCGGGACCCCAAAGCACGGCCCTTCAACACGCGCTACCAGATCACAGCAGTGCCGGCTGGCGGGCAGGCNNAGGCGTCGATTCGTAACGTGCTCGACGGGTTAACGCTCCAGCGCTCGACGGACCTCTCGGCGTACCGCGTACTGAGCGTGCAGGAATCCAGCCTCGATGGCCAGACAGTCACTGAGATGAACTTCGCGTACGTCGACGCCGACCCAAACCCGTTCATCCAGCGGCTGCCTACAGTCGTCGTCGGGCGTGACATCGTCATCCGCGACGGCGACCGCGCGATTGTGGCAACCTATATGGCCGACCGTGACACGTTCGACGCCGGGCTATCCGGCTTCGAGCGCTTCGTCGCCAGCCTCAGCTATTAGTGCTTATGAACCTCCACTCGACTGCCCAGGACCTCCCGCACCGCGTGCGACGCTCGCCGCTGCTGGCCGCTTTCGTGCTATTGCTCGCCGTTCTCGTGATATTTGCGCCCGCGGCGCTGGCGCAGGAGCCAGCCCCCGCCGCCGAGCAGCGCGCGCGCCAGGCCACCGTGTTCCTGATGCAGACGTACGAGTCGGCTGGGACGCAGGTGCTCTCCTGTGTCGGCTCCGGTACGTTGATCAGCGCACAGGGCCTGATCCTCACCAACGCACACCTCGCGCAGGCAGCCGGTCCGTGCCGCGGCGAGCGGATCGTGGTTGCGCTCCCGGTCCGCGTGGACGAGCCGCCGGTACCGACGTACGTCGCCGAGGCGGTTCAGGTAGACAACCGTTTCGACCTGGCCGTGCTCCAGATTACCGGCGGCCTCGATGGCAGCCTGGTCAACTTCGAAGCGCTGAACCTTCCGTACGTCCAGATCGGCGAGACCACGACCTTGCAGCCCGGCAGCGGGTTGATGTTCGTCGGCTACCCGGATGTGCAGGCCACCAGCGTCGAGGCGACGATGGGTGTCGTGACCGGCCTGACGGCGGAGAAGGGTGCCGGGAGTGCAGCGTGGCTGCGCACCGACTCGGAGCTGGGCGGCGGCATCACAGGCGGAGGCGCCTACGATCTGGCTGGCAACCTCATCGGCGTGCCGACAAGCGCACCCTCGACCAGCGGCAGCGAGCCCGGCGCAGACTGCCTGAATATTCAGGACGACACACGCGACGGCCTGATCGACTCGCGCGACAGCTGCGTGCCGATCGCCCAAACTGTCAGCGCCATCCGCCCGGTTGTGTTCGCCAAACCATTGATCGACGCAGCGCTGAACGGCTTCAGGTTGGAGCACACGGAAGACGCATTCGACCTGCCCGCAGCCGAAGGACCGGTCGTCAGCCGTCTGCTGTTCTCCCCGGACATCAGCCGCACCGGCGTCCCCACCGAAGTCGTCACCGCGCTTCCCAGCGGCGCCGACAGCCTGTTCGTGGTGTTCGACCACGCTAATCTCCTGCCGGGCACGCCCTACGAGCTCCGCCTCACGCGCGATGGCCAGTACATGCCGCAGTTCAGCCTGGGCCCGCTGGCCTGGGGCGGCAAACGCAACGGCACGTGGTATATCGGCACTGAAGGAAAGACGCTGCCCGACGGCGAATACGAAGCCACGGTCTACGTCGCCGGGCAGCCGCTCTCAACGTCCACCCTCACCATTGGCGGCCCCCCTGCCCCGCAGTCGTTCTCCAACCTGTCATTCAGCGTGCCCGGGGCTGCGAGCGGGCTGCCCTCTACGTCCGCGCTTCTGCCCGCCGGTCTGAACGAGGTCAAC
>JABAOG010006497.1_pt1 | contig 10060 bp, 7 predicted proteins | sample 7062131 | NCBI WGS metagenome assembly JABAOG01 (sample SAMN14538629, study PRJNA623070) | marine sediment metagenome | biome: marine biome [ENVO:00000428]; feature: marine pelagic biome [ENVO:01000023]; material: deep marine sediment [ENVO:00002113] | place: India: Arabian Sea | collected... | reverse complement strand
CCCTGTTCCAGGAGCTGCTGGTGCGCGTTCTCGTAGAACGGGGAGTCCTCCATCTGCACCAGGAACCTGGCACGCTCGGGCTCGCGGCGCAGGTGACGGTAGATGGCCGGCCACATCTGGCCATAACGAACCCGCGGCGTGGCGTCGGGATCCATCTGTGCCACCACCTCTTCACCGAGATCTCGCTTGATCTCCAGGTAGGTCGCAACGACGAGCTCTTCCTTCGACTCATAGTGCACGTAGGCCGTTCCGGCGGCAACGCCGGCGGCCTTGGCGACGGCACTCATCGAGGCGCCGTGGAAACCCCGATCGGCCACCAGGTCACGCAAGGCCCGGCGGATGGCGGCCGGACGGTCGATCGTCACCGTCATGGCTGCTCCGGCGTTTGGTCGAACTCGAGCTTCGTGCCGGTGGCGTTCTCCGAGACGGCCCACAGGTTGTCGATCGCCTTGTCGAGACCGAGTCGGCGCAGAATCGGACGGCGGACCGGGGGACCTACGTTCACGTACCTCGGCGCATACATCTCACCGCCGCGCGCCTGCGGATCGGTGGCAGCACGCAGTTGCGGAAGTGCACCTCTCGCCGCCGGCATCCCGGCACTGGCGGCCAGCCACTTCCAGAATCCGGCCGACCGGCCGGCGCCGCCCTGTTCGGCCGTGTGCACCTGGAGGTTGGTGTGCGACAAGCCGGGATGCGCCAGCAGACTCCCTGCACTCAGGCCACGCTGCTCGAACTCGCGTTGCAGCCCGAGGGCGAAGTGGAAGTTGGCGAGCTTCGAGTGACCATAGGCCTTCCACGGCGAGTAGCTGCCCTCGAGATGCGGGTTGGAGGGATCGACGGGACGTCCCATATGGTGAGCGGTGCTGGTGACGGTCACCACCCTCGCCGCGCCCGCCGCCAGTAGCGGTGGAAGGAGTTCGGCGGTCAAGACCCAGTGCCCGAGGTGGTTGACCCCGAACTGCATCTCGAATCCGTCGACCGTGCGGCGCTCGGGTAGCGCCATCAGTCCGGCGTTGTTCATCAGGATGTCGATCTGCGGATGCTGCTGCCGGATGGCTGCGGAAGCCGCCCGAACGGAGTCGAGGGAGGCGAGGTCGAGGGGCACGATCTCCAGCGACGCCGATGCATGCTCGCCCGAGATCTCTTCATGGGCGGCGGCCGCCTTCTCCTGACTTCTCGCCGCCATCACGACGTGCGCACCGGCCCTCGCCAGCGCCTTCGCCGATTCCAGACCGAGTCCCCCATTGGCTCCCGTCACCACAGCGACCTTGCCGCTCAGATCGGGAATGTCCTTGGCCGTCCACGCCATCCGCCTGCTCCTATGAGTGAATGTTCGTTCATTATGAATGATCGTTCATTCGCTGTCAAGGTCGAGCACGAGCGCCTTCCAGTCGCGATCCATACCCGCCATGAGCACATCGAGATCGGGGAACGACCCGGCGTCGGCGGTGACCACCAGGAACATCTCCCCGGCGTAGGAGAACGCACACAGCGTCAACCCGATGTTCCCCACCAGTTCGATGATCGGGATGATCTCATGCACCGGTGCCCCCAAGAAGTACACAGGTTGCGGCGGGCCGATGACATTGGTCACGATCGTATTGCTCGCCGTCTGGTTGGCAACGAAGTAGCGGCCGATCGGCGTCCCCGCCAGCGCCGCCAGGTACCCCATCGTGGCCGCCGGATTCCAGACCGCCTTGGTCTCCGCCGTGTGCCGGGCGGTGTCCGCCAGCCGCTCCCCGATCGCAGCAGCGGAGAGGGGAAGACGCAGCATCATGGTGCCCACCCGGTTGTCGATCGTCTCCCCCGCCCCGGTCGAGGGGCGCAGTGTCGTCGCCATACCGGTCACCAGGTCCACGTCCTCGACGGGTTCGTTTCTCGATTTCAGGAGACTCCGCACACCCGCCGACCACAGCGCCAACACGACGTCGTTGACCTTGCCCTCATGGGCATGCGCCACGCGTTTCATGACTGCGAGGTCGAGCCGGAGCCACGCAACCCGCCGCCCCTCGCCCACGACCTCGTTCAGGGACGATGCCGCTGCCGCGCGACTGCCGAAGTAGCCGCGCGTCATCCGACCGAAGGATCCCAGCGAAGCGAAGAGGCGCGCCGGATGGAGGGCGGCCCTCACCCGGCGTCCGACGGCGCGAGCTCGTGCCGTCAGGTTGTCGACGATCAGCTCCCGGCGAGTCGGAATCTGCTCCTGCCTCATCGGAGCGGCCACAGGATCTTCTGCATCGGGATCGAGGTCGAACAGCGAAGCCACGATCGCCATGGCCGCAAGTCCGTCGGCCACTGCGTGATGCAGCCGGAACAGCATGCCCACCCGGCCGTCTTCGAGTCCGGTCAGGAACCATATGTCCCACAGGGGCAGATTCCTATCGAGGGGCCGCATGTAGATCTCGGAGACGGCGTCGAGGAAACCCTCACCACCGCGGGGAACGGCTGCTGCGTGGACGTGACGCTCGATGGCGAACTGCCCTTCGTCCACCCAGATCGGCCCACCGCCCAGCGGGCCGGGGAAGTGGACCTTCTGGCGGAGGTCGGGGATGTGCGTCAAGCGGCCGTCGAGTCTCCTCCTGATCTCGTCCAGCCGCAGCTCGCCGGCGCCGTCGCACAGAGGTGCCCCGTCGAGCAAGATCAGACCACCGAAGTGGCACGGCCAGTCGGGCGTCTCGAGCCGGAGAAACATGAGATCGGTAGCGGTCAGCCGGTTGAACGCGCCGCCCACGTCGCTACCTCGATGCCCGATCGGCCCGGCCACGAAGCTTCCCGCTCAGCGTGGATGCTGCAGCGAGGCCGAGCGCGCCCACAGCCCCCTTCATCCATTTCCTCGGGTTCGTGGAGGCCGGCTGCTTCTCGAGGAGGAGGGGCATGAGGTCCAGGAGGAGCCTGGTCACTTTCCCGGAGTCGCTCCGACCGAAGACGATCCGGATCGGATCGAGTCCCTCATCCGACAGATCGATCCGGTAGACGTCCGGGTCGTCGGGATCGGCCGGTTCGAGTGGAAACCCGCCGGCCAGAGCCGGGATGAGCGTCAGGAACCGGAACATCAGCCTGCCGTCGCGAATGAACACCTCTGCCCCGGCGCCCATCATGCCTCGCAGGCGCACGTCGGTGAGCCCGGCGTCGAGCCGGTACCACCCGCACATCTCGGTCCACCGCTCGGGATGGTGCGCAGCAGGAGCCATCGACTCAACCGGAGAGCCCAGCAGGCGCCCGAGCATCGCTCCCACCTCCGCCGGCAACCAGAAGTCGGCCTGCCGGGCGCCGTTCGTGAAGGCCACCACTCCGATCCCGGCAGCCGGAGCGAGGGCCATCTCCGAGTGGAAGCCGGGATGAGTGCCCTGGTGCCTGACCACGACGTGCCCGTTTCGTTCGGCGCGGAAGAACCCCAGGCCCATGCCCGGGATGCGGGGGTCCGGCTGCCAGTGAGGATCGAACATCATTTCCAGGGTGTCCGGCTCGAGGATGGAGCCATGCTCCCCCTCGCCTCCGGCGAGTAGTGCCGCGACGTACCGGGACATGTCGCGCGGAGTCGAGAAGATCGAAGCGGCTCCCGCCGTGACCATGTCCCGTTCGTCGACCTCCTCGAGACGACCGGAGTGAATCTCGTACCCGGTGGCGAGGCGGGTCTCGACTGCGTCGGACCGCTTCAGACAGCTGTCGACCATGCCGAGCGGTTGAAAGATGTGGTCGTGGAAGTAGTCGGCGAGTGTCTTGCCGCTCACATCCTCCACGATCTGGCCGAGGGTGGTGGGACCGTGGTTGTTGTAGACGAAGCGCGTTCCCGGCTCGGCTCGCAATCGGATGGCTCCTCCGTAGAACTCGGCCGGAGAAGGCAGGCGCTCACCCGCCGGGAAGCTCTCCCCGAAGTCGGGGCGGAATACCCCGTCCGGGTGGGCAACCTCGGGCATGCCGGCGGTGTGGGTGAGAAGATGCCGGATCGTGACCGGGCGGTGACCCGGAGAAGCGGGGACGAGCCGGTACGCACGCAGATAGCCGCCGACCGGCTCATCGAGGTCGATCAGGCCCTTTTCATACAGCTGCATGACGGAAATCGCCGTGAACGTCTTCGTGATCGATGCGATGCGCAGCACGGTGTCCTCTGTGATCGGCATCCGTGTCCCGACATCGGCCACGCCGTGTCCGTGAAAGAACTCGAGCGATCCGTTGCGAACGACACCGATTGCCAGGCCGACGGCGGGGTAGCGGCTCACGATGTCGTGTACCGCCGACTCGATCTCCTCAGTCTGCACAACGCCGGACATGTGCCGCACCTCCCCGGACTCGCATGCCTGGGCGCGCGGCTCCGGTCGAATCACTCAACCCCGTCAGGATTACCCCGACCATCACCCGACCGGCAGAGCCGAAGGTCACGTTCCGGCCCGAATGCGGCTATTCGAAAGCCGATCTGGCCCCGACGATGCCGCCGGCGCACCGTCGGAACGCAGGATGTCCCAGTCCCGTTCGATACCTCTGATCAGCGTCTCGAGATCCGGAAATGCGCGCTCGTCGGCAGTCACTACCAGATAGAGACGGCCGGCATATGAGAAGGCACAGAGCACCAACCCCAGGTTGCCGGCCAGATCGATGATGGGCAGGACGTCGACAATCCTGGCCCCCAGCACGTAGGCGGGCGACGAGGGCCCGACTACGTTCGATACCACCACGTTGGCAGCGCGCTGATGCATCATCATGTACCAACCGGGTGGCGTTGCGGCGATGGCAACGAGGGCGCCCATGATGGCGGCCGGGTGCTGTCTCTCCTTGACGGCGCGGGTGCGGTCGATGACGAGGTCCAGCCTCTGCCACGGATCATCGTTCCAGACGGGGAGCGGAACCACCACGGTTCCCACCTGGTTGCCGATCGTGGCATCGGTTGCCGCCCGGGTCGAGACCGTCAGTCCGGCGGTCGGTTCGACGTCCTCGGTGAGCTCACCTCGCGATGCCAGCAGGTCCCTCAGTCCGCCCGCCCAGACCGTGAGAACAACGTCGTTGACCTTCCCACCCCTACCGTGCGCGACCATCCTCACCTCGCCGAGGTCCAATCTGGCGAAGCGGACGTGCCGCCCCGCCGCGACCCGCCGATTGAGCGATGTGCGCTCCGCTCCCTGCACGCCGGCCGTCCTGCGTGCCACCTTCACGAAGAGTCTCAGGAACCCCAGGAGCCGCCCCGGGGAGCCCAGAGCTGCGAGTATCCGACCGGCCGCCCGAATCCTTCCGGAGGCCGCATCCGCCAAGAGGGGCCATCTGCCCGGGACCTCGCAGGGCACCCACGGCACGTTCTCCGGATCGGGCATATCCGGCTCGAAATCGAACAGGGAACCCATGACAGCGACCGCAGCAAGCCCGTCGGCGACCGCGTGGTGCAGTTTGAGCAGTACCCCGATACGCTCACCTTCGAGACCGGTCAGGAACCACATCTCCCAGAGCGGGCGGTTGCGATCCAGGAGACTGCCGTAGACCCGGGCAGCGGTCTCCAGTAGTTCGACTTCACCTCCGGGAGGCGGAACGTCTGCCCGATGAACGTGATGCTCGATCGAGAAGTCTGCGTCGTCGACCCACAGCGGCCTTCCCGATCCGAACCCGGGTTCGAGAACTCGCTGCCGCAACCGTGGAATGCGCTGCAGTCGAAGATCGAGCCGCCGCCGTATCTCCGGCAAGTCCAGTTCTCCCGCCGTATCGAGCAGCGACGCGCCCTCGACGATCGCCAGACCTCCGAAGTGGCCCGGCCATTCCGGGCGTTCGCCGCGTAGATACATGTGCTCGAACGGATTCAGTCGCGGAAAGCGGCCGGTACGTCGACGATCCTCCACCGGCACTCCCACCTCCCGGCCCGTCAAGGATTCACCTCCCGTGGGCGCGGGGCCACCAGGCGCTCCGCACGAGGTTCGATCGGCGTGAACGTGCCGAGCGCGTCCTCGAGCGCGGCGGCCGCGTCGAGGCACATGTCCTCCCGGTAGCGGCGGCCGATCACCTGGACGACCTGTGGAAGCCCGTCCCCGACGCCGACCGGAACGGCGACGGCGGGAAGCCCGAGGGCATTGACGGCCATCGCCATGCGCATGCCGATCACGATTCCGGCGACCTCGGAGGGGGTCACATCCCTGCCGGCGACAAACGGGACGTCTGTCGAGATCGGCGCCACGATGAGAGGACACGACTCCTGGAACAGGCCCCATGACCGCAGCAATGTCTGGCGCACGACGAAACTCTGCATCGTCGCCACCGGGTCCGAATCGCCTGCTACGGCGAAGAACGACGACATGAACGTGCGGGTCGCGGCGGGAGCGAGTGAGGACATGAGCTCCCAACCCGAGCGAACCTCGGGCGTGTTGAGCATGGAAAGGAGGACGGTCGCCGCGGAGTCGACCGAGGGCGGTTCCTCGTCCACGACCTCGTAGCCGCACTGCTCGAGGATCCGGGCCGCTCGTTCGACACCCTCCCGGACCTGGGCGGACACTCCCCTCCCGGCCGGATCCGCAACGACGGCAACCCTGACGGGCTTCTCCGGCGGAGGTCCGTCCACGGGCATGGGAACACTCCACGGATCACGCCAGGTCGCCCCCGACACGATCTGGAGCGCCGTTCGCAGATCACCGATTCGGCGAGCCATCGGACCTTCCACACCGGTGATCTGCGTGCCGAGCGGAGAATCGACCGGCGGCAGGGACGAGGCGTGCGGAATCCGACCCAGGGTCGGCTTCAGCGCCGCGACCCCACAGCATTGTGCCGGCCATCTCAGCGATCCCAGGCCGTCGTTTCCCAAACCCAGCGGGGACATACCGGTCGCAATGGCCGCCGCCTCCCCTCCGCTGGAGGCCCCGGGGGTGAGCGCCGGGTCCCAGGGATTCACGGTGGGTCCCCACAACTCGCTGTCCGTATGCCAGCGGACCGCGAATGTCGGGAGGTTGGTCTGACCGATCGGAATCGCCCCTGCCGCCCGCATCCGCTCGACAACCGGGGCGTCCCGCTCAGGGTATGCATGCTTCAGGAATCTGGATCCCTGCGTGGTGGGGGTTCCAAACATGTCGATATTGCCCTTGACGGTGAAGGGAACGCCGTGCAGAGGGGGAAGGTCCACTCCGGCGGCCGTATCGCGGTCGGCGGCGCGTGCCGCTTCGAGCGCCTGCTCGCCGAGCACAACCGTCACGGCATTCACCTTCGGGTTGACGGCCTCGATACGCCGCACGTGTGCTTCAACGACCTCCCTGCTCGCCACCTGCTTGGTGCGGATGAAAGAGGCGAGTTCGACGGCACCCAAACGCCACAACTCGGCCGCCGGGGTCCTCACCGCCCCGCCCTTCCGACCGCCGAACCCTCTTCCCGGACCCGTGCGCGGCGCCTCCGACGGGGCCCGGATACCGGCTGCTTGTAGAACGAGAGCAGTCCGAGATCAATGTGCACTGCGGTGACGCGCTCACCGCTCCTACTGAAGACGGCACGGGCAACCGGCATCCCGAATCGTGAGAGGTCGATCGCGAAAACGTACGGGTCGCTGGGATCGTCAGGGTACAGCGGAACACCCCGGTACAGGGCGGGCACGGGAGCGGCGAACCGGATCACGAGGCCGTCTCCACCAACGAGCACGTCGAGACCTATCCCGACCATCATCCTCCCTCGCAGGTCCATCGCCCGGGGGTGGTACCGCCCGCAAAGGTCACTCCAGATCTCCGGATGCTGGGGGATTTCCGCACGCGCGGCCCGTTCGGGAACTCCGAGCAGAGAGTCGAGGATCCGGGCCAACTCTTTCGGAAGCCAGAACATCGCTCGCCGCGACCCGGTGACCAGTCCGATCACTCCCACTCCTGCATCCGGTGCCAAAAGGATTTGCGAGTTGAAGCCGGGCATTCGCCCGTCGTGACCGACGGTCGCGTGTGAGCCGGCGAGATCGCGGAAGAAACCCAGTCCCATACCCGGAAGTCGCGGATCGGATTGGTAGTGAGGAGCGAACATCATTGCCAGTGTCTGCGGAGCCAGGATCGAGCCCTCATCGTTCCTGCCTCCCGCGAGCAGAGCGGCGACGAACCGGCTGAGATCGTAGGTGGTGGAGTAGACACCAGACGCCCCCATCGTGATCCAGTCTCGATCGGCGACCGGCGTCGCTCCGCGGCGGCCGAGCACGTATCCCGTCGCGAGATCCGAGTGGCCGGGACGTGAGAAGTTGGACTGGCGCATTCCGAGGGGTCCGAAGATGTACTCGTCGAAATAGCGCTCGATCGGCAGCCCGCTCACCTCTTCGACGATCTGGCCGACGGTGGCGAACCCGTGGTTGCTGTAGGTGAAAGCCGTGCCGGGGTCGGCCTCGAACCGTAGACCCCGCCGGTAGTACTCGGCGAGCGTCGGCAGCGGATCGCCGACCGGCACACTGAACGCCGCCGGGCGAGCGTCGAATGGCCCCCACGAGGGATGCAGCACATCTCTCATCGAGCGGACATCCGGGATTCCGGAGGTGTGTGTGAGNNGAAGAGAGGTAGTCACCGGCGGGAGCATCGAGGTCCACGAGACCTCGCTCCCACAGTTGCATGATGGCAATCGCGGTGAAGAGCTTGGTGATAGAGGCGATCCGAAAGACCGTATGTTCGGTGATCGGTGCGCCGGATTCGGTGTTTGCCACCCCCTGCCCACGGAAGTACACGCGACCGTTCGACAGGACGCCCAGCGCCAACCCGATTGCAGGGCGACGGCTCAGAACCCTTGTGATCTCCTCATTCGGCACCGGCGGGTCCGAACGGCGGACTCCAACTGCAGGCACTCGCACCTCCATCTCGATCATGCTCCGCAACCGACCGGAGAGCAAGAGGGGAATAAGCCCTGAGCCGAAGTGCCGTATTCAGCGATCACCGGGCGGTAGTCCGCCTGGTGCCTGGGAGTCAGATCAAGCCCACGAACCCGGCCAGGTGCTGCCCGGTGAGGGTCGACCGAGCGGCGACGAGCTCCGAGGGAGTGCCCTCGAACACCACCCGCCCGCCGTCGTGGCCGGCTCCGGGGCCGAGGTCGATGATCCAGTCGCCGTGGGCCATGACCGCCTGGTGATGTTCGATCACGATCACCGATCGCCCGGAGTCGACGAGTTGATCGAGCAGACCGAGCAGGTGGGCGACGTCGGCGAGGTGGAGTCCGCTCGTCGGCTCGTCGAGCACGAAGATCCCGCCGTCCTCTCCCATGTAGATCGCCAGCTTCAACCGCTGACGCTCGCCGGCGGACAGCGTGGTCAGCGGCTGTCCGAGAGTCAGGTAGCCGAGTCCGACGTCGTCGAGCCGCTGCAGGATCTTGCGCGCCGACGGAAGCTTCGCCGCCCCGTCACCGAAGAACGCCAGCGCCTCGGTCACCGGCATCTCCAGCACTTCACTTATGTCCTTTCCGGCGAGTTTCAACTCGAGCACCGTCGCCTCGTACCGCTTGCCCTCACACTCCTCGCAGGTGGTGGCGACGGTCTCCATGAACCCGAGTTCGGTGTAGATGACGCCGGCGCCGTTGCAGTTCGGGCAGGCGCCCTCGGAGTTGGCGCTGAACAGCGCCGGCTTCACGCCGTTGGCCTTCGCGAACGCCTTGCGGATCGGGTCGAGCAGCCCGGTGTAGGTCGCCGGGTTGCTCCGCCGCGAGCCGCGGATCGCGCTCTGGTCGATCGACACCACACCCGCGCCGGCGGGGATCGACCCGTGCACGAGCGAGCTCTTGCCGGAGCCGGCGACGCCGGTGACGACGACGAGCACCCCGAGCGGGATGTCGACGTCGACGTCGCGCAGGTTGTGCGTGGTCGCGCCGCGGATCTCCAGCGTGCCGGTGGGCGTCCGCACCGTCTCCTTGAGCGCGGCCCGGTCGTCGAGGTGGCGGCCGGTGACCGTGCCGCTGGCCCGCAGCCCCTCGACGGTGCCCTCGAAGCAGACCGTGCCGCCCGCCGTGCCGGCGCCGGGGCCGAGGTCGACGACGTGGTCGGCGATCGCGATCGTCTCCGGCTCGTGCTCGACGACGAGCACCGTGTTGCCCTTGTCGCGCAGCCGCAGCAGCAGGTCGTTCATCCGCTGGATGTCGTGCGGGTGCAGGCCGATCGTCG
>JABAOG010000330.1_pt1 | contig 10060 bp, 11 predicted proteins | sample 7062131 | NCBI WGS metagenome assembly JABAOG01 (sample SAMN14538629, study PRJNA623070) | marine sediment metagenome | biome: marine biome [ENVO:00000428]; feature: marine pelagic biome [ENVO:01000023]; material: deep marine sediment [ENVO:00002113] | place: India: Arabian Sea | collected... | reverse complement strand
AACGAGATGAGGATCCCGAGCGGTAGCGTCACGATCGCCACGAGTGCCGACCGGAAGTGGAGCAGGAACAGGATCGCTACCGCCGCGACGATCAGAGACTCCTCAATCAGTTTGTGCTGGAGATTCTCGATCGCGCGGTGGATAAGGTCGCTGCGATCGTAGGCGACCCGCAGCCGGACGCCCGGGGGCAGCCCTTCGCGAATCTCCTCGATGCGCTCCTTGACGAGCTCGATCGTCTTGTAGGCGTCGGCCCCGAACCGCATGACCACGATTCCGGCCACCACCTCGCCACGGCCATCCAGGTCCGCCGCTCCTCGCCGCGGGGCGGGCCCGATCTGTACGGTANNCGGATCGGGGTCCCGTTTGGAGTGGCACCGACCGCAACGTTCCTGATGTCATCGACGTCCTCCAGGTAGCCCAGGCCGCGAATCATGTACTCCCGGCCGCCCATCTCCAGCACGCGGGCTCCGATGTCGACGTTATGGGCCGCGATTGCCTGCGATACCCGTGTGACCGGTATGTTGAACGCCCGTAGACGCTCTGGATCGACCTCTACCTGGTACTGTTTCTGGTAGCCGCCGAGGCTTGCGACCTCGGAGACTCCCGGTACGGCGGTGAGCTGGTACCGGAGGTACCAGTCCTGCAGCGTGCGCAGCTCGGCGAGGTCCAGGCTGTCCGATTCCAGCACGTACTCGAACACCCAGCCCACGCCCGTCGCGTCGGGACCGAGCGTCGGCTCGACGCCCGCCGGGAGCTGCTGCCGTATCCCGTTGAGGTACTCGAGGACCCGGGATCGGGCCCAGTAGATGTCCGTTCCGTCCTCGAAGATCACGTACACGAGACTGAGCCCGAAGAACGAGTACCCCCGGACGACCTGGGCACCCGGCACCTTCAGCATTTCGGTCGTGATCGGATATGTGACCTGATCCTCGACAATGTCCGGCGCCTGTTCCCGGAAGTNNGGATCGCATCCAGCGGCGTCGAAGTCATGGCCCACAGCCCGGCGCCGACGAGCACGGCGGTGGCCAGCAGGACCAGGAACCGACTGCGGAGCGACCACGAGATGATCCAGTTAATCATGCTGGTGCTCCGGAGCCGCTGTCGTGTCCTCGACCTGCTCCGAGCCGTGCTGCATGCCGGGCATGCTTCCGCCGGTGCTGGCCAGCCTGCTCTCGGCGTCCACCAGGAAGTTGGCGGAGCCGACGATGGTCTCACCCAAGTCTAGGCCGGACAGGATCTNNGCCTGCGGGCCGAGTACTACGTCGCGCGGTTGGAGCATGCCGTCCTCGCCCCTGATGAACACGAGGTTGCGCTCTCCGGTGACCAGCACGGCTTCCAGCGGAATCGCCAGGGCCTCGGGAAGCTGCGTGTCGAAGAACATCGTCGCGAACATTCCCGGCTTGAGCCGCAGGTCAGGGTTGCGTAGCGTCACACGGACGCGGTTGGTGCGGCTGTCGACGTCCACCGTCGGGTACACGAAACTCACGCGCCCCATGAGGTGTTCACCCGGGTAGGCCGCCACCTCGATGTGCGACTGGGCATCAACTTCGATGAACTGAAGATCCTGCTCGAAGACGTCTCCCTCGACCCAGACTTCGGTAAGATCGGCGATCCGATAGAGAAGGATGCCGGGCATCACTCGCTGCCCTTCGAGCACTGTCTTCTCGAGGACGATACCGGTAACGGGAGATACCAGCGTGAGAGTCTTGGTGACTTCTCCCGTCCGCTCGAGTCGCTCGATCTGCTCGTCCGTGATGTCCCAGTACGACAGACGGCGGCGTGCCGCATCCAGCATGGACTGGGCACCAAGCCATGCTTCTTCGGCTCTTTCCTCCACTCTCGACGCCAACCGCTTGGCCGTGAGGAGCTCTTCCTGGGCCGCCACCAGTTCGGGGCTGTACAGGGTGAGAAGAGGCTGGCCCCTTCTTACCGCCTCGCCCGTCGTGTTGACGTACAGGTCCTCGACGAAGCCGTCGATCTTGAGCGTGATGTCCGCGACCTTGTCCTCTGCTGCGACCACCCGTCCCACCGTGCGGATCGTGCGCTCCAAGCTCAGTGTCCCGACCGACGTGTACACGACACCAAGGGCACGCTCTTGGGCCTCCGTCAGGTGGACAGGTTGTCGCACGAGGGCACCTGTGCTGTCCGTCTGCCCCGCACCGCCGCCGGCCTGCATCAGGGCGTGCTCCTCGGGCGTCATCTCCATTGAGGCGGCCGAGTCGTCCGCCTCGCCTCCGCAGCCGGTCAAGAACAGCAACGCGGAGAGTCCGATCACCATGTATCGGGTGCGAGGCCCGCTCATCGTCTTACTCCTCTGGATTCTCTTCATTGGATGTCCATCGTCACGCCCGTCAGCGCCTCGATCCCGGCCACTGAAGCCTGGTACTCGGCGGCTAGGCGAACGCGCTCCGTTTCGAATCGGTTCACGGTCGTCTGGTTCGACAGCAGCGTCATGTAGTCCACCTCGCCGACCCGGTACGCGGACAGCGCCGACTCGACGGCGGCCTGCGCCTGCGGGATGATCGACGTCCGGTAGAGCTCGGAGAGGTCGCGGGCTCTCTCAGCAGCAGCGCGGAGCTCTGAAAGGCGGGCGAACGTTTCGTTGTGAAGATCCAGCTCGCGCGCCACCTCGGTTGACTGGAACGCCTCCATCTCGCGGATTCGCGGTTTTTGCTTCGAGCCCGACCATAGCGGCAGACTGATCCCGACTTGGATCGTGGCGAGATCTTCGAATTGGGGGCGCTGTCCGTAGCCCAGCGCCACCGTGAAATCGGGATAAGCGTCGCGCTGGGCAGCCCGGTAGCCAGCCTCGGCGGCGAGCGCTCGCTCCCGCGCCGCCCGTATCGCGGGACGGTTGATCGCCGCGATCGTCATGAGCGAGTCCACGACCGGCGGCATTGCAGCGGGGGCCGGAAGCTCGAGCGAGCCTACAGGCTCCGTTGCGGGTCGGCCCAGCAGGCTGTTGAGACGGGCGGCCATCGCCACCCGGTTCTGCTCGAAGATCGTGATGTCGGCCGTCATTCGGGCAATCGCGACCTGGGCCTGCAGAATGTCCTGCTGAAGACCCGTACCGACGGCGTACTTGGCCGACGTGACCTCGAGGAAGTCCCTCAGCAGCTCCCGGGTCGACGCCATGATGTCGAGGGCCCGGTCCATGAACGCCAGCTGGAAGTAGACCTCCTTGACCCGGGCTACGAGGACGGCCTCCATCTCCTTGGCGTCCAGATCCGCCGCTCGAGCGAAGTGCTCCTGCCGCTCCTGGCCGAAGCCCTGGTTCCCGGGCCACGGGAATGTTTGGGACAACCCGATCCAGTTCATGGTCATCGGGTTATCGGAGCCGAAACCGTCCAGTGGACGATTCCGAAGACCCAGCGACAGCACTGGGTCCGGAAGGGCGCCCGCCTGGGATCCACGCTCACCGATAGCATCCGCCTGGTATCGTGCGGCTTGGAGCATCGGGTTCGCCTGACGAGCCTCGGTCACGACGTCGGCGACCCTCAGTGTGTCCGGTGTCTGGGCAGCCGCGCGAGCCGGTAGCGCAATCGCCACGAGTAGTATCGCGGCTTGTATTCGAAAGAGAGTCACGAGATCCCCTTTCATTCGTTCTTCCGGAGTACGTCGGAGGCGAAGATACGCGAGCGTCGTTAAAGGAGGTATGAGATCGAGATTAAGACGCCTTCAGGTGGGTAGCCTCTTCATGAATAGTGGGACTACGACCTGAGCAAGCGTGTTGGAGCAGTAGGGGTCGGCCGGCAGACCGAGGGGGGTCTCGAGGACTCTCTAGGGCGTCCTCTAGCAGCCTGCCTGCGCGACCGTGAGTGGCCTAGCTGGTTTCGTCCGCAGCTCCTCCTGCCATCTCGCACTTGCGTCCGGCCATTCCATCATCGCCCATCATCGGTCGGCCCATCATGTGCCCCGACCGAAGTTTCCCACGCTGTTCCTCCGACAGGAGAGCCAACGCATCTTGCCCGAGGGTCAGGTTCCGGACGTGCATGGCGATGCGCTCATCGGCCATTTGGCGCAGTAGCGCTTCGTACTGTTCGATGTTCACGTCCTCCGTTNNCTTCATCTTGGTCATCTGAGATTCGTGGCCGACCATCGCTTCTTGTTGCAGAGCTTCTAACTGCTTGATCTGGATAGCGTCTAGACCGAGCGTCTCGCTCTGCCTCAGAATCATCCCCGGACCCGGTCCCGCCATCATCATGGACACCATCATTCCCGATTCCATCATCATCTCGCCGCCCATCATCTGGTGATCCATGGAGTCACCCTGCATTCCCATCATGTGCTGCCCGGACTCCTTCTCCGCCCCGTGTTGATGACTCTCTTGCCCGACCGCCGCGACAGGTACAAGAGCGAGGAGCAACATGGCGGCTCCCATTCTCGCGCTCATCATTTTGGTGCTCTTCCTTTCAGCTTCTGACTACTCTTGGAATTCGTCTTCTCCAGAGAGCCGTCCTTGTGTTGGCGTGTCCAACTCTGGTTGGACTGTATCGGGGGTCGTGTGAACGGACAGTGAGACGGGCATTAAGCTGGTCTCATTCTGGTCGATGCGTGTTGCGATCGAGTCCCGCTGCCGGCACCTAAAAGGTCCTTAACGGAATCCTCACGCTGCGTTCAGTCACCAGCGCGGAGGTTGGTCGTGCGAGAGGATCCGACAGTTCAACTGAGGGGAAAGATCCTGGTGATCCAGCTGGAATGCTAATCAGATGCCGCAAGGGGTGACTGTGAAACGAAGAATTGGCGCATTGGCTCTCGGCGGCGCCCTCTTGGCGGTCGCTGTCGTCCTCCATGCATGGTCAGCCCGGCCGGCGACCCCTGGCGTCGCAGAAGTGGTGGGGGTCACCGGCACGCGGATCGTTGTATTCAAGGGTCCGGCGTGTGGCTGCTGCGACCAGTGGGAGACGCACCTCGCGGCGGCTGGGTTCCAAGTGGAATCGAGGACAACAGAGCATCTTCGAGCAAAACGTAAGGAGCTGGGCATCGATCCCTCTTACAGTTCCTGTCACACGGCTGTAGTCGACGGGTATTTCATCGAAGGCCATGTCCCCGCTGATGTAATCATCCGTCTGCTCAAGACACGCCCGCCTGTGGCCGGGCTCGCGGTCCCGGGTATGCCGATCGGGTCGCCTGGCATGGCAAGCGGCCCGGCTTCTCCATATGAAGTATATGCGGTGGACCAGTCTGGAAAGCGGACCGTATACGCCACCCGGTGAACCTCTCTGGAATCCCACCCGATATACATTAAGATTCCTTAAACGGGATCTCACTGTGGTTTCACGGTCGTCGGTTTATCATTTCGGGTCAACCGTGGCCATGAAATCGATGGGAAATGCCGGTCAGGAGGCCGCAAAGGCCCTGGCCGAATGATGGGTGGGAGCATGCGTATCCTGATCGTAGAGGACAACAAGAAGGTTGCCAGCTTCGTTGAGAAGGGGCTGCGAGAGGAAGGCTATGCCGTGGACGTCGCTTACGATGGTGTCGACGGTCTCTTGANNACGATTACGATGCGATTCTCCTCGACGTGATGCTGCCCAGGAAGACCGGCTTCGAGATCGTGAACGAACTGCGGAAGCGAGCAAAGATGGTTCCCGTGCTCCTGCTTACGGCAATGGACGCGACCGAGGACATCGTACGCGGGCTCGACCTTGGGGCGGACGACTATCTTACGAAGCCGTTTACATTCGATGAACTGCTCGCCCGAGTCAGGGCTCTACTCAGAAGAGGTGGCTCGCGGCGTACGGATCGCCTGACGTATCGTGACCTGGAGTTGGACCGCCTCCGGCACGTGGCATCCCGGGGCAGTGAGAAATTGGATCTGACCCCCAAGGAGTACTTGCTTCTCGAGTTCTTCATGCTGCACCCTGAACAGGTCGTGCGGCGTACGGAGTTGTTGGAGAAGGTCTGGGATCTGCACTTTGATCCGATGAGCAACGTGGTCGACGTTCACATGGCCAACCTGAGAAAGAAGCTGCAGGCGGGCGGTAGGATACAGGTGCTCTACACGATCCGCGGCGTCGGTTACATGCTCAGCGCAGAACCGCCTGAATGAGGATATCCCTCCGCTTCGAGCTGGCCTCCCGGTACGCTGCAGCAGTTGCACTAGGCATTGCTCTCATCGCGGCGATCGGATACCTGGTGCTTCGCGATAGCCTGGACAGGCAGATCAACGCGAGCCTCATCGCGGTAGCTTCCATCCAGGCAGCTTCAGTAACTGATGATCCCTCCGGTGAGATGCATTTCCATGAATGGGATGTCACAGTGGAAGAGGCGGCTTCGCTGGGTGATCTCAACCGGTACTCACAGATTTGGAACGAGTCGGGAGAAAGCCTCCTTCGGAGCCGGTACCTGACCCGTGATCTCCCCTTGGATCACGCACGGCTGGCTGAGACAGCGGCCGGTGAGTTCACCTGGAGTGAGGGACAGTTATTCGAAGTCAGGGTGCGCTCCATCTACTACCCCCTTGGCCGACTCGGTCCGAGCCACGAGCGACACGTACTGCAAGTGGCCGCACCCCTTAAGGCCCGCGACGGGACGTTGCGCAGGGCCGGCCAGTATCTCGTCACGATTGTGTTGCTCGTATCGATCGGGTCGTTTCTCGGAAGCTGGTGGCTGGCCGGCAAGACCGTCCGACCCGTGAACGACATCATCCAGCAGGCGGAGGGCATCGACGGTGCTCTGCTGGGCCAGCGCATCAGCGCATACGCCGAGACAAAGGAATTTGCCAGCCTGGTGCACGTTCTCAATACCATGCTGAGCCGGATCGACAAGGCATTTGAGTCCCAGAGGCGATTCACCGCCGATGCGAGCCACGAGTTGCGCTCGCCTTTGACGGCACTCCGGGGAGAGCTGGAGCTCGCCCTTAGGAAAGAACGAACTGGCGAGGAGTACCGGTCAGCTATAGCCAGCTCGCTCGAGGAGGCTACGCGCTTGAGCGATGTCACGGCGGATCTCTTGACATTGGCGAGATCGGACGCTGGCGTCATGACCTTGCGGCTGGAGTGCGTGGACCTTGGTGAGCGTGTCATGGCAGCGCTGGAGAGACTCCGTGGCCGGCTATCCAAGAAGGAAGTGGAGACAGTCGTATCGCTTGAGCCCGACGCAAAGGGGATGTTCGATCTTAAGCTCGTGGATCAACTCATTTGGAACCTGCTGGACAACGCCGTGAAGTACTGCCACGAGGCGGGCACGATTGATGTCTCTCTGGCATCGTCTGGATCGGGTTTCACGCTCGAGGTCGCAGACACCGGACCCGGCATTCCGGAGAAAGACGTCGATCGAATATTCGACCGCTTTTCCAGAGTGGACGAAGCTCATTCCGCAGAAGGCACGGGTCTTGGTCTGTCGATCGTGCGCGCGATCGCGTTGGCGCACGGAGGCAGCGTTACCGCATCGAATCGCGAAGGGGGCGGTGCCGTCTTCCGCGTATCGCTCCCGGTCACATCGCCGGAGGCTTGATAGCGGCCCGAAGCGCTCTTTCCCTCCCCGCCCCATGTCTTCTTCTGGGCCGGACTCCATTCAGGCCGAGCGACCGTCCCGACCTGCCTCCTCTGTGAGTGCTGTCACTCCAAACTTCGTCCTGTGCGTATCTACCCGGATCATGCGAGAAGAGGAGCCTGCACAAGGGAGAGCAGACGAAGTAGGACTCGCCCGCGAAACCGACGACAGCGTGAGCTTTTCTTCGAGTGGTCCGCTTCCCGCAGACCGGGTCGTGTGTAAACACGGCGTCTTCTCCAGGATCTGGCTCCCGTCGGTCCTGACTTTCTCCCTCTCAAACTTCGCCGGCGGCCCGTTAAGAAACGGTTAATGGTGGCTTAAGAAGGCTTATGCGTGGGTGTCGCACGGTCTCCATAAAGTCGGCCCGCACAGCATCCCGAAATTGCCTTAACGTCTCTTTCACGGTGAATTCAAGCGCCTTTGGAGATCCTTGGAACCGAATCGACAGGCGGCCGCGTGGGGTCACCATTCTCGCATTGGGTCAGCCAACCGGAGGATCACGTGCACCAGAGGACCGGGATGCAGCACGTATCAGAAGCTCAGGACGATCTCGTCGGGGCGTCAGGAAGAGCGGATTCGCGGATGGGCATTGCGGACCTGAATGCTCGGCGCTTCCTGGTCTGGGCGGCCGTTCTCAGTGTCGCCCAGCTCCTGATCCTCACACTCACGGGCCTGTTCTTGGCCCAGTTCTACAACCCCAACCCTCTCGCGGCGTACGACAGTGTGTTGTACACCAACACCCGCGTTCCGTTGGGTGACTGGATTCGTTCCATCCACTACCTGGCTGCAGGTGGCCTCGTTCTCACCGTAGTCGCGGTCTTCGTCCTGATGATCGTGCTGAGAGCGTACCGGAGGCCGTACACCTTCGTATGGTGGCTCAGCGTTGGAGGTGGTGGCCTTCTGGTCTTACTCATCGTTACCGGCACCGTGCTACCAGCCGACCAGGAAGGGTACGAGGCGATGGCGCACCTAGTTGCCGGTGGCCGGTTCACGGGCACGCTCGGTGTCTTCTTCACGGAGGATTTCACCAGCAGCACGCCCCTCCTTTCCAGAGTCTTTTCGCTTCACACCAGCTTGCTCCCCCTGGCGTTGGCAGCGGTCCTAGCCCTTTGCCTCGGGCGGATCCGCCGCAGCGGGTTCGATGTCGGACACGTGATATCGCGACTCGTGCGTCCGACGGGGTTCACGGCGGCCTCACTTCTCGCATTCGCCGCCCTGGGTGCCATCGCGGCCGCACAATCAATCGGACTCGGTCAACGAGCTGTCGCCGGGGTCGAGATCACGAAACCCTTTTGGCCTCTGCTGTGGGTGTACGGACTTGAAAACACGATGGGCCTGTGGGGAATGGTACTCGGGCCCGCGGTTCTGTTCGGAGCCCTCGCCGCCCTTCCGTTGTTGGACAGGGAAGCCACAGGGACTCCCGTGAAGCCGCTGGTTCTGTGGATCGTCGCCATTCTCGGCTCACTGGTTCTAGCGCTCTGGCTATATGGCGCTTTCGGGCCCAGTCGTCAGCACCTGGGAATGTAGAATGAGCAGAAATCGGCCATGGGACCTGTCCCCTCGGAGCTGCTGGGTCTTCCTTCTAGCGGTCGTCCTGCACGCCACACAGCCCGATGGAGCAGTCGGGCACGAGGATGCAGTGTTGACCGCATCTCACTCCGCCGTCGTCGCAGGAGACTCGCTCCAGATACTGGGAAGCGAGTTCGTTCCGGGAAAGGAATACGAGCTCAGGCTTGTAGGACCTCTCAGAGATTACTCCCTGAGATTCGTGCGAGCCGACAGTGCGGGTCGGTTCTCGGAAGAGGTCGAGATCCCTCGGGAGGTGCTCCCCGGATATTACCGGGTCGCCGCGAAGGCGGAAGATGGGGACGTAGTCGCTCGTGTCGACGTCACCGTGACGACCACGGCCCGCGTCAATACGAATGGAGCCCTCTCCTCGATCCCTGATGCGGCACCAAGTCCCGGCACCAGCGGGATCCGCGGAGCGTACGTCGCTCATGCGGGTCACCTGGACATCGAACGGACTCGCAGTTGGATCGAGTGGGCGGTCATCGGACTCCTCGTCGGCGGTTCGACGTTCCTCGGTCCGTGGTTGCTGATACGCGCGGGCATATCGCCCGACTGACCGACCGAGCCTCCGGCTGCACCGGAAAGAGAAAGGACACAAATGATGTTAGACATCAAGGTGGTTACCTGGTCGCTGGCCGTATTTGCGACGGTGACGTTCATCGTATGCGTGGTGTACGGGCTGATCGTACCCGAATCACTTCACATGACGAGCTGGCTCGAGGGCGTCCTGCCGGGCTTTCGCTGGCTCACTCTCACTGGGTTCCTGATCGGTCTCGTGGAGTCGTTCCTGTACGGTGTCTACGCCGGGATCGTTTTCGTGCCTATCTACAATGCGTTCAGGCGTCGGTGGGGAGGCGAGGCCTGAAGACTACGCCGAGCCAGACGTGAATCGAGATTGGCTCGCCTTGCACGGTCGAGATGCGTGAGCGGCCCGGAAAGTGTGGGTGGTTGCCGTGGGGACTGACCCGGGAGCTTTTTCCTCATAGGACGCCCT
>JABAOG010020727.1_pt1 | contig 10072 bp, 9 predicted proteins | sample 7062131 | NCBI WGS metagenome assembly JABAOG01 (sample SAMN14538629, study PRJNA623070) | marine sediment metagenome | biome: marine biome [ENVO:00000428]; feature: marine pelagic biome [ENVO:01000023]; material: deep marine sediment [ENVO:00002113] | place: India: Arabian Sea | collected... | reverse complement strand
GCCGTAGCCAAGTGGTAAGGCAGAGGTCTGCAAAACCTCCATTCACCGGTTCGAATCCGGTCGGCGCCTCCGACGAATCCGCCCATCACGCAGCTGCGTGATGGGCGGTGTCGCGTGAGGGGATGGGGCCGCGGCGGTGCTGGCCGTCAGACCAGGTTGCAGGCCTCGGCGAGAGCGCGCGCCTCGACGATGTTGTCCTCGATGCTGCAGTAGGTCCACGAGCCGTAGCGGCCGATGGAGTGGACGCCGCGCGTGGCCAAGGCCGCCTTCTTCTGCTGGACGTCGGCCACCGAGTCCCGGGTGATGTGCACGTACGCGGGATCGAGGAGCACGTGATGGCTCGAGACCAGCTCGTGGCCGTCTACGAACCCCACCTTCGCCAGATCGGCCAGGACCCGCTCACGGGTGGCCTCGGTTTGCGCTTCGGTGGTCGTGAAGCCCGCCTCACGGCCGATCTCGACGTAGAGGCTCATCCGGTCGGTGCCGAAGATGTTGTCGTAGAAGCCCACCCGATAGAACGAGAGCTCCCGCTGCGGGAAGTAGACCCAGTGCGGCCCGGTGGGCCCCTTGCGATCGAAGCCGAGGTTGAAGACCTGGACGACGTTCCAGGAATAGACCGAGCGGTCGTACGCCACCCCGCACATGTCGAGCAGCTGCGGCAAGGGCATCGAAGAGACGAGCGTCTCGAAGCCGATCTCCCTCGTTTGCGTGATGGCCACTCGGCGCTGCAGGTCGATGCGCTCCACCCGCTCTTCGAGGGCGATCTTGGCGCGATCGACGCCCTGGGCGAGGGCCTCCACGTACTGGATTGCCCCACCCTCCGGGTAGGTGAAGGTCGCGTTGTAGCTGGCGTCCTCGGACCGGCGGAAGCTCCGAATGACATCATCGACATCCGCGTACGGGAAGAACCGACCCATGGCGTCGACATCCAGTCGGCTCAGATCCGTCGCGTAGAGCTTCTCGTTGTAGGGGACGAGGAACTTGTCGGCGATCGCCTTGCCGAACTTGGCGTAGAGCATCTCCTCGAAGGAAGCCGGCTCACCGCCTCCATGGGCCTCCTTCCGGAAGTAGAGGTCGTAGAGACACTCGAGCATCTCCTCCTTCGGCAGCTGGTGGATGTTCCGCTGGAAGGGGAAGTCGACGAACGAGTCGCGGTACCAGATGCGCGCATCCTTGGAGATGACCCGCACCTCTTGGCCCTCCATGCGGTCGACCAGGTAGCGCTCGATCTCCGGGTGGCGAAAGTGGAAGAAGTGCCCCGAGTAGTCCCAGGTGAACCCATCCTGACGCACGGTCCGGCAGTAGCCACCGATCTCGGTGTTCGCCTCCAGGACGAGGTAGTCGTCGCTCTCGAGCCAATCGGCGAAGGCGAGCCCGCTGACCCCCGCGCCGACCACCAGGTGCTTCACCCGCTTCATCAGGTGCCCCCGTCCGGGTCGCCGCCGTCGTCGGGAACGCCACCGTCCGTCGGACCACCGCAGACCCCGGCCACGCATCCGCCACGGGTGCAACACTCGCCGCCGCAGCAGACCTGCGCGTCGCCGCAGCGCTCGTCGCAGATGTCCGGGCCGATGGTGCAGTTGCCGTTCGCGCAGCTCTCCGCGAGCTCACAAGCGTTCCCGCAGCTGCCGCAGTGGAAACGATCGATGGTCAGGTCGCGGCACTCGACCATCCCGAAGGAGTCGCGGCAGCAGGTCGACTCGTCGGTACCGTCGCAGCCGGTGCGCGAGTCCGCGCCACAGACGCAACGCGCCGCGCCGCAACGGTCGCCAACCCGGGGGTCGCACTCGATGCCGCAGCCGCCGCAGTCCCGGGCGTCCGCGCGAAGATCCGCGCAGTAGTGGTTCGTCCGGTCGCCCACCGGCGGGCAGCAGAGGGACTCGTCCGTGCCCAGGCAACCCTGCCGGGCCGAGCCACAGACACAGAAGCCGGCCTCGCAGACGGTACCCCGCCCCTCGGCGCAGACCGTCCCACAGAGACCGCAGTTCTCGGGGTCCGTGCTCCTGTCGACGCACGTCGGCTCGCCGTCGACCAGGCAACATGCCTCCAGCCCCGGGCAGTCGAGCTCACAGGGCGGACCGAGGTCCGGCCGGAATTCGAACGCGTCGACACCGAGGTCGGTCGCGCCCGCGTCCTCGGGCGCGTCGTCATCGCCGCAAGCGAGCCCGAAGACCAGCGAAGCCAAAAGCAACAAGCGCATCGGAGGCGGTGTAGCACGGGCACGCGCGCCCCGCCGACTGGCCGGGCCAGCAGCCTCCGAAAGCCGGGCCCCGCCCTACTCCGCGCCGGTGCCCGCGTCGCTGGTGAAGCCGCGGAGCACCTGCCAGGCGCCCTCGCGTTGCTCGGCGATCGCGATCAGCGCTCCCTCGTGCACCAGCGCTGCCGGACCCTCGTGGGGCTCGCTCGCCTCGATCCGGCGGCCCATCCGAAGGTCGGCGGCCGCGGCGGGGTCCACTCGCACCGTCGCCATCGCCCTCCCCGCGGCCGTCGCCGGGTCGACCAGCGACGTGGGACCCACGGCGTCGAGCGCCACCGCTTCCGAGACGGTGAACGCGCCGCTCGCGAGGCGCCGGAGGCTGCTCAGGTGCCCGACGGTGCCGAGCCGCTCCGCCAGATCCCTGCCGAAGGAGCGGACGTAGAACCCCTTGCTCGCTTCCAACTCGAAGCGAATGGCCGAGGGCGACACCTCGTGGATGGTCAATGCCTTCAGCTCGACCTCGCGCTCGGGAGCGTCGAAGTCCTCGCCGCGGCGCGCTCGAGCGTGGAGCCGCTCGCCATCGACCCGCACGGCGCTGACCTTGGGCACCCGCTGCCGCTGGAGCCCGACCATGGTCCGGGCGATGGCGCGGACCTCGTCGAGCGCCTGGCTCAGCGGCGGTCCCTCGCCGGTGGGCGTTCCATCCGCGTCGAGGCTGTCGGTCGCCGTGCCGATGGTCAGCGTCGCCTCGTAGCGCTTGTCGGCAGCGGTCAGGTAGGGAACCAGCTTGGTGCCCTCGCCGACGGCGACGACCAACACCCCGGTGGCCATCGGGTCCAGCGTGCCTGCGTGGCCGACCCGGCCGGTGTCGAGCCGCTTGCGAATGGCGGACACCACGTCGTGGGAGGTCGGCCCGCGCGGCTTGTCCACCACGAGCACCCCACGCAGGTGAGCTCCCTTACCGCCTTTGCGCCGCCGTCCCATGGGTGGGCGGCTTCACCCGCCGCAGAGAACTCGACACGCGAGCTCGCGGACCTTCTCGCGGGCCTCGTCGACGTCGATCGGCAGCTGCGTGCCCGCCGCGGCCTTGTGTCCACCGCCGCCGAGCTGTTGGGCGATCGCGCCCACGTCGGACGAGCCACGACTGCGGAAGCTGATCTTCGTGTCGAGGCCGTCGCCGGAGTCGGCGGGGAACTCCCACACGAGCGCGGCGATCTCGACGCCCTTCAGCTTGCGGCCGTAGTCGACCATGCCCTCGACCATGTCGTCGTCGGCGCCGGTCTTCTCGAGCATTTCTCGAGTCACGGTCATCAGCGCCAGGCGCCCATGACACTCGAGCTTCAGCGTGCCGAGGATCGCGCTGAGCAGCGCCATCCGCTCGGTGGGCCACTTCTCGAAGAGCTCGTAGGCGACCTCCCACGGGTCGGCGCCCTGCTCCAGGAGCTCGGCGCCCATCCGAAGGACCTTCGGCTTCGTCGACGAGTAGCGAAAGCCACCGGTGTCGGCGACGAGCGCCGCGTAAATCGGGGTCGCCGCCTCCGCGGGCAGCGGACGGAGACCGAACATCTCGGCCAGGTCCATGACCATCTCGCCGGTCGCGCACGCCCCCGTCTCACGAAGGACGATGTCACCGACGTCATCGTGGTTGGCGTGGTGATCGATGACCACCAGCGGCCCGCGGACGTCTTCGCCGGGCAGACCGAAGGGCAGCAGCGAGTTGGCCGCCGTGTCCATCACGAAGGTCACGTCCCAGGTCTTGTCGCTCGGCAGGTCCTGCTCGACCTCGCCGTGGTTCAGGAAGACCAGGTTCGGCGGCAGGTCGTCGGGAACGTAGAGGTTCACGTCCTTGCCCAGGCGCAAGAGCAGCACCCGCAGACCGAGCGCCGAGCCCAGCGCATCGGCGTCCGGGCGCCGATGGCAGCAGACGAGGAAGCTGTCGCCCCCACGGACGAGCTCGGCGACGCGCTCGGCGGTCGTCACTCGCTCTCCTCCTCGCGGATCTCGTCGAGGATCGCCTCGATGCGGCTCCCGTGATCGATGGAGTCATCCCACTCGAAGCGGAGCTCCGGCGTCCGGCGGAGCGCCAGCCCCTTGCCGAGCTCCCGGCGAAGGAAGCCGGCGGCACGCTCGAGGCCGGCCACCAGCCGCTCCTTGCGGCGATCCGTCGCCTCTTCGAGGGTGCGCACGTAGACGGTGGCGATCTGCAGGTCGTTGGTCACCGTCACCGCCGAGACCACGACGTTCTTCGTCGCCGGATCCTTGAGCCGGCCCCGCATGACGAGGTTCATCAGCTCCCGGCGAACCTCCTCGCCCACGCGCGCGGCACGATCGTTCCGCGGCGCGTTCAAGAGGGCTCCTCGAAGCTCGCCCAGTCCAGGGTCACTTCGTCGCGGGGCCGCTCGTCGCTGAGGTGCACGAGCTCGGTGCCACGGTGGGCGACTCGGGCGAGCCCCAGGCTCGCGGCAAATGAGAGGACCCGATCCATCACTTCGTTGGCATGCGGCCCATCACTGCTCACGCAGGCGAAGCCGAGGAGCGCGCGTTCGTGCGCGTCCTGATGGCCCACCTCTGCGGCGGCGACGTCGAATCGGTTTCGCACCCGGTCGAGGATACTGGAAAGTACGGCGCGTTTCTCCTTCAAGGAACGCACCCCCTCCAGCTCGAGCTCCATGCGGCCTACGCCGACGACCATGGGACCGCGGGCAACGACGCTACTCCAGCGTCGCCGCGACCTCCTCGACCTCGAAGCACTCGATCATGTCGCCGATCTTCACGTCGTTGTAGCCCTCGAGACCGATGCCGCACTCCATGCCGTTCGGCACCTCGGCGACATTGTCCTTGAAGCGACGCAGCGAGCCCATCTTGCCGGTCCAGACGATCACGCCGTCGCGGACCAGGCGAGCCTTGCCGGAGCGGAGCATCTTGCCCTCGGTGACCATGCAACCGGCGATGGTGCCGACCTTCGGGATGCCGAAGGTCTCGCGAACCTCGGCCTGACCGACGTCCTTCTCCACCAGCTTGGGAGCCAGCAGGCCGGCCATCGCGGCCTTCACGTCGTCGAGGACCTCGTAGATGACGCTGTAGGGGCGAATGTCCACGCCCTCCTTCTTCGCCATCGAGTTCGCCTTGCCCATGGGGCGGACGTTGAAGCCGATGATGATGCCGTCGGAGGCGCTGGCCAGCATGACGTCGCGCTCGGTGATGCCACCGACACCGCTGTGGATGACGCTGACCCGCACCTTCTCGGTCGCGAGATCCTCGAGGCTGCTGTTGAGCGCCTCGAGGGAGCCGTGCACGTCGGCCTTCACCACGAGCTTGAGCTCGTGCTGCTCGCCGCTCTGCATCATGGCCTGGATCTGCTCGAGGGTGCGCGGCTGCGCGACCTTCGGCGCCTTGGCCTTCTCCTTGTTCGCCTCGGCGACCTCCTGGGCCTTCTTGGCGTCGGTGACCTTGTAGAGCTTGTCGCCGGCTTCCGGCAGCTCGTCGAGACCGAGGACCTCGATCGGCGTGGCCGGTCCGGCCTTCTTGAGGGTCTCGCCGCGGTCGTCGGTCATCGCGCGGACACGACCCCAAGCGGTGCCGGCGACCACGTAGTCACCGGCCTCGAGGGAGCCGTCGCGGATGAGCACGTTGGCCACGACACCCCGGCCCTTGTCGAGCTTCGCCTCGAGGACGACGCCCTCGGCCGGGATGTTGGCGTTGGCCTCGAGCTCGAGGACCTCGGCGGTGACGAGGACGCTCTCGAGGAGCTGGTCGACGCCCTGGCCGGTGATGGCGCTGGTCGGCACGTAGATCGTGTCGCCGCCCCAATCCTCCGGCGTCAGGCCGAGGGCCGCGAGCTCGTTCATCACCTTGTCCGGCGCGGCGTCCGGTCGGTCGATCTTGTTGACCGCGACGATCATCGGCACCTCCGCAGCCTGCGAGTGGCTCACGGCCTCTCGGGTCTGCGGCATGACGCCGTCGTCGGCGGCGACGACCAGGATGACGATGTCGGTCGCCTGCGCGCCGCGGGCGCGCATCTCGGTGAAGGCCTCGTGACCCGGCGTGTCGAGGAAGACCACCGTGCCCTTCCCCGTGTTCACGCGGAACGCGCCGATGTGCTGGGTGATGCCGCCGGCCTCGCCCGCGGCCACGTTGGTCTCGCGGATGTCGTCGAGCAGCGAGGTCTTGCCGTGGTCGACGTGGCCCATGATCGTGACGACCGGGGGCCGGACCGCGCGGTCCTCCTCGAGGTTCTCGAAGTCGCCGCGGGCGTCACCGACGATCTCCTCCTTGGAGCGGGCGACGTTCTCGACCTCGTAGTTGAACTCGTCGGCGATGATCATCGCCGTGTCCGCGTCGAGGGTGCTGTTGATGTGGACGCCGCCGACGCCCATCTGCATGAGCTTCATCAGCAGGTCGGTGGCCTTCAGGCTCATCCGCTGCGCGAGGGTCTGCAGCTGGATCTGATCCTCGATGCGAATCTTGCGCTTGATCGCGCTCGGCACCGTGATCTCGGTCTGCTTCGGCTTGCGGCTCGGGTCCCGACGGCGACGCTGCGGGCGGCCCTGCGGGCGACCGGTCGGACCGATGGAGGCCCGGCCCCGGATCTCACGGCGCCGGGGCGGCGGCCGGTTCTGCCGGTGCTGCTCGACGATGCGCTTGCGATCCTCTTCGGTGAGGCGAGCGCCCGCGCTGGGCGCCGAGGCGCCACCACGGGACACGACGCCCGGCGGGAGCGGCGCATGGTCGAAGCGCTCTTCCTTGGGCGGCGGCTCGGTCGCGGGCGGGGGCTTGGGGACCCGCTTGGCGGCCGGCTCGATCTTGGTGGAGACCTTCTCGCGGACGAGCTGTCCCGCGCCCTTGAGGGGGTCCTCCTCCTCCTCGGCCTTCGCTTCCTTCTCGGCCTCGGCCTTCTTCGGCTCTTCCGCCTTCTCGGCCTTCGCCTCGGGCTCCTCGGCCTTCTCCGGCTCTGCCGCCTGCTCGGCCTTCGCCTCCGCCTTCGGGGCCTCGGCTTCGGCCTCGGGCTTCTTCGCCGCCGGCTCCTCGGCCTTCGGCTCTTCCACCTTCTCGGCCTTCGCCTCCGCCTTCGGGGCCTCCGCCGCGGGCTCTTCCGCCTTCGGGGCCTCGGCCGCGGGCTTCTTCGCCTCGACAGCGGGCTTCGGCTCGGCGGCCTTGCGGCGCGTCGGGGGGGGCGCGGGAGCGGCTTCCGCGGCCGCGGCCGCCGGCGTCTCTTCCGGCTTCTCCTCGACCTTCTTCTTCCGCCGCACGCGGCGGCGGGTGACGGTCGGACGGATCTGCTCCTCCACCGTGTCGCGCTCACGATCCTTCTGGAGCGCCCGCTTCACGCGCTCCACTTCGGCGGTCTCCAGGACGCTCATGTGATTGCGCACCTGAATGCCCAGCGCGGCGATGCGCTGGATCAGCTCGCGATTCTCGACACCGAGCTCGCGTGCGACCTCATATACCCGAACCTTGCTCATTCTGGTCTCTGGTCCTCCACCACAGGTTCCACTTGTCGACCGGGGGGAGTGTCCTCCGTCCCGTCGACGCGCTCCTTATGCGGGAACGTACCCGCTGGGCGCAACCCGGCGAGGTGAGCCGACGCGCGGTCCACCTCTGCCGCAATTCCATTGTCCTCGATCGCCAGGACGGCGACCTCGTCGCGACCGAAGAGTCGGCCGACGTCGCCCTTGGGCCCGAGCACCACGCAGGCCTTGCCCAGCCGCTCGGCGGCCGCGGTCAATTCCTCGCGTCGTCCCGCGGCATCCTCGGCCACGCAGAGCAGCCGGATCCGGCCCTCCGCGAGGCTCTCACGCACCGCATCCGTCCCGACCGCGACCTTTCGTGCTCGGTGGGCGCCAAGGAGCAACCCCTCGAGGCGACGCTCGATCTGCCCACGGATGGCGTCGGCGATCGCGTCGGGATCGAGCTGCACCGGCCGGCGCAGCGAGCGGGCGATGCCGCCCTTGCGAGCGGCGATCTCGAGACACTTCCGATCGCCGTGTACCCAGACCCCGCGACCGCCGAGGCGGCCACGAGCGTCGGCGACGACGTACGGCGGCTCCGGCACGACGGCCAGACGCACGAGCGCCTCCCGGGGCCGCTGCTCGCGGCACCCGGCGCACGTGCGCACGGCGGTCTTGCTCGAAGCCATCGCGATCACCCCGCTCCTCCGGGGCTCGGGGCCTCGGCGGAGGGCTCGCCCTCACCGCTCTCGTCGGCGGACTCGGCCGCGGCGGCCTCCGCCGCAGCGCGGGCCTCTTCCTCGGCGGCTTCCTTGGCGATGCGCTCGCGCTCGACGGCGATCGCCTTCTCCACGCCGGCCTCGATGGCCGGCCACTCGTCGTCGAGGAAGGAGCGGACGGCATCACGGACGTCCTGCGCCCGCGCGGCGCCGAGGCCGCTCTTGATGGCGAAGCGGTCGATGTCCTCCTCGGAGGCGATCGACTTGAGCGAGCCGTAGCCGCCCTTCTCGAGCATGTCGGCGACTCGGTCGTTGACGCCCTTCACCAGGAGCAGCTTGTCGTGCTCCGAGGGCATCTCCGGGCGCTCGGCGGTGGCCTTGATGGCCTCCTGCCGCACCTCCTCGGTGCCGATGATGGCCTGCTCGCGGATCTTCTCGACGTTGTCCTCGTCGATCCCTTCCACGGTGAGCAGCTCCTGCGTCGGCGCGTCGGCGACCTCGTCGAGGGTTCGGAAACCCATCTTGTAGAGGCTGCGGGCGATCTCGTCGTCCGAGTCGACCCGCGCGAGGACGGCCATCGCCTCCTCCTCCATCTGCTGGAAGCGGGACTCGCTGACGATGTCGAGCTTCCAACCGGTCAGCTGGCTGGCGAGGCGGACGTTCTGTCCGCGCCGGCCGATCGCCAGGCTGAGCTTCGAGTCGGGCACGACCAGCTCCATGGTCGCGTTGTGCTCGTCGATGACGACGCGGACGACCTCCGCCGGCGCGATGGCGTTGCACACGAAGCGCGCCNNCTGCACGCGCGAGCCCTTCATGCCCACGCAGGCGCCGACCGGATCGACGTCGCTGTCGCGGCAGGACACCGCGATCTTCGAGCGTCCGCCCGGCTCGCGCGCGGCCGCGACGATGCGAACGATCCCCTCGTAGATCTCGGGGACCTCCATCTCGAAGAGCTTCACGAGCAGCTGCACGTCGGCGCGCGAGAGGATGATCTGCGGGCCGCGGGCCTCGCGGTCGATGTCCTTGAGGAGCGCGACGATGCGGTCGCCGGGCCGATAGGTCTCGCGCGGGGTCTGCTCGCGGGGCGGCAGCACGGCCTCGACGGTCCGGCCACCCTCGCCGCTGCGGTCGAGCTCGACGATGAGGTTCGAGCCGCGCTCGAAGCGGCGGACGGTGCCGCTGATGATCTCGCCTCGGCGGTTCTTGAACTCGCGGAAGATGCGCTCGCGCTCGGCGTCGCGCACCCGCTGGATGATCACCTGCTTGGCGGTCTGCGCGGCGATGCGGCCGAAGCCCTGGCGAGCCTGCTGGATCCCGAGGAGGTCGCCGAACTGGCGGTCCTGCTTGCGGGCCTCTTCGGCGTCCTGCGAGAGGTAGAAGATCTGGAAACCCAGCTCGTCGCCTTCGGCGAGCGGGTTGTCGGGGTCGTCGAGGCCGTGCCGTTGGGCGTCGGCGATCGAGATCTCCCGCTCCGGGTTCTCCACCTCTTCGACGACCGTCATGTACATCTTCAGGTCGACGGCGCCGGTGTCCGGGTTGTAGTCGGCCTCGAGCTCGCGATCGACGCCGAACTGGCGCTTCGCGGCGGTCATGATGGCGGCCTCGATGGCCTCCACGAGCACCTTGGGCTCGATGCCCTTGTCCTGACTGACCTGCTCGATGACGACGGTGAGCGAGGGCTGCTGTGCCATGCTTGTCGGTCCCCTATC
>JABAOG010011286.1_pt1 | contig 10073 bp, 7 predicted proteins | sample 7062131 | NCBI WGS metagenome assembly JABAOG01 (sample SAMN14538629, study PRJNA623070) | marine sediment metagenome | biome: marine biome [ENVO:00000428]; feature: marine pelagic biome [ENVO:01000023]; material: deep marine sediment [ENVO:00002113] | place: India: Arabian Sea | collected... | reverse complement strand
CGTCCGGAGATCGTGAAGGTGATCGAGGGCGAGGAGGTGGCCGCGAAGACGGGCTACACGGCGCCCCACACCACGCACTGCGGCCCGGACGGCCTCTACATGAACGCGCTGGGCGGGGTGGACGGGAAGGGTCCGGGCGGGATCTTCACCATGGACCACGAGACCTTCGAGGTGAAGGGCGCGTGGGAGGCGGACCGGGGCGACCAGTACCTGGCCTACGACTTCTGGTGGCACCTGGGCCACGACACCATGATCACCAGCGAGTGGGGCACGCCGAACATGGTGACGAAGGGGCTGAACCCGGAGCTGCTGCTGGCCGGCGAGTACGGCCACGCGCTGCACGTGTGGGACCTGAAGTCGCGGAAGCACCTCAAGCGGATCGACCTGGGCAAGGAGCACCAGATGGTCCTGGAGCTCCGGCCGGCCCACGACCCGCGGCGCGCCTACGGCTTCGCCGGTGTCGTCATCTCGCTGGAGGACCTCTCGTCCTCCATCTGGGTCTGGTACCTGGACGGGGAGAATGGTGGGTCCGAGTGGAAGGCCCGGAAGATCATCACCATCCCGGCGCAGCCCGCCGACGCGGACGACCTGCCCGAGATGCTGAAGGGCTTTGGCGCTGTGCCTCCCCTGGTCACGGACCTGAACCTCAGCCTGGACGACCGGACGCTCTACGTCTCCTGCTGGGGCACCGGCGAGCTGCTCCAGTACGATGTGAGCGACCCGTTCAACCCCAAACAGACCGGCTCCGTGAAGATCGGCGGAATCGTCGCGCGCCAGGGCCATCCGGCGCGGCCGGACCAGCCGCTCAACGGCGGTCCCCAGATGGTGGAGATCAGCCGCGACGGCCGGCGGGTCTACTTCACCAACTCCCTGTACTCGCCGTGGGACGAGCAGTTCTACCCCGACGGGATCAAGGGCTGGATGGTGAAGGTCGACGCCGATCCGAAGGGCGGCATGGCGCTGGATCCGGACTTCTTCGTCGAGCTGGAGGACGGCATGCGCCCGCACCAGGTCCGGCTCCAGGGCGGCGACGCGTCGTCCGACTCCTTCTGCTACGCCCAGTCGTGACCGATCCCCAGGTCTGGCCGTGGCTGGCCCTGGCCGGCCTCGGCGCGCTGCACGGGATCAACCCGGGGATGGGCTGGCTGTTCGCGGTCGCCCTGGGTCTCCAGGAAGGGAAGGGGCGCGCCGTCTGGCGCGCCCTGCCCCCCCTGGCCCTCGGACACGCCCTCGCCATTGCCCTCGCGGTCCTCGTGGCCGCCGCCGTGGGCGGCCTCGTGCCGGTGGAGCCCTTGAAATGGGCCGTGGCCGCCGTGCTGCTGGCGTTCGGGGTCTACCGCCTCGTCCGTCACAGCCACCCCCGCTACGGCGGGATGAAGGTGGGACCGCGACAGCTCACCTTCTGGTCGTTCCTCATGGCCACGGCCCACGGGGCCGGGCTCATGATCCTGCCCATCGTGCTGGCGGGGCCGGACCCGCTGGTGGGTGACTGGCTGGGCGGCGCGGCTCCCGCCCTGGCGGGCCTCGAGGGGCATGCCGGCGCCATGGCCGGCGCGATGACCGCCGGCGGCGCCGGCCACGCCGGGCACGCCGCTCTGGCGGGACTGCCGCCCGGCCTCGCCACGGGCGCCGCCGTCGCCGTCGTCCACACCGTCGGCTACCTGGCCGTGGCCGCCGCGCTGGCCTGGGTGGTCTTCGCGCGGCTCGGCGTCCGGATCCTCCGCACCGCGTGGATCAACCTCGACCTGATCTGGGCGGGGGCGCTGATCGCCACCGCGCTGGTCACGCCGCTCCTGTAGGCGGAACCGGAGCAGATTCGCACACGAGGAGGACTGCATGATCGACTTTGCCCGCACGGACGCGGCGCCGGCGCTGGAGTCGGCGAACCGGGAGGTCCTGGCCCAGCTGAGCCGGCGAGGACCGGTACCCGTCGCGGCACTGGCTGGACGGTGGCCGGTGACCCGCCACCACGTGCGCCTGGTGGTGAGCGGCCTCACCCGGGAAGGCCTGGTGAGCGTCGTGCACCGCCCCCCCAGCCGCCAGCCGCTGGTGTCGCTCACGCCGCGCGGCCGCGCCGCGCTCGAGAGGAGCGGACCTGAGGACGGGGCTTGAAAGCCGGCCGGGGTGGCGGCATCCTTGAACCGGGCCCCCCTGCCCCGGCCGGCTCCCGGCCATTCGTCCTCCGGTGAAGAGCGACCCGTGACCCCCGATCTTCGAGAGCGCGTCGAGGAGATCTTCGAGGCGGCGCTGGACGTGCCGTCCGAGCGTCGACGTGGATTCGTGGACTCCGCGACGGGCGGGAACGACCGCCTGGGCGCGGAGGTCCACGCACTGCTGTCGGCCCACGAGCAGGCCAGCGGCGTGCTGGAGCGGAAGCTGCCCCGCCCGCCGAAATCACCCGCCCCGGAGCGGATCGGCCCCTACCGGCTGGTCGGCGAGCTGGGGCGCGGCGGGATGGGCGTGGTGTACGCCGCGGAGCGCGATGACGGACAGTTCCGGCGCCGCGTCGCCATCAAGGTCCTGCGGGCGGACGCCGATCCGTCCCTGGAAGCCCGGGTCGTGGCGGAACGCCAGATCCTGGCCTCGCTGGACCACCCGAACATCGCCCGCCTGCTGGACGGCGGCGTCACGCCCGACGGGCGGCCGTTCCTGGTCATGGAGCACGTGGATGGTCTCCCCATCGACCTGTACGCCGACCGGATGCGGCTCACCATCGAGGAGCGGCTGGAGCTCTTCCTGACGGTGTGCCACGCCGTGCAGCACGCCCACCAGAACCTGGTGGTCCACCGGGACCTGAAGCCGTCGAACATCCTCGTCACCTCCCGCGGCGAGGTGAAGCTGCTGGACTTCGGGATCGCGAAGCTGCTGAACCCCGCGCTGGGACCGAGCCAGTCACCCCACACCGCGGGCGAGCAGCGGGCCCTCACCCCCGAGTACGCGAGTCCCGAGCAGATCCGCGGCGAAGCGCTCAACACGGCGAGCGACGTGTATTCCCTCGGCGTGGTGCTCTATCGCCTCCTGACCGGCCGGCACCCCTACCAGCTCGACCCGGGGTCCATGCACTCCATCGTGGACGTCGTCACGCACCGCGACCCCTGCCGACCCAGCGAATGCTTCGATCCACGGGCGGGCGGCCGCGACCCGTCGGTCGCGGAGCGGGCGACCGCGCGGCGCGCCAGTCGGGAACGGCTCCGTCGGCGTCTGCACGGCGACCTCGACGCCATCGTGCTCCGGACGCTCCGCAAGGAGCCGGCGGACCGCTACGGCTCCGCCGAGCTCCTGGCACAGGACCTGGAGAACCACGCCAACGGGCGCCCCGTCCGGGCCCGCAAGGGCGCACGGGGATACCGGCTGCGGGCCTTTCTCCGACGGCACCGCTACCAGGTCGCGGCCGGGGCGCTCGTGATGCTGTCGCTGACCGTGGGCGCGGGCGCGGCGGCGTGGCAGGCCCGGGTGGCCGGGACGGAACGGGATCGAGCGGAGGACGCGCTCCGACAGTCGGAGGAGATCACCGCCTTCCTCATGGACCTGTTCGCCGTGAGCGACCCCGGAGAGGCCCGCCCCGACGAGGTGACCGCCGCCGACCTCATGCGACGCGGCGTGAGCCGGGTCGAGGCGCTCTCCTCGCAGCCCCTGGTCCAGGCACGCATGTTCGGCGTCATCGGGGAGCTGAACGCCCAGCTCGGGCAGCACGAGCAGGCCGTGGATCTGCTGCGCCGCGCCCTCGCCGGGAAGGTGACCGAGCTCGGCATGGAGAGCCCCGAGACCGCCGAAGCCATGAACCAGCTCGGGCAGGCCTACGCCCGTCGGGCCCGTTACGACGACGCGCGGTCCCTCCACGAAGAGGCGCTCCGTATCCAGCAGGCCGTGCTCGGCCCCGCCGACCCGGCCGTCGCGGCGACGCTCATGGACCTGGCCCGCATCGAGTTCGACCTCCACCAGCGGGAGACCCTCCTGCGCCGGGCCTTCCGGATCCAGGAGGCGGCCCTGGGCCCCGACGACCGCCCGGTCACCACCACGCTGCTCACCCTGGCCAACAACGCCCGCGGGCTCGGTCGCTACGACGAGGCGGTGCGGCTGCTGCGGCGGGCACTCGATGCCCGCGAGCGGACTCTCGGGCCGGCGCATGCGCTCACCGCGGAGCCCATGCTCCACCTGGGCGATGTCCTCTACGAGTACATGGGTGAGCCCGAGGAGGCGGAGCGGCTCTTCCGCCGCGCCCTCGACATCCTGGAGCGACGCCTGGGCGAGAACGACCTGGCCCTGATCCATGGGCTCCACAGCCTCGGAGACCTCCTCTCGCGGCAGGCCCGCTACCAGGAGGCGGAGGCCCTGCTGCGCCGGGCCATGACCGTGCTCTCCGACGCCCTCGGCAGTCGCCATCCCCGTACCGTCGGCAGCGGACTGCACCTCGCCGCCGCGCTCATGCGCCAGGACCGCCACGCCGAGGCCGAGCGCCTGGCCCGGGACGTGGTGGAGGTCTGGCGCGAGGCGTACGGACCCGGCCACCCGTCGGTGGCCTCGGCCCGGGTCTCCCTGGCGCAGGCGCTGGCGGGCCAGGACCGGCTCGACCCGGCCGAGGCGGAGGCGCGGCGGGCGCTCGAGATCCGACGGGACGCCCTGGGCGAGCGGAGCCTCATGGTCGGGCTCACGCTCACGACGCTGGGCGACGTCGTCCGGCAGAAGGGCGAGACGGAACGAGCCCGGGCCATCTACCGGGAGGGTCGGGCGGTCCTCCTCGAGCACCTCCAGCCGTCCCATCCCCAGGTCCGGGACATCGACCTCCGGCTCGAGTCCCTGGACACCCCGGTCCCGGGCCCGACGACCGCGGGCTCCGGCTGACCCGGAACGCCGCGGGGACCGGGCCCTCCTGCGGTGGGGCCTGCCCCGGCCGGGGCGGATCCCCCCGGTTTCTGTCCGGTCCCCGGACCCTTCCGCGCATCCGGGACTGGACAGGAACCTCAACGGAGCAGCCTTATGACCGGCAGGAGCCCGCGGGCCATGGCCGCCGAGGTGGAGCGCATTCGACGGCCACCCGCGGGGACTGGCGAGCGCTTCTCGGGGTACGGCGTCCTCGGACTGCCCTTCACCCTCGGGCACATTCTCGCCTTCCGACGCGTCTCGGCGTCCTCGGTGGGACCGCCCTACACCTCCGTCTGGCACCGGGACCCGGAGGGTCGCTGGACGGTGTACGCGGACGTCGAGCCGACCCGGTCGTGCGCCCGCTATTTCGGGGCAGCCCTGGCACGGGCGGTCGCCACGGACGTCCAGGTCCTCTGGACGGCGGACTCCCGCCTGTCCGTTTCGGTCCCCGAGCACCACCTCGAATGGGCGTTGCGAGTCGAGAGCAGCCCCAGGACCCGGGCCTTGAACGCGCTGGCGGCCTCGCTCCCGGACCGGGCATTGGGTCACCCGTGGCTCCTGGACCGCTTCGGCCCCCTGGCCGGTCGGGCGCTCGAGGCCGGCCCGCTTCGCTTCAGCGGTCGCGCCCCCAACGGCCAGGCCTTCCGCATGGTGCCGAGCCGTCTCTGGACCGTGTCGGCGTCCGCCGCCGTGGTCCGCGGCCGGGACGTGGGTCCGCTGGGACCCCACGCCGCGAACGCGCGGCTCGGAGACCTCGTCCTCCCGAATCGCGGCCTGTTCGTCCGCCAGTCGACCTGGTTCGAGAGGCTCGACCCCGCCGTCCACCGGCCAGCCGCCGCCAGGGCCCCCAGCCGCGTCTCCTGAGACCGGGGATCGATAATCGACTATCGATTATCGATAGAACCGCCAGCTGGCGGAGAAGTCTGGGCCGAGCTCCCGGCCGGTCAGCCGCACCCGCACCATCTCCACGGGCATGGGTCCGCCCCGGAGGATCGCGTCGTGGTACTCCCGCTCCGTCATCCGGCCGGACTCGACCACCTCCTGGTGGAGCGCGTCGAACTGGAGTCCGCCTAGCATGTAGCCGGCCTGGTACAGCGGCGGGTAGCTGCCGTTGAACGAGCGGCGGACCTCGGCCGTGGCGTTGGCGCGCTCGTGGCCCACCCGCTCGACCAGGAAGTCGATGGCCTCCTCGGGCGTCATCCGGCCCAGGTGGAACGACAGGCTGAAGATGATCCGGGCGGCCCGGTGCATGCGCCAGAACAGCATCCCGACCCGGTCTTCCGGGCCCCGGGGGAAACCCAAGTCCCAGAGCCGGAACTCCCAGTACAGGGCGTTGCCCTCGTGCCAGAAGGGCGTCCGGAAGATCTGGCGGTGGGCGTTGTAGCGCTCGTTCATGAAGCCCTGGAGGTGGTGCCCCGGGATCAGCTCGTGGTGGACGGCGGCGCGGGAGAAGTGCTCGTTGTTGCCCCGCATGCTCATGAGCTTGTCCGCGTGCTCCATCTCCGCCGTGGGGTAGGACACCAGGATGACCTCGCCGCCCAGGAAGAACGGCGCCACCTTCTGCCGCTCCGGCGACATCATCTCCATCCGCCAGACCTCCTCGGCCAGCGGCGGGATGGTCACCAGGTCCCGCTCCTCGATGAACTCGACGGACTGCCGGTAGAGGTCGAGGATCAGGGCGGGCTGATCACCCGGGGCGACGTGGAGTGTCTTCACGTGCTCCACCGCGGCCAGCCAGTCGTCGCCGAAGCCCAACTCTCGGGACGCCGCGATCATCCGCTCCTCGCACCACGCGTACTCCCGCTCGGCGATCTCGATCAGCTCGGCCGGCGAGTACGGGATCATCTCGTGCCGGAGGTCGGCCGCCAGCCCTTCCGCCCCGATGGGGTCGCCCACGATGGGCGGATCCTCCCCCTCCTCGTAACCCACCACCTCGCGACGCAGGAAATCCTCGTAGGCCTCGAGCGCCGCCGACAGCTCCTCGTGGGGCTGCTCCACCCACCAGGTGAACAGCGGGTCGTAGCCCGCGTAGTAGTCGTACCAGCGGTCGAGCGTGCGCGTCACCGATGCCACGGCGTCCGCCGCCCGCAGCCCGACGATGGGCGTCGGCCCCTCCCCGGCCTCCATGCCCTCGCTCAGATCCCCCCGGAGCGCCTCCACCTCCTCGGCCAGCTCGGTCAACCGCGCCGCCGCACCCCGCGGGTCGAGCGGCTCCAGGGCTCGCCGGGCCCGATGCAGGGCCAGGATCGGCCCGGCGAACGGGAGCAGCGGTCGCATCTCCGCGAACAGCGCCTCCTCCCGGTCCAGCTCGTGGAGCCGGTAGCGGAGCTCGTTGTCCAGGAGCACCCAGTCCACGCGGTCCTCGAGACCGAGCGCTGCGAAGTCCAGCGTCCTCAGCTCTTCCCGCCAACCGGCGTAGAACGAGCGTAGCCGCTCGCGCCGCTCTGGGGACCACTCGGCGTCGTAACGGCGGAAGAGCGCCGCCCGGTCGTCGGCGAAGCGCCGGACGACCGCCGCCAAGTCGCTCTCGGGCTCGCCCAGGAGGGAGGCCGCCCGCGGCACGGCATCCTCGGCGGCGCCGGGCGCCTGGGCGTGCGCCGGGCCCGGGAGCGCCAGGAGCGGGAGGAGTGCGGAAACCACGAGCGCGGACGATCTCATCAGTCCCTCTCCGTCGGAATCGGGGAACGCCTGGGGCCCGAAAGCTGTCATCCGGCCGGCGCGCGCGCGAGGTCCCTCAAACCGTCATCGCCCACCGCCATGGGGCTCCATGTGCACCAGGACGTCCCGGATGGCCGGCATGGCCGCCAGGATCGCGTCCTTGACGTCGTGTCCCAGCAGGTGCGCGGCCTGGAGCGACATGGCCGGGTCGGCCTCCACGTGCAGCGCGACGAAGTAGCCCACGCCGGCCCGACGCGCCTGGATCTTCTCCACCGCGCACACTCCCTCCACGCCCCGGGCGGTGGACTCCACCTGCCGCAGGACCTCGGGGTCCGGGGCCCGGTCCATGAGGTCCTGGACGGCGGGCCGCAGGAGCCGGATCCCGTTGAACGCGATGATGCCCGACGCCAGGAGGGCCGCCACGTCGTCGGCCGGCGCCCACGCCGGCCCGCCGATGAGCGCCACCAGGATCCCGAGGAACGCCGCCGCCGACGTGATGGCGTCCGAGCGGTGGTGCCACGCGTCCGTTTGCACCGCCCGGCTGCCCACCTCGGTCCCGATGTCCAGCAGCCGGCGGAACAGCCCCTCCTTCACCAGCACCACGCCCACGAGGACCGCCAGCGTATACGGCTCCGGCACGTGGTGCGGCGTCACGATCTCCCGGATCGCCTCGATGGAGATCCCCAGCGCCGCCAGCAGCAGCATGAGGGCGACGGCGGCGCCAGCCACGCTCTCCGCCTTGCCGTAGCCGAAATGGTACCGCTCGTCCGCCTCCCGCTCCGCCACCGACAATCCCCGCCAGACGATCAGCGACGAGAACATGTCCAGCGTGGACTCGACGCCGTCCGCCACCAGCGCGTACGAGTTGCCCAGCAGACCCGTGGAGATCTTCACCGCCACCATGACGGCGTTCACCCCCAGCGCCAGCCGGGCCGCACCGATCCCGCGTCGCGTTCGATCGCTCACCGTGCCGCCAACCTAACACTCAGGCCCGAGAGCGCCACGGCCCCGGCCGGGGCGCGGCGCGGACCGGGCCACACGCGGGCTGGCCGCGGCGACTGTCTTGCCGATTCTCGATTATCGATTATCGATTATCGATCATGCGCGTCTGCCTCCTGACCTACGACGACCGGGATCCTGCGGAGCCCGACGCTCCCCACGTCACCGCGGATCCCCGCCCCTTCCTGCCGGAAGCGCTGTGGGACCGCGTGGAGCTGGACAAGGCCACGTCCGTCCAAACGCTGGTCCGCCTCACCCGAGAGCCGCACGACCTCTACTTCAACCTGTGCGACGGCGGCTGGGACTCCTCGATCCCGGGCATCGAGGTGGTGGACGCCCTGGAGCGACTCGATGTGCCCTTCACGGGCGCGGACTCCGGGTTCTACGATCCCTCCCGGGAGGCCATGAAGCGGGTGTGCGCCGCCTGGGGCGTGGCGATGCCGGACTACGTCATGGCGGCGGACGAGGCCGGGATCGAGCGCGCGCTGGACACGCTCCGGTTCCCGCTCATCGTGAAGCACCCGAACGGCTACGGCAGCGTGGACCTCACCGCGGAGTCCCGGGTCCATACGGCGGACGGCCTCCGCGCCCGGGCCCGTTCCATCCTCGCTCTCCGGGGGCGCGCCCTGATCGAGGAGTTCGTCGACGGAGGCGAGGCCACGGTGCTGGTCGCGGAGAACCCCGACGACCTCTTCGAGCCCGTCACCTACGCGCCCATCGAGTACCGTTTCCCGCCAGGTGAGTCCTTCAAGCACTACCAGCTGAAGTGGCACGACTACCACGGGCTGAGCGCGGCCCCGGTCCGGGACCCGGGGCTGGAGGCCTCGCTGCGGGAGGCGGCGGCGGCGCTCTTCACCGGGCTGGGCGGTGCCGGGTACGGCCGCTGTGACCTCCGGATCGACGGCGACGGCCGGCCCGTGATGCTGGAGATCAATCCCAACTGCGGGATCTTCTACCCCGCGGCGGACCCGGGCAGCGCCGACCTCTGCCTCCTCCACGACCCGGCCGGGCACCAGGGGTTCACTCGGACCATCGTGGACGCGGCCCTGCGCCGCCACGCCCGCCGCCGCCGGGGGTGGGAGGTGCGGCCCATCGACGGCGGGTTCGGGATCGTCGCGACCCGGGCGTTTCGCCCGGGCGACCCGGTGATCCGCTTCGAGGGGGAGCCCCACACGCTGGTCAGCCGGTCCCACGTCGAGAAGCTCTGGAACGGACTCCAGCGGGACTGGTTCCGGCGCTACGCGTGGCCCCTGACCGAGGAGGTCTGGGTGCTCTGGGACCGGGACCCCGAGCACTGGAAGCCCATCAACCACTCCTGCGACCCGAGCGCCTGGATCGAGGGCCTCGACGTGGTGGCCCGGCGCGCCATCGACCCGGGCGACGAGGTCACCCTGGACTACGCCACATTCTACAACGAGGTCATGCCGGACTTCGAGTGCCAGTGCGGGACCGCCGCCTGCCGGGGCGTCATCCGGGGCTCGGACTACAGGGCCGACTTCGTGGACCGCTACGGCGACCACGTCTCCGACTACGTCCGCCGGAGGCGGGAATCG
>JABAOG010006431.1_pt1 | contig 10075 bp, 17 predicted proteins | sample 7062131 | NCBI WGS metagenome assembly JABAOG01 (sample SAMN14538629, study PRJNA623070) | marine sediment metagenome | biome: marine biome [ENVO:00000428]; feature: marine pelagic biome [ENVO:01000023]; material: deep marine sediment [ENVO:00002113] | place: India: Arabian Sea | collected... | reverse complement strand
GTCGAATGCGCCAAACAAGCTGATTAACTTGCAGCTCATATCCGCACTTTTTACACCGTGTGCGGAATATAAAGCCGGGGAATTGTTCGCTTTCGATAGGCTCAAAACCGTTCCGTTCAATTTCTTCCAACCGGGCATCATTCTCGCCTTTTTGGAAAGGGTCTGTGGTGTTCAAGTTCATGGCCGTTCCTCCCTGTTGATATGTCTAACTTAGTGATCCCTAATAGGCCTGTCAAGCTTGGGGGGATCAAAAAGTTTGGGGAAATTTGATGGGGAAAATTTACCCATTATGTTAGAAAATTTAGGGATCGCTAACGGGGGTGATTTTTTGGCTTGCCATGAAAATTTGTTTACGTGAGCGGTTAACGAAAAAATGGGTTTTGCTTGCCAATGTCAGTGTACAGAATTGGCAAGCTGGCATGTTCGGTTTTTTGGGATTACCGTTCAAAATCAATGAGTTATAAAAATCAAATTTTTGTTGGTTTCCATCGCGTCTAAGGACAAATGGAAAGTGGCAAGCAAATCGAAAATTTACGTATATAGTGCAATTTTACACAACTACCAGTAGAATATCCCTATACTGAATACTATATGGCGGTTGGTTTTTGCTTGCCACTTTGGGGGCACCCTTAGAGGAAGTGGCAAGCAACGAAAATTTGATTTTTGCAAGTTATTGATTTTACAGGATAATCGCAAAATTTCCAAACAGCCTGTTTGCCAATTCTGTGTACGGACAATGGCAAGCAGAGGGGGCCTGTTTCACGCCAAGTCATTGATTTTAAACGATATTCCATTTTTATGGGGGTGTACTGAGGGAAAATTTTTTACGATCGGGAAACTGAATTATCATTTGAAATCAATGGGTTATAAAAACTGAAAGTGACTGCGCAAAAAATATGGTGGATTTTGGCTATTGGGGGTTGACAATCACTAAAAATTCGCGTATTGCGTGAATCTGACAGAAATGGGGGCTATCATGCGCTATTGGCTTGAGGTTGAATGTCTGCACAGGGCGAACAGTCCGGAAGCTAAACAGTACACGGAAAAAATCAGGGGTATGCTTGGGATCAATGAGCCGTTGGCTACCCTGTCGCTCTGGACCGGCAAAGAGAGTAAAATCGTTTTGTGTACCGAGGACCTGGAACAGGCGCGCGAGTGGGGGGATATGCTCTTGGTACAGAAAATAGCGTTTAGTTATTGGTGCGGAGAATATGTATTCGGAGGCAGGATTTATGAGCAGGTGTCACCATGTACTTTTGGCAGTGTACGCGCTTAGCAAAGCGCGCCCGGCGACTTGCGCGGCTGTGGCCAGACAATTGGGCCGCCGCGTGGGGTGTGTTGCCACGGATTTGGCGTTGGCGTATAATCGGGATCATGTAGAGCTTACAGCGTACACAGACAAGCACGGAAAGGTTATGGCCTACCGGCTTACACAGGACGGCAAGGCAAAGTTGGAAGGATATTTACATGGATTGGGATTACAGGCCCCGGACAGTATGGTATCAGATGCTGGAAAGGGGGTATCATCATCCTAACAGGGAGTTGCCTGAAGGGCTTAACCCCAAAACTATTGGTATACTGAGAAAGAAAGGCTTTATCGTGAAGTATGATGATAAGGTCTGGATACTGACAGACGCCGGGGCAAGGTATGTCGAAAAGTTTGATTGAGGTACTGTTTGTATTTGCCGGGCTGGCCTATTTGGGCGGTATGGCTACATGGGTCTGGGTTTTGTGGGTCGGCTGGCAGTTCATCAGAGGGAAGCGCAGCCATGAGGTTAATTATCATTATACGGAAGAATGAGTTATGAAATTGGAAGTTTTGCGGANNATCAGCGCATATGGGCAGAACATACGTGGACGTTAGAATATGTCTTGGGCATTTACATAATGAAGGCTTTGTGGCACCGCTGTATACGGACAAGGGGACCTTGTGGGGTTTGACACCTAAAGCTAGGGAGTTTGGGATATGAGGTTAATTATCATTATGCTGGTTTTGACGGGGTGTGCCAGCGGCATACACGACAAGGCGTTAACGATCCGGAGTGATGTAGACTTGCGGGTTGTTCTGTATTCGGATGTTAAAAGTTTGCACGCGGCTTATGAGGCCAGAGGCGGTATGGCAAAAAAGAGAGAACGGGCTTACGGCTTTGCCGTGATCCACGGGAATGTATGCGAATTGCATCTTATGGAATTGCGGGCGGAACATGGTCCGGTTATAACAGACTGGGGCCATGAACTTTCACACTGTGTCTATGGTGACTGGCATGGATGATGTAACCAGAGATTTGGCAGCGCAGTTGCGTATAGCTATGAGGTACACGGAGCAACTTGCATCCAAGGTGATAAAGAAAAAAGCAAATCAGATACACCGGGATTTGGATAAAATGTACAGTGTACTGAGGGAATTTGATAAGCATGGAGNNTTGTAACCCAAAGCCTGTATTATCCCACATGTGTAAGGACTATCAGTATATGGAAAATCAGGGTAAGGACAAATCGGCTCTTGAAAGGCTTTTACAAGTCTTGCAAGATAAAGAATACCCTGTTAAACGGTGGAAGGGCCGGGCATTAACAGGGCGCAAGCTTGCCATATTTCTTGATTTGTACGTACAGACCGGAAACCTCAGCAAAGCCGCTAAAAAGGCGAAGATTGATCGGGGTACGTTGTATTTTTACGTTAAGCATGATCCCGAATTTGCGGCGATCTTTGACGCTGCACGGGCAATCGCCCTCTTGGAACTGGAAACAGAGGCATTCCGGCGGGCTGTGCATGGTGTATTGGAGCCGGTCTATCAGCGTGGTGAACTTGCAGGGCATATCCGCAAATATGACAGTTCACTGTTGATGTTCCTTATGAAAAATTTGATGAAAGATCGTTTCGGCGAAAAAGTCGATATTACTCAGCACCATGACTTTGTAAACGCTCGGGAGGAAGTGGAAAAGGCATTGAAGCGTATAGTTGGTAGGCGGAGAAATGAGGATGACGAGTGAGGCAACATGCCGGGCTAACCGGGGTGTGAATAATGGGGGATCGGGAGACATTCGGCCGCAATGTGGCCTGGATGGCCGGATGTTTGAACCTAAATAGGAGTAGGTACTATGCACGATTTTGACAGGTTTGTACGTGAACGGATTACTTATGTTATTCGTTCGTTTCCGGATAATACGCCNNATACGCCGGAAGAACTCTCCGCTATGATCCATTTTGCGTTACAAGAAGGTAGCGTTCTGAGTGATGAGTTTTTTGATTATGAGGCGTATGCGGAAGAAAGGAAGCGTCGTGAGCGGCCTGCTACCCTTGTAGGCTCTGAGGGGCTTACAGTGGAGGATTTACCTATCGCCAAAATTGACGGGCCGGGGGAGTGAGTACACGATTTATGACGTTAGAGCAGGCCAAGGCGCTGGCTGCGGTCTGCGCTGCGGCCAAGCCCAGAGCCCGGTATAAGCAGGTTAGGGATGCCTTTGAAAATCTGTTTGACCAGTACCCTAGCCATTGGGTATTGTATGGGCACCTTAAAAGCCTGAGAAGGCGGGGCCTTGTCCGTATAGAGCCTATCCCAAAAGGCAGACGCAATGACAATTGGTATATGCCCACTAAGGGTGCCCGGCGGGATAGTCTGTATAAAGACCTTTTGGTAATTACGGGAGCGATAGAATGAAGATTAACGATTATTGCGAACGCATGGCAGAGGCAGCAAGGTTAGCACAAGAATATGCGCCCCATGTCCTTGTACTGATCGAATTAACGCCGATTGCCTTTCGTGTTTCTGCGTACCACAGAGTTACACAAAGCCACGCTGAAAGACGATTAGGCTTTAATGATCTAGAACGTTCACGAATTAACCTGCTTGCAGAGGAAGTGAAAAAGACCGTTTCTATGATTGGGGTACTGTTAATGCCATGACGACGTGCAGGCTTAAGGGCTGCAATCGCCCGGCGCGGCATGGGGAGTATTGCAGCCGTGTTTGTGCTGATTATGACAATGCGGTTATTGTCCGTCAGTATAAAGAGTATGCGGATGATTTCATGTTGCGTCGTACGATTAAATGGGGGCCGATCATCCGCAAATGGGGGCCGCTTGCGGCCTTGTGTCAGACAACGGAAGGACTGGAATAATGAATTACGCAGATTGGCCTGTTCTTAACCCTCCCCATACGGAGCACAGAGAGGAATTTTTCCAAAGGCTTATGGATTTTGTTAGTGAGTATACAGACGAGTTAGCCAAAAAGACAAAGCAACCTGTTTGCCAGTCCTGTATGTCTTTGGCATTGATCCGGGTAGCCATGTGTCAGGCGTTTGTTAATGCCGGGCCGGATGTAAGGGAGCACGCTTTTATGCATTTCATGAGCTATGTAGGGACGGCAATAGACGATCAGGACAGGCATGAAAGACATTGCCATTCTGAGGAATACGTAAAAGCAATGATGCAGAAAATGCCTATACCGGAGACGCAGCAATAAGGAGCGTACTGATGGCACGAAAAAAGAAGTGGGATCATCCGGGCCTTGATGATGGCTACACGTATGTTGCCGGTCAAAGGGTTAAGCGCGGTGGTCCGCCCAAATTCCCTTGGGGTATGTTATTCTCTATAATGGTAGTCATTATAGGGATAATCTTGTTACTGATTTTTGGATCACCATTTGAGGGCTAGTCATGCGTACACTCAATGAAATTCAGACAATCAACCTACAGCGCGCTTTGCGCTGGCACCCTAAAGGCTTGGGCGAATGGTCCCTCAGTGATTGGGCCGTTGCCTTGGGCGGGGAGTGTGGCAAGCTACAAGATAAGGTCAAGAAAATCAATCGCCTACGGGACAAGCTAGAGCATTTGCGTAATCAGAGCACGGATGAATGCAAGATCATTGCAGAAATTGGCGAGGAATGCGCAGACGTGTTCCTGTACCTGCTACTATTTGCGCAACGGGCCGGGATTGATTTAGAGGCTGAGACTGTGCGCAAATTTAATCTTGTATCGGAACAAATGGGCTTTCCGGAACGTCTATGAATGGCGAACGCATACGAACTGGACGAAAGCGCCGTAAACAGACTAATCGCAGAATTAGGGGACGATCCGTCTAAGTTCGGGGCGCTGCTTTACAACTGGCCATTTTGGGCGCGGCCGGATCAGATACAGCCCGGCTTGCTGCCGGATGGGCGGGATTGGTCCGTTTGGCTTCAGATGGGCGGCAGGGGGGCCGGTAAGACGCGATCCGGCGCGGAGTGGTTACGGTCCAAGTTCGAGGGAAAGACGCCTCTAGCGGCCGGAGAATGCCAAATAGGCATGCTTGTAGGCATGAACCCCAGTGAAGTTCGGGATGTGATGATTGAGGGGCCGTCCGGGGTGCTGGCAGTATGCCCGCCCGCTTTCCGCCCCGAATACAGGCCGGGTGTGCGCCGGTTGATCTGGCCTAACGGTGCCTACTGCATGATCCGGTCCAGTTCCGATCCTGAATCCCTCCGTGGGCCGAATATTGAAATCGCTTGGGCGGATGAGGTTGCTAAGTGGCGGTATGCTGACGAAACATGGGACAATCTGGAACTCTGTTTGCGCGCTGGGGACAACCCAAGAGTCTGTGTAACGACTACCCCGCGCCCCACAAAGCTAATGAAATTCCTGTTTAACGATCAGGGTACGTACGTTACCAAGGCAACGACGTTTGATAATCCTTTCTTGGCGGATCGTTTCGTACAGCGGATCAGGCGCAAATTCGGCAAGTCCATGTTGGGGCGGCAGGAACTCTATGCCGAATTGCTGGGGGATAATCCGTACGCGCTGTGGAAATTGTCACAGATTGAAAAACTCCGTGTAGGACGTAACAGCGTTAATACCCGGGAATTGGACAGTATAAAAATCGGTGTCGATCCGCCCAAATCCTCCGGGGAAGACGCGGACGAATGCGGGATCGTAGTCTGCGGCCGGAAGGGTAAGCACGCCTATGTGCTTGAGGATTTGTCCGAACAAGGACTAACTCCGGAGGAATGGTCCGCTAAGGTCTTTCAAGCTTACAATGACTACCAGGCCAATGGGGTTGTTGCTGAGAGCAACGCCGGTGGCGAAATGGTCCGCGCTGTGATACAACAGACGCGGCGCATTCCGGTTAGGCTTGTCCATGCCTACAGGGGCAAGGTGTTACGTGCGGAACCTGTCAGCCTGTTGTACGAGCAAGAGAGGGTGCACCATGTCGGGACGTTCCCTGAGTTAGAGGACCAAATGACAACGATCACGGTCGATTACGACGCGAAGGAACAAGGCAGCCCGGACAGGGTTGACGCATTGGTTTATGCGCTTACTGATCTTATGATCGGACGTACTCAGGTTACGGACGAAGATAGCTTTATGGCCACGCCCATGGAAAGCGCAATAGAGGATGAAGACGACTTTTTAGTATGAACAAGGAGGAATACAAGATGATGGTTTCCGTATGGACTACTGAGAAAGATGCTGTTGATGCCGCAAACAGGCTTGCACAGGCTTTGGGGCCTTGGGGGGATCGGGCAAATGTCTTCACGCTTTGGGATGTATCCGATAAATTTTGGGTGTGTCCTGAGAGTGCCTTTGACGCTCTCGTTGATTACAGGTTAAGGCAGGGGTTGAGTGTGCCGGATCGTATTTATACAACTGACTAGTCTGTGTAAGGATGGCTAAATGCGTATCCTAGTTGGTTGTGAGTTTAGCGGTACAGTGCGGCGGGCATTCCGCAGGCGGGGGCATGATGCTGTTTCCTGTGATATTCTGCCTACGGAGGATAACGGCCCTCATTTACAAATGGACATATTCAAGGCAATTCTGTATGAGGGGCCTTGGGATATGATCCTGTTGTTTCCGGAATGCCGCTACATGGCGCTTTGTGGTAATGCCTCTTGGGCCGGTACTCCGGAACGGACAGAGGCGTTGCGATGGACTGAGTGTCTATGGAAAACGTCTATCAGAGAGGCAGGCAGTGTGGCACTGGAAAATCCCGCAAGTGTCCTTTGGGGCCGGATCGGTAAACCTCAATACGTGCATCCTTGGCAGTTTGGGCACAGACAAATGAAAAAAACAGGACTGTTGCTGCATAATCTTCCCGGGTTAGTCTCTACAAAGATGGTAGGTCCGCCCCCTCCCCTGAGAGAACGTGACCGGCCAAAATGGGAGAAACTGCATTATATGGGGCCAAGCGAGACACGCTCACTTGACCGCAGTCGGTTTTTTCCTGGTATTGCCAAAGCCATGGCGCAGCAGTGGGGTTAGAGATGACTTCCTTATTTGACCGTATGCGGAACGCCTTTGACGCTTTCCAGAATGAGCCTAAGCAGCAGTTGGGACCGGCCGCCGCACTGCTTGATCCGTACTCGGTATATACCAATATCGAAGGGACGCCCTATAACCCTGATGTTCTTATGCAGCGTCAGGGGCAGTTCATCTATGACGATATGCGGATTGATGAACAATGCCACGCGGCCCTGTATTTCAAGAAAATGGCGATACTGGCACCGGGCTTTGATATTCAGTCTCCGGACGATCAGGAAGACGATTGGGAGGTTACGCAATTTGTCCGTAATCAGATTAGCGAACTGCCGGGGACATTCGAGCAAGCCATATTGCAGATTTTGACGGCGCTGGATTTCGGCTTTTCCGTGACTGAGAAAAATATGGATACCGTCAGAGAGGGGGACTTTAGCGGCTTGATCGGTTTACAGGAATTGGTTACGAAATATCCGTACCCGTTCCAGTTCCATGTAGACAAGGGAGGCAGGCTGGAAAGGCTTTCTCAGGAAGGGCATTCCGACAATCTGCCCTTGGGGAAATTTGTTCTTTATACGAACCTTTTAGAGTTTGCCAATCATTACGGCCGTTCCGATCTGAGACAGGCTTACCGGGCATGGTGGATGAAAGAAAACACCTTGCGTTGGCTTGGGCAGCTTTTGGAAAGATACGGCATTCCGCCGATCTTCGCCCTGTATGACTCCGAAGTCTATAAGGATCAAAATATCCTCAGTAAACTGAATAATACCATGAAAAAACTGAGGGCAGCGGCCACAGCCGTTATCCCCAGGCCGTCCCGGACCAAGGATATAGGCGATCCGCACTTGGAATTTTGGGCACCGGAGATAGCCCGTCAGGGCAGAGATGTTTTTATCCCTACACTGAGAGAATTGGATCAACAGATTGCCCGTGCTATCCTGATGCCTAATCTTGTGGGGCTGACTTCCGGCGACAATACAGGTGGATCGTTGGCACGCGGACAGGTCAGCTTTGATGCGTTCATGTTGATCGTAAAATACTCCCAAAAACAGGTTGCCGCCCGCGCGATCAACGATCAGGTTGTACGCCCGGTATGTGATCTGAATTTTCCCAATCTTAAATCGTACCCTGAGTTTGTCTTTAATCCGATATTGGATGATCAGGCGGTATTGCTTTTAGAAAGATGGGAAAATCTGGTACAGAAAGGCGTTACAGATCATCAGCCCCAAGATGAAAGACACGTCAGGGCGATGATGAATTGGCCGGGATGGGACGAAGAATTTGCGGCGGAACAGGAACGCAAGGACGAAGAACGCCGAAGGGAGATGATGCCACAGCCCGGCCAAGATCAGGAAGTAGAGGAGCAGCGGCAGCTATTGGATCGTACGGAGGATTTTCCGCGTACCTATCAACTGAGCCGTGAACCGAACAAGTTTGAGAAACACGTAAATTTCAGACAGGTACACAGAGAACTTGTCGGGTTAGAGGACAGGCATATAGAGGACTTGGCCGCAACATTCGGGTTAGTTCGTGAGCGGATGGTTGCTGCCTTGGAGCGCAACATTCGCAACCCACAAAAATGGCTCAGAAACCTTAAATCTCTGCCGTTCAAGCAACGCCTACAGAATGAAATCGGGGAGATGCTGCAAGAGGCATACGATACCGGCTTTAATCAGGCGGCTGAAGAAATAGCGAAAAGCAGGGGTAAGAGGTTTCAGACCGGACCAACCTTTGTACCGCGCGATGCGCTGCGTTTCCTCCGTAACAAGAAATTTATCATCTCAGGTGTTTTGGATGAACGTATTTTGGGGGAAGCCAAACAGGCACTTATGGCCGGGATCGAAGCAGGCGAGAGTGTTCCGCAAATGGTGGAGCGGCTGGGCAATGTTCTTGGTCCGTATTCGGATGAACCGCACAGGCTGGAAGCTATCGTACGAACGAACACCACGGACGCCATGAACCAAGGCCGTTTGGTCAGTTCACGGAGAAATAGTGAGTTTCTGAACGGCTTTGAGTATAGCGCGATTTTGGATGCCCGGACAACGCGGGTGTGTCGCCATTTGGACGGCCGTATTTTCCGCAAAGACGGTCCGGACCTGCAAAGGCTCAAACCGCCACGGCACCACAATTGCCGCAGTCTCCTAGTACCCGTTACTATTGACATTCCGGTTGCGCCCGATGAATATATCTCGCCCGGTCAAGTGGGCNNCGTAAATAATCAGGGTACGCCGCAACTGACGCCGGGCAGGGTTGTGCATTATGTGCTACCGGACGGCCAAGTCAGGGGTGCCTTTGTTGCGGAATATCTTGGCGGAGACGATCAGCTTGCCAACCTTTTGGTAGGCCAGACATACGGCTTTGAACCGCAAACGTCTATTCCCTTTGGTGGGCCGGACAAGCCGGGCACGTGGTTCTGGCCAGAACGTCAGTAGGCGGAGCAGCCGGGATAGCGTCCCGGAAGGCGGAGAGATTGCGGGGGTAGCTCCGTTGGGTAGCTCCCTAAATAAAAAGCCCCGCACACTGAATTTTTCATGGAGAATGCATTATGACGCCAGCGAACCAAAAAGACCAACAGGACCGGCTTGTTGAAATTCTAGGCCGGGCAAGGGAACTTGCTTCGGATGGGGATGCAGCCGGAGCGATTGAAAGTCTGTGTAAGGATTTTATCGAGATGATTAAGGATGAACAGCATGAGGGTTAAGCTTGGTAACAGGTGGTTTGAGGCAACGCCAAATAACCCGATTGCAGTGGAGTTTAGCCCGAAGGATGTACGCAATTTGGAGACTTTCATAAAAGACCCTTCCTTTACTCGGTACGCGGAATATCATAATAATGATCCGCGTACAAAGGA
>JABAOG010005591.1_pt1 | contig 10077 bp, 6 predicted proteins | sample 7062131 | NCBI WGS metagenome assembly JABAOG01 (sample SAMN14538629, study PRJNA623070) | marine sediment metagenome | biome: marine biome [ENVO:00000428]; feature: marine pelagic biome [ENVO:01000023]; material: deep marine sediment [ENVO:00002113] | place: India: Arabian Sea | collected... | reverse complement strand
ACGCCGGTCTCCGCGCTCATCCACGCGGCCACCATGGTCACGGCGGGCGTCTACCTGATGGCCCGGCTGAACTTCCTCTACGTCCTGTCGCCGGTGGCGCTACAGGTCATAGCCGTCGTGGGCGCAACGACCGCGATCTTCGCCGCGCTCATCGGCCTGATGCAGACCGACATCAAGAAGGTCCTCGCCTACTCCACCGTCTCCCAGCTCGGCTACATGTTCCTGGCCGCGGGCGTCGGCGCCTACGCCGCCGCCATCTTCCACCTGGTCACCCACGCCTTCTTCAAGGCGCTGCTCTTCCTGGGGGCCGGCGCGGTCATCCACGCGATGCGCGGCGAACACGACATCACGAAATGCGGCGGACTCAAGGAGCGCATGCCCATCACGGGCTGGACGTTCGTCATCGCCGCCGCCGCCATGGCGGGAATCGCGCCGCTGGCGGGTTTCGCGAGCAAGGACGCCATCCTCTGGCAGACCTTCGAACGCGGGCACTATGTCCTGTGGTTCATGGCGTTCTGCGCGACCGGGCTCACCGCCTTCTATATCTTCCGCGCGGTCGGCATGGTCTTCTTCGGCGAGACGAACGTGCCCCTCGACGACTTCAGGCGGACCGCGGAGCCGTCGATGTCCATGATAACGCCCATGATGATCCTGGCCGCCGCGACCCTCGTGGGCGGCGTATTGAGCTGGCCGACGGCACTCGGCGGATCCGACCGGCTCGTAACGTGGCTCAACGGCATCATGCCCTATGAGCAGAGCCGCGCCCCGGGGGCGGGGTCCGAGGGAACCGCGCTGATCCTCATGGCGATCACGCTGTTGTGGTCGCTGCACTTCTCGATCGTCGGGTGGGTCATCTACGCCCAGAAACGAAGTCTGCCGGCACGCATGGCGGCGCGCTTCAAGTGGATTCATCGAATCGTACTCAACAAGTTCTACGTCGACGAGATCTATCGCATCGCGATCGTTCGCCCCGTGACGTGGTGCGCGCGCCGCATCCTCTGGAAGGAGATCGACAACACCTTCATCGACGGACTCATGGTTCACGGCGCGGCGCGCGGCGTCGGCTTCTGGTCGAACCTCGTTTCGGCCGTGCAGACGGGCGCGATGCAGAGCTATCTTTTGTACTTCATCATCGGCGCGGTCGTAATCATCGGATTGTTGACACTGTGACATGAGCATACTGAGCGGACATCTATTGAGCATCATCGCTTTCCTGCCCCTCCTGGGGGCGCTGGTGATTTTGTGCCTGCCCAGGCGCTTCGCGCTGGAGATCCGCATCATAAGCCTCGCCTTCGCCGCCGCGACGCTCATCCTGACGATCGCGCTCGCTTCCTCGTTCGTCCCCACCGGCGAGTTTCAGTTCGGCGAGCTCGCCCCGTGGATACCCGCCCTCAACATCCACTATCGCGTCGGCATCGACGGCGTGAGCCTGCTCATGGTTCTGCTCACCGCGATCCTCGCGCCCGCGGCCATCGCGGTCTCATGGTTTGAGATCGACCGCCGGATAAAGGCCTTTCACGCGCTCATCCTCCTCCTCCAGACGGGTCTCATCGGCACCTTCATCGCGCTCGATGCGTTTCTCTTCTACGTCTTCTGGGAGGCCGTCCTCATTCCCATGTATTTCATCATCGGCCTGTGGGGGTCGGGACAGCGTGTGCGATCATCGATCAAGTTCGTCATATTCACGACGCTGGGCAGCCTGATGATGCTCGTGGGCATCCTCTATTGTTCCGCGGCGGCGGGCGGAAGTTTCGACCTGGTCGCATGGTACGCGCACGCATTCGGCGCGAAGGAACAGCTCTGGCTGTTCGGCGCATTCGCGCTGGCCTTCGCCATCAAATTGCCGATCGTTCCACTGCACACGTGGCTGCCCGATGCGCACACGGACGCCCCCACGGCGGGGAGCGTCATGCTCGCGGGCGTGCTGCTCAAGATGGGCGCCTATGGCTTCTATCGATTCGCAATGCCGCTGTTCCCCACGGCGGTAGCCGCCGCGACGCCGGTCCTGATCGTCCTCGGCGTCGTCGCGATCATCTACGGGGGTCTGCTCGCGTTGGCGCAGGACGACATGAAGCGCCTGATCGCGTATTCCTCGATCGCTCACATGGGGTTCGTCGCGCTGGGACTCTTCGCGCTCGAACCGAATGCCGCCCAGGGAGCGGTGCTGCAGATGTTCAACCACGGCGTCTCGACCGGCGCGCTGTTCCTGCTGGTGGGCATGCTCTACGAGCGCACCGGAACGCGCGTCATCGCCGACTACGGCGGTTCGGCGCGGCCTCTGCCGCGGCTCGCAACGTTCTTCATCGTCCTGGCGCTCGCCTCCGCAGGCCTCCCGGGGCTATCGACGTTCGTCGGTGAGTTCCTGATCCTGCTGGGCGGCTTTCAGACGCGAACGTACTACGCGCTCGCCGCCGTACCCGGCGTGATCATCGCGGCCGCGTACATGCTGTGGCTGGTCCAGCGCGTATTCTTCGGTCCCGCCCGCGGTGCGTCCACATCGGCGCCCGCTGATTTGGGCGTTCGCGAGCACCTCGTCATCGTGCCGATCGTGGTGATCATCGTGATCATGGGCGTGTGGCCAAGGCCGTGGCTTACGCTCGTCGAACCATCGACGAGCAACTTCCTCGCGCTCGCCAAGCGCGGCACGATGACCCAGACCATCGACCTCCCCGCTGCCGATGAACCGGCCGCCGAAGAGCAGCCGGTCATCGAGGAACCCGCTGCCGCGCCGGAGCCTTCGCTCGAGGCGCCGGTCGTCGTCGATCAGCCGGTCGAATCCTTCCCGCAGCCGGCGCTTCAAGATGATGCGGCGCACGAGGGGCAACCCGCGGGCGTGGAGGTTATTCAGACGCAGCAGAACAAAGTCACGCTGCCCCCGCTGCCGCCGGGGGTGGAGGATGAGAGCTACTAGATGAACGCAATCGACGTCACCGGACTCGTTCATATCGCATGGCGTTGCGCGCCGCTGATCGTCATGCTGATCGGTGCGCTCGCCACGCTGCTCATCGCAGCCTTCGCGCATCGCGATGCGCACACCGCCAGGGTCATCGCGTGGATCACCTTCGGGACCTTTGCGGCGGCCTTCGTGCTGACGTGGTACGGCTGGCTCACCGCGCCGCAGGCGGCCACCGCCATGATCGCGGTCGACCGCTTCGCCCTGGTATCGTGGCTCATCATCTCGCTCATAGCCAGCCTCGCTACGCTGCTCTCGGTCTCCTATCTGCCCGAGGGTCATCACGTGTGGAGCGAGTACTACGCGCTTCTGCTCTTCTCCGCGTTCGGCGCGGGCCTCCTGACCGCGGCGTCGAATCTCGTCACAATCGTCATCGGACTCGAGACCGCCNNCACGATCGTCATCGGACTCGAGACCGCCGCGCTGTCCGCGTACGCGCTCGTCGGGATCATGCGCTATCGCGCCAAGTGCAACGAGGCATCGCTCAAATACTTTCTCATCGGTTCGTTCGCGCTCGCCTTCGTCGTCTTGGGCGCCGCTTTCCTCTTCGGCTCGACGGGCAGCCTCGAATTGACGCGCATCGCCGAACACGCGGACGCCGCCCTGCAATCGGACCGCCGATCGTTCTTTCTCATCGGATCAGCCGCGCTCATGGTTGGTTTGTGCATGAAGGTAGCCGCCGTGCCGTTTCACGCGTGGGCGCCGGATGTCTATGAAGGCGCGCCGACGCCCATCACGGTCTACATCGCCGGCGCATTGAAGCTCGCCGCCTTCGTCGTCTTCATTCGTCTGGGAATCGCCGCATTCGGACGCATCGGCTCGACCTGGGTCGCCCTCACCGCCGGCGTGGCCATCGCGACGATGTTCCTGGGCAATCTCGCGGCCATCGCGCAGGAAAACATCAAGCGCCTGCTGGCGTACTCCTCGATCGCCCACGCGGGCTACCTGCTGATCGCGTTTCCCGCGCTGGCCACCTCGCGCGACGCTATCGGCCCGGTCCTCTTCTACCTGGCCGCCTACGCCCTGATGACCACCGGCGCGTTCTCGGTCGTCATCGCGATCAACGAGGGGCGCGAGGAGCACCTCGGCATATCGAGCCTCGCCGGCCTGGGAAAACGCCGGCCCGTCATGGCGGCCGCGCTCGCGCTCTTCCTCATCTCGCTCGCGGGCTTTCCGCCGACGTTCGGCTTCTTCGCAAAATATTATCTCTTCCTGTTTGCAGTTCAGTCCGGCTTCTGGTGGCTCGCCGTCATCGCGGTCATCAATACGGCGATCTCGGTCTACTTCTATCTCAAACCCGTCGTCGCCATGTATTTTCACGACGAACGCCATCATGCGCACGACGCCGCACCCGCGGCGGTCAGCACCCCCGTGATGGCCGTCATCTTTCTCTGCGCGCTTGCCGTTATATTCTTCGGCTTACTTCCGGGGAATCTCATGCAGCTGGTGCTGCGCTCCGTATAAAAAACATAGTGCTGTAATATCCGCAGGTTGCACGGCCATTTTTCACGCAACCATCGGCCGCCCCATGCCGAAAAGGAAGCGATGGAGGTCCGATCATGAAAAAATGCGTTCCAACCATTTTGCTCCTCATCACCTGTTTCGCCGGCGCAACAACGGCGTTCGCCGATCTGAGCGCGGAGAAGCGCCTCGCAGATGCGCGAACGGTCATCGATCTCTACGAATACCGCTACGCTCCCGCTCCCTGGAAGAAGGAGTTTAAGGGAATCGACATGGACGCGCTCGCCGAGCGCCTGCTGGCCGCGGCCGGAAGCGACCTGTCGGATGAGGAGTTCTATGAGGCACTCGCGCGGTATACCGCGGATCTCAAGGATGCACACGTCAACCTGATCATTCCCTCGTCGTATCGTGCCGCGCTCGGTTTTGAAACCGACTACATCGAGGGGCACGTGATCATCACCGGCATCAACAGGAGCATCCTCGATCAGGATGCCTTTCCCTTCAAGAAGGGGGACCGCCTGATATCGCTCAACGGATTTTCAGCCGACGAAATCATCCGCGAGCTCTCCGAGATACATTCGACGGGCGTGGATCAGGTCGATCGCCGCATCAATGCTCGCAACATCCCCTGGCGCGAACAAGCGCTCTTTCCGGATATGCCCGAGGGATCAGCTGCGGTCGCGGTACAGCCGAGGGCCTCGTCGGAAATACGGACGGTCCAGCTTGAATGGATCGTGAGCGGCATGCCGCTCGCCCCCTATGAAACCCCTCTGAGTTCCTCAAAAAGCGTGCGGCTCGGCGGCGGCGCGCCGCGTGGTCCGCTCGACAAATTGCGCGATCTGTCGGCATTCGCCGGAAGCCACCGCGCCGAAGGCATCGAGTGGCATTCGAAACAACCGCTGTTCCCTCTATGGGAAGACTTTGAGGAAGTGCGGGGCGCTCCCGTGCTCGCCGGCACGGCGACGGCCGGGGGCAGAAGGATCGCGTATATGAAGATACCGACCTTCATGGATTCGCTGGAACGGCGAAACGCAATGATCGATTTCTTAAGCGACGAGATTCCCACTTTTCAGTCGTCGACCGACGCGATGATCATCGATTTGACGGGCAACGGCGGCGGCTACATCTGCTACGCGGAAGCCATCGCGAGCTTTCTGATCGACGAGCCGATCGATTCGATTCGCGTTCAGATCAAACCCAAGCGGACATGGGCCGTGGAGTTCGAGGAGGCGCTGGAGTGGACGTCCGACGAAAACGATCGCGCCATCCTGCTCGATACGATCGAGAAAATACGAGATGGCTTAGCGAAGGGAACGCCGCTCACGGAGCCGGCGCCCATATGCTTTGGCGGCGGCACGATCAAACCCGCACGCGAAACGGGCCTGGCCAGCGCAACGTACACGAAACCCATCCTCATCCTCGTCGATGAGTTCAGCGCGTCGGCAGCCGAGATGTTTCCCGCGCTCCTTCAGGATGCTGGCAGGGCCACCGTCTTCGGGTCGCGCACGATGGGCGCCGGCGGCAGCGTGGGGGAGATCGGGCCGATCGGCACCTCCGACGTGACCGTGACGATCACCGAGTCGCTCGTCCGGCGCAGCAAGGAGATCACCGCCCCCGGCGGCACGATGACGCACTATATCGAAAACGTCGGCGTCATCCCCGACGTTCCCTACGAGATCACCCTGGACGATTATCTGAATGGATATGATGGATACCTGCGAGCGCTTGAGCGAGCAGCGCTCGAGATGACCGACGAATAACTTCCCTCACTTCACCTTCGACCCGATGGCGACGTCCTTCAAGGGGGTGAGGATGGAGATCGTCGACTCGTCGGAGGCGGCGAGCAGCATGCCCTGGGATTCCACGCCGCGCAGCTTGGCGGGCTTCAAATTCGCCACGACGACGATCTTCTGGCCCACGAGCGATTCCGGCTCGTAGTGCTGCGCGATTCCGGCGACCAGCTGGCGATCCTCGCTACCCAGGTTCACCTGGAGCTTCAAGAGTTTATCGGTGCCCTCGACGCGCTCCGCCTGGCGGACCTCGGCCACACGGAGATCGACTTTGGCAAAGTCGGCGATATCTATCACGTCGATGGTTCCGGCGGGTTTCGGCGCTGCAGTCTCCATGGTCTTCTCCTTGTTCTTCGATTCCTTCTTCGTGTGCTCACCCTGCGGTTTCTTTGCAACCTCGACCCGCGGGAACAGTCCATCGCCGGCCTTCACCGCCACCGCGCCGGGGAGCCCATGCCAGGTGACGCGTCCGTCGACGCGCTGCTCGTCGAGCGCACCCAGGGCGTCGAAGCCCATCGTCTCCCAGATGCGCTGCGCGCTCTGCGGAATGAACGGACTGACGATGATCGCCATGTGGCGAATCGCCTCGGCGACGTGCGAGAGTATCGCCGCGATCTCATCGGTCGCGCCCTTCTTGGCCAGCGCCCATGGCTTCGTATCGTTGATGTAGCGGTCGGCGACGGCCATGGTCTCCCAGATAGCCGCCAGCGCCGCGTGAAACTCGATGCCCCCGGTCATGTGGTCGAGCGCATCGCGGACCTTGTCGTACATCGCTTCGGTCTCCTGCCGAAGCGCGTCGGGCGCGTGCACCGCCGTCGGCTCGATCCTCCCGCCTACATATTTCTCCGCCATGCCCACCGTGCGGCTCACCAGGTTGCCGACGCCGTTCGCCAGGTCGCCGTTGTAGCGGCTGATGAAGTTCTCCCAGGTGAAGTCGATGTCGTGGCTGAACGGCCCCTGCCGCAGCAGATAGTAGCGCAAAGAATCCGCTCCGTACTGATCCACGACCTCCATCGGCCGAACGACGTTGCCCAGCGACTTACTCATCTTCTCGCCGCCCGACGTGATGAAGCCGTGCACCAGCACCGTCTTGGGGAGCGGCAAGCCCGCGCTCATGAGCATGGCAGGCCAGATGATACAGTGAAACCGGATGATGTCCTTGCCGATCACGTGAACGTCCGCCGGCCACCACTCGTTGAAGCGCTTGTCGTCCCAGCCATAGCCTATCGCGCTGATGTAGTTCACCAGCGCGTCGAACCAGACATATACGACGTGGGTCGGGTCGTTCGGGAGCGGAACGCCCCAGTCCACCCCGCCGCGCGATACGCTGATGTCGATGAGCCCTTCCTTCAAAAAGCTCACGATCTCGTTGCGGCGCGATGCGGGGACGATGAACGTCGGATTCTTTTCGATATGTTCGAGGAGGCGATCGCGATACCGCGAGAGTCGGAAGAAATAATTCTCCTGCGACAACCACGTCGGCTTCTTGCGATGATGCGGACACGCGCCGTCGACCAAATCCTTATCGGTAAGATACGCCTCGCACGATTCGCAGTACCAACCTTCATAGCGCGCCGTGTAGATGTCCGGCTCGCCGTTCTCATTCACATTCTGCGCGATCGCCTGGAATATCTTCTGAACGCCCTTGAGGTGATGGTCCTCGGAGGTCTGAATGAATCCGTCGTAACCGACCTCGAGCTTCTCCCAGGCCTTCTCGAACTCTCCCCGCATCTCGTCGCAGTACGCCTTTGGTGCGAGCTTCCTGTCCGCAGCGGCCTTGATCACGTTGGTGCTGTGCTCGTCGTTCCCCATCTGGAAGTGGACGTGCCGGCCGATGAGCTTGTAAAAGCGCGCCAGGGTATCCGCGCCGATTTTCTCGTAGGCGGTGCCGATGTGCGGCAGGCTGTTGACGTAATCGATGGCCGTCGTGATGTAGAACCTACTCATTCCCGCTCCCGCCTTCCTCAGTCTGACCCTCATCCTTCGCCTGGCGATCCTTCTCGTCGCCGCCCGCGCGCTTCCTTTCCCCGCGTCGGCCACCCTGCTTCTGCTGCTTCTGCTGGCCGCGCTGTTCCTGCGGTCGCCCCTCAGCCCTCCGACATTCGCGGCACGCCAGCCGCACCTCGCCGCCGCCCTCCAGGCGGACCGCGCACTGCTGCTTGAGGATGTCGAGCTTCACGAGCTTGCCCACGCCCTTCGGCGTCTCGACCCAGCTGTTCTGCTTGGGAAGACCTTTCCGCAACTCCGCATAGGCCTTGTTCTCGTAGGCCAGACAGCACTTGAGCTTGCCGCACATGCCGGTGAGCTTGGCGGGGTTTGGCGAAAGGCCCTGATTCTTGGCCATGGCAATCGATATGGATTGAAACTGTCTCAGGAAGGACGAACAACACGTCGTTCGACCGCATGGACCCATGCAACCGATGAAACTTGAAGCGTCGCGCGACCCAATCTGGCGCATCTCTATATAGCGGTGCAGCGCCGACGCGAGGTCCTTCACCAAGCCGCGAAAATCAACGCGCTGCTCGGCGGAGAAGAAGAATATGACCTTCTTGCCGGCCTCGACGAGATCGGCATCGATGAGCTTCATGGGGAGGCCGTGGTCCATGATCTTCTGCTCGCACATCTCGAAGAGTTCGCGCGCCTCCTCCCGCCGCTTAGCGTGGTCGCGCAGATCATCGTCGGTTGCACGGCGGACAACCTTGCGCGCGTTCTTGGGCACGTCCTTGGCGGGCACCTCGCGGCTCGCGACGATGACGGTCGCTACCGACTCGCCGTGTTCGCCTTCCACGACCACCGAATCCGTCGAGACGAGCTCGGCGTCATCGGTCAGGAAGCTGTATATGTCGCCCGCAGGACGGAATTGCACGCCTACCATGAGCCTGCCCGCGCGCTCCCCCGCGGAGGGCGACTCCTTCGTGGTCGCATCGTCCTGTACATTCGCTTCTGGCTGTTGATCTGTCATATCAAGTGCCGGTGACGCTAAACAACAACTGCTCAAACATCAACTGTTTATTTGCGGTAGTTTCGGCGGTATCGCGCGCCGCAGCTATCTTTCCGAGGTGAGCGAGAAGCCGCTCCNNCCCCGCCGCACGGACTCGGTCGCGATACCATCCGACCAACAGGTCGAGGATAAGGACGACGCGCGCCGCGTCGGCAGCCCACACCTCGCTCGTCGTGATGATATCGGCTGCGCTCGCCTTCCGTTCAAGCGCTTCGAAGCGGCCGATGACGTCGTCGATGAACTCGGGCGCGAGCAGCTTCGCTGAACCGAGGCTTCCCTGAGCAAGCGCGGCCGCGCGCGCCGCATCCCGCTCGCTCCATCCCTCCTCGCGGCGCAGGCAATCGACGACCAGCGCGTCGGCGAGCGGTGAAAACGCGACGCGCTGACAGCGCGACCTGATCGTGGGGAGAAGGCGGTGGGCCGACGAACTCACCAGGATGAAGTGCGTCGCGGGCGGCGGCTCTTCCAAAACCTTGAGCAATGAATTTGCGGCGGCTTCGGTCATCGTGTCCGCATCATCGATGATGGCGATCTTCGCACGCGCCTCCAGCGGATGGAACTGCACCTTCTGGGAAAGGGCGCGCAGCTGATCGATTTTGATCCGATCCTTTTCGGGCTCGACGACGAACACGTCGGGGTGCATGCCCGCGGCGACCTTCGTACAGGGCACGCACGCGCCGCAGGGCGGCCTCGCTCCCACGCAGCAGATGGCCGCTGCAAGCCCTTCCGCGACGAGCCGCTTGCCGACGCCGCGCATGCCGACGAACAACCACGCGTTGGGGAGCTTGCCTTCGCCGAGCGCCTTGCCAAGCGCGTCGACCTGACGATCATGTCCGATTATATGTTTCCACATATTGTTACAACGTCTTTGT
>JABAOG010000580.1_pt1 | contig 10078 bp, 7 predicted proteins | sample 7062131 | NCBI WGS metagenome assembly JABAOG01 (sample SAMN14538629, study PRJNA623070) | marine sediment metagenome | biome: marine biome [ENVO:00000428]; feature: marine pelagic biome [ENVO:01000023]; material: deep marine sediment [ENVO:00002113] | place: India: Arabian Sea | collected... | reverse complement strand
CGGTGTCCTAGGCCACTAGACGATGGGGACCTTCTGTGAGCCGCCCGGGGCTCGAACCCAGGACCCACGCCTTAAAAGGGCGTTGCTCTACCAACTGAGCTAGCGGCCCAATCAAACATGCCGTAATGCTTATGAAATCCCTAATTTAAGGCGGCGATACGTAGCAGAGCAATACCCCTGTGTCAACGTTTTAGCTCCTACCACCTCACGCTCCAGCGACCGCTGTCGCCCTACTCGGGTCTGGCGTGCGCCTGCTGTACGGCGCTGAATTCCTTCGTTNNCGCTGTCGCCCTCCTTTGCGCAGGAGCCGCTGTAGCTCCCGGAAGCTCCGTGCGCAGATACGCTCCCGCTCATAGACGCGCTGAGCGTGCACTTCTTCATCTTGCCATCATAGCGTTCATACTGAAAGATGCCTGATACGCTCGCATGCAGGGTTCCGTTTTTCGACACCGATCCATTGATGGAAGCTGCACCGTATCGGGTCGTGACGCTTCCCGACACCGGCCCGCCCAAAGGCGTAAGCGTCATTGAAACGCTGCCGCTATAGTCACCTGAAAAAGACCCCGATGCGCTCACCGGCTTTGACAGCTCATCCTCCACATCGTCGGTCGCCTTCTTCACCTCCTCGGCGATCTTTCCTTCCACCGCCGCCGTCGCGATAGCTTCGGCCTTCGCCTCCGCCGCCTGCTGCACGGCGCTGAATTCCTTCGTTGCCTCCGCAGCGACCGCCACCATCCGTGTCAGCGCCTTTGCCAACTCCGGATGCGTGCTCATATCGATGCCGGCGAACGGCGCCGCATTCGCCTCGGCCGTTGCAATCTTCTTCTCGTCGGCAGGCGCTACCATCGGGATGAACCATTCCTTGAGCTGCGTATCGAGGAGATTTCCCATCACGTTGTCGGCATACTCGGTCATCGACGTGCCGAAGATCGACTTGGCGGCATTCATATAACCCCCCGCCGAATTCTTGAAGCTCTGCTTCGTAAACCCCTTGATCGCGTCGGGGACGCCCTTCATGTTGCCCCAGACCGCCTTACCGCTCTTCTCAAGGGCCTCGCCAAGTATCTTCCCCATCTTCTTCTCGGTGTTCTTGATGAAGGTCTCGGTGGCCTCATAGGCGACAATCCCCTTGGCGTTCGAATACAGCATCTGGATCTCTGCAGCATTGAGCTTCTTCGCCGCCGTCGTGAGGATCTTGTTCGAACTCTTCCTCAAGGCGCCCGCCGACATGCGCATCGAGAGCTTCTCCATCTCCGTGGCGCCCTTCTTCGCCAGCTGCTCGCCCATCTCCTTCATGCCCCTCATCGCCTGACTTCCCTTCACCACCGATTTCGATCCGCCGGTGAACGAGAAGGCGACGTCGATGGCGCCCTCGAGGAGTTCAGCCTTCGTGGACTTCGGGTTGGCCAGCGTCACCACGCCCTTGCCAAAACCCGTCACCATGTTCGTCGTCACCTCGCCGAGCTTGCCCGCCGCCCAGCTCATGCCCTCCTTGCCCCAGACGTTCTTGATGTAGCCGCCCGTCGCCTTGGACAAGCCCTTCTCGACGCTCCCGATCACGGATTTCGTAATGCTCTGAGCCGCTGCGCCCATGCCCTTCTCCGCGGCATCGAGATATCCCTTGGCATCCTTGAGCACGGTCGAACCGGGATGCCCCTCATCCCAGGTTGTGAAGATCTGCGTCATGTTCTTGCCGACATTGTCTTGAATATCCTTCATCGAGTTGCCGTAGTACACGCCTGCAGCGACATCCATGCCGGTGCCGACCGCGAGATTGACGCTGTCGACGGCCATGCCGATCCCCTTCTGCGTGTTCTTGAAGGCAGTCTTCGTGCACTGCCAGGGGCTCGTCACACAGCCCGTCGCGCTCCCATATACCGCCTTGCCGGCGCCCTTTATCGATTGCGTCAGGCTCCCCGCCGTTTTGCTGATCCAGTCTTTGACACCTGCATGAGCGGTACCAACCAAGAAGGCTGGTATCAAGCCATCGCGCGGTTCCACCATTGCCAGATAGCGCGGCGCTTTCACACCGCTGAATTGCTCGGACGCGCTATCGACATACGCCTTGATAAAGGTTGCATAGGTCTTATAGAAGCTCGCCGATTCCTGGGAAATATCATCTCCTACCTTCACCTTTCCCACGTGTTCCTCGATGCGGGATGCAGCAGCTTGTGCATATTCCAGCGAAGCCCTCACAAAGGCATAATCAGCGGCCTCGAGCGACTGAAACCCCACCGATACATCGAGGTATATTGCGATCGCCTCCTCGAACGGCTCCTGTACGTTCTCGATGACGCCGCCCATGCGTCGGTCGAACTTCTTCGCAATGCGGCGCGTGCGCCAGCCGTACATCTTCGCGTTCCCCTTCACGATCTCCACAAAACCAGCACACCGCGCGGGGATGTACGACAGCTCAAAGCGGATGGCGTCGATGAGAGAACCGTACAGCGCGTACGCGGTGTACTCGAGCATGGGGCGCGTCGATCCAGGAAGGTCGTTCGCGTCATCGAGCTGCTCCGCGAGGGCATCGAGATTCGCGTAGAGGAGGGTCGTCTTGGTGCCCGCCTCCACCGCCTTGTCGATCGTATCCAGGACGTACGTCTTGAGCTTGGCATGGACGGGGTTTCGCGGATCGAGCTTTTCCTCGAGCCTTCCCAGGAAACGCAGCGTCTCGCTGCGGAAGCGAGGCATCTCGCGCAGGGTCTCCTTGAGGCGCGCGCGCTCCTCCTTCAGCATGTCGAGCATCTCCGCGACGCGCTGGGCCCGCAGCCGCCGATAGGCCTTGAGCGTAGGATTGGCCGACTTCTCCTGATAGACGTACAGCGGACCGCCCGCGATGATGCTCGTCAGGTCGACGGGATCCGCCTCCTGCTCGATCAGCCGCGGCGTCGTTTCAACATCGATCGTGGGGGGCGGAATGCTGCGCCCGCATGCACACAGCGCGATCGCACCTACCGCGGCCATAAGCCAGCATCTCTTCATGATATCCCCCTAGCGCGCGCGCAAGGCCCGTATCGCGCTCTCCCACCTCACATGATAGGCCTCCGTCTGGCGTAGGTATGCGTTCGCCTCGGCCACCATCGTCGTATCGCGCTTGCGCATCGCGGCGATCAACACGTTGAACGCCTTGATATACGCATCGGTCTTGTGCGTGTAGAGCCGATGTATACCGCTTACCTCGTTGGTCATGGGATGAATGTCGTCGAGGTCCTTCCTGAATTCCTCCAGCTTGGGAAGCGCCTTTTTCGTCAGGACGGCCATCAAGCGCGCATCGCTTGTGTAGTTCTTGCCCACCTCGCCTTGATACGCGCCGATGGCTTTCGTCTCGAGCGGCGTTATTTTCATCATCTGCTCGGCATAGCGCACGAGGTCCTTCTTTGCGGGATCTGGTCGCGAGCAGGAGCACATGATGCCCATCACAACCGCGAGCACGCAGTATGCGATCGATCGCTTCATACAGCCCCCTCTTAGAAGAAGTTCCCGACGGTGAAGTTGAACACCACCGCTGAATCCTGTGCGCGCGGATTGATGGGGAAACCCCATTCGAAGCGCAGCGGACCCATCGGCGAGTTCCAGCGCAGCCCGAAGCCCGCATCGAGCCGAAGGTTGGTCAGCGAATAGTTTTCACTTTCTGCAAAGGCATTGCCCGCGTCGAAGAAGAGCACCCACCGTAAGCCCGCCGGGTCGTATATCGGAAACTCGAGTTCGGTCACGAAGAGCAGGAGCTTGTCGCCGCCGTAGACAAAATCGGTCACGGGGCCGCCGGGTCCACTCGGAATGCGAAGCATGGGTCCTACCGAGTTCGGGGAATAGCCGCGCAGCGAGAACACGCCGCCGGTAAAGAAGCGCTCGTAGAGCGGCACCGGGTTGTCGTTGAGGCTGCGGACGTACCCTATGCGCCCGAATATCTTGAAGACGACGCTCTTCCATATCGGATAATAGAACATCGACCGGTAGTTCACCCGGAAGAAATCGTTGTCGCCGCCGAGATACGCGCCCGACAGTTCGGTCGTCAGGATGTTGTAGGTTCCCTTCGTGGGCATGATGCGGTTGTTGCGCGTATCGTGCGCTACCGACAGCGTCAGGCCCGACGTGAGCCCGCTGGCGTTGTCCCTGAAGAGCTGCGGAACGGCGAAGCTGAAGTCGTCGACTTCGACGTCCTCGATCTTGTAGCCGAGCGTCACCGACCAATGGTCGAGGAACCGGCGTCCCAGATCGATGTTGCCGCCGAGTGCCTTTCGTCTGAAGTCGATGTAGCGATACATGCTGCGATAGACGGACCCCCCCAGCATCCAGTTCGTGTCGAGGAAGTACGGATCGCGCAGCGACAGCATGAACATCTGGCGTATCTTCGAGAACTCCGCCGAAATCTGCGCGCTGATCCCGTAGCCGAACGCGTTCTCCTTCTGAATCGAGGCGTTGAGGATGAACTTTTCCGCCGAGGAGAAGCCGACCCCGATGTTGAAGCTGCCGGTGGAGCGCTCCTTGACCGTGATATTGAGATCGACCGTGTCGTCGCGGCTGCCGCGCGGCGTCGCGAAGTTGACTTCCTCGAAGTAGCCAAGCGCCATCAAGCGCTCGCGGCTCTCGCGCAGGTAGCGCTCGCTGTAGCGGTCGTTCTCCTTGATCTTGAGTTCGCGGCGTATCACCTTGTCGCGCGTCGTCACGTTCCCGTTGATGTTGATGCGCTCGACCGTGATGCTCGGCCCCTTCGTGACCTTGAAGTCGATATCGGCTGTGAGATTGTCGTCATCGGGAATCGTGTCGGGGAGGATGTTCGCATAGGCGTATCCCTGGTCGCCGTAGCGCTCCGTGAGCATCATCACATCCTCTTCCAGCTTGCGCTGGTTGTAGATCTCTCCGGGCTTCGTCTTCAGCAGCGAGATGAGCTCCTGCGGCGTCGTCAGGATCTCACCGCTCATCGTGATCTTGCCGATCTTGTACTGCTTGCCCTCGGCGACCTGGAACGTGACGAAGATGTAACGCTTGTCCTTCGAGATGGTCACCCGCGGGGGCTGCACCTTCACGCGCAGGTAGCCGTGATTCAGGTAGTGAAAGGTGAGCAACATCGTATCCTGCCGGAGCTGCTCCTCCTTGTACTTGCCGGAGCTCGTCAGGAACGCCAGAAAACCTTTCTTCTTCGTGCGCACCACGTTCCGCAGCTGATCGTCGCTGAACGCCTTATTGCCGACAAAGTCGACACGCCGCACTTGCACGCCCTCGTTCTCCTGGATGTCGAAGACGAGCACCACCTTGCCATCGGGTTCGGTATCGACATGCGTGCCCACCTCGGCGAGGTAGTACCCCTTCTTCGCATAGGCTTCGCGTATCTTCTTTATGGACTCCGCGAGCTGTTTTTCGTTGAGCGGCTGATAGGTGGCGACCGTCACTTCGGGGCGCAGGTCGTCGGTCTTGATCTTGCGGTTGCCCTCAAAGCCGATGTCGGTGATGATGGGTTTCTCGGTGAAGATGAACGTGAGGATGACGCCGCCCGGCTTCTCATCCATCTCGACGACGACGTCGCTGAAATACCCGAGATCGTAGAGTGCCTTGACATCAGCGCGCACGATCGATGCGTCGTAGATCAGGCCCTTCTGGCTCTTGATCGTGGCGAAAATCGTCTTTTCTGAAACGCGATCGGTGCCCTGAACGACGATGTCCTGGATGACGCGCGACGCGGCATGCGCCGTCCGCGCATAGGAACATATCAGCAACGCAGCTGCGACTACCGCAGCGACAGCTATCAACCTTGAGTATCTCTTCGCCATAGGCGTCGCTTATCCCCCCGGAGCGTGTGACATCCGATGCAACTCGCCGTCTCGCAATTCAACAAGCCTTGGCACCTGCTCCAACAGCTCGTGGTTGTGGCTGACCACGATCATGCCAACTCCCGTCTCCTGCTGGAGCTGTAAAAGATATTCCCATACCCTGTTACCGGTGTGGCGGTCAAGGTTGCCGGTGGGTTCGTCGGCACAAATAAGCTCAGGCTTCATCACGACGGCCCGCGCAACCGCAACGCGCTGCTGCTCGCCGCCTGACAGCTCGCCGGGGCGATGACCCGCGCGATGCGCCAGTCCGACGCGATCGAGCGCCGCGAGCGCCGATTCCCGCGCGTCCTTCCGACGCTCGCCCCCGATGAGACAGGGGATCATGACGTTCTCGACTGCGGTGAATTCCGACAGCAGGTGATAGAATTGGAATACGAAGCCGATCTTGCGGTTGCGCATGAGCGCAAGCTCGCCCTCGCCCATCTCGGCCAAATTGCTCCCCATGAACGAGACCGCGCCCGCCGTCGGGCGATCGAGCCCGCCCAGTATGTGCAACAAGGTCGACTTGCCCGCGCCCGACGCGCCGTAGATGCCGACCAGCTCGCCCGGCTCCATGTCAAAATCGACGCCGCTCAAGACCTCGACGGACTGTGGTCCGCCGTCGTAGCGCTTGCATAGAGCGGTCGCCGTGAGAAATGATGTCATCGCGTCCCCGATAGCCCCTCGATGATCGGAATGTCAGCAAGCTTGCGCGCCGCAACGCGCGACGTCAGCCAACAAACCGCCAGGCAAAAGATTGCTATCATTCCGCACACATACGGCGAAATGTCAATAGGCAGGCGCCTGATAAAATAGATCTCCGGCGCGATGTGCACGATCTCGAAATGCTTGAGCACCAGCGCCAGGCCTAAGCCCGCCGTCAGCCCGATGCCGACGCCGATCAAGCCGATGGCGATCCCGCCGCGCGTGAATACCCTCGTCAGGCCCTTCGGCGTCATGCCCAGCGCGCGCAGAATCGAAATCTCATGCGACCTGACCAGTATCATCAGGACGAGGACGCCGATGATATTGAAGGCGGCGACGATCACGAGCATCCCCATGATGATGGAAAAGGTCCTCTTCTCCATCGCGACCGCCCGGAAGATCTCTGCATTGAGCTCGTTCCAGGGAACCGCGCGCCACGAGGGCCCGAGCCGCCGCTCGAGCCAGGCGGCGACCTCCCACGCGCGCTGCGGATCCTCGAGCCTCAGTTCGATGCCGGTGAAACGCCCGCCGGTAATTCCATAGAGCGAACGCACCTGCGGAAGCGACATCAGCGCGAACTGCGCGTCGTAGTCGTACAGCCCCGACTCGAAGATGCCGACGACGGTCAGCTCGGTAAAATGCCGCGTGCCCTTCGCGAGCTCTATCGTCGGCACGAGCAGGCGCACGGTCTCCCCGGAAGCCTCCGGGTCGATGCCGAGCTTCTTCGCCAAGCCTAAGCCCAGTATCACCGGCGGCGCCTCGAGGTCGGCGTCGAGCGCGGATGCGAGCGTGTCGTATGCCGGCATCAGGTCGATGCTCATCGGATTGACGTCCCGCAGCGTCAGCGGATCGACGCCCTTGACGATCACGCCCTTGATCGCGCCGTGGGCGATCAGCAGCCCCTCGCGGTAGATGAACGGCGTCTCGCCGACGACGCCTCTATGATCGAGCTCGCGCATGCGCTCACGAAACTCGCGCATGCCCTGCGGCAGGATCGCCATGATCCCGTACGGCTTGATGCGCTCGAGTACGTTCTCCCACGACGATCCCACCGGCACATGATACATGACCCGCTCGTACCAGGTCGCGTACCAGCGATGCAGGCCGGCGAGCCACGAGGTCAGCGCCATCGCGATGCGGTGCGATCGCATGAATGCGCGATCGTCATCGGTGAGACGACAGCGGTCCATCAGCGCGTCGACCTTGGCCGCATCGTCGGCCTCACCGGCCTTGAGCAGGACGAGGTGCGCGTTGAAATCGAGGATCGTACGCTGGTACTCGTGTTCGAAGCCCTTGAGGATCGAGAGCGTCACGATGAGCGTGGCCGTGGCTATCGCAATACCGGCGACGGCAACCACGCGCATCACCTTGAGCGACGGCGGAAGCGTGCGATGGCGGTTGAAACGCGCCGCTATGTATCTCGTCAACGACATATCACTCGTACCTCAACACGGACACCGGATCCTCGCGCGTGGCCAGGCGCACGGGATACAGCGACGCTGCCATCGCGAGCGCTACGCCCATCACGCCGATGCCGATATTCCATATGGGTTCGATGCTCACCGCGAGCGAGTCCAGATAATACGACTGCGGCAGCTTAAGCGGCCAGACCATGAGGCCGGCACAGATGGCCGTTCCCAACAGGCACCCGATGATCGCTCCCACGATCCCGATCCACATGCCCTGATAGAGGAATATGCTGCGCACGCCGCGCACACGCATACCCATCGAGCGCAACAACGCGGCATCCTTCCGTTTCGAGGAGACGACCATCATGATGACGCCGATGACGCTGAAGGATGCGATCAGGACGACGAGCGTGAGCACGCCGCCCATCGCAATGCGCTCCAGCTTCAGCGCAGCGAAGAGCTTGCGGTTGCGCTCATGCCATCCTTCGACGATCCACCCTTCGCCGAGCTCCTCCTGCATGCGGCGTGCGACGTGAGGCGCATCATGCGGGTCCGCGATGCGCACCTGCCATCCCTGCTCGGTCTGCTGGCCGAGCACGCTGCGCGCCTCGTCGAGCCCGACGAGCGCATACTTGCTGTCGTGTTCATAGATCCCCGATGAAAACGAACCGGTCAGCTTGAAGCGCTTGAGGCGCGGCTCCATCTCGCCGGAAGGCCCCACGTCGGCCAGCGGCGCGATGACCTCGATCGTGTCGCCGAAGTCGGGGTGCACGTTGAGTTGGCCCAGGATGTCGCGCCCGAGGATCAAGCCCGGCAGCCCTTTCTCGCCGCCGTCGGCAAGCGCATCGGTGACGGCGCCCCTGTCGGGGATGTAGTAATCGACGTTCTCCATCAAACCCAGCGCGTCCGGCTGGACGCCCCGCAGGCGCGCGCCCTGCGCGAAGAGTTCCTCGCCGAGCTTCGCCTCGACGATCACCTCGCCCTCGACGAACGGCACGGCGTCGACGACCGTTGCCGGCGCGGCGAGTTTGCGCACCTCGCTCTCGGTGAGGGCCGCTTCGGTACTCTTTTGCGTCAGGGTTATGTGCGCGTTGAAGCCCAAGAGCCGTTTCTCCAGCTCCTCGGTAAAGCCGTGCATCACGGAGAGGATCACGACCATCGCGCACGTGCCGATCGCGACCCCTCCCACGGCTACGACGGTAAGAAACGGCAAAAACCGCGTCTTGCGTCTGGAGAAGAAATACCTTCTCGCGATCCAGGATGGGACGTGTGACATGGCGATGGCTATTCTGCTGCGTCCTCCGATTCGTCATCCGCTGATTTCTTGAGCGGCTTGAGCTGCGGAAACAAGATCACGTCGCGGATCGACGCGGCGTCCGTAAGGAGCATCACCAGGCGATCGATGCCGATGCCCTCGCCCGCCGCCGGCGGCATGCCGTACTCCAGCGCCCGGATGTAGTCCTCGTCGAAGTGCATGGCCTCCTCATCGCCACGATAGAGCGCCTCGACCTGGGCCTTGAACCTGCCGGCCTGATCCTCGGGATCGTTGAGCTCGGAGAACCCGTTGGCGATCTCGCGCCCGCCGATGAACAGCTCGAAGCGATCGGTCACGCTCGGATCCTTCTCGTTGCGGCGCGCCAAGGGGCTCACCTCGGTCGGATACTGCGTGATGAACGTCGGCTGCATGAGCTTGGGCTCCACCACGATCTCGAATATCTCGGTGAGGATCGCGTCCAGCCCCTCATCCTTGCTCTTCAACGTATCGCCAAGGCCCTCGGCATACTTCAGCGCCTCCTCGCGCGACTCGAGGATCTTGGAATCGAGCCCCCCGACTTCGACGAGCGATTCCTTGAGCGTGTAGCGCGGATACGGACCCTTGAAGTCGATTTCGGTGCCCTGATACTCAACCTTCGTCGTTCCGCGCACGGCGCCCGCGACCTCCTCCAGGAGCGCCTCGGTGAGATCCATGAGGTCTTCGTACGTCGCATACGCCTGGTAGAACTCGAGCATCGTGAACTCGGGGTTNNCTTGAGATAGAGCTCGGGCGCGATGCGCAGATAGAGATCCGTGTCGAGCTTGTTGTGGTGCGTGATGAACGGTTTGGCCGCCGCGCCGCCGGGGATCGGGTGCATCATCGGCGTCTCGACCTCGAGGTAG
>JABAOG010003294.1_pt1 | contig 10080 bp, 10 predicted proteins | sample 7062131 | NCBI WGS metagenome assembly JABAOG01 (sample SAMN14538629, study PRJNA623070) | marine sediment metagenome | biome: marine biome [ENVO:00000428]; feature: marine pelagic biome [ENVO:01000023]; material: deep marine sediment [ENVO:00002113] | place: India: Arabian Sea | collected... | reverse complement strand
GACCGGAGATCTGGGAGCAGACGCAGGGGCGGGTCACGCACCTGGTCGCGTCGGCGGGGACCGGCGGCACGATCAGCGGCACCGGCAAGTTCCTGAAGGAGCGGAACCCGGAGGTCCGGGTCATCGGCGGCGACCCGGAGGGCTCGATCTTCGCCCACTACCACCGGACGGGGGAGACGACCGAGGGCCACCCCTACAAGGTCGAGGGGATCGGTAACGACAAGATCCCGACCACCCTCTGGTTCGACCGGATCGACGAGATCCGGACCGTCTCCGATCGCGACGCGTTCCACATGGCGCGCCGGATCACCCGCGAGGAGGGCATCTTCGTCGGCGGCTCCGCCGGCCTGATCGCCACCCTCGCGGTCCGCGTCGCGCGCGAGGTGGACGACCCCGACGCCCTCGTCGTCTGCGTGCTGCCGGACACCGGCGAGCGCTACCTCTCGAAGGTCTTCAACGACGAGTGGATGCGCGAGAACCAGATGCTGGACGGCGAGCGCGCCGTCGCCGTCGGCGAGCTGCTCCGCCACAAGGTCGGCCCGGCGCCCGCGCTGGTCGGCGTCCAGGCCACGACGCCCGTACGCCAGGCGCTCTCGACCATGAACGTCCACAACATCTCCCAGCTCCCGGTCCTCCACGACGGTGACTGCATCGGCTCCGTCTCCGAGTCGACGCTCATGGCGCGGGTCATCGCGGATCCGGCGCTCATGGACCGCCCGGCCGAGACGCTCATGGACGCGCCGTTCCCCGTCGTGGACGAGCACATCGACGCCCACGGCCTGGCCCGCCTCCTGACGCGCGAGAACCCCGCGGTCCTCGTGCGCCGCGGCGGTGCGCTGGTCGGGATCGTGACCCGCTACGACATGGTGCGGTTCCTGACACGGTAGGCCGGCGCCGCGGGCGCGCGCCGGGCGCCGCGGGTAGGGCCGACGCCCGTGCTGGCGCGCATCGCGGCGGATCCGCCGGCGGCCGTCGCGCCTCCCCTGGCGGAGATGTTGCATGGGTGGGCCCGGAACCATCGAACCGGGGGGCCGGGTATGAGGCGATTCGCTCACGTGATTCTTGCCGGCGCGGTCGCGGGGTGTGCCTCGGCGGGTGGCGCATCGCCGGAGCGGCTGCGGATCTCGGCGCGGGACGCGGCGAACGAAGCGCGGACCGTCGCGGCGGGCTGGGCCGAGGGCGCCACGCTCCGTTACGTCGAGGGAGAGAGCGTGACGACGGAGGGTCACGTTGCGCCGGGTGCGGGTGCGTGGCGGCTCGTCTACGAAGCGCCGGGCCGGGCGGACCAGCTCGTGGTGACCGTGACGCCGCGCACGCTCGGGCAGGAGGCCCGGCCCCGCCGGTCGCCGCCCGGGTTCGTGCTCGGCGACGCCGCGCTCGGCGCCGATTGGGTGGACTCGCCGGCCGCGCTCGCGGCGGTCCGGGGCGCCGAGGTCGCGGCGCTCGCCGAGGTCGCGGCCGTGTCGGTGCTCCTCGCGCCGCTCCGCCCGCCCCAGTGGATCGTGCGCGCCGCCGTGGCCGGCGACGTTCGCGAGTGGCGTGTCAACGCGAGTACGGGTCAGGTCATTCCTAGATGAAGATCGCGGTCTTGTTCGGGGGTACGAGCGCGGAGCGCGAGGTCAGCATCGCGAGCGGCGCGCAGGTCGTGCGGGCGCTGCGCGAGGCGGGCCACGAGATCGTGGCGGTCGACACGGCGACGGGCGTGCTCGGCCGCGCCGAGGAGGGCAGGCTGCTGGCCTCGGGAGTGAGCCCGATCCCGCCGGAGCAGGAGCGGCTCGACCTGCTGCGGACCGGCGATCCGACGGCGCTGACCCGGGCCCCCGAGCTGAGCGGCATCGACCTCATCTTCCTGGCACTGCATGGTGGGGCCGGCGAGGGCGGCGCGGTCCAGACGCTGCTGGAGCTGACCGGCATCCCGTACACCGGGAGCGGACCGCTCGCCAGTGCGATCGCGATGGACAAGGATGTCTCCAAGCGCCTGCTCCGCGACGCCGGCGTCCCGACGCCGCCCTGGCTCATGGCGCCCGCCTCCGCCGCGGAGGTGTCCGACCACGTCGGATACCCGGTCGTCGTCAAGCCGAGCAAGCAGGGTTCGAGCGTGGGCCTGACCGTGGTTCGCGGCCCCGACGAACTCGACGGCGCGGTCGAGCTCGCGTTCCACTACGACGACGAGGTCATGATCGAGCGGTTCATCCCGGGCCGCGAGCTGACCGTCCCGATCCTCGGGACCGAGGCGCTCCCCGTCGGCGAGATCATCCCGCGCCACGAGATCTTCGACTACGAGTGCAAGTACCAGCCCGGCATGGCCGAGGAGATCTTCCCGGCGGACCTCTCCGACGAGCAGGCCCACGCCGTGCAGGAGCTGGCCCTGAGGGCGCACGTCGCGCTCAAGCTCCGCAACTACAGCCGGATCGACTTCCGGATGGACGAGGCCGGCGCGTTCTGGTGCCTCGAGGCCAACACGTTGCCGGGGATGACGTCCGCCAGCCTGTTCCCGAGGGGCGCGCTGGCCGCCGGGATGAGCTTCCCCGAGGTCTGCGACCGCATCTGCCGCATTGCGCTGGAGGAAAACCAAAGGCGGCGCCGGGGGTAGAAACGGACATGGCGTATCGCGACTCCATCTCGTTCGGCTTCGGATTCACGCCCCTGGTGAAGCGGCTGATCATCGCCAACGCGGCGGTGTTCCTGCTGGTCTGGCTCGTGCCCGGCCTCGTCGGGTGGCTCGAGCTCGCGCCGGCCCGCATCCTCATGCGGCCGTGGACGCTCGTCTCCTACATGTTCGTTCACGCCGACTTCTGGCACCTCCTCTTCAACATGCTCGGCCTGTTCTTCTTCGGGCCGCCGCTGGAGGCGCGCTGGGGCTCGCGCGAGTTCCTCAAGTACTACCTGATCTGCGGCCTGGGCGGCGCGCTGTTCTCGTTCTTCTTCGGCATGTACGGCGCCGTGGTCGGCGCGTCGGCCGCCGTGTACGGCGTCATGCTCGCCTTCGCCATGAACTGGCCGGACGCGCCGATCTACATCTGGGGCATCTTCCCGATCAAGGCCAAGTGGCTGATCGCGATCATGGCCGCGTTCACTCTCTTCAGCGCGACCGGTGGCGCCCGCGACGGCGTTGCCCACTTCGCCCACCTGGGCGGCTTCGCCACCGGGTTTCTCTACCTGAGGTTCGAGGACCGGCTGCGCCGCCGGCTCGCTCGCCTGAAGAAGGCGATGCCGAAGAAGCGGTTCACCGTGATCTCCGGCGGTGGGCGGTCCGGCCCGACCCGGCCCGCGCCCCCGCGGCGCAAGGACGAGGAACGGCTGCTCGACGAGGTCGACCGTGTGCTGGACAAGATCAGCTCGTCCGGACTCTCGAGCCTCACGCCGGAAGAACGCCGTGTGCTCGACGAGGTGAGTCGGCGGTACCGCCGCAACTGATGCGGCCCCGGGGCCGCTTGACAACGCCATCGCCCGTTTTCTACGTTCTTGTCCCCGCACGTCCCTTCTTACCAGCCCGAGGGAGGCCCTGCATGGCAGCCGCGAAGGAGTACCGCACCGATCAGATCCGCAACGTTGTGGTCCTGGGTCACGGCGGCTCCGGGAAGACCAGCCTCATCGATGCGCTCGCGTTCGTCGCCGGCTCCTCGCGCCGGCACGGGAACGTGAAGGAGGGGACGGCGCTCACCATGTTCACGGACGAGGAGGTCGAGCACGGGATCTCGATGCAGGCCACGCCGGCCTTCGCCGAGTGGCTGGACGCGAAGATCAACCTCCTCGATACGCCCGGCTACCTGGACTTCACAGGCGAGGCACTGGCCGCCACGAGGGTCGCGGACGGCGCCGTGATCGTTCTCGGCGCCGCCCATGGAGTCGAGGTGGGAACCGAAAAAGTCTGGGAATACTGCGAGGACCGCGGGATTCCCGGACTCTTTTTCGTCTCGATGATGGACAAGGAGCACGCCGACTTCGAGAAGGTCTACCAGGAGATCAAGTCGACGCTCACCGACAAGGTCATCCCGGTCGAGATCCCGATCGGCGCGGCCGACGGGTTCCGGGGCATCATCAACCTGTTCAGCGGCAGGGCGCACGTCTACAAGCCGGGCACGACCAGCGGCGAGTACGAGGAGACCGACATCCCGGCGGAGAAGCAGGAGATGTTCGAGCGCTGGCGGACCGAGCTCTTCGAGGCGATCGCGGCGACGGACGACACGCTGCTCGAGACGTACCTCGAGGGCGGCGGGATCGACCGCGACCAGGCGCTGGCGGCGATGAAGGTCGCGATGATCCGCGGCGAGATGTTCCCGCTCTTCTGCGGCGCCGCGGAGAAGACGTGGGGGATCCGCGCGCTGTTGAACAAGCTGGTCGAGCTCATGCCGAACCCGGCCGAGGCGGCCCGCGAGCTGGCGCAGCGGCCCGGCCTGGACCAGGTCGTCGAGCTCGAAGCCGCTGACGACGGCCCGCTCGCCGCGCTCGTGTTCAAGACCACGACCGAGCCGCACGTGGGCGAGCTCTCGTTCTTCCGCCTCTTCGGCGGCTCGACCGCGAACGGGCAGGAGGTGTGGAACGCGAGCCGCGAGACCGCGGAGAAGCTGGCCCACGTCTCCGTCGCCCAGGGCAAGGAGCGCCACGAGGTGCCGCGGCTCCACGCGGGCGACATCGGCGTCGTCGCCAAGCTGAAGAACACGCACACGAACGACACGCTCAGCGGCGCCGACCGGCCGCTGGCGATCGAGCCGATCCGTTTCCCGGAGCCGGACATCGCGACGGCGATCCGGGCGGCGAGCCGGAGCGACGAGGACAAGATCGGCAACGGGCTGTACAAGCTGCACGAGGAGGACCCGACCTTCCACAGCGAGTACGACCCGGAGCTGAGGCAGACCATCGTGCGCGGGCTCGGCGAGCTCCACCTGGACGTGCAGCTCGAACGGCTCAAGCGCAAGTTCGGCGTCGAGGTCCAGACGGAGCAGCCCAGAATCGCTTACCGCGAGGCGATCAAGTCGGTCGCGGAGGGCCAGGGCAAGTACAAGAAGCAGAGCGGCGGGCGCGGCCAGTACGGCGACTGCTGGATCCGCCTCAAGCCACTCGCGCGCGGGGAAGGCTACCGGTTCGTGGACGGGATCGTCGGCGGCGTGATCCCGGGGAAGTTCATCCCGTCGGTCGACAAGGGCGTCCAGGAGGCGGCCCGGCGCGGGATCCTGGCGGGCTACCCCGTCGTGGATTTCGAGNNGGAGTACATGGGCGACGTCATCGGCGACCTCAACCAGCGCCGCGGGAGGATCCTGGGGATGGAGCCCGAGGGGAAGAAGACGCGCATTCGCGCGCTGGTCCCCCAGGCCGAGCTGTACAAGTACGCCACGTCGCTGCGCTCGCTGACCCACGGCCGCGCCGCCCACACCCGCAGCTTCCACGGCTACGAGGAGGTCCCCGCCCACGCGGCGCAGAAGGTGATCGAGGCGGCGAAGAAGGAGAGGGAAGAGGTACACGCCTGAGCGGCGCTCGGGCGGTGGCGCCGGCAACCCTCGCCCCCGCGCCGCCATCCAACGGGGGTGGAACCGGCCGGGACGGTGCTCGGCCGATCGCATCGCGCCAGGGGGGGACCGGAATGGCGATCGTCACGGGCCGGACCCGCACCGCCGGGATCGTGGCCGGCATGCTCGCCGCCACGGCCGTGGCCGCGTGCGGCGCCGGCGACCGCGCGTCGGGCGGCCGGTGGCGCGCGGTCACGGACACGATCGGCGACACGATCGTGGTGCGCACCGTCGCCGGCAGCCTCTGGGGCGCGCCCGCCGAGCTGGTCGAAGAGGTCCGGATCGGCGTCTTCGAGGGCGACGACGAGTACATGCTGGGCGCCGTCGACGCGCTCGCCGTGGATCGCGGCGGCTACACGTACGTCTACGACCGTCAGGTTCCGGCGCTCCGGAAGTACGCGCCGGACGGAACCTACGTGGCCACGTTCGGCCGGGAGGGTGGCGGGCCGGGCGAGTACAGGCGCGCCGACGGCGGGCTCGCGGCGCTGCCCGATGGCCGGATCGTCCTGCGGGACCCGGGCAACGGTCGGATCCAGGTCTACGCCGCCGACGGCGAGCCGCGGGGGTCCTGGCCGCTGCGCGGCGGCTTCTCCACCAGCGACCCTCTGGTGGTCGACACGGCCGGCAACGTCTACACCAGCATTCTGCTGGACGCCCGGGCGGAGGTGACCGAGTGGCGCATGGGCGTGGCGCGCTACGGCGCCGACGGCACGCGGGGCGACACGATCCCGGCACCGACGTGGGAGTACGAGTCCGCCCGGTTGATCGCCCGGCGCGACGGTGGAACCAGCATCAACGGCGTGCCGTTCACACCGCGCGCGCACTGGGCGTTCAGTCCGCTCGGCCACATGGTCGGCGGGTTGTCGACCCGCTACGCGATCGACCAGTACCGCGTGGATGGCACGGTCCTGCGGCTCGAGCGGGAGGCCGAGCCGGTTCCGGTCGGCGCCGCGGAGAAGGCCGATGCGGAGACGCGCGCGACGGCGAGGATGCGCGGCATGGTGCCCGATTGGAGATGGAACGGCCCTCCGATCCCGGACCGGAAGCCGCCGTTCCGGGGGATTCGCGTGGGCCACGGCGGCCGGATCTGGGNNCCGCCCCCGCGCTGGCGGGAGCCGATCGTCTTCGACGTGTTCGAGCCCGACGGCGCCTACCTGGGGCAGGTCCGGGCGCCGGACGGATTCCAACTCTACCCGACCCCGGTCTTCGGTGACGACCGTGTCTGGGCGATCGTCAAGGATGAGTTCGAGGTCCAGTACGTGACCCGCTTTCGCGTGGAGCGCGCGTCCAGCCGGTCGGAGCGCGCGGAGACCGAGTAGCAGGAGGTGCGGCCGTGATTGCCGCCGGTCCGGAGTCACAGCCGCTCGCGCCAGAGGTGCGCGACCTGTACGACCAGGTCGAGGCCGTGCGCCGGGATGCCCGGGCGCTGGTCGCGGGGCTCCGGCCGGACCAGTTGGCCTGGCGGCCGGCGCCCAACCGCTGGTCGATCGCCGACTGTCTCGAGCACCTGACGCGGACGGCGGAGGCCACCTTCTCCGGGATCGAGGAGCCGGTCGAGGCGGCGCGAGCACGGGGCTTCACCCGGCGGAAATCGTATCGCCCCGGCCTGCTCGAGCGTTGGATGCTCGCCGGGATGGAGCCGCCGCCGAGGCACCGGCTGCGGGTGAAGGCGACGCTCGCGCCGATGCCCGACCGGGATCCGGGCGAGGCGGTCGCTCGCTTCATGGCGGCGCAGGACGAGGTCCAGGAGCGGCTGCGTGCCGTGGCCGACCTCGACCTCCGGCGCATCCGGGTCCGCTCGCCGGTCTTCCGCTGGCTCAGGTACCGCCTCGGCTTCGCCTTCGCGTTCCTGATCGCCCACGAGCGGAGGCACCTGTGGCAGGCACGCCGCGTCCGCGACGATCCGCGGTTCCCGGGCGGGCGAGCCGCGCCTACCAGCTCCGCACCTTCTCCCTGACCGCGTAGTCCGGGCGGATGTCCACGGGAACGGCGGCCAGTCGCTCGATCGCCGCCCGCATCTCGGGGCGCGTCGCGCCGTACGTGTCGAGCATCGCGGCGGCCTTCTCGTACGCGCCTTCGGCCTGGAGCGTGAGCAGCTCGCGCGCGAGGTCGCGGTTCCCGGCGACCAGTGCCGGGTAGTCGGCGTCGAAGCGGCCGCTCGCCTCATCGTAGACGATCGCGCCCCGCTCCATCAGGTAGTTGAACTGGAGCAGCCCGGCCTTGCCGTGCGCTTCGTTCGCGCCGAAGCGGACGGAGCGGAACAGGTCGGCGAAGTGGCCGAGGAAGGCGCGGCGCACGAAGTCGGCGTCGTAGAGCCCCCGCTCGGCGAGCACCGTGAGGCTGTGTAGCCCCGTCACGTCGGCCTTGGCCTCCTCGATCGCGGAGTAGTGCTCGCGCAGCGCCTGGTTGACGGTGCTCCGCTCGCCCGACGGCAGCGTGATGGTGCCGGGGCCGAGTCCGTGCGCCAGCTCGTGCATCAGCACGTTGACGAACCACGGCCGGAACTCGAGCGCCGCGCCGACCTCCGGGGCGAGGACCGCGGCCGCGATCGGGCGCAGGATCGTCTCGAACTTCGCCCGCATGACGTTGCGCAGCATGACCTTCTTCGAGCCCTTCGCCTCACGCACCCGCTCGTCGTTCGGCAGGTTGAACGCGATGGTCTGGACGCCCGCGCGCGTGTCGCCCGCCGTGTAGACCACGTCCACGACACGGATCGGGCTATCGAATCCGCGGTCCAGGCTCTTGTGCCGGTCCTCGATCGGCAGGCCGCGCTCGAGGTCGCGCATCAGCCCCTTGAGGCGCGCCAGCTCATCGCTCGCCACGGCGTCGGCGACGGTGACGAAGCTCTCGAACGCCGCCTTGTAGCCCATGAGCCGGTCCTCGTACACCTCGTACGGCCCGATCGTCGGCTCGATGCGGCTGTCGAGCTCCATCCACGCCATGTCGCTCGCGAAGTAGTCGTCGCTGAGGAACGCAGCGGCGCGCGCCTCCAGGTAGCGTGACAGCGACGCGTTCCGCGACAGGGTGGCCGCCTCGCGGAGCAGTGCGGCGGCGCGCTCGAGCCGGTCGCGGTACTCGGCGGAGTAAGGGATCGCCACCAGGTTGCCCTTGTCGCGGCGGATCACGGTGAAGTAGCCCATGAACTTCTCGCGGTCCTCGGGGTGCGAGCGGAGCCAGCGCTCCAGCTCGTCCCGGGTCAGGTCCGCCGGGTAGTAGCCCGCGCCGTCCGGCCTGGCCCCGACGTCCAGGAACGGCTCGTCATCGTCCAGCCGGTCCCACGGACCGACCATGATGTCGAAGTAGGTCAGCGCCGCCTCGCCGCCCGCGCCCCGCTGCGACGCCAGCTCGGCCCTCCATGCCGGGTTGTCCGGCGACACCTGGAGCGCGAAGATCTCGTGCATGAGGTCCGACGCCCGCACCAGCCGGATCAGGACCTCCTTCTCCCACGGCTCGAGCGTGGCGTCGTCGAAGTCGATCGTGGTCGGCGCGAACCGCGCGAGCCGCGCCTCGAGCTCGTCCGCGTCCAACCCTTCCGCCAGCATGGGGACCGCGGCCTCGTCATCGGCTGGCTCGCCCGCGCCGCAGCCGGCGAGCGCCGCCGCGGCCAGGAGCGCGGTGACCGCGCCGTGGATTCGCCTCATGATTCGTCCTCCCGCAACACGGTACATCTCACGAGCTCGCGTAGCATACGACGTATGCCGTTGGGTCGCCAGTCGTTCCACCACGGGAGCCTGCCGACGGGCGCCGCGTCCGGCGGCCGCATCCCGGACCCTTTGACACCGGACGCGTCCGCGCGCCACTTTGGGGCATGACCGAGCCGAGGTTCGTTCCGCACCGCGACCACCGTGAGTACCCGCCGGACGAGATGCGCGCGCGCGCCCGGGAGTTCTACGTCGAGCTGCGGCGCCGTCGCACCGTGCGCGACTTCTCGGACCGGCCGGTGCCTCGCGAGATCATCGAGCACGCGCTCCTGGCCGCCGGGACGGCGCCGAGCGGCGCGAACCTGCAGCCGTGGCACTTCGTCGTGGTGGGCGACCCGGAGCTCAAGCGCCGGATCCGCGAGGCCGCCGAGGCCGAGGAGCGCGAGTTCTACGAGCACCGCGCGCCGCAGGAGTGGCTCGAGGCGCTCGCGCCGCTCGGCACCGACGAGCACAAGCCGTTCCTCGAGACCGCGCCCTGGCTGATCGCGATCTTCGCCCGGAGCTACGGGCTCCGCGCCGATGGCACGAAGGTCAAGCACTACTACGCGACCGAGTCCGTCGGGATCGCGACCGGCATGCTGATCACCGCGCTCCACCACGCCGGGCTCGTGACGCTCACCCACACGCCCAGCCCGATGGGCTTCCTCAACGACCTGCTCGACCGCCCGCGCAACGAGCGTCCGTTCCTGCTGCTCGTGGTCGGCCATCCCGCCGAGGGCGTCGAGGTCCCCGCGATCACGCGGAAACCGCTGGGCGAGATCGCGACGTTCCGCTGACCGCCGCGACCGGGCCGCCCGCGGCCGGACCCGCCCCGCGAGGTCGGCCCCGGCCCGGCCGCGCGCCACGCCCCGGCGCGCTCCTTGCGCCCGCGC
>JABAOG010029371.1_pt3 | contig 10094 bp, 5 predicted proteins | sample 7062131 | NCBI WGS metagenome assembly JABAOG01 (sample SAMN14538629, study PRJNA623070) | marine sediment metagenome | biome: marine biome [ENVO:00000428]; feature: marine pelagic biome [ENVO:01000023]; material: deep marine sediment [ENVO:00002113] | place: India: Arabian Sea | collected... | reverse complement strand
AGATTGCGCACGCCGGCCTCGCGCGTGTAGCGGCGGATGATCTCGGTGAGCGCCGCGTCGGTGATCTCGGCCTGCTCCGCCTGGAGCCCGTTGGCCTCGAGCTGGCGCGGGACGAGGTAGCGCTTGGCGATCTCGAGCTTCTCCTCCTCGGTGTAGCCGGGCAGCTCGATCACCTCCATGCGGTCGCGCAGCGGCCCGGGGATGGCGTCGAGCACGTTCGCGGTGGCGATGAAGAGCACCTGCGACAGGTCGAACGGCACGCCGAGGTAGTGGTCGCGAAACGTCGCGTTCTGCTCGGGGTCGAGCACCTCGAGCAGCGCGCTGGCCGGGTCGCCGCGGAAGCTCTGGCCGAGCTTGTCGATCTCGTCGAGCATCAGCACGCAGTCGCGCGTGCCCGCGCGGCGGATGGTCTGGATGATGTTGCCGGGCATGGCGCCGATGTAGGTGCGGCGGTGGCCGCGGATCTCGGCCTCGTCGCGCACGCCGCCCAGCGACAGGCGCACGAACTTGCGCCCCATCGCGCGCGCGATCGATTGCCCGAGCGAGGTCTTGCCGACGCCCGGCGGGCCGACGAAGCACAGGATCGGGCTCTTGCCCTGCGGGTTGAGCTTGCGCACCGCGAGGTACTCGAGGATGCGCTTCTTGATCTTCTCGAGCCCGAAGTGATCCTCGTCGAGGATCCGCCGCGCCTCGGCGATGTCGATCGCCTTGGGCTCGGGCGGCGCCCAGGGCAGCTCGACCATCGTCTCGAGGTAGGTGCGCAGCATGCCGTGCTCGACGGAGGCCTCGGGGATGCGCTCGAGCCGCGCGACCTCCTTCAAGGCGTGCCGCTCGGCCTCCTCGGGCATGCCCGCCTGCTCGATCTGCTCTTTCAGGCGACGAACCTCCTCGGCCGTGCCGCCATCCTCCCCGAGCTGCTTCTGAATCTCGCGGAGCTGCTGACGCAGCACGTGCTCGCGCTGCTGCTCGGAAAGCCGCTCCTGGGTCTGCCGGCCGATGTCGCGCGACACCTTCAGGACCTCGATGCGGTAGCTCAGCAGGTCGAGCACGCGGTCGAGCCGCGGCGCGAGATCGATCGTCTGGAGCACCTCCTGCTTCTCGCTGGACTCGAGGTCGAGCGCCTGGGCGACGAGGTCCGCGAGCCGGGGGGGCGACTCCGCCTGGGTGACGGCCGCCACCAGCTCCTGGGGCGCGGCGGGCAGCAGCTCGAGCGCCTCGAGCGCGCGCTCCTTCAAGGTCAGGAACCGCGCGTCGATCTCGGGCGACTTCGTCTCGGGCTCGGTGATGAGCTCGTAGCGCGCGGCGAGGTAGGGATGGCCGAACAGGTAGTCGGTGATGCGGATGCGGTGCTCGCCGGCGCACACGGCGTGGTGGCCGCCGTCGGGCGTGGTGACGTACCGCAGAATCCGCGCGAGCGTGCCGATGGTGTGGAGGTTCTCCGGCCGCGCAACCGCGGTCTCGGCCTCGCGCTGCATGACCACGCCGATGGGGCGCTGGGCGTCGGCGGCGGCCTGGACGGCGGCGATCGAGCCGGGCCGACCGATCGCGATGGGCACCACCGCGCCGGGGAAGAGCACCATCCGCCGGACTGGCAGGATGATGAGCGCATCCTCGGGCAGCTGGGAGGCGTCCGCGACGGCGACGGCCTCGGTCTCGCGCGACTCCTCGTCCGGCCGCATGCCGGCGTCCGCGCGATGGTCGTTCTCCTGCGCCATACGTGTCCTCCTCCGGCTCCTCGCGCCCGCTGTGCTGGGGACTATCGCGCAAGAAGGGCGAGCCGTCGCGGTCTCGGCGAAGCAGGACGTGGGGCTTGAAGCGCACGTCGGCAAGGAAGCAAGCCGCGGCCCGCCTTCCACCCGGCCTCATCGCGCTCGCCCGAGCGCCTTTCCTCCCGCAATTTCAGGCAGCAACCGACGGCGGGGAGATGCCCCACGCGCGTCGAGAGCGGAGGCTCGCCACTGCGCGACGCCTAGGTGTCCACCTGATGGGCGCGTCGCCGACCGGTCTCTAATCTGGCTTGGAGGAGACGCCCGTCGGATGAAGCTCGGCCCGCCGCCGTCTTTGGCGCGACCGACGGCCCGCCGCACAGCGCCGACGCAGCGTCGGCCAGGCGAGCCGAGGCGGAGGTGCGGAAGCGGACGCGGGCGCGATCAGGGAAAGAGGAGCATGCTCGGAAGCGGCGCGAGATCCTCCGCATCGCCGCCCACGCCGGCGGGCGCGCCTCTCGCGTCGAGAACCAACGCTGCGCGGCTCGGCGAGCGCGCCCGCCGTCGGCTCGCCGGCGCCGCGCCGGGGTGGGCGGCCGTCGCCGTCACGGCCTGCGCCGCAGCAACCATCGTGAGCGCGCGCGCGAACGGNNCCGCATGCGCCGCGGCGACCATCGCGAGCGCCCGCGCGCATGGTTGCGACGACGACGACGAGGACGGCCTCGACGTGGGCGTCGTGTTCTCCGGCGGCGGCGCCCTGGCGTCCAGTCATGTCGGCGCCCTCGCCGTGATCGAAGAGGCGGGCGTGCCCGTCCATTGCGTCGTCGGCACCAGCATGGGCGCCATCGTCGCCGCGCTTTATGCGGCGGGGCACGACGCCGAAGACCTCGGCGAGATCTTCGTGAACGCCGACTGGAGCCTGATCTCCACGGGCGAGGAATCCTATCGCGCCCGCGGATTCCGCACGAAGGAGAACGAGCGGGACTTCTTCACCGACTATGTCCTCGGCGTCACGGAAGAAGGGCTGAAGCTGCCGCCCGGCCTGTCGTCCTTGCGCGGCATGCGCAGCTACCTGCGCTACTGGACGAGCGATGTCGCAGGCGAAGGCGACTTCGATGACCTCCCCGTCGCCTTCCGGGCGGTCGCCACCGACCTCGGCACGGGCGACGCCGTGACGATCGCACGCGGCGATCTCGTGGACGCCGCGCTCGCCAGCATGGCCGTCCCCGGTCTCTATCCCAGCCAGATCTACGACGGCCGCGTTCTCATCGACGGCGGGATGTCGAAGCAGATGCCGGTGGACGTCGCCCGGGACATGGGGGCCGACGTCGTGATCGCGATCGACACGACTCTGCCCCCGTCGGCGGAGGCGGATCGCGTGCCTTCGCTCGTGGAGACGGTCATGCGGCTCGTCAACGTCGAAGTGTGGCGGAACTGGCTGGACCAGGTCCAGCTTCTCACCGACGAGGACATCCACATCCGCCCGGACATCACAGGCCAGTCTACGTATCTGTTCGATCAGATGAACGAAGGCTACGAGGTCGGCCGCGCCGCGGCGCTCGAGCAGCTCGATCGTCTCGAGGCCCTCGCGGCGCGTGCGGCGCCGCCGCGGCCGAAGGCGCGGCCCGAGCAAGGGACAATCGTCATCTCCTCAGTGTCGGTGGGCGAAGCCTCGAACTTCAGCGAAGGCGTGATCCTCGAGCGTCTCGACGTCGAGCCCGGCGACGCCGTCACCGCGGAGGAGCTTCAGCGCGCCATGACCCATGTGATGGCCTTGGGCGTGTTCGACACTGTCGATTATCAGCTGTTCCCCGGCCCCGACGGAAGGGACCTCGTCGTGGAGACCCGGCCGCGCGCGCTCGGCGCCCAGCGCATTCAGATGGGCGTCAAGATGAGCACCACGTTCGAGGGCGACGCGCGCTTCGGAGTGCTGGGACGATGGTCGATCAAGCCGCGCAACCCTCGCGGCGGCGAGCTGGCGGTCACGGCGGAGGTGGGCACGGACATCGCCTTCGACGTCGAGCTCGTGCACTACCTCGGCGCTGCGGGACGGTTCTTCGTCGAGCCCGGCGCCGCCTACGCGCAACGCACCATCCCGGTGATCGTCGGCGACGTCCGACTGGCGGAACGGCGCGACGAGTCGGTCGACGCGCGCCTCGCATTCGGCCGCGAGCTCGGCAGCTGGGGCCTCGCGTCCGTGGGCGTCGCCGCCCGGGCGCTCGACAGCGACGTGCGCGTGGGTGATGCGCTTGGCCTCGGCGCGCAATCGGGAACCTACGTCGGGGTCGCGGGGCGCCTGGCGGCCGACACGCTGAACGCGCCGGTCTTTCCCACCTCCGGCGTGGCTGCGAACCTCAGTCTTTCCCATCTGTACGAAACCGAAAGCGAGGACGATTCCCCCATCGTCGCCGCGACCCTGGCCGGCGCGGATCGGCTGCGCGGCCTCGGCGTCTTCGCCCGCTACGACGGCGGAGTTGTGGACCACGACGTGATCGGCTGGCCGACGTTCCAGCTGGGGGGCTTCAAGCGCCTGTCGGGGTTCCAGGACAACTCCGTGCCGGCCACAGCCTTTCACCTGCTCAGGCTGGAGGCGTTCCATCGGCTGGGCGGGCTCGACTCGGCGTCGAGCCTGCCCATCTATCTCGGCGCGACTCTCGAGGCTGCGCACATAGCGATCGACATCGCCGACACGGAGCTGGACGACGACTTTTTCGCGGGCAGCCTTTACGGCGCGATCAACACGCCCGTCGGGCCGGCTTATGTCGCGCTGGGCCTCGGCGAGGAAGACCGCGGCGCCGTCTACGTCTACTTCGGGAGCGCGTTTTGAGGCGGCGCCTGGCGATCCGGCTCGCCGCCGCTGCGGGCGCGCTCGCGCTGCTGTGCGGCTGCGTCACCGCCCAGGCGCCGGACAAGCGGACCGACCTGCTGCGGGGCCATGTCCGGCTGCTCGAGCCCGAGGCGCCCGGCCCTGCGCCTCTCGTGATCTTCAACACCGGCTGCGGCGGGCTGATCGGGACGACGGGGATGCCCAAGCAGATCATGCCGCGCTACGCGGTCGCGGCGACGCGCGCCGGCGCCTACGCCGTGATCGTGGACAGCTTCAGCGCGCGCGACCTCGATTTCGACGGGTCGCGAACGCTCGTGTGCTCCGGCGTGCGCTTACGTCCCGGCGTGCGCGGGGCGGACGCGCTCGCCGCGGAATCCCTGGCGAAGGAGCGCTGGGGCGACTCCATCACAGGGGTGATCCTGGCGGGCTGGAGCCACGGCGGCTGGGTCGTGCTGGAGATGCTCGCCGACGGCCCGGACGCGAGGCGCATCGGCGACATGCGCATCGAGCGGCGCTACGACGCGCTCGATCCGCAGGCGGTGGTGCTGTTCTACCCCTATTGCGGACGGTTCAACCAGTCGCGCCGCAAGACCTGGGCCTTCCACGGGCCCATGCTTCTCGTCACCGCCGAGATCGACGAGGTCGGCCCGCGCGAGGCATGCCTCGAGATCATCGAGCGCGCGCGCGGCGGCCTGGACGACGTGGAGACGCTGCACTTCGAAGGCGCCACGCATGCGTTCGACGAGCTCGATCAGACCAGGGAGTCGTCGTTCGTCTACGATCCCGAGCTCGCGCAGCAGGCGGAGGACGCCTTCACCGCGTTCATCCGCGCTCAGGTGGAGGATTAGTTAGGCCGGAACCTCGATCAGACGGCCGGGCGCCGCGCCTTCCTCCCCCGCGCGCGCGAGGAAAGAACGCAGCCCGCTCTGTTCCGCGTGCTCGGCGCTCTCGCTCGACGACATCGGAGGGGCGCGCGCGAGGCCTCACGCCCGGCGCGAAGCCGCTCGGCGCGCGGGGGACCCCGGCCACGCGCGGGGAAGCCGCCGGGATTCGACCCGATATCCTCGACCTACAGCGGTTCCTAATCTCGGTCTCCCCTCGATCCGATGCTGAGAGCGAGGCCTCTCCGCCGACATGACCAACACGCAGGACACAGACATTCCGCCCAGCGACCGCCACGGCGCCGGCAGGGCGACGCCGTCGACCCGTGCCGCCCCGGCGCCGCGCCGCGTCTTCGGCTTGGCCTGCGCCGCCTCGATCCTCGCCGCTTGCGCCTCAGCCACCTACAACTTCGAGACCGAGGAGCTGGTGCTCGACCCCGAGGGCTTGGCCGGCGCCGCAAGCTTCGCCTTCTACGAAGACGGCGCGGGCGACCGGACCGACGCGGACGAGGGGGCGCTCCCGCCGGCTGTCGATCAAGAGGTCCGCGACGCGCTCGGCCGGGAGCTCGTCGAGCGCGGTTGGGCGCAACGGACGTCGCGCGACGCCGCCGACGTCGTCGTCGCGTACACGATCACGAGCGCGGAGAGCTCGCGCCTCGTGTCCGACATCGCCATCGGCCGCTACGCCACCGTCCGCGAGGACGCAGCGCGGGAGCTCGCCTACGTCGACCAGGCGCTGGTCGTCGACTTGTTCAGCTGGCCGGCCGGCGAGAACATCTGGCGCGGTCGGGCGATCGCCCGTCTCTACAGCCCGCTGGGCGAGACGCGCGCGGAGGTCATCGACCAGGCCGTCGCGCGGATCGTGGCGCAGCTGGACGACGATTTGTGAATGGCGGACGACGGCGAGAAAGAGACGGCGCTCATCGCCCGTGCGCGCGGGTCCCATCTCGTGGATGACCATGCCCGGCGCGTAGTCGCCCTCGAAGGCGCACGTCCCTGACGCCGGCCGCCTCGAGCGGCTCGGCCACGTCGTTCATCATGTCGCGGCGCTCGCCGAGCTCGCAGTCGACGGCGAGACCCGGCAAGCCCCACCTGTCGGCTCGCCTCGCCTCGATCCGGCAGGGGCCATCGGCCTGGCCGAGGGCGCGCTCGACGACCTCCCACGGCCCTTCGACAACTCCGGCCCGCCGATGTACGACATCTACGACGGTTTTTTGGGGGGCGCCGGGACGCGCTCGCCCACTGGACGCCCCAAGGCCCCGCAATGCGCCCTCTCTTCGCCGCCGCGCTGGGATCGGTCCTCCTCGTCGCCCCCGCCTGGACCGACGATCTGCTCGCCGACGTCGTCCAGGCCGGCGATCGTGACGCGGCGCTGGCCATGATCGCGGAGGGAGCGGACGTCTCGGCGGCGCAGTCCGACGGCGCGACCGCGCTGCATTGGGCGGCCTATCATGGCGATCCCGAGCTCGCCGCGGCGCTCCTCGACGCCGGCGCCGATCCCGATGCCGTCAACGCCTTCCACGCCACGCCGCTCGAGGAGGCGATCGACATCCTCGACGCTGAGCTTGTCCTACTGCTCCTGGAGAGCGGGGCGGATCCGAACGCGGCGCGCCGCGACGGCGAGACCGCCCTCATGACGGCCGTGCGCACCGGCGACGCGCGCCTCGTCGAGACGCTCCTCGATCATGGCGCGGACGCGAACGCACAGGAGACCTGGCGCGACCAAACCGCGCTCATGTGGGCCGCGGACCAGGCCGACGCCGAGATCGTGCGCCTGCTGCTCGACGCCGGCGCGGAGCCGGACGCGCGCGCGGCTTGGAACGACTGGGAGCGCCAGGTCACCTCCGAGCCGCGCGCACAATACCGCCCCACCGGCGGCCTGACGGCGCTGCTCTATGCGGCGCGCGCTGGCTGCGTGGACTGCGTGGCCGCGCTGCTCGACGCGGGCGCGGACGTCGATCTGCCCAATCCCGACGGCGTCACCCCGCTCATGATCGCCCTCGACAACGCGGGCTTCGATGCGGCGAAGCTGCTCTTCCAGCGCGGCGCGAACCCGCATGTGTGGGACTGGTGGGGCCGCACGGCGCTCTACATCGCCGCCGACGTCGACGCGTACGCAAAAGGCGGGGCTGGACCCGTCGGGGGGATCGGCCGTTCGGCGGTCGTCGGCGTCGACCAGGAACATTCCGCGCTCGACATCGCCCGCCTGCTGCTCGAAGCGGGCGTCGATCCGAACGTGCAGCTCACCCTTCACCGCCCAGACCGCGAGAGCGCGGGCCGCTTCGCCGACGACGGTCTGCGCACAGGCTGCACGCCTCTGCTCCGCGCCGCCATCGCCGGCGACATCGAGCTCTCGGAGTTGCTTCTCGATCATGGCGCGCTGATCGACCTGCCCAACGTCATGGGCGTGACGCCGCTCATGGCGGCGGCCGGCATGTCCGTGAGCGGCCGCGAGATCCGCGGCGGTCATCGCAGCGGCGGCCCCGGCGTGCAGGCCAACGCGATCGCTCTGATAGACCTCTACCTGGCCCACGGCGCCGACATCGACGCGGCCGTCGCCGACACGTCCAGCTGGACCGCGCGCATAGCCCGCCCCAGCACCATGACCGGCCGACAAGGCCAGACGGCCATCTTCGCGGCGGCCGGCTGGGGATGGGACGAAGTGGTCGCCCACCTCATAGAGCGCGGCGCGCGCATCGCCATCGAGGATGCTGAGGGCAAGACGCTGCTCGACGCCGCGCGCGGCGACTGGGGCGGCCGTCTCGGCGCACCCTATGGCGGCGACGTCGACGCCGACCAGCGCGAAAGGACCATCGCCGTCATCGAGGCGGCGAGCGCCCGGCTTTGACGACTTGGTCGCGCCCGACGAGGCGCTCGCGAAAGCAATGTAGACCCGCGCACGGTTGCGCTCGATCCAGACTCGCCCCGCGCGAGCGCTCGACGCACCCCGGCTTCCCGTACCNNCTCGACCTCAGGATTATGAGTCCTGCGCTCTAACCAGCTGAGCTACCCAGCCGCCAGGGCGCGAGATATACGCGCGGTCGCGCCGGCCATCAACCGGGGGGAGCCGCGCGCGCCCAGCTCTCAGCTCGTCTCGCCCCCCGGGGCGCGCGCGAGCGATCCGCCGGCTTCGGGCGGCTCCCCGCTGGGCAAGCCCGCGACGCGCCGCTATAGCCAGCGCATGGTCGACACGCCCCGCATCCCCGCGGCGCGCCTGCGCGCCGCCTGCACCGCCATCCTCGAGGCCGTCGGCTGCGAGCCCGCCGAGGCGGCCGCGGTCGGCGAGCATCTGCTCGTCGCCAACCTCTCGGGCCATGACAGCCACGGGGTGGGGCTGCTGCCGATGTACGTCGCTCACGCCCGCGCCGGGCTGGTGACGCCGAACGAGACCCTGGGGCTCGTCCGCGACGCCGGCGCGATCCTCCAGTTCGACGGCCGCGGCGGCTTCGGGGCCGTCATGGGGCGCGACGCGACGGCCCAGGCGATGACGCGCGCCAGGTCGCACGGCCTGTGCGCCTTCACCTTGGGCGACAGCCATCACGTCGGCCGCATCGGCGGCTTCGGCGAGCAAGCCGCCGCCGACGGGCTGATCTTCATCGCCTTCGTCAACGTCACCGATCACGATCCGCTCGTGGCTCCCTTCCGCGGCGGGCAGGCCCGGTTCGGCACCAACCCCGTATGCGTGGCGATCCCGGCCGCGGGGGACGCGCCGGTGTTCCTCATGGACATGGCGACGAGCAGGATCGCGCTCGGCAAGGTGCGCGTCGCGGCGCTCCGTGGCGAGAAGGTTCCCGAGGGCGCGCTTCTGGACGAGCACGGCGAGCCGACCACCACCCCGCCCAACGTCGCCGTCGACGGCTTCAAGGGCGCGCTGACGTTCATGGGCGAGCACAAGGGCTATGCGCTCGGGTTCGCCGCCGAGCTCTTGGCGGGCGCGCTCTCGCGCTTCGGCACCATCCAGCCCGAGCATCCGCGGCGGAAGAGCGTGCAGAACCGCATGCTCGCCATCGTGCTCGACCCGGCCGCGTTCGGCGACCGCGCCGCGATCGACCACGAGGTCGCGGCCATGCGCGCCTATGCGCTCTCCGCGACGCCGAGCGATCCGGGCGCGCCCGTGCTCTATCCCGGCGATCCCGAGCGGATGGCGCGCGAGGAGCGCTTGCGCGACGGCGTCCCGCTCGAGCGCCCCACGGTGGAGGCGATCGAGGCGACGGGGCGGGAGCTGGGGGTAAAGGCGGGACTGCTCGCGGGCTGAGGCGCGCGCAGGGGCGCTACGACCCCGGCATAGGCAGGCACTCCATGATCTCGACCGAGTCGCCGGGAAAGATCGCGAAATGCGGATGGCTCTCGAACATGCGCGCCGCGGCGTCGTGGGACTCGGCCTCCACGATCACGTACGCCGCCATGGCGTTGCGGACGTCCGCGATCCCCCCGGGGGACGCGCGCTTGGTCTTCCCCAGCGGGGCGCCTCGATCGACGATCGCTCCGGCATGCGCGGCGGCCCAGCCGCTCCATGCCTCGAGGCCGGCCGCTTCGGCCCGCTTGCGCGCGCCGTCGTCCATCGCATCCCAGCCGGACTTCTCGCGCGCGGCCGCCGTGCCGATGTAGACGGCGAGGAACTTCTTCATCGATGCCTCCTGCTCTTGCGGTCCCGCGGCGCGACTCTGGCGCCCGCCACAG